>ERZ791912.12-NODE-12-length-168300-cov-10.834456_pt1 | contig 168300 bp, 157 predicted proteins | sample MGYA00510141_ERZ791912 | MGnify/ENA primary metagenome ERZ791912 (study PRJEB30046, sample SAMN00792082) | human gut metagenome | study: EMG produced TPA metagenomics assembly of the A metagenome-wide association study of gut microbiota in type 2... | reverse complement strand
CTAAACTTCTGCTAGGATGTCTGAAGAAATTTGCGCAAAACTATTGACAGTACCAAAAGGTCAAATTAGAGAACGTAATTCCTATGGTAATAATCCTTATCCTCCGAAAGGATAACAACTCGACCTTATAAATTTAGACGACGCATTAAGCAAAGTTCGTTGCTAATGCGTCGTTTTCATTTGAAATGGATTCCCTCTCTTCTACGCTCTTACCAACAGGATCTGTAACACTCCATGCAGTTTAACCTCCAAAGAATCTGCAGGTAAAAACACACAGTCTCCTTTAAAGATATTTAATACTTCGCCTTCACCAAATTTCATCATTCCACAGCCATTTGTACAAAGCAACACCTGAAAGGAATCACCGTTACTTGTCAATGTTGCCATTTCACGGCAGCGCTCCGTATTTACCAGCACTCGCTCTACCTGATAGTATTTACAGCGGCACAGCATTTCCGACGCAAAGCCTCTCCTATACTTCAGCACACGCATTGGCTGCTTCGGCCTTGCGCTTCCATGCGTATCAACAACAGCCAAAGCTTTTTCTATGTGTAGCTCGCGCTTCCTGCCATTTTTATCAACACGGTTATAATCAAACAGGCGATACGTTAAATTGGAGCTTTCCTGAATCTCGGCAATCAGTGCTCCAGCACCAATCGCATGAACGGTGCCAGGTTTTATAAAGAAAACATCATCGCGATGTACCGGTATCTTTTGCAAATATTTTTCTACTGTACCATCCTGCAAGCTTTTTGCCAAAACACTCCTTTCTATATCATGACTGAAGCCATATACAAGCTGCGCATTGCGACTAGCATCAAGCACATACCACATTTCGGTCTTGCCACGCTGCCCGTTTTCATACTTAAAAGCATATTCATCATCTGGATGAACCTGAACAGATAAATCCTTTTTAGCATCAATAAGCTTGATTAAAATAGGCAGTTCACCTAATTCTGCATAATGCTTGCCTAACAGCTCTGGTTTACGACGCAAAACCTCTGCTAATGACAAGCCTTTAAATTCTCCGCTAGCCACCATGCTCGTACCATCATGATGCGTAGAACACTCCCACGTTTCTGCCAAAGGCTGCAAGGGAACATCCTTAGAGAAGTCATCGTTCAGACGTCTGCCGCCCCAAAGATAATCCTTGCCTATAGGCTTGAGCAGAAAAGGTTTATTTTTCAAGCTCATATTTTTGCTTGTCATTTACACTTATCTCCTTACCAAGCTGAACCTCGATAATTTTCAGCTCCGTATCTGCCATAATAGTGTGTCTACACCCTGCTGCTATGGTAATCACATCACCAGCATGAACCTCCTGCTCCATACCGTCTACAATAGTATGTCCACTGCCCTGAATAATAGTCCACACCTCATCGCGATGCTCATGGCTATGGTAGTTCATTTTGCTGCCAGCCTTCAGTGTTATACGAATGGTCAGGCTTTCTTTTTCCATGTCTATAACCTGATAGCTGCCCCAGGATTTTTCGGCATACATTACTGGCTGAATAATATTATCTACAAACGGCTTAATATAGCTTGACTGTCCTTTGTCCGATACCAAAATACCATCAGGACCAGCTGCAACAACAACATTCTGCAAGCCCATACAGAGAATAGGAATATCCAGCTCGTTTATAACATGTACATTAGCGCATTTTTCATTTAAAACACCTTTACCAATAACCTGCTCATCCATAGCTTCCGTAAGCGTATTCCAGGTACCAAGGTCTTTCCATTGACCTACATAACGCATAACAGTAATCCTTGGTTCCTTTTCAACAACAGCATAGTCAAAGCTTATCTTAGTCAATGTATCATATTTATTGTAAAGGTCATAGTAATCGTCAAACTCTATAAGCTCATGTGCCTTAGCTAACAGATATTGCAACTTAAAGGCAAATACACCACCATTCCATAAGGCTCCCTTCTTGATGTACTCTTCTGCAGTTTTGGCATCCGGCTTTTCCTTGAACATGCTTACAGTGCTGATAGCTTCCTTACCATCAGGAATTACATAACCATATTTTTCACTTGGGTAGGTCGGTTCAATTCCCATCAATACCAGATTATTTTCTGGTTGCTGTGCCAACGCTGCCAGCTTTTCAAAGGCAGCAAAATAGCTGTCATCTACATATGGATCAATAGGAGAAACTACTACAGCTTCATTAGCAGGCACATGCAGCACATCATGCAGGTAGCAGGCTGCTAACGCAATAGCAGGGAAGGTATCACGACGACATGGTTCAACAGAGATACTTACGTTGTCTGCTAATTGATTGCAAATTGAGGATACCTGACCTTTAGAGGTTGCAATCGTAATTTTTGCTTCACTATCAACACTCTTAATCTGCTCATAAACCCTTTGCAGCATAGAATTATGCGAACCATCCGCATTCTTGAAAATCTTAATAAACTGCTTAGAACGAATATCATTTGACAGCGGCCACAGTCTTTTGCCACTACCACCAGATAATAATACTATATTCATACTCTGCTTCTCCTTATCTATAGAAAAGGCCGCGTTCCTGTCGGACACGCGGTCTTAAATTTTTAGCGTTCCGCACGCATTTCATTGGTTAGGAAATCATGATATGCTAAACGAATACCATCTTCCAGCTCAGTTTTATATTTCCAGCCCAGTTTTTCTGCCTTACTTACGTCAAGCAACTTGCGCGGTGTGCCATTTGGCTTACTGCTATCCCAGCGAATTTCTCCTGTATAACCAATAACCTTGGCAACAAGTTCTGTCAGCTCCTTTATCGTAAGCTCCTTACCAGTACCAGCATTGACGGTTTCGTCGCCACTGTAGTTGTTCATCAAGAACACGCACAGGTTAGCCAAATCATCAACGTATAGGAACTCGCGCAGCGGCGAACCATCACCCCAGCATGTTACGAACGGCAACCCCTGCTCCTTTGCTTCATGGAAACGACGAATCAACGCAGGCAGTACATGGCTATGTGTCGGATGATAATTATCGTTCGGGCCATAAAGGTTTGTCGGCATAAGAGAGATATAGTCTGTTCCATACTGCTTATTCAAAAACTCGCAGTATTTCAAACCACTGATTTTTGCCAATGCATAAGCTTCGTTGGTCTTTTCCAGCTCACTCGTCAACAGGCAGCTTTCTTTCATTGGTTGCGGTGCCATGCGTGGATAAATGCAGGAAGAACCTAAAAACTCCAGCTTTTTGCAGCCATTCTTCCAGGCACTGTGAATTACATTCATTTCCAGAATCATATTGTCATACATGAAATCTGCCAATGCTTCGCTATTTGCAACAATACCGCCAACCTTTGCTGCAGCCAGAAAAACGTATTCCGGCTTTTCTTCAGCAAAAAACTTTTCTACTGCATCCTGTCTGCACAGGTCAAGCTCCTTATGAGTACGGGTGATAATATTTGTATAACCCTGACGCTCCAGCTCACGCACAATAGCCGAGCCAACCATTCCACGATGGCCTGCAACATAGATTTTGGCATTTTTTTCCATCATTATGAAAGACTTCCCTTCTAAACTTACTGAACCTTTTTTAAGGCAGCTTCACGTTTTGCCAGCTCATAATCGTGCTTGGTCATAATGGCAATCAGCTCTTCGTAAGAGGTTTTTTGCGGATTCCAACCAAGCACAGTTTTTGCTTTCGTCGGATTGCCCCACAAGTTGTCTACATCTGTAGGACGGAACCACTGCGGATTTACGCAGACAAGCATTTTACCAGTTTGGGCATCATAGCCTTTTTCATCAACGCCCTTGCCTTCCCAACGGATTTCAATCCCCACCTGCTTGAAGGCCTTTTCTGTAAAGTCACGTACAGTGTGCTGTTCACCGGTTGCAATGACAAAATCTTCAGGTGTATCATGCTGTAAAATCATCCACATACACTCTACATAATCCTTTGCATAACCCCAGTCACGAAGGGAGTCCATGTTACCCAATTCCAAATGATCCTGTAGGCCACAGGTAATGCGTCCTACTGCCAGCGTAATTTTGCGTGTTACAAAGTTTTCGCCACGGCGTTCAGATTCATGGTTGAAAAGAATGCCATTGACAGCAAACATGCCATAAGCTTCGCGATATTCCTTGGTAATCCAAAAGCCATACTGTTTTGCGACAGCATAGGGGCTGTACGGATGGAAGGGAGTTGTTTCGCTCTGCGGCACTTCTTCAACCTTGCCATACAGCTCGCTGGTAGATGCCTGATAGATACGACAGTTTTTTGTCATACCTAAGATACGCACTGCTTCCAAAATGCGCAATACGCCAAGTGCGTCAACATCTCCGGAGTATTCCGGCGCGTCAAAGGAAACCTGTACATGGCTTTGCGCTGCAAGGTTATAAATTTCATCAGGCTTCACGATACTGATAATGCGAATCAGCGAAGAGGAATCGCTCAAATCGCCATCATGCAGAGTGATAGCGTTTTTTGCCAGCAGATGGTCAATGCGGGCAGTGTTGCTGATAGACGCACGACGAGTGATACCGTGTACCTCATATCCTTTTTCTAATAAAAATTCGGCTAAGTAAGAGCCGTCCTGACCGGTGATACCGGTGATAAGTGCTGTTTTAGACATGGAAATACCTACTTTCATTAGCTTTTATTGTTTTTTGTATTTCATCTACCAATAAATATACTGTGCTGCATGGATTCATTTCAGATGCTTTATTTACATGCTTTTTAAATTCATTGTGTCTTTTTCTAGCTATTTCTATGGCTTTTTCTTCATTTCCACGTGTTTTTAATAAATTATATATGTCTGTATCGGCTTTTTTATACTCTTTACCAGTATTTTTCTTGAAAATCTTTGCAAACTGCTTCCAACATTGTTCGGAAGTATCGTAATGAGTCATATTCTGGAAATATGCTTCAAACCATACTTCTAAGCAACAATTAGACCAAGCAACGTTTATTTCTTGTCTATTTGCATTATTGATAATATCGTCAAAATCTTTGACTTCGTCTCTATCAAACATAATCCAAAGTTTCGCATATTGTGAATTTAATGCAGCCTTTTCCTTACATACTTTTATTAAATCTTGAGTTCGTTGATCCTCGATAACTTTAATCACAAGTCTTCCTTGCAAACTTTTAGGTAATGTGTTTTTTAACCCGTTTATATAATTTCCTTCTGTTTCCTTAGTATCTGTTACAATTAAATAATGTCCTAAGTCCCCAATCCTTTTTAACCTATTCATTCTTTGAGTTCTATTTCCACAATGATCTTTTTTAGCCATGCTTCTTTCCCTCCATATGCATTAATGCTTTTAACGAAGGTATTGCTCCATATTGACCGAGCATATAATTCTCTACATAATTGCTTTCAGATTCCACTCCTTCAAAATCTGCTAAAGAATATAATGTAGAAATCCCATCATTGTCTTTATCCGTAAACCATATTTCATCTTTACGTAAAATGTTATTTTTTAATTGCCATAAGTCATGAGATGTAAATATTATTTGTGCATGATGAATGTTAACTTCGGGATTAAAAAAAGTAATTAATATATTTCTTACCAATAATGGATGTAATCTTGAGTTCAGCTCATCTACTAATAATACGCTTCCTCTTTCAATACAATCTTGAATAAATTGATATAAAGCAAACATCTTCAAAGTACCGTCAGATTCCTGACTTAAAGGCAATAAAACAGTACCTCCATCAAGGTTTTTATGCTTGGTTTTAATATTGATAATTTGTTTTCCGTCATCATCTGATTTTAAAACTTCAACATCAAAACCGATTATTGACGAATCAAAAGCTGCGAGATAGTTCACCACTTGATTTTGAACATCTAAACTATCTGCAAATCCAGCTGGTGCTTGATGGGATAGTCCTTCATTCTCTCTAGGATTACCAAAATTTGTTATTCTATTTTTCATAAACCAATCAATAACTATTTTGAATCTATTGATTTTAAGAAATGAGCCTAAGGATAATATTAGCGTTTCCTTTTCCAAAGATATCTTGATATTTTCTCGACGCTTTTCAGGTATACCAGATAAATCTAATTCATTTTTTCCCCTATAAAAAATACTGTTATACTCTTTATCGCTTGCAGCCTTGTAATTAAGCCACTCTTCTGTCACACCATTTTGACTGACAGAAAAACCATAATTATATATTGTACAACCTCTGCCAGTCTCACGAGAAAAAAACACTTCAAATAAAGATTCGGAATCCTTACTCTTATTATCGAATAAAAATGGGGTTAATCTATTTATGCCTCTAACTTTATCCCGACTATAAACTACAGACGAAGTAACATACTCCATCATATAACGGAATGCTTTAATAACATTGGACTTTCCACTAGCATTCGCACCAAAAACACCAGCTGCTGTTAAAATACGCTCATCACCAACTTTAGCAATCCTGTATTCATTCTCAGTATCTTCAGTTGCTGAAAAGTCTAGCACAGTATCATCACGAAATGATTTGAAATTTTTAAAGCGAAATTGTATAAGCATAGTTACCCTCCATAAGTTTATAATCCATATCGCCACAAAGTAGTTTTTTATGATATTCTAAATTATATTATTGTAAGTGATACTTATTATAGAACTTCTCATAATTATCCAATATATATTCTATGGCAAGAATCTTTTTATCCGATTTTTTCACTAAACAATGCGTATATAGCGCCCATATCCAAATCAATACAGTAAGTATCGCTATGCATACTAGAGTAGAATTAAACGCTTGATAATTGATAGAATCTTTTTCTATAATAGTACTAATAAGTGCATATATAGATAAAACAATCGTTGTGACTTGCAAAACACTATTTAGAAATAACTTTCTAGCATTATTTTTAATAATTTCATGTTTTTTTAATACATTGAGTTCATCCCTACTTATATAACAACTTGTTATTTTTATCATAATACACAAAAGATCATTTGGACTATTATCAAACAAAAACTTTATTATTTTAAATTTAAATAGCCACTTTTGCAAATGAGTAAATTTTTTATGTTCATTGTTTCCATTTAAGTTACTGTCAATAGTTTTACACAAATATCTTCACTTCCTACAATACATTTAATTTCCACCGATTATATCTGGTTTTCCTAGCTCCTATTGAATATTTATATTATGCAAAAGCGAAATATAATCACCTATTTCCATACATCTTCTCATAATAATTCTGATACTCGCCATTAATGATATCCTTCCACCACTTCTGGTTCTCAAGATACCACTTAATGGTCTTTTTTATGCCGTCAGCGAACTTCGTCTCCGGCAGCCAGCCAAGCTCATTATGAATCTTCGTCGGATCAATTGCATAACGCATATCATGGCCTTTGCGGTCGGTTACATGCGTAATCAAGCTCTCCGGCTTGCCTAATTCTTTACAAATCAGCTTTACGATATCAATATTGCGCATCTCATTATGACCGCCGATATTATACACCTCGCCTACTCTGCCCTTATGGATAATCAAATCAATTGCCTTGCAATGATCCTCTACATACAACCAATCGCGCACATTCAAGCCTTCGCCATAAACAGGCAGCGGCTTATCTGCCAAAGCATTGGCAATCATCAGCGGAATCAGTTTTTCAGGAAAATGATACGGTCCATAGTTATTGCTGCAGCGAGAAATCGTTACAGGCAGGTCATATGTTCTGTGATAAGCCATAACGAGCAAATCTGCACCAGCCTTAGAGGAAGAGTACGGACTGCTGGTATGAATCGGCGTTTCCTCCGTAAAGAACAGGTCAGGTCTGTCAAGCGGCAGGTCACCATACACTTCATCCGTAGATACCTGATGATAGCGCTTGATGCCATACTTACGGCAGGCGTCCATGAGCATTGCCGTGCCAATAATATTCGTCTGTAAGAAAATACCTGGGTCTTCAATTGAGCGGTCGACGTGTGATTCCGCTGCGAAGTTAACAATAATGTCAGTCTGTTCTTCTTCAAAAAGCTGATTTACTGCTGCTCTGTCGCAGATATCTGCCTTTACAAAGCGAAAGTTTGGATTATCCATTACAGGCTCTAACGTCGAAAGATTGCCTGCATAGGTCAGCTTATCCAAACAAATAATGCGGTAGTCCGGATACTTTTTCAGCATATGAAAGATAAAGTTGCTTCCAATGAAGCCAGCGCCACCAGTTACAATAATGTTCATTATTCTACACCACCAAATACCAATTTGCCTTCAGCAACACGCTTTAAATGCGCTCCATAAGGAGATTTACCATAAGCCTCTGCGGATTCTAAAAGCTCTTCTTTCGTAATCCAATTTTCATGGTAAGCAATTTCTTCAGGTGCAGCAATAACTACGCCCTGTCTATTTTGTACAACCTGCACAAACGTCGATGCTTCCATCAAGCTGTCCATGGTACCAGTATCCATCCAAGCAAAGCCACGTCCTAAAAGCTGTACACGCAACTTCTTTTGTTCAAGATACATTCGATTTAAGTCAGTGATCTCCAACTCACCACGCGCAGACGGCTTTACTTCATGCGCCAATTTGACAACACTATTATCGTAGAAATATAGACCAGTAATACAATAATTAGATTTTGGCTGCTTAGGCTTTTCCTCAACAGAAATAGCATTAAAATCCTTGTCAAATTCTACAATGCCAAATCGCTCAGGATCTTTAACATAATAGCCAAAAATTGTAGCATAGCCTTCATTAGCATTTTTTACTGCCTCAGCCAGATTTTTTCTGAACCAGCCGCCATAAAAAATATTATCTCCAAGCACCATAGCTACAGAATCATTACCAATAAACTCTTCACCAATCAAGAATGCTTGTGCTAATCCCTCAGGCTTAGGCTGCACCGCATAATATAAATTCAAGCCAAAATGATGTCCATCACCTAACAATTCCTTAAATCTAGGTGTATCATCAGGTGTGGAAATAATTAAAATATCTCTAATCCCTGCTAACATCAAAGTGGTTAACGGGTAATAAATCATTGGCTTGTCATATATTGGTAACAGTTGCTTTGATGTCACCTTAGTTAACGGATATAAACGTGTGCCGGAACCTCCAGCGAGAATTATGCCTTTCATAATAACACCTCATATATTTAACTTTTTATATAAACTAATTTTAAATTATTATTGATATGAAGTTATCTAAACAGTTTCCTTATACATAAGCTTGTCTCTAAAAAATTCTATTTGTTCCATGCCATTAGCATATTTTTCCTTAGGAAACTTAAAATCCAAACATCTAATATATCCCCACTTCACATGCCACTTAATAGACGCATTATTCTCTTTCACAACATGTGCATAAACAAATTCTACTCCTAATGAATTATGTAAGTAATCATTAGCAAGCTTAGCAACTTCTTTCCATTGTAAACTACCTTTATATAACAAATTTCCTACAAGTAATCTACCTGCTATACAAATTCTTTTACTAGCATCATAACCCGTTCACCCAACGGTGCCAAACGGAAGGTTATTTTTTATCTATCATTACAAATAATCCTTGTGTCATATCATTTAGATATTTTTCTTCATACCACTTAGTCTGCAGTTCCATTGTTAATTAAAATGGCTGATTCAAAAATCTGTTGTTTACAGGGTTATTACGCCAATCAATAATATAAGGGAAATATTTAGGTTACACTTTTTCTAATATTACATACTTTTCATCTATACTGATATTATTTCTTTGTTTAATCTTAATTACGCCCTTCAATTCAGTTGATTGTCTTTTCCTAATACAAAATATGTAATCTTATTATAAACAAAACATCTACTAACTACTATGTAATCATCACCTATAGTGTTAGTAAAAATCATAATTCTATTGCCTTTTATACATCATGTTTTTTGTGATTGTGATGAATACAAAAAAACATTAACAATTCAACAGATATGAGTTTCTTCTTTAAATCACATCATTCTTATAAAATTAATGAATCCCCTGCATATTATAACATTTTCATCTACCCTTGAAAAAAAAATCAGTAAAACATATTTAAATATTCATAGATTGTCAAAGTATTATATATCGCACCTATTACATTTACCTTTACGCTAAACTTAAATTCATGTAACTATTTCAAAGACACCTTGCAAACAAAAATATTTTTAACAATAATTAATCTTTATTTGTATTTAATTGCATTTTTACCTTTTGTTATTAATATATCATTTAATTTGACTATCTTATATTATGCTGTTATACTTTTCTTAAATATGAAAACCTAAAATCCTGTAAAAATAGGGGGCTATATATCATGCAAACAATTTTAGTAACTGGTGCGGCCGGCTTTATCGGCAGCAACCTTGTACTGGAGCTTTTGCGTTCCCTGTCCCCGGTGAAAATCATCGGGCTGGACAACATGAACGACTATTATGACGTATCTATTAAGGAATACCGCCTGCAGCAGCTGGATAAATGCGCTGCGGAGCATGCTGATTCTGAATGGGTATTCATCAAAGGAAATCTTGCCGACAAGGCGCTTATCGACAAAATTTTTTCCGATTACAAGCCGAGCATCGTGGTGAATCTGGCGGCGCAGGCTGGCGTGCGCTATTCTATCACCAATCCTGATGCATATATTGAAAGTAACTTGATTGGTTTTTACAACATTCTGGAGGCCTGCCGTCATTCCTACGACGACGGTGCAAGCGGCGTGGAGCATCTTGTTTACGCTTCCAGCTCCAGCGTTTACGGCTCGAACAAAAAGGTGCCGTATTCCACTGATGACAAGGTGGATAATCCTGTTTCGCTTTATGCAGCGACCAAAAAATCTAACGAGCTTTTGGCGCATGCCTATAGCAAGCTGTATAATATTCCGTCTACCGGCTTACGCTTCTTCACGGTTTATGGTCCTGCCGGCCGTCCGGATATGGCGTACTTTGGCTTCACGAACAAGCTGCTGGCTGGCAAGACGATTGAGATTTTCAACTATGGCAATTGCAAGCGCGATTTTACCTATGTTGACGATATCGTTAAGGGCGTAAAGCGCGTGATGCAGGCACCGCCGGAGCGCAAGGTGGGCGAGGATGGTCTGCCGCCGTACAAGGTGTACAACATCGGCAACAGCCATCCGGAGAATTTGCTGGACTTCGTGACGATTCTGCAGGAGGAGCTGCTGCGTGCAGGTGTGCTGCCTGCTGATTATGATTTCGAGGCGCACAAAAAGCTTGTGCCGATGCAGCCGGGCGATGTGCCTGTGACCTATGCGGATACAACGCCGCTGGAGCGCGACTTTGGCTTTAAGCCGAGTACGCCGCTGCGTGAAGGCTTACGCAGATTTGCTGAATGGTATAAGGAATTCTATCATTGCTAATTTAATTATAAAGGAGATATATGAGTATGAAAATTGCAGTTGCCGGTACTGGCTACGTTGGCCTTTCTCTTGCTACGCTGCTTGCGCAGCACAACGAGGTTAAGGCTGTTGACATTATCCCGGAGAAGGTTGAATTGATTAACAAAAAGCTTTCCCCGATTCAGGACGATTATATTGAAAAATATCTGGCGGAGAAGGAGCTGAACCTTGTTGCTACGCTGGATGCAGAGATGGCTTATAAGGACGCAGACTTCGTTATTATCGCTGCACCGACGAACTATGATAGCAAGAAGAACTTCTTCGATACAAGTGCTGTAGAAGCAGTTATCAAGCTGGTTATGCAGTACAATCCGAATGCCATCATGGTTATCAAATCCACGATTCCTGTTGGCTATACCAAGAGCATTCGCGAGAAAACCGGCAGCAAGAATATTATCTTCAGTCCTGAGTTCCTGCGTGAAAGCAAGGCGCTGTACGATAACCTGTATCCGAGCCGTATCATCGTCGGCACTGACCTGGAGGATGAACGCCTTGTGAAGGCTGCGCATACCTTTGCCAGTCTGCTGCAGGAGGGCGCGATTAAAGAGGATGTTGATACACTGTTCATGGGCTTTACCGAAGCAGAGGCTGTTAAGCTGTTCAGCAACACCTATCTGGCACTGCGCGTTTCCTACTTCAACGAGCTGGATACCTATGCTGAAATGAAGGGCTTGAACACGCAACAGATTATCAATGGCGTGTGCCTCGATCCGCGTATTGGCAGCCACTACAATAACCCGAGCTTCGGCTATGGCGGTTACTGCCTGCCGAAGGATACGAAGCAGCTGCTGGCTAACTATGCAGATGTTCCGGAAAACATCATCGAAGCAATTGTTGAGAGCAACAGAACGCGTAAGGACTTTATCGCTGACCGCGTGCTGGAGATTGCCGGCGGCTATGAAGCGAACGCTGAATATGATGCGCAAAAGGAAGGCCATGAGCCTGTTATCGGCGTATACCGTCTGACTATGAAATCCAACTCCGACAACTTTCGCCAAAGCAGCATTCAGGGTGTTATGAAGCCCATTAAGGCAAAGGGCGCAAAGGTTATTATTTACGAACCGACGCTGGAGAATGGCAGCACCTTCTTCGGTAGCGTTGTAGAAAACGACCTCGACAAGTTCAAGGCTGATAGCCAGGCGATTATCGCTAACCGCTATGATAGCTGCCTGGACGATGTTGAAGAGAAGGTGTATACCAGAGATTTGTTCAGAAGAGATTAAAAGAAATAATTTATAATAAATTTTCACGTAAGTATATAAATGCTTACGTGATTTTTATTTAATGTTCCAACTTTTTTATTATAGTAGCTGGATTACCAGCTACTATGCACCAACTACTATTTATAGATTTAGTTACAACACTACCCGCTCCGACGACAACATGATCCGCAATTGTAACGTTAGGTAAAATAATAGCTCCGGCTCCAATCCACACATTATTACCTATATGAATTTCCGAATATTCATGATCTCTGAAATCCGTATCAGATTTCAAAAATTTCCTCACGTTATACGAAGCTGCTATTAACATAGCATTTACTGATAAAGTAACATTATCTCCTATACTAATAAAAGCATTATGTGCATTCAGCACAACATTATCATTTATATTTACATTCCTACCAATCTCTATACTTTCTGTTTGCGTAATTTTAGGATTACCATAAATAGTTAAGTTAGAACCACAAGATTTAAAACGTATTACCCCCCCCATCTCTATTTTTAATAAACATTCTTTTAATTTTCTTAATCAACTTCATGTCTATTCTTCCTTTGCTTATTTTATTGCAAGAGCAAATTTCATTAATTTTCTTTTAAGTTTGTATTTAAATGTTTTTTTATTTTCTTTCTTAAAAACATTCCTTTTCCCAGATAAGTCTATAATTAAATTAGCTAGTAAATCAGCTTCTTGATTATTTAAATTTATTTCATTCATAAAATCTTTTTCCAATGCCAAATCAAGCATCATTAACTTATATGTATTCCTAAACTCTTCAGTGAAAAAGCTTCCGTATTTTTCGCCAAAATATTTCATATAAAAGTTCATAGCAATTGCACTTTCTATAAGTTGCTTTGTTCTACTGCTTCCTTGCCAGATTCCTTTATCATGAATTCTGTATACAGAAAAAACTTCATCATAAACAAAAATAGGTCCTTTTTCTAAATGTAATATACGTCTAAAATCTTCCCCACGTAACGCGCAATTTTCAAAACTGTCGACAGCATCAACAAAGCATAGTGGTAATCCATTAATAAAAATTTTGTTTCTAACAAGAATAGCTGACGTATGAACAAACGGCATCTTTTTATTTACATAATCATCAAAGCAATAACTTTTGTTCAATTCACTTTTTCCTATTACAAAATCTTCTAGAATTCCATTCCTTAAATATTGTGTATTGCCTGCACACATCATGTACTCTTTATGATTATCAAGAAAATCTACTTGTTTCTGTAAACTGTTCGAGTTAACCCAATAATCATCACCATCAAGAAACGCAAAATATTCACATTGCAACCCATCAAATATTCTATTTGAATTAGCTAGTGAACCCATATTTTTACTTGTGGTTAAAATTTTTAAAATGTCAGGATATTTATCTTTGTACTTATGCAATATTTCTAGTGTTCTATCAGTTGAGCAATCATCTGCTACTATTACCTTATAATTGAAATTTGTGTTTTGATTTAATACACTATCTAATGCTTTCGAAATATACTTTTCTAAATTATAAGTTGTAATTCCCACGATAACTTTATACATTATTATTCTCCAAAAAACTATTAAAACAATATCTTTTCATAAGATCTATTAATACAATACTCCGTTCCAAAGCCTTCTTTAAATCTTGATAATCCAAAATTTAAATATCTACCTTGATCCTCTGTACATATTCCAAATGTTAACTTATCCATGTTTCTATCCACAGCAACTTTTATCAAGTTAGTAATAAGAAAATCCATAGGATACATTTTCAAATATTGCTCATTAGATGACAAGTATTGTGTATGAAATATATTATTATTAAAAATAAAGACCATACTTCCAGCAATCATTTTGTTCTTATGATATACACCATAAAATTTAATATTATTAAAAAATCTGTTAAATTTTAAATCGAATAGCTCATCTAATGTATGAACTGCCTTTAACCTCAATTTTGCTAAATTTAACAGCAAAACTGAGTAAAAATCTTCTATTTCATCCTTTGTTTCTAATTCTTTAAATACCAGATTGTTTTTTAAAGAATATCTATAATCTCTTCTTTTGCTAGAGGAAAAATTTGCAATAATATTGCTTTTATATTCACTAATATTGATATAATAATTTAATTCATTAAAGCAATTATATTTGTGATTATAAAAGAAATAGTCCAAAAGATCTACATTTATTTTTTGATAAACATCGGGAACCATCTTAAAGTATATTTTACGATATCCTTCTTTTATAAAGAAACTTTCTAGTGACTTAAACAATTCCTCAATATTTGAAGCAGAATATATTTTAGAAGATATAGTTATTCCTCCAAAAGTTGTCCCCTTATGCGCGAAAAAAACTTTGCCACCATCATCTATGCAACAACCTAAGACAACAGCAACAAGTTCTTTGCCTTTGCGTACACATAATGAACAATCCTCGAATCTATTAGCAGGATGATAATTAATAAACTTTCGCGTCTGAATGAACGTACCGTTCATACTCTTTTCTATAACGAATTGATCCCATTCGCTTTCATTCCCGTTGTATCTTTCCACAGATAAACTCATTTCTTATCTCCTATCATTCGAACTCATTTAGTTTATCAATAACATACTCAACTTCTTCGTCAGTCATGCCGTAATACATCGGTATGCTAAGAACCGTCTTGCTAATCTCTTCCGCAATAGGCAATTCTCCTTCTTGAATATGTAACTCTTCATAAGCTTTCTGTAAATGCATAGGAACAGGATAATGCTTAACTGTACCTATACCATTATCCCTCAAATACTTCTCTAGCTCATCTCTTCTATCACAGCGAATAACAAACACATGATAAATATGCTCGTAATCCGCAGATGTGGCCAACGGTAATTTAATTAAAGGATTAGTAATACCCTCTAAATAGGCCTCTGCAATTTTTCTTCTAGCTTGATTCCATTTATCAAGATGCGGTAATTTAACACGCAAAAAAGCTGCTTGCATTTCATCAAGACGACTATTAGTTCCCTGATAAATATGATGATATTTATAATCGGAACCATAATTGCCTAAGGCACGTACTTTATCAGCAATTTGTTTATTATTAGTGGTTATGCAGCCACCATCGCCTAAAGCACCAAGGTTTTTGCCTGGATAAAAGCTCCATGCTGCCGCATCAGACAATGCTCCAACCTTTTGGCCTTTGTATCTTGCGCCATGAGCTTGAGCAGCGTCTTCCAAAACATATAATCCATGTTTTTTCGCAATGGCATTAATTGCATCCATATCGGCTGCTCTGCCTTGTAAATGTACGGCAATAATAGCTTTAGTTTTTTCGGTAATCTTTTCTTCAAGACGCGTAACATCAATATTATAAGTATCAATAACCGGCTCTACAAAAACAGGTTTTGCACCAGTAAATGATACCGCTAATGCTGTTGCAATGTATGTATTAGACGGAACTATCACTTCATCTCCAGCTTCAATATCTAACGCCTTTAGAATTAAATAAATGGCATCTAAACCAGTCGCTACGCCAACACAATATTTTGTGCCGCAATAAGCAGCATATTCTTCTTCAAATTTCTCACATTCCTCGCCTTGAATGAAGTAGCTTTTATCTACTACCTTTTTAAAAGCTGCATCCAAGTCTTTTCTAATTTCTTCATGCATAGGCACGAAAGAAGCAAAAGGAATATTCATCATTCTTTAACACCATCCTTGCTATTTACAAACATCAAAAACTCATCATAATCTCTTATGTAATCAGATTCATCATAAAGCTCAGACGCAAGCACCATTAGCACTGCATCTGACGAAAAATCAAACATTTCTCTCCACATTGCATTCGATACATATAAGCCTTCATACGGCTTTTCTAACGTTACAATCTTCTTCTCTTTTCCATTATCTAAACGAATTTTGCAGCTTCCATGAATACAAATCAAAATCTGCTGCAAAGACTTGTGCGCATGATAGCCACGAGTCACTCCCTGTTCTGTATCATACATATAGTATACCCTTTTTATTTTAAACGGTATATCCTTAAATTCTTCCAACGCAACAAGCTGACCTCGCTCATCACCATGCTGTTGAAATGCATATTTTACAACCTGCATAAACAAATCACTCCTCAGTTTATTTCAATCCACGCCTTGCTTTAAATTCTTCAGCATTTTTTCTAATTAACGCTAAATACTCCGTAGCTTCATTTTCGGCTTTAGCCATGTTATTATTAAATGTTATCATATCAGCGTCAAATTTATCATAGTAATACTTGCATAAACGCTTAAGAATAGAATTTTTTGTTTTGTTAATTCTCAGGGCCAACAAGTTATGTTTGCGCACATTTATTCTTTTTTCTAATAATAATCTTTCTTCCTCGAACTCTAAGTTTCTTACATGCTTTTTGTTAGTAGAAATACCAACATCATCTCTATACATTACTAATGGCTGATAAGAGATACCTATTTTTAAATTCTTATTACTAAACAAATAATTAAATAATGGTAGATCCTCAATCCATTTATATTTTTCTAATTCGGTATATAACGCTTCATCAAATAAGCGTTTATCTAAAAATACGCCTGGAGATTCTAAGCAATTGTTAAACTTCAATTCATTGGTTATATATTTCTGTTTATCCGAAAGCACAATAAATTTTTTCAAATTATATCGTTGCTCTCTTATTACCTTTTTTTCGTGAAATCTAAGCATCGGAGAGATAACAATGTTTTCGTCTCCTAATACACTAAAAATATTGTTTTTATAGTACAAATCATCCCCAGCCAATATTTTAAAATTATTTGTATCTATATTTTTTAACAATGAAATGTAATTCCCAACGACTCCTTTATTACTAGGTAAATCAATGATTTTTATATGTGCAAAAATATTTTTATTTTCTTCAAGCCACAAGGTTATGTATTTTAATGTTCTATCCTTAGAACAATCATCACCTATAACAATCGAGCAATTAATATCTTTGCCATGGTTTGCAATTTGATACTTAATACTTTCTAGATTTTCAATTATATAATTTTCTTGATTGTAACAAAATACACCAAATGTAAAATTCATCATTCAATCACCTAACTTTTTTACTTATTGCAGATAAATCAGCATATATTTTATATAAAATATTAGGATTTTTAAAGCACCAAAGCAGAAATCTATGTTTATCCTTTAACTTATTTTTTACCTTTGCACCATTTTCTCTTAAAAACGATATAATATCTTTATATCTAGCACTATCTTTACTCTCTTTATTTGCATAAAAAGCAGTCAAAGTAGCCAAGGCTGTTTCTACCGCCAAAACCCTACACTCCTCGGCACATACTAAATCATTATCAACAGCAAACACTAAGCGTTCTTTGTATCCCTTAAAGCAATCATACCTGCTTTTGCTGTTAAAGGATGATGAAACTATCGAGCCACCTCTTTTAAAATAATAATAATAAGGCTTGCAAATATACCCTACTCTACGTGCTCGAAAAATATACTTATATGTTGTTGCAACATCTTCATATACCCTGCCTTTAGGATAGCGTACATCGCCCATAATGGTACGCTTATAAATTTTGTTTACTGCAGAATTATCTAATGTACCATTTAGAATTTCATTAATAGCTGCATCGCGCATAAAAATCTTATCTGTATCATAACGAGGATTAAATTTTTTACGTTCCCCTCTCACAACATATGTATCAGCACAAACCACATCTAAATCATGCTCATCCATATATCTAATCATATCACCATACATATTAGCATCAATGATATCATCACTATCTACAAACCCTATAATTTCACCTTTGGCTGCATATATACCAAAATTTCGTGCATCACTAAGACCACCATTTTCTTTATGAATAACCCTTATTCGCGCATCCTTCTTCGCATAGTCATCACAAATCTTTCCACAATTATCTGGTGAACCATCATCAACCAATATCAATTCAAAATCCGTAAAGGTTTGATTTAAAATAGAATCTACGCATTTATTGATATATTTTTCCACCTTATAAACAGGTACTATCACAGAAAGTCTTGGCATATCAATTCTCTCCCATCATTTTCAGCTTCACATACTTGTTCAATGTATAATTAGCGTAATTAAGGCACAGCACAAAGCCCATCCAGCCCTCTAAAACACCTGCCTTCAAAACATACATCTTAAAAAAAGCAAATGCTGGTCTAAAAACAAGATCCTTGAGCACCGAACATTTTTTCCCTCTAAGTTTCCTATCCTCAGCGCCAATACTGGCATACTTATTCATCTTCTCCAAGTATTCATCAAAAGAAGCATATGTATAATGCTTAAGATAACCCTTCAGCGTTTTTTCGGCAAACTCGCCAACAGGACGCTCATGCACCTTACCTTCCCATTTTACGCCCTTAGAGGGGAATAAGCGCACAACAGAATCCGGCCCAAGCACACCATATTTAAAGTCCCTGCCAAAAGCACTGTTGCGTCTTTCAAACCTAAACATGGCTTCTTTACCACTAGCAGTCACCTTCGCAATGCTTTCTATCAGCTCATCATTCATGCGTTCATCCGCATCCAGATATAAAACCCAATCAGTGTCTACATGCTGCAACGCAAAATTACGTTGTGCGGCAAAATCATTGTCCCAGTCACGATAAACAACTCTAGCATTGTTGGCTTCAGCCAAAGCAACAGTTTTATCTGTACTGCCAGAATCAACTATGAGCACTTTATCTGTAAGCTTCTGAGCATTTTTAATCGCATCAACAATATCCTTTTCTTCATTCTTCGTCAAAATGACCACTGTAAGATTATAAGTTTTTTCCATAAAGCACCTTATATATTACCCTAGTATTTCTGCAAACTTAGCTTTTAACGCAGCAAATCGTTCTATAACATATTCCTCAGCATATGGCAAAAGCTTAGGCTGGCTAATAAACTCATTATAATAATTCTCGTCTGCTTTCAAACGTCGTATCAGCTCTCTATTCGCTGCATTATCGGAATCTTTTTCCCAGAATATTACAGCATTCTTATTAATCAGGCCAGGTTCCGGATTATTATTGGAACCATAATACAAAGGAATGCAGCCTGCAATAAAAGCATCAAAAATCTTCTCCGTAACATAATGCTCGGTATTATCATTTTCAGCACAAACATTGAACTTAAAGGTTCTTAAATATGCTTCTTTATCATTATTGAACTCATCCCAAAGAGCAGTGGTATTATTATGCCATTTGCCAGCTAACTTGACATCCAATATATCCTTTACACCATTATATACCATCTCACGTGTACCTTTTTTATCATGTTTATTAATCAAAACACAATCGGATGTTTTTTTATAACTGCAGGTATTTATCTCTCTAATTCTCTTTACTATATCATCATCATTCATTTCCGGTTTAAATGTAGTCGTAAGCCAATAAGGGAAACGTAAATACTTATCCTCTTTATGTACACCAAAGCCCAATGCTAAATCAACATGCTTCAAGCAATAATCACCAAAATATAAATTCAACTTAGTGAATCTGTGCTCAACATCCTCGTTGGTAATAAAAACTTTGCAACCATCAAAATTATTACGAATGAAAAACGGATTCCCTAATGGTCCAAAAAAATTAACCCTCTTTGTATTTTGGGGAAAATGGTGACGAAGGAATTTCACATACCAATTGGATTCTAAACTATCCGCACCCCACTGATTATATTCATAATACAACTTGTCATCAGTAGATCCACTAATTTTTGCTTTTCTAAAAAAATACTCTAACATCATTCTACTCCTAAACAACTCTTTCAGCAATTTGTTTTTCTCTTATACTGTATTATATCATATCTACATTTTGTATGCACTTACATTATGTAGATACAATAAATAACTAAAAGTAAAAATTCACTAAATCTTTACGTAATTTAGAGTGAATCTCTTATAGAATGTAATGCTGCAATATTATTTATGTACTACTGAAGATGTCTGTTTTATAACTACTTAACAATTTTCCTTCAAAATTACATAATTAAAGTAATTCCATTACAGAATTTTTTCACATCTCTTACACTAGCAAAAAGGCCATAACCCGCAATAAATTGCAGCTATGGCCTTCCTTTTTACTTCACCTCATCACCCTTCAGCACACGCCAAGCACCTACTCCGCGCATACTGTTAATGTAATCGATGATTTTTTTATCAGTATCAGAACTCTGCGTATAAATTTTACCATCTGCAGCGTAAAGCCTGTGATTAAACACCACATCTTGAGTGTCAAACATATTTGATTGCAATGCAGCATAAGTAAATCCAGCCAGTCCTACTATCTCTGCTAAAGTTCCTGCCAACTGCATATGGTCCCCAACAGATTTATCATTAAACCATGCTTGCTGCACACCGGCACCATAAAAAATACACGGTATAGACGACAAAGTGCGCGTATCCTGCTCCTTAGCAAAGCTGAAGCGCTCTGAGTGGTCGCCGGTAATAACAAAAAGCGTATCACTATACATACTTTGAGCTTGCTTTACAAAGTCACCCATTGTTTTATCCGCATACCAGATATGACCAAGCTCGGTAAGCGTTTTTTCATCATTGGCAATATCTGCAGGCAGCTTGCTCTTAACCTTCGCTCTTGGGAAGCCCATACCATCCACATCAATGCTGTAAGGCGGATGATTACTTGTTGTTAATACCACATGGAAAACCTTTTCCTGTTCTTTTTCCTTACTCATATAAGCTTCAATCTGCTTAAACAAAGCAGCATCTGAACAGCCCCAGGCATTACCGCTATTATCACTGAACTCATCTGCACAATGGAATTCATCAAAGCTTTGCGCTTTAGTAAATTTGCCGATATTTTGCCATCCGGAAAAACCACCATACCAAAAAACAGTTTTATAGCCAAGCTGCTTCATAATATAACCAATACCGGTAGCATACTTGCCATTAAAGCTGTTTGCCTGATAGTTTTCATATAAACCCATATCAGAAATACCGCTTACCAAACCATTAACAGCAGAAATGGTTCCGCTGCCATGCGGCAGCATAGTAGCAATGTGAGCAGCGTCAACGGAATTTTGCAAAGCCAGCATATTATCAACTAATCCCAAATCCTTGTATTTAGGTAAAAATGGCCAATTACCAAAGCTTTCGCCTACTATTACTACAATATTACGCGGCTGCTTAGCCAGCTTAGGCTGTTTAACTGTATGCAAAAACGCTTTATCAATACTATCTGCATGTTTATTTCCGCCGCTTGCAGCAATTTTTTCACGCAGCTGTGCAGTAGTAATATTAATATTTGTCACCTTATCAATTTTACGCTTCATATCGCGCACACGGTATAAGGCCTGACCATCATCTAAAATTGCTTCGTTTAAAAGATTAGATTTTAAGCGTGCCGCACTTTCCCAATTAATGGAATGAGCATAGTTAAAAGCACCGCCATAACGCACAAATACGCATAAAACCGCAAGAACAGGTAACGTCAATACGGCGGTCAGTTTTTTATGCTGTACAGCTTCAAAGGATTTTCCAGGCAGTTTGCTTAACCATATACGCAGGCCATAAGCCAAAGCAATGCCCAAAACCAGCGCTAAAGGAAAACGCCACAATAACTGGTACTCTTTAACCGCAGTCACCAGGATTGCATAAATATCATCATGCGCACCGTTGATAAGCATCATATTAAAGGCTGCATTAAAAATCTTGTAATACGGTATGCGCGTCATAAATCAAACCGCAAAGAAAACTAAGGCCACAGCATGCCAGCTAAAACGCAGCTTATCTGCCGGCCAATTTTTCAAAATAAGCTTCGGCAGTGTTGAAAACACAAAGCCAATCAGAGCTATCATGCCCGCGGTCTTTAAGCTTAAGCGCAGTCCTAACAGCAAAGCCATCGGAATATCGCTATAATCTCCATTCAATTGTCCGCTATAAATAGCAATAAACGCTATACGGAATACCGTAAAAACCAGGCACCAATAAATAAATGCCTTGAGATCCTGTTGCAGATTCTCAAAAAATCTTGCGTAAGAATTCATATAAAGCTTTCATCTCTCCATATTTTATGCAAATCTAACTAATTATACCATACTTTTCGTTTAGCATCTGCTTATGATTTAGAAGAATTCTAATTTTAAGTCATAATACTTGATTTTAGACATTCGTCAAGAAAAATGTAATTTATTCGTAAACTGCATTTCTAAGTTTCATGTAAATTCACTGTAATCTTAATCTATTCTTAATTAGTCTTACATCGATTGTAAAATTGCAGTAAAATATTACCATTAAGATTTCTGACTGGTCAGTCAGAAAGAGGAAGTGTTTATTTTGTTCCGTAATGATTCATTTTTTAAACTAGGATGACTCTATTTCATCATAATGTTTATCCTGGAGGCGATTCTGCCTGAATGGGTTGGCGCTGAAAATGGCATTATTGAAAACCTGCAAATGCTTTGGCTAATAGGCGGTATGTTTTACTGCATTAAGGCTCATAGCTACACATATTCTGACTGGGGTGGAAGCTCCAAGGCTCTTTGAAAAGCAGGTACAATTTACTTTTTCTTGCTTATCATGCGTGAAATAAGCTGGGGCCGCGTATTTTTTACTAATCCGGATGGCGGTATAATCAAATATAACCAAATGGGGTTATATGGTAAGCTTGTTCATCCCATGGTAGGTATTTTAATTTTAAGTATGCTGATACTACTCTATCAGGCACGTTTATGGCGCATACTCCCTATAGTTAAGATACCTGTAAAATCGTTTGCGCTTCTGTTGCTCTTTATTTTCTTTTCCTTGGTAGGAGAACGCACAAACTTTACCGGCTTCCATGCTCAGGTAGCGGAAGAGTTGGCTGAATTTGGCGCTTATATGATGATGTATATGCTACTAAAGGACACTGATAGCATACTGCTCTTATCTGCTAACGAAGTAAAATCGCTTCCATCCCACGAGTCAGATGATTTGACAGACGAAAACAAGATTCCAAAACTGCAAAATTGATTAAGCTCTTACGTTAAAAACCTTAATTTAAACATTATCAAAAAAGTCAGCTAGAGAAAAGTGCATTATTGCTCTTCCCTCTAGCTGACTTTTAGTTTTTATATTTTTATTTTATCAAGAATTAACAACTTACCAGCGCCATAACCATATTCATTAGATAGAAAATTCTCTTTAGCATTATAGTAAGGTGTTGTTATTCCCCATAAATCTAACAATGCATCATACATCATATCATTAGTAAAATAAATGTCCTTATTTTTCTTAGTGCGTGCAACAATAGCCGGATGCGCTTTTATATACTCATCTGAAAAATAAAAATATACAGGCACAGTCCCCATATCATCTTCATACTTACTGGGAATATGCTTATTATTGCTTACAACCGCTTCACCATGATCAGAAAAATAGACTATACTGCTAACATTCCAATTCTGTTTTGCATATTGAAAAATCTTTTCTGTAACACAGTCATTATAATAAATACTATTATCGTAAGCATTCAGCTTTTGTAAATCAACAACCTTTCCAGCATAGCTACTATTATCAAATTTACCATATTTTTCATGCGGATACCTATGGTTATATTCCCAGTGATTGCCATACAAATGGATAAAAATTACTTTTTTACCTTTACTATTTATTGACAACAATGCCGGCAATACTTTTTCATCATAAGGGCTACTTGCAGAACTGTCACTATTCAACCAGATTTTCTCATCAGCACAATTAGCAATCAATGTAATTGGTGTATTATAAGAACCATATTGTGCCTGATTACTAATCCAATACGTCTTAAATCCAGCAGCTTTAGCTATATCTATCAAAGAATAAGATTTATCCAAAGCCTTATGATTATACTGACTTTTTTCTGTTAAAGCCTGCGATAAAGCTAACATAGTCAACGTATTACATGCATACCCATTTTCCATAATAACAAAATTATCATTTGCTCTCTGTGCAGCTAACCAAGGAGTAGTATCTCTGCTATAACCGTAAGCTGACATATGTTTCCTGTTTTGTGATTCACCTATGATAACAAGAAAAGTTTCATCTCCGAGATAACTGCTAGTTGCTTCAATATATTTCGGCTTACCATTTACATCAAATCTATAAGCATTATAATCTTGTACACTTCTAAGATATTCTTTACTATCACGAATTATCCTAGCAAAATATGAATCATGAAATGTCTTATTGCAAATAAATCCTATACACAAAAAAGCCAATACAATGCTTATAGTTTCTTTTCTTCCATTAGAAGCACCTTTGATATAACTTGCCTTCAAAGTAGTAAGGAGAAAAGCAAATATTAATAATAAAGCAAATATAGCTATAACATATACATGCAATGGTGCTGTACTTTTAAGAAATTCTCCAATTTCATTAATATTAGTCTGATAAACTGCAATCAACGAATCGGCAGTAACACAATCTTTTTCTACCAAAGCATATCCTAAGTTTAATAAATACGGAAGCAAGACCACAAATTGAATCCCCGCAAATATTTTAGGCACACTTACATTGATGCGTCTAAGCAGAAATATCATCAAGTAAAAAATACTAGTTATTCCTAAAGCTATAGTCAGTTCATCCCAAAGAAACTCGCCATTAACTTGACTATTCTTAACGTACTTATACACAAAGGCTACGGGTGTACCCATAATGAAATACATAGCAAAAAAATTCAACAGTGTTTTTTTGCTAAACTCTATTTTCGAAAAAATATAGCTTCCCATTATTGATATAAATAAATACCAACGATAATGTGTCCATTTCAAAGACATATAGTCAGCTAGAACCACTTGCGCTATTAAAGGTAATATAACCAAAATTCCCAACCAATATAGATATTTTTTCATAATAAATCTCCTTTTTTTATTGCATTTTTACCAACTAATTACCATTTACACATCAAAAATACTTTTCCGTTTCGATATGCAAAGCGCAACGTTTTTCCAACCTTTACACACAAAACGCTGCATAAAGCGGTACAGACTTAATATTATTCTCAAAGCCAAAATTACGCATTGAAAGACGTATACTCTGCTTAATCCCATATCGCTTCACAAACGAATCCAGGCTTTTGGATTTCACATGAATATTTGCCTTACATTCTATAGGCACAACCTCTCCGTTTTGCACAATAACAAAATCAACCTCTGCAGTTGCCGTGCTGGTCCAATAATTAAGCTTATATCCATTCGCCTTTAACTGAATCGCTACATAGTTTTCCGTTAATGCTCCCATATATTGCCGCGCTGCCGCCAAGCTTTGCTTCGTCAGTTGCAGTCGGCTGTTGAAAAGTCCGGTATCACTAAAGTACAACTTAAACGAACTTAAATCCTCATAAGCAGCTAAAGGCATTAACCCCTGCTCACACTTAGTACATTTTAAAACTATGCCTGACTGAATCAGCCAATCAATAGATGCTCCATAAAGTGAAGAGCGCGCACCGGTGCGAATAAGCTTATATTGGAACTTATTGTTTTCCCTGGCAAGCTGCACCGGTAAAGAATCATAGGCTTCTGCAATCTTCACGCTATCTCCCTTGCCTGCATATTTTGCCATATCCGCTACATAAGAATTATAAATCAGGCGCTTCAGCTCATCTGCATCGCCATCATTCAAGGCAGCAGCTACAACAGCAGGCATACCACCAGTAAGCAAATAATCCTCATATAAGTTCAAAGCTTCTTTGTGCAACGCTTCTGGCAAAGGCTTATTGGTAGTATAGCATTGGCGAATTAAATCTACCAGCATATCCTTATCCCTTGCCCAAAAATATTCCTCTAGATCTAATGGATATAAGTTTTCCAACTGTACCTTACCCACTGGGAACGAAAATTGCTGACGATTAATTGCTACGCCAAGCAAACTGCCTGCCGCAACGACACAATATTCCGGAGCCTGCTCCGCAAAATATTTTAATGAAGTCAAAGCATGCTCGCAGCTTTGTATTTCATCAAAAATAATCAGCGTCTTCTGCGGATAAATTTTTACACCATACTGTTCTTCAATAACCTTAATAATATAGGCAGGCGTCAGCTTCACTTCCAAATATCCTGCTAAAGCTTTATCCTCTTCAAAATTCACATAAACTGTATTCTCAAAGCAGCTTCGGCCGAATTCCCGAAGAATATATGTTTTACCTACCTGCCTTGCTCCATACAGCAGCAAAGGCAATCTATTCTTAGCATTCTGCCATTTTTTTAGGCGCTCCATTATCTTACGGCGCATCACTTCACCCTCTTTCCAAAATCTTCTATATTCATCATTCTAGACCAGACGCACTCTTTCGTCAAGAAAAATGTAATTTATTGCACTTTTTCCTACGAAAAAATGCAATTTTTGACATTTTTTCTAACGAATATTGTATGTGTACATTGTTCTATTTTATAACTACATTTTAAATGCAAAATAAGGAATTTGGAAACTTAACTACAATCCTCAAAACAGATATTTTCATTAAGAAATAAATTAAATTACTACTAAATCTCACCGCTTGCCTCTCTCCAATACCAATCGCACTAAAAATCCCCCTGACAAATCAATGCCAAGGGGATAACACAGTCGGAGGTTTTAAGCTCATTGCCATTCACCATCCTTCAGCATATTCTGCAAGTATGGGTCTGCGCCATAACGTCCTTCAAGATACTGCTTGTCATAAGCTGCAGTATTGTTGATACGCTCGTTGTTTTCTTTGCGGATTTCATAGAGCGAATACAGCTCGCTGCTGTGGTTATCTCCTTCAGCGGCAAACCAAATCTCGTCACGGCGGTAAACAGTGTTTTTCATAGTTGCTATATCGTGAGAGGTGAAGATTAGTTGCGCTCCATGCGCATTTAGCTTAGGATTTTTAAACAGAGCTATGATGTAACGCAGCAGCTTCGGGTGAAGCTTGGCATCTAATTCGTCAATAACTGCTAACCGGCCTTCTGCTAAAGCAATCAGTAGTATCGGCAATGCTGCAATGAGCTTTTTAGTACCATCGGATTCATCTTTATAGGATAACTCGTAAGTTTTTCCCTGCAGCGTTCTTTGCATGATTAGTTGTTTGCTATCATTATCGTAGCGATAGCCGTTGATATCAATACCCATATCATTTAAAGCATTGATAATTTTCCGGCGTATGGTTTTGTTATCAGACAGCATTATCTGCAATTCAGCTTCAGGATTAGCATAGCTGCGGATAATGCAGCTTTCAAACCATTTTTGAGCGTCATTGATAGCAGGAATATCATAGTTGATTGCTAAGAACGATAAGTAGGGCATCTTTGGATTTACATCTCTATTTATTGATGCTTTATTTATACTGGAGCCTAAAGTAATAACTTTTTCTTCTCGGTCAAAAACATGGGCAGTGCGTTTACCGCCTATTTTTTTCCTGTCCAGTGCTTCAGCCATTATTTCATCATGAAGCATAGAAAGGTAATAGCGGTACTCATAGCCATTGGTGCGAAAGTAAAGCAGGAATTCTGTAGGCTCACTAGAGTTTTTTTCATCAAACAGGAAGGGCGTGCAAGATACTTTTTGCTGTACTATAAGCTTAGTACGAGTTTTTTCCATATCGTAGATGGGTTTTACCACGGTGGAGATAAGGCAGGTTAAAGCCTGCAGCATATTTGTTTTACCGCCGCCGTTAGGTCCATAGATAGCTGCTACAGGTAAAAGATTACTCGCTGGCTTGCAGTAAATAATATTTTCGGCAAACTCAGGCAGATTAGCTGCCTGCATATCAAAAACTGTTTCATCTTTATATGATTTGAAATTTTTAAATGAAAATTGACAGAGCATGAAATCAACTCCTTTCATGCTCATTGTAACATTAAAAACGCCAAAAATCAATTTTATAAGCTTGTTTTAGAAAATATTTTACCGAAAGCGGTATATAAAACATCAAATTTAATTTTTCACCTGCTACTAGAAGTGCGTTTAGGCGTTTTTTCACCCAAACTCTAACCTATTGGCATTGTTTAATATTCTATCATTTTTTCTAACAAATATCATACGCACACATTATTCTACTATACAACTACATTTAAAATGCAAAATAAGGAGCAGCTTGCGCCGCTCCTCAATCATTCTTCATCCTTCTTTATCCTGCGCTGCAGCAAAACAAGACGCATCGATAAAACAACAGCACTGCAGATTACGCCGATATCCAGGCTCTGCCAATAAGCAAAGGCACCGTTATTGAACTTGTAATCCAAAAGCAGGCCCACCGGCAGGCAAATTGCCCAATAGGCCAGCATGCTGCACCAAAATGTAGCGTTAACGTCCTTATAGCCACGCAAAATGCCCTGAATCGGCGCCGCTATTGCGTCGCCTCCCTGCCACAGCAAAGCGTAGACAATAAACACCTTTACCAGCTCAATAACATGCGGATTCGTTGTATAAATGAGCGCAATATACTCGCGCGCCACCAGCTCCAGCGCCATATAAACTATAGCGATAAAAAGGCTCAGCTCCAAGCCAAGTGCCGTGTAATCGCGCGCTCCCTGATAGTTTTTCGCACCATATTCAACGCCTACCACAATCGTCAGCGCCAGTGAGAAGCTCATGGGGAACATATAAATTAGCGAAGAGAAGTTAAGTGCCGCCTGATGCGCAGCAATCACCTCCGTGCCAAATTTGGCAATGAACAGCGCCACAACGCCAAAGATGCTCGTTTCCATAAAAATGGCCACGCCCATAGGCACGCCAATGCGCAGATATTCCGCCACCAGCTGCTTAACAGGGCGCACAAAGCCCAGCACATCGTACTGCTTGAACGGTTGCAGCTTCGTCACCACCGCCGCGAACATCACCAAAAGCAGCCAAAATGTAATTCCCGTTGCTACGCCGGCGCCAATGCCGCCCAGGCGCGGTAAGCCCAGCTTGCCGAAAATCAGCACATAGTTCAGGCAAGCATTCACCGGCAGTGCCAAAAGATAAATCTTCATTGACAGCTTAGTATAACCAAAAGTATCAACAAGACTGCGCAACGGCGTAATGAGAAAGAACGGCAGCACGCCTATGCCTAAGCCGGCCATATACCAGAGCGCAATGTGATAAACCTCCGGTGCCAGGCCCATGCCCTGCAAAAACGACGGTAGAAAGATAACACCGCCGACGATTATCAGCGCAGAAAAGGCTACAGCCAACAGCATGCCATGTCGTACTACTGTAGAGATTTTTTCTTTTTCGCCTGCACCCAAAAGGTTGGCAATCAAAGGCATCGCCGCCAGCAAAATGCCTGCAAAGCAGGTCTGCACCGGCATCCAGATATTACCGCCAATCGCAGCGCCGGCCAAATCCGCATCGCCTGCCTGACCGGACATACTGGCATCAAAAAAGTTCATGCCCATAATCGCAATCTGCGTGCCGATAATCGGCAACATAACGCTCAGCAGACGCTTAACCTTATCCTTATAATCCTTGTGTAAAATTTTTAGCATATCCTTACTCCCATTTTCCCTAATATAGCAAAAGCCACACGGCTGCAAACACAGTCGTGTGGCGAAAAGATGACTATTGAATCAGAAAAAATCCACAACAATTTTTCAGATTTTATTTTAACAATAAGCAGCCTGCTTGTCAAGCTTAGCCTTCTGCTTCTGCCAATTCGGAAAGATACGTCCAACGATCCACCATCTCATCCAGCTTTTGCTGCACAGCCTCCTGCTGCTTCGTCAAATCTGCCAGACGGGTAAAGTCGCTGCCGCATTGGTTGATTTCCGCACCCAGCATTTTCAGCTCTGCCTCGCTGCGTGCAATCTCCTGGTCAAGACGTTCCAGCTCCAGGCGCTCGCCATAAGTCATTTTCTTCTTGGCAGGCTCTTCGGCAGGCTTTGCTGCAGCCACCGGCTTAGCCTTTGCAGGCTGCGCCTGCTGTGCGCTTTCCTCCTGCAGAGCTTCTGCATAATCGCTGTAGCCGCCGATATACGGCTTAATGCTGCCATCCTGCTCCAATGCGAAAATCTTTTGCGCAAAGCGGTCGAGGAAGTAACGGTCATGGGACACGGCGATAACCGCACCGGCAAAGCTGTCGAGATAATCCTCCAAAACAGAAAGCGTCGGGATATCCAGGTCATTCGTCGGTTCGTCCAAAAGCAGTACGTTCGGTGCCGTCATCAGCACACGCAGCAGATACAGGCGGCGTTTTTCGCCGCCGCTGAGCTTGGACACCGGCACCCATTGCAGCTCCGGCGGGAAGAGGAAGCGTTCCAGCATCTGTGCTGCGCTGATGCGCTGACCATCGGCCGTTTCAATATAATTATTCGCTTCCTTGATATATTCCAGTACACGCATATTGCTGTCCGGGAACTCGCTGTGCTGTGCAAAATAGCCAATCTTAACAGTCTGGCCTACGCACATTTCGCCGCTCGTAGGCTGCAGCTTACCGGCAATGATATCCATCAGCGTTGATTTGCCTGCACCGTTAGGACCGACGATGCCGATGCGGTCATTACGCAGCAAAATATAGCTGAAATCCTTGATATAATCCTTGCCGTCCCACACCATACCGATATCTTCCAACTCGATGATTGTTTTGCCAAGACGACTGCTGACGGAGGACATTTCCAGATTCGCTTCCGTCTTGACGTTCTTCACTTCCGCTTCAATCTGAGCAAAGCGCTCCACGCGGTCCTTCTTTTTGGTACGGCGTGCTTCCGCACCACGGCTGATCCACGCCAGCTCGCGGCGGTAGATGTTGCGCAGCTTTTGCGCAGCAGAGGCTTCCGCAATGCGGCGTTCCTCACGCTTTTGCAAAAACAGGCTGTAGTTACCTACGTAAACATAGCCCTTGCCGCCGTCAATCTCCAAGGTGCGGTTAACAACACGGTCAAAGAAATAACGGTCATGGGTTACCATCAGCAAAGCTCCCTTGCGCGCCAACAGCTTTTGCTCCAGCCAGGCAACAGTGGCGTTATCCATATGGTTGGTAGGCTCGTCCAAAATCAGCAGATCCGACGGACGCACCAACACGCCTGCCAAGGCCACACGCTTGCGCTGGCCGCCGCTCAGCTCGCCCATCTGCTGCTGCAGATTAGTGATGCCAAGCTGCGTAAGCACCGCCTTCGCTTCGCTTTCCAGCTGCCAGGCATATTTATCATCCATCTGCTGCTGCAAATCAAGCAAATGCTTTTGCAGCTTTTTGTTATCAGGCTCCGCTGCAGACTGCTCCACCGCAGTTTCGTAATCGCGCAAGAGCACCATCAGCGGCGAATCGCCTTTAAAAACCTGCTCCAAAACAGTTGCGTCTGCCTCAAACGGCGGGTCCTGCGGCAGATATTCCATCACCACGCCGCCAGGAATCGTCAGCTTACCGTCACCGGCCTCGTGATTAGCAATCATGCGCAGCAAGGTACTTTTACCGGTGCCGTTGACACCGATAATACCGTACTTGTCACCCTCTTCTACGTTAAATGTAATATTTTCAAACAACAATCTGTCGCCATAGCTGTACGACAAATCCTCTGCACTTAAAATCATTTTACTTATCTCCCTGTAAAAAATTTACACTCTAAAATTATATCACGCCTGCGGATAAAAGTAAAAAGGACGAACCGCCAAGGCCCGTCCTTCGTATTGCTATTTCACTGTTACCTGTAAATTTTCGTTTTCCTCCGCTGCATCCTGCAAAACCTGCAGCAGCTGCTCGCCATACCAGCCCAGCTTTTCATTATCCGCAATGTTGGCAGGTACAATAATCTGCGTCGGCTCGGCAATTTCTGTAAGGCAGTCATACAGAGCGTCTAAATTGGCGCCGTAATGCGCAGGCAATGCCAGCTCACTGCGCAGATATTTATGCAGCTCAGGCACGGATGTCATGCGCTCAAGATCTAATGTAATTGTTCTCATGTTAATCTCCTTATTTTCCGTAAAGCTTGCTGAAGGACTTGTAGTGATCACCGGTATAGTAAATCAGGCCATCGTTGGAAAAGACAATTCGCTTCGCGTTACGATTACCCTTCACATAATCAATGTCGCATTCCTTCCAATTACGGCCGTTTTTCTTCGGCAGCTTACCCTCGTAATTGCCGTAGCGGTCACCGCCGATGGATTTGCCGGGTGCAACCTTGTCGAGTGTGCCTTTTGTCTGCCAGCCCAGCTTTTTGGCCTCGTTTTTCGTAATATAGTTGTGCGGCAGACGCTTATATTCGTTGATGTAGGCAGCAACGTGCTCCTTGTCGGTATAGGTAGCACTTTCGCTAATTTTGATTTTGCCGCTGTTGGCCTTGACGTTGGCCGCAGTGTTCTGGCCATTGTTGCTCTTGGTTGTATTAACAGTTGTTGTCTGGGTTGTCTGCTTATCGTTAGTCTTGGGGCTGTTACTGCCGCAGCCGGCAATTACGCTGACGCTGAGCAGCATCGCCAGGAAGAACGCTAAAAGTTTTTGCATAAGAATGCTCCTTTCGTTTTCTTCCCATTATATCACATAGCCAAAAGCGGCGCACCATTACCAATGCGCCGCCCCCAAAAGTTCACAAGTAATTCCTTGAAAAAAACTCTGCTTCATGTTATATTATAGATAAAGAAGCCAACCGCCCACAAGGTGGGTTGCCGCTTGAATTTGGTTTGAAAAACCGCCTTGTAGCTGCAAATTACAGAGGCGGTTTTTCTATGTCTAGACTATCTGCTGTACTGAAAGATAAAAGTCAGCAATGTCAGAATGAACATGCCAAAAGCCATCAGGTCTTTGAAATCATAGTTCCTCATAGACATCACCTCGATTCTCTTAGAGAATTTCGGCAATGCCACCCCGTAAACGGTTGTCTTAAAACATATTTTAACATATAAAACAAAAACATACAACGAACAAGCTGTGAAGTTTGCCGTTGTATGTTTTTTATTTATATCTTGTTTTTACCTTATATCTCTGCCATGAGTATAAACCGGCAGCAGCTTCGGCGACAGCTCGCCCTGCACACCTGCAGCCTTTTCTTCCTCAGCGTAGCGACGTACATGCTCCAGGCTCAGCTTGCCCAGCTTGACGCTCTTCGCTGCTTCGGCAGCCTTAGTACCGGCAATGCGGCCAAAGACGATGATATCCAGCAGGCTGTTGCCCATCAGACGGTTAGTACCGTGAATGCCGCCAACAGCTTCACCGGCAACAAACAGTCCCGGCAGTTTGGTTTCTGCATCCTTGTCAATCAGGATACCGCCATTTTGGTAATGCAGCGTCGGATAAATCAAAATCGGTTCCTTGCGCAGGTCAATGCCGAACTTAGCATACATACGCAACATACCCGGAATGCGTTTGGCAATAGTACCTTCGCCATGCAGCATTTCAATCAGCGGCGTATCGAGCCACAGCGCCACACCATCGAGCGCCTTCACGCCCTTGCCGCGGGCAGTACACTCACGAATGATAGACGCAGCCGCCACATCACGGGTTTCCAGCGGATGCATAAAGATTTCACCCTCGCTGTTTACCAGCTGCGCACCAATCGAGCGCACCTTTTCGGTAACCAGCGCGCCATAAATCTGCGCCGGATAAGCAACACCCGTCGGATGATATTGAATAGCATCCGCATAAATCAGCGGCGCACCGGCACGGTATGCCATAACAAGGCCGTCAGCAGTTGCACCGTAATGATTAGATGTCGGGAAGCCCTGATAATGCAAGCGTCCTGCACCACCGGTTGCCATGATTACGCATTTTGCGCGTACAACCTTGTACTCCTGCGCATCAAAATCCCACAGCACCGCACCGGCAGTTTTGCCCTCTTCGTCCAGCAGCAACTCAACTGCGGGCGCAAACTCCAGCACTGGAATACCGCGGTTCTGCACCTCGTCGCGTAGCACACGCATGATTTCAGCACCGGTGTAATCGGCGCAAGCATGCATACGCTTACGGCTTGTACCGCCGCCATGCGTCGTCACCATAGTGCCGTCCTGCTCCTTGTCGAACATTACGCCCAGCTTGCTCAGCCAGTCAATCGCCAACGGTCCGTTGCTTACCAGCTCTTCCAGCAGCTCGGGAATATTTTTGTAGTGACCGCCGCCAAATGCATCAAGATAATGCTGTGCCGGGGAATCGTTACCCTTATCCGCAGCCTGAATACCGCCCTCGGCCATCATAGTGTTGGCATCGCCCATACGCAGCTTGGTAACTACAAGGACGTTAGCACCACCGTTATGCGCTTCCAACGCAGCGGAAGCACCGGCGCCGCCGCCACCGATAACCAGAACATCAACGTCATAGTCCACTTTTTCCAAATCAAGCTCTACATCCTGCAGGCGGCTTTTGCCCTCCAGCAGCTGTGCCAATTCTACCGGCACCTTCTGGCCCTTGTTTGGACCAACCTCCAAAACCTTGAAGCCCTTGGAACTGTAGTCCGGATGGAAATCCTTCAGCAGCTCGTCCTTCTCCTCTGCCGTAAAGCGTTCGATAGAAGCGTGCAGACGTTGGGCACGGGTAGCTTCAACCTTAGCCATAGATTTTAACATATCTTCAGTAAATGCACTCACCTTGCCGCACCTCCTTATTTTTCAATCTCACGCTTATTATACAGGTCTTTGATTTCGTCCAAAGGCATATTTTTCAGCTTTTCGAGCAGCGTTACATAATCGCCGTTTTCAATTTCTGCAACACGCTTAGCCAGATGCTCGCACTTCGGCGCAATATATTTGCCCGTCAAGCGACGGCACAGCAGGCCGACAGCACTGTGGCTGATTTGCGCCGGGCAACGGGATGCGCAGATATTGCAGCCAACGCAGTCGAAGGAAGCATGTGCTGCCTTCTCGTATTCGCCGCGCTGAGCATAAGCAATATACTGCATAACATTCAGGCCCTGCGGACAGCCTTTGGTGCAGGCATTGCAGCCGATGCAGCTGAAAATTTCCGGATACAGCTGACCGACAATATTATCGCTTGCCTTAATCTCTTCGATATTAAAGGTACGCTTGTTAATCGGGAAGGAATCAATCTTGCCAACGCACATGCCTTCCTCAACCTTCGTCTGGCAGGAAAGCACAACCTTCAGCTCCGTGCTGCCCTTCAAGCGATAAATTACTGCGCAGGCTCCGCAAAAGCCGCTGCGGCAGCCGCAGCCGCGCACCAGCTTAAAGCCTGCATATTCCATGGCATCCATAATGGTCAGGGTTGCCGGGACACTGTATTTTTTGCCCAGCAGGTAAACAGTTACCATTTCTTCCATATTTTTGCTCCTTATATTTTCTTCTCCAAAAACGTTTTTCAGAATTTCAAAGTCAAAATCCGCTATAAACGAAACAGTTTCGTTACGAGCCATTAATATATCGTGGAAGGAATAGCAATTTTAGCAAATAAGTGCTTGAAAGCATAGGAACAAGGGTACGTAACTTACTGTTACCGTCTTACAAATTTTACCGAAGTTCCGTCTTGCTTCCGCACGAAATTTGCGTTATGCCCTAAGGCATAGGAAAATTGCTTCTGACTGGAACGATATATTTATGGCGAGGCACAAAATTTATTTATGACTGGCAAGAGTGCGTCAGATGCGAGTAAAAGCGACGACGGCGTACTGGAGGTACGTCGAGGAGCTGTTGGGAAGCAGATGGCGTGCTATCGCCAGTCATATCAATACTCATCCGGCATTTCATCCAGCTCATCGCAAGTAAACACCGGCCCATCCTTGCACACATACTTCTTGCCGATATTACAGCGACCACACTTGCCCACGCCGCACTTCATGCGCAGCTCCAGCGTCGTATAAACCTGCTTCTTCTCAAAGCCCATCTCAATCAACGCCGCCAGGCACAGCTTAATCATAATCGGCGGACCGCACAGCAGCACCGTCTTATCCGGCGTAAACTTCAGGTCCTTCAGGAAGTTCGGCACAAAGCCTACATTGCCCGTCCAGCCCTCCTGCGCACGGTCAATCGTCAGATGCACGCGTGTATCCTTTTGCGACGGCCACACATTCGCCAGCTCATCGTAACGCACAAAATCTTCCTTGCTGCGTGCGCCGTAAACAACATCAATGCTGCCGTAATCGTCACGCTTATCCAGCATATAATTGATTACACTGCGCAGCGGCGCCAAACCGATGCCACCGGCGATAAAGAGCAGATCCTTGCCTTTCAATTTATCCTCAACAGGGAAATGATTGCCGTAAGGTCCGCGCACCGCAATCTGCTGGCCCGGTTCAATATCAAAATGCAAAAAGTTCGTAATTGAGCCGCAGCGTTTAATACTGAACTCCATATATTTTTCGTTCGTCGGAGAGGAGGTAATGGAAAAAATCGCCTCACCCTTACCGGGAACAGAAAGAATAGCGCATTGTCCCGGCATATGCTCAAACAGCTTACCGCCGCCGATTTTCTCCACGCGGAAGGTTTTTACATCAGCTGTTTCCGTGCAGATATCCGTCACCACGCCAATCTGCGGAATCAAGGTATCCTGACAATTACACATCCTGCTTCACCTCCACTTTTTCCAAGGCCTTGGCAACCTTGACAATATTCAGCTGCACCGGACACTTTTGCAGGCAGCGTCCGCAACCGACGCAAGCATATTCGCCTTCGTTGTTTTCAGGGAAATATACCAGCTTATGCATATAACGCTGGCGGAAGCGCTCCACCTTCGTCTTACGCGGACTGCCATGCGCCATCAGCGTAAAATCCTTCGCCATACAGCTGTCCCAGCAACGATAGCGTTGCGTGCGCTCTTCCGTCTCCTGATAATCGCGGATATCATAGCAATGACATGTCGGGCACACATAGGTACAGGTGCAGCAGGACAGGCAGCCTGCTGCCAGCTGTTCCCAAATTTTACTGTGGAAGACCTTCAACTCATCCTTCGTCAGCTCGTCATTTACCTTGAAATCATGCAAGGGCAGTACACTCAAAATTTTCTGCGTCTGCTCCTTTTGTTCGCTGACTGCTTTTGCAGAAGCAGCTTCCGCCTCAGCCAGCACACCGCCCTCGACAAGCTTCGCTGTCAGCTCCTCGCCCTTGGCAGTCACAGCCTGCCAGCAAAGCTCCTCGCCCACTAGCCAAGTTTGCACATCCGTCTCCGGAGCGCTAGCGTCAATGCCAAAGGCATGGCAGAAGCAGGTTTCTTCGGGAGCACTGCAGCCTAAGCCGATGAGCACGCATTGCTCGCGTCTTGTCTTGTAATATGTATCAACGGGCGCTTTTAAAAACACCTTATCCAAAATCTTAAAGCTGCGCGCATCACAGGCACGCACGCCCATGACAATTGTCACGCCGGCAGGCGGAATACTTTGCTCTAACGCCAGCTCCTTGCCGCTCGTCTTAAAGGTCAGCAGATTTTCTACCTGTGGGAAGAAAACGTCCTTGGCGCTGCGATTCGTCAGCGGCGCATCCAGTGCAACCTCCGCATCCTCGCGATACGGTGCAAAGTCCGCATGACCGCTCTTGTTCTTGCATGGCAGCAGCAGCGTACCGATATTTTGCAGGGCTGCATATAACTTTGGAAAATTATCCTTTGCTATCTTATACATGCTGCTCCCTCCCTTCTACCGCACTGTTGGCCTCGGGATCATTCTGTTTAAAGCTTACCTGCGGTGCAGGTGTTTCACTGTCCGCACCGGCCTGATACTGGCCGAAGAAGCTGTTGATATCCTTCATAAACTTCATGTTCAGCAGCTCCAGATGAATTCCCTGCGGACAAACGCGCGCACATTCACCGCAGCCTATGCAACGTCCCGCAACGTGGAAAGCACGTATGATATGATACATCTGCTCTTCAACCTCGTCGGCATACGCCTTGCCTGCTACCGGAGTATCTGGCTTATCAAAAATGCATTGCTCACAGCTGCACGCCGGGCAGATATCACGGCAGGCATTGCAGCGGATGCACTTGGACAGCTCGCTTTGCCAGAAAGCAAAACGCTCTTCCGCGCTCATAGCTTCAATCTCCTTGACCTTGGCGAATTTATCACCGGTAAACTGCGGTACAGGCAACGGCTCGGCCAGCTCCTCGTCCGCAATTTTATAATCAGCGCCCTTGCACATCAGGCATTTGTTCAACAGCACGTCAGCCTTTGCCAAACGCTTTTCACCGTAAGCAGTGTTGACAACAACCTCGTCTCCATCCACGCTCACGCTGATAATACCCTTAGCTCCGGCAGCCTTAATCTTATTGATATCCAGCATACCGCTGCAGGGAGTGCCGATGGCGTAAACAAGCTCACGCTTAATACGGTTATCCTTCAGCAGCTGGTTTACTCCGTATGTATCACAAGGCTTTAAGAAAACTGCTGTCTTCTTGCCTGCATGGCTTGTTTCGATTAAATATTTGCAGAGATTGGCAGGGCAGAACTCGTTATAAACAAGCTTGTCGCACTCGTCCGCACTGCTTACGGCAGCAGGTGCGTTATCGTAAAAGAATTCGCCTGCCTGCCATGCCAGCACACGCTCTACTGTGCCCTCTGCCAACAGCTCAGCTGCACGCTTCTGCAGCAGCTTTTCTATTTTTTGCATCGCAAATCCCTCAACTTTACATTCTCACCCAATGCCGCAATATGCTCGGCAAAATCGTTCATCACCTGTGCAAAGCGTGCGCCCTCAGCCGCACTAACCCATTCCACACGAAAGCGTTCACCGGCCACTCCCAGATAATCAAGCATACTCAGCAGCAGCGTCATACGACGACGCGCATAATAGTTGCCGGTAGAATAATGGCAGTCACCTGGGTGACAGCCGCACATGATTACACCATCCGCGCCACGCTGAAACGCACGCAGGATAAAGAGCGGATTCACTCTGCAAGAGCAGGGAACCTTGATGATTTTGATATTAGCAGGATAATGCTTGCGGGCCGTTCCGGCGCCGTCAGCACCGGCATAGCTGCACCAGTTGCAGCAGAAGGCCACAATTTTCGGTTCAAAATTTTTCTTCTCTAGCATAATGCATCCACCTCTGCCAGAATTTGTTGATTAGTAAAGCCCTGCAAATCCATAGCACCGCAGGGGCAGGCTACCGTGCAGGCACCGCAGCCCTGGCACAGCGCATTGTTTACCACAGCAACGGTGCGTGTTTCGCGCACGCCTAGCTTCGTGATAACCTGCTTGCTCTCGCCGGTAATCGCACCATAGGGGCAGACATGCGTGCAAGCCAGACAGCCGCTGCAAATGCTTGTATCGCACTGCGCAGTGCAGGGGTTCGTCAGCAGCTTATCCTTCGCCAGCAGGCCGACCACCTTAACAGCCGCTGCACCGGCCTGTGAAACAGTTTCCGGAATATCCTTCGGTCCCTGGCACATGCCGCTGAGGAAAATGCCTGCCGTCGGACTTTCAACTGGACGCAGCTTCGGGTGCGCCTCTACGTAAAAGTCATCGTTGTCAATGCTGGCAGTCAGCATCGTCGCCAGCTTGCGCGCATCGGGAGAAGGCTGTACAGCCGTTGCCAGCACTACTAAATCAGGATTCAGCATCAGCTTGCGGCCGCTGTTCAAATCGCTGGCAAAAACCGTCAGCTTGCCATCGCCGTCAACAACAACCTTGCCTACCTGACCGCGTACATAATGCACGCCGTACTCCTCCACCGCGCGGCGTTGGAACTCGTCAAAGCCTTTGCCCGGAGTACGTACATCTATATAAAACACAGTTACATCCACATCAGGATATTTTTCGCGGATATACATTGCATGCTTGGCATTATACATGCAGCAGATTTTACTGCAGTAGCTCTTGCCGCGACCGCTCACATCACGCGAGCCTACGCAGGAAACGATAATAACCTTCTTCGGCTCCTTACCGGTAGAAGGACAAACGAGATGTCCTTCGGTAGGACCTGCCGCATTCGTCAGACGCTCTAGCTCCAGTGAGGTGATAACGTCCTTGCTGACACCATAGCCATATTCACCGAACTTGTCGAGAGGCATCGTTTTAAAGCCGGTTGCCAATACAATTGCACCGTATTTTTCCGTAATCAGCTCATCAGTCTGCGTATAATCAATTGCTCCTGCCGGACAAACCTTGGAGCAGATACCGCACTTGCCTGTTTTGAACTTGATGCAGGCCTCGCGGTCGATAACAGGCACCTTAGGAATAGCCTGCGCAAAGGGAATATAGATTGCGCCGCGATTCTTCAGGCCCATATCAAACTCGCTCGGAGTTTTGCGGGACGGACATTTTTCGGTACAGATACCACAGCCGCTGCACATATCAGCCTTCACGCTGCGTGCTTTTTTGCGGATTGTCACATCGAAATTACCCACGAAACCGCTTACGCTTTCTACCTCGCTATAAGTATAAAGCGTAATATTTTCATGGTTTGCTGCATCCACCATCTTCGGTGTCAGGATGCAGGCAGAGCAGTCGAGTGTTGGGAAGGTTTTGTCGAGCTGCGCCATACGGCCACCGATTGTCGGCTCCTTCTCCACAATGTCAACCTTGTAGCCTGCTTCCGCAATATCCAGCGCCGTCTGAATACCGGCAATACCGCCGCCGATAACCAGTGCACGCTTCACTACCTGGCTTTCGCCGGGCTTCAGCGCTCCGTTGAAGCGCACCTTGGCAATTGCTGCCTTGGCTAATTTAATCGCCTTCGCTGTCGCTTCGGCCTTATCCTTCAGCACCCAGGAGCATTGCTCGCGGATATTGGCAATCTCTACCATGTAGGGATTGATGCCAACGCCCTCCGCACATTTGCGGAAGGTTGCCTCGTGCATACGCGGCGAGCAGCTGCAGACAACAAGTCTGTCCAGCTTATAATCTGTCACAGCCTTGCGAATCAGCTCCTGGCCTTGTTCGGAGCACATATATTTATAATCGATGGCATAGGCAACGTCAGGAATTTGGCGCACTGCCTCTACCACCTGGGCAACATCTACCGTGCCGGCGATGTTGCTGCCACACCAACAAACAAAAACACCAATCTTTTGCACGTAGCTTCCCCCTATTTATTGTATTTTCTAAAGGCTGCAACCAAAAGCTGCTGCGGCATATCGCTAGGATAATGCTCCACGCTTTCGGCAGGCAGCTTGTTTTTGCCCTGCTGACGAATCTGCAGCAGGCGCAGCGCCTCCATAACGCGCGCCGGACTCACGCCGCGCGGGCAGCGCTCCTCGCACGCCATGCAGGACAGACATTGCCACGGTGCGTCAGCCTCCAACAGCTCGGACGCATGACCACTGTTTAAATCCCAAACTACGCGGTGGGGCAAAAGGTCCATTTTAGACGCAGCTTCACAGTTCGCACTGCAGCGGCCGCATTGCATGCAGCGGCTCACGTCGGTAGCAGCAAGGCGCAGAATATCCTCTGTCAATTGCTTTTCATCAACAGCCATTATTCCGCACCTCCTTCGCTCTCCGCAACACCAAGCGCTTCAGCAAGAAGCTCCGTAAAGTAGCGTGTCGGCAGGCTGCCTGCGGCACCATTGGCTGTCAGGTTATACGCACACAGCGGGCAGGCAGTAACCAGCTCCTGCGCACCACAGCTTGCAGCATTATTCTTAATTTCGCTGACGAGCTGCTCGCACTGCGCCTTATCCTTCAGCGCCAGATAACCGCCGCAGCATTCATTGCGCATGCAGTAAATAACCGGCTCTGCACCCAGCGCTTTAATAAAGCCTTCTATAACAGTTGGACTTTCTACGTCATCGAGGGCCAAAACCGCTCCCGGTCTAAGCAGCAAACAGCCATAATAAGCGCCAACCCTGCGTTCTTTCAACGGATGGCTCACAAGCTGCGCCAGCTTTTCCCAACCAATTTCATCACGCAAAACCTCCAGGTAATGCAAAACCCGTGTTTCACCGGCATAAGGCTCTTCCAATTGCAGGTAATTATTCACCTTTCGGCGAATCTCCGCATTCGTCGCCATATCGTGGTTCACACGTTTGATGACATGGTAGCACGCACTGCACAGCGTCACAAGAACGCCGCCGTTTTCACGCGCCGCCACAAGCGCACGCACCGCACTCAAACGCTCGGCAATAGCATCAGGTGCCATCGGATAAACCGCACCGCAGCATTGCCATTCCGGCAGCTCCACCAGCGGAAAGCCAAGCACCTTAGCACAGCGTCGCGCTGCCATATCCAGCTGCTTCGCCTTCGTCGACAGCGTACAGCCAGGATAATAATTATAAATCATCGTCTTTCCCTCCTTCGCAAAGGATATAAAACAACCTTGACCAAAAAATTGCTTTATTACGTATCTATTCTACATTAATTCCGAAAATACTGCTAGTAGCAAATGAAAATTTTCTTATTTGGTGTCAGCAGTGCGTATCGTCAATGCATTTAATCGGTATAAGCGTTGTAAACGCGCAAATTATTCACAACAAAAAAAGCACCGCCTGCGCTGCAAAAATGCAGTACAAACGATGCTTTATTGATAACATTATTTAGCTTCGCTGTTATACAGCTCAAGCTGCTTTTGCAAATATTCCCTATACGCCGCACGTACATTGTCGGGGCCAGTTATAATTACATCGCCGTCAAAACCTGCCACCCAGCCCAAAAAGCCCTCGTCAGACTGCACATCAACGCTCGTAGAAAAATAAGCCTTATCATCCGGGCAGTCGTACATGTTAATCCTATTACCAAACCTTGCCAGAATATCAAGGCGACATTTCTGCTTGCAATGCAGACTAACTCGCTGCGTCGCACCATAACGCATATTAATATGCTCGCGCAGATAATCACAGATATTTTTGCCAGAATCCGTAAGCATTTTGTAATCCGTGCTATCCGTCAGCTTCATCGCCGCTTTTCCCTGCACCCGCACATTTACCATACGCGACAGGCGGTAGTGACTGAAATTTTTGTATTCACCCGTGCAGCCAATGACATAATAATCATCATTCATTGGCACGAAGTAATACGGACTCACAAAATATTCCCTTCCCTCATAGCTCAAGTCCTTCTGCTGAGGATTGGGCACAAACTTATAGTTATACTGGAAGCTAATCTGCTTTTTATCCCTAATCGCCTCCATAATCTTATCAAAGTTATACTTCGTCTTACTTAGAGCCACATTCAGACTTGCATCACAAATAACAGCCTCCTTCAGGAACTTCCTGTCGGAAGGTGTACCCAACTGAAAAATCTTATTCACGAGCTTTTTCGCATCCTCCGCTGTCAGAAAGCGGGCTGAAGCAACTGCGTCTGCCAACATCTTAAGCTGATAACACCCGAACGGCTTATTCTCATAATTTAGATACTTGCCATCGTTATGGTTTTCACAGGCTTCCAACTTGTAACCGCACGCTTCAATAGTCTGCAAATCGCGCATAATTGACTTGCGGTCCGGCTCACGATCACACACACCATCCTCCAGCAACTTCGCAATAATCTGCGTAATATTCAGCGGATGCTGCTCATCCGTATTCTGCATATATTCAAACACGCGCAACAAGCGGCATTTGTTAAGATATTTTGCGTTCTGCTCTGCCATGCTGTCAACCTCACTTCCAATGAAACGCTTTGCGTATATATTCTCTATTTTTCATGATATACGCAATAGCAAAGAAAATCAATACTGTCTGTACCTGACTTCCGCCTGCTCTGAATGAATTATCGCCACATACTCGCGTGGGTTCACAAACCTGATAATCTCCTCCACTACCTCTTTTGACGCGTGCCCGCTCGTATGCAGCTGCACAGTATTGCAGGCAGCACAGGCCTCAGCCAGCTCCGCATTATAATACTCTGCCTTCTTGTCCTTAATATAACCTGACCATTGGGAATAAATTACCATCGGCTGCAGGTCGCTATATTTCTCAACCAACCTTTGCAGCTTCTCCGCAGCCTGTGTTCCGCTCAGAAAAATCAGCGCGCCACGTTCACGCAGCTTTTTTTCCTGCAGCTTGTAGGCCAATTTATCCTGTAACGCTTCCTTGTCCAGCAGCAGGCTGTACATTCCCGGCAATCTGACCTGTCTGTCCTGTTTGGAATCATTCAGATAGGCATACAAATCCAGCTTATATTGATAATAACTCTTCACCTGCTCCAGCATATACCTGCTTGCCAGCACAATCTTATGCGCAGCTCGTGCGGCACGATAAAAATTGCGCAGACGTATAAAATTCGTCGACGAACAGATGCAAAAGACCAGCTTGTGCTCTCGCATCAACGCACAAGCCTGCGTAAGAAGTTCATCTTCCGTCAGCAGCTCGCCCTCCTCGCGCGTCATATTTGTGCCTTCGGTAATCAGAATATCCACAGGCTTAGAACGCAGCCCCAAGCCCAAGACATAATGCAGCAGTAGCTTTTTAAGCTTCTCGCCCATAAAGCCATGCGTGCGGAAATCGCCCATGTGCAAAATACGCTTATCCGGCGTTTCAATCAGAACCATCATCGCCGCCTCTGCCGAATGATCGATGGTATAAGGCGTTACTTTAATATCGCCAACCTGCACAGCCTGCTGAGGCCAGAGCACATGATTACGCGTTTTGTCTTCCAAAATTTCAATCTGCCTATTGTACTGCGCATCGTGCTTCGCCAAAGCGTGGTAAATATTGAGCAGCGCATAGCGGCACATCTGGCTCATATACAGTGGAATCCCCGGCAGAATTTTGTTGAAGCGACCAATGTGGTCGCCATGATAATGCGTGAAGAATACTGCGTCGTATTGTTGCTCGCCAGAAGTCAGGCCTTCGACCTCCAGCGCTTCTTTATGCTTGCTGCCCGGCAGATTCTCACCAAAATCAATGCAAATCTTCGTTGTGTCTGTGCTAATTAAAGTAACGCAGCCGCCAATCTGGTCGGCATGAAGAAATTCTATGTTAGTAGACATCTTATCGCTCCCTATTATTTATCTCAAACTATCATTGTATCTTAGCAGCTAAACCAATAATCTCTCATCTTCTGCAAAAATTCTTCTGTCAATGGATAACCTGCACTCTCGCCTATAACAGAATCTATGCCACAATATGGACACAGTGCAGTTAAGCCAAAATCAACCCATTCTAACTCTTTAGTGTCAAAAACTTTAAGACAATGAAAACATCCACATCTTTTATCATGTTCAAGCAGTCTTCTGTTAAACATAGAATATTCATGCGCGGTGATATAATCAGGCTCACATTTTTGTTCTGTATTATCATTTTTATGAAAATTTATCTTTTGCATTTTAGCTCCATCCTTCCTAACAAAAAACATTTTAGTAGTTACATCAACTATGCTGTTTTCAAAGAACTTTGTAAGGATAGTATACGATAAGCGATATGGCAAAAATGGTATAGCTGATGCTTGTTTTTGGGTAAAGAAAAACGCCCCGACGCGCGGGGCGAGTGGATATTCTTATTTATGAACGTTTATATCAATCTTTAAATCATATTGCTTTTTATTATACTGTAATTCACTTTCTATTCCATTATCGTTCATAATATTTATCACAGCATCTGTAATAAGAGGATGAAACTCATCAGCTAAAATCCAGCCTGTTATCTTTGTAATATTTTTAATTCCATCACATAGCTTATTGTAGCTTCTATCTGTCTTTTTAGGATTACGAATCGTTACATTTTGTTTTGTTTCCAAGCTATGATGCCAATACACATCGCGCATATAATTGCTGTAGAAAAATATTTCTGTCAAAATCCCCACCATTTTGTTTTTAGCCTTCAACTCATAGATATTAAATTCATTTCCATCTAATACCCAAAAATCTATTGCAGACTTTTTACCAGTAAAAACAGCAGTTGCATCAGACTTTTTATCTTTAAACAACCCTACAGGCAGTTGTCTGTTCATAACAACATTTTTATCTGAAAAATCTAATATCAACTTTCCAAGACTATCATCATCGCAAAAACGTTTTTCAACATAGCCTTCTGTACCCAACACATCTTCATCATCTTCTGCTTCTTTTGAAGGTTCATTATTGACAAATTCACCACTACTTAAAAAATCAGCAAACTTTTTTCTCATAGCTTCTAATTCATCAGATAAGGAAAACCATGTGGCATATTGCTCTTTAAATTTTAAAATACGATATAAAAATCTGCCTAAATGCCCATTCGATGGTATTCCACCAACATATCTATCATTAACTACGCCATCTATATCTAGCATAATTTTTAAGTTCTTAATATTGGTATAAGCTTTTATAATAAAGCACCATGCTTCAAATGCTGCTGCATTATCTTGCATATTTACAGCATCTCCTTTACCTAATCCAACAGCTTTAGGCAAAAGAGTCATAGTTAAAATATGCTCTGAATCATCATAAGCTATCGTAATATCTCTAGGGAAAGCCCTCAATTTTACTCCTAGATTTTCTTTCAAAATTTTAACTGCATCTTGATTAGCCATCTTTAAAACCTCCAATCACAACTAAGATACTTATATATTCTCCGCCATCAACTGAAACTTCTGCACTCCCTCTCCAGCACGCCTGCACGTGAACAGTTTATTTATGCTTCTTGCATTCATTATAACAAGCAGGCTAGGGCAAAAATAGTAGTTCACTAAATATGTTTTGCGTTATTTAGTTTTCATGGAACCTTATAATCATATTATACGATAACAGATATGGCAAGAATGCCATATCTGAAATTAGTTTTTGACGAAAAAAAGCTGCGGCATGAGCCGCAGCTTTGAAGGAATATTACATTTTACTAAAAGCTTCTGCTAAAATTTCTTTAAACTTATTACAGTCATTTTCACGTATGCAATCACCTTCACACATATCGTATCTAGGATATATTTTTAGTTTTTTCTTCGGATTTACATCTATAAACAAAAATGCACATTCAATTTTGTTGATTTTCTCTCCGCACCAATCACTATCCAGGTATATACCTAATTCTTTTTGAGATTTAAGTAAGCACTTTAAATCGTCTCTCACTTCACTTATAATCTCATTTTTTATTCTATTAAAATCCTCTACATGTTTGTTGATATTTGTTAAGCTCTTATTTTGATACTTACATTCTAAAATTAATATATTTCCACGTTTGTCAATTATTACTAAATCTTGCCTACCACAGCATATCGCATTTTTCTTTCTATAATGATCAGGTATCGCATACTCTGTACACAAACACTTATACTCCGAAGTACAATCATTATTTAGAGAATTAGCTAATTGATATTGGCAAGTTTTTTCATCAGTTGGCATATCACTTAATTTCAATTCATTTATCTTATTCCTTATCCTATACAATTTTCCTACACTACGACTACCAATTTCTGTTATTTCAGATACAGGATTTTTACCATTATAATATACTCTAATTTTATTTCCACCATTTAATGGTACGACAAATACACCTTTTAATTTAGCAACTTCTAAAATTCCTTCTATCTTTAAAGCTTTGGCAAATTCTGTTTTGATTTCTCTGGCCATCGTCAAAACCTCCTTACGCAATAAACTACTTATTTATTCTACGCACTAAATTAAAACTCCTGCAATCCCACTCCAGCACACCGAATTCTCTCTGTAAATAACAAATCACGCAAAATACATCATGATAAAAGCCAGAAGCAGAACGACTTGTTCCCCAACTTCACCTTCTATAATACCCGAACCCCTTAACATTATAAGAACTATATTAAGGCACTTTACGCAAAAACTCCTTTGTTATCTTAAAGCCTGCTGCATCTCCAATCACAGTATCTGTCGCGCAATACGGACACAATGCTGTATTACCACCACCTATCCAATCCCATTCGCTTAAATCCTGCGGAGCAAAAATCTTCTTACAATCATAACAACTGCACAATTTGCTCTGTTCAATACTCCTCCTGTTGCAATATGAATAATTTAAGGCTCTTATATGGTCAGGATCATATTTTTTGGAAATCTCTTGCCCTTCTTTAATTTTGTCAGTGGTAAACGGAAACCAATACTTACGTTGAAGAAGAAAAAAAGATAAACGCCGTAGAAGCCCAACCTATCTTTATTCATTACCTCTTTTAGTTTGCTCCTATCCTGCTTTACGCCCAACCCTTGATAATAAAGCGTGCTCAAAAGCAGTCCCGCACTGCTTTTGATATCAGCAAAATCATTATACTTCTTGTCCTCATCTATCTGCAAAACTTGCTCATAAAAACTTGTTGCCTTGCAATAATCAACGGGCACGCCAATTCCTTGGTAATACATATTCGCTGTCAATAACAGTCCATAAGCATCTTCTTTACGCGCTGCTTTATTGGCAAAGTAAAATGCTTCGTTGAAATTTTGCTGCACCCAATCGCCATCTAAATACAGAAAAGCTAAAGTTGTCATTACTTTAGTATTGCCATCAACCGCTTTATTCTTCAAACTGTTTATTAATTTTTTACATCATCATCATGTTTAGGAAATTTAACTTGATACATTTAGCCCCACCTTTCTTACCGAAAAAAAATTTAACAGTTATATTCGCTATTCTGTTTTCAAAGAACTTTGTAAGGATAGTATACGGCAAGCGATGTGGCAAAAAATGGTATAGCTGACGTTTGTTTTTGGGTAAGAAAAAAGCTGCGGCACTAAGTCGCAGCGAATGAAGTTCATACTTGCTTTTATTTATGCCTGATATTCGGTAATATCACGCATTTTATCAACATACAATCCATATCCGACATTAGACGCATTAGCAATCAAAATGTTAAACGTGTAATTATTACAATCTATTTTAGATAACACATCTCCCAGTTTCGTTTTATCAGGGTCATGGTTAGCAAAAATCAAAGCTACTTCAGGCTTATTTTCCGACTCATTTTCCGGCTCATTGAATTTTATTTTTACATCATATTGCTTCTCTTGAAGCCCATCAACCAAACCTAACTTACATTTTTGCTTAAATACTTCTTCCCAGTCCGTATATATCGCTTGACGCTCACTTAACTGTTTGGCAAAAAAGTTCTTAAAATCTTCAAGATGTTTTTCTATACCAGCAGTCCCATCCAAAGCCTTGTCTCCATATTTCATTTCCATCAGCACAACAGAACATTTCCTATTATCTTTACGAATCCAAGACTTTGATTCCCATTTTAATGCCACAATGTCAAAACGTGATTTACTTCTATCGTTATCATCTGCATATTCAATATCAAGTATATAATAATCTGTCGATTTGGAAATATCTCCTTGGTTATTGTTTTCTCTCACTAATAACTGCTGAAATTCCCTTTCGTACTTAGGATTCTTATGAAGCCACATGTCCATCGCTTGTTTATAATACGGAATATTCTTGACAGCTTGCTGTATTGTAGGGTTACAAATTACTATAATCCCAGTATTTCTCCAAGCCTCTGTATCGCAATAATTTGAATCGAAACAAATTTCATATGTTCCGCTCCCCTTTTCTGTAATTCTAAAAAGGCTGCCACCACGATAATAAATATTGATGCATTTCCCACGTAACTCTAAATCCAAAGTATCATCTGCCAAAACTCTTTCTAACAATGAACTTAATTTACCAGTTTTTAAATCATCTAAAAAATCTTTAGAAATCGCTCTTGCCATCGTCAAAACCTCCAATCCCAACTAAGATACTTACATATTCTACGCACTAAATTAAAACTCCTGCAATCCCTCTCCCTCACGCCTGCACGTGAACAGTTTATTTATGCTTCTTACATCCATTATAACAAACAGGCTAGGACAAAAATACCAGCTCACTAAATATGTTTTGCGTTATTTAGTTTTCAAGGAACTTTATGAGCATAGTATACAATAACATGTAGGGCAAAAACGCCATAGCACGCAATTGACACTAAAACTTCGGTGAAAATAGCATCGCGATGTTGTTTTCACCGAAGTTTTGTTATATAATGAGCTTACAACAATGTTAAACTACTATCGTTCTATATATTTCTAAAGGAGGTTCTGTCATGTATATCAAACGCTATGTTGAGCAAACCATCCTCGATGCAGCAGCATCTTTCCCCTGCATAGTAATCTATGGCCCTCGCCAGGTCGGCAAATCAACAACAATTAATATGCTATTCGGTGATAAAATTCCTATGGTCACTCTTGATGACGCAGATGATCGCGCCCTAGCTATTAATAATCCACGCTTGTTTCTCGAACAATATGGCTGGCCCGTAATTATTGATGAAATTCAAAAAGCACCTAATCTGCTGGATGAAATAAAAATAAAAATAGATGAGCAGCGTTTGGTCTGGCTGCGTAACAACGAAAAAAGACAAATTATGTATATTTTGACTGGCTCTAACCGTTTTGAGCTACAAGAAGGTATCAGCGATTCCCTTGCAGGCAGATGTGGAGTAATCGAAATGCTTTCTCTTTCCCAAGCAGAAAAATATGCATATCCTAATAACTTGTTTTCTGCTGATATCCAAAAATTAATAGCATTAGAACGCAGCAAAAAAATTTCTTATAGAACCAGGCGAGAAATTTATCAAGACATTTTCAATGGCGGCATGCCAGATATTTTTACCGGCATCTCTAAACGAGATATTTATTTTAAAGCATATGTCGATACATATATCGAAAAAGATGTCCGTAAGCTTATTGCTGCTTCCAGTGAAATGCAGTTCAGAAACTTTATTTCTATTGTCGCTTTAAGAACTGCGCAAGAGCTGCATTATGACGAAATTGCCCGCAATGTCGGCATAGATGTAAGAACATGCAAAAAATGGATTTCCATTTTAGAAACCTCTGGTATTATTTACCTGCTACAACCATATATGGCTAACATTTCTAACCGCATTATTAAAGCACCTAAAATGTATTTTTTGGATACTGGCCTTTGTGCTTATCTCTGCAAATGGCCTGATGCGGAAATGTTGGAGAAATGCGCTATGAGCGGTGCATTTTACGAAACATATATTGTCAGCGAACTCGTAAAAAACTTTTACGCTCATGGTAAAACACCTAAGGATTTCCTGTTCTATTATCGGGATACTGACCAAAAAGAAATTGATTTATTATATGTTGATGGTTCTAATATCTGTCCTATTGAAATAAAGCAGGGCATAGCACCTAAAAAAGCAACAAAAAACTTTAGCGTTCTTGATAAGTATCATCTTAACATTACTACTGGCTTAGTTATTGATTCTTGCGATAAGATAAGACCTATCAATGAGCAAACCTACTATATCCCTGTGTATCTGATTTAAACGCAAAAACTTCGGTGAAAACAGCATCGTGATGTTGTTTTCACCGAAGTTTTTATATCTATGTCCCACTTCTTTGTCACCGATAAGCAAAATCAACTTTACAAGCAAAAAAGAGCTGCTACGAAATCTCGTAACAGCTCCAAAAAACAAATATTAATCCTGCCAGTAGTCCAGCTTTTGAGTCAGACCAATCTTGCTGGCCTTAAACTCAGGATTCTTACCGGCATTGCGCTGCTCAGTGTAATCATCCAGCGCACGCAGAGCAGGACCGCCCAGAATGCAGATAACCGGCAAGTTGATAATTGCCATGAAGCCCATGGTAACATCTGCCAAATCCCACATAGTGCCCATGCTGGAGCCTGCACCGATGAAAATCAGCACGCAAGCCAGAACGCGGTAGCACAGGGTAAAGGTTTTGCCGGGAACATGCTTCAGAACATAAGCAAAAGCATTATCTACATAATACAGGTTGCCCAGCAGAGTAGTGAAGGCAAACAGTACCATGGATACAGTGATAAACAGCTTAGCATAATCGCCCATGCTTGCTGCCAGAGCTGCCTGTACATAGGGCGCACCGGCAAGCTCTTTGGTCGGCTCGATGCCGGAGCTCAGGCACATGAAAGCGGTAGCAGTGCAGATCAGCAGAGTATCAATAAATACGGACAGCATCTGTACAAGACCTTGCTTAACCGGGTGAGAAACGTCAGCTGCAGCAGCAGCGTTCGGCGCAGAACCAACACCTGCTTCGTTGCTGTAAAGACCGCGTTTGATACCGAACATCATGCAGCTGCCGGCAAAGCCACCGAAAATTGCAGTGAAGTCAAATGCTTCAGCAAAAATTCTGCCTACAACGCCGGGAACCAGATTGATATGCATAATAGTAAGGATAAATGCTACAGAAATGTAGATAACGCCCATCAACGGAACCAGAGTAGAGGTTGCTTTGATAACGCGCTTGCCACCGCCCAGCAGGCAATAGCCTACGAGCACTGCTTCTACTGCGCCGATAATCCAGGGAGTTGTATCCGGATTATAGAAGCTCAGAGCAGCAAAGGTGGATTGCAGATTGTAGGAGCACAGCATATTAAAGCCGCAGCCATAGGTTACAATCAAGGCCAAAGCAAAAAGCACTGCCAGACCGCGGCTGCCCAAAGCAGCTTCGATGTAGTATGCAGGGCCGCCGTAGCTGCCGTGCGGACCACGTTTCTTGTAAATCTGTGCCAGGGTGCTTTCAATAAAAGCAGAAGCGCCGCCAACAACAGCAATAACCCACATCCAGAACACAGCACCATAACCGCCGAGGCAGATAGCTGTGGAAATGCCGATAATATTACCGGTACCTACACGAGACGCAGTAGATACCATCAAAGCCTGGAAGGATGATACCGCACCGGATTCAACAGGCTTCTCCAAAATAACCCGAATAGTTTCTTTAAACATACGTACCTGCACCAGACGAGTACGCAAAGTGTAGTACAGTCCTACACCGATGAGCATGATAATCAGCAAATAACTATACATAAAATTGCTGATTGCTCCAATGATTTCTCCGAACATAAATGTTGCTCCCCCTTTTTTAGTTTGTTTGTTAATTATAACATATTTATTTGCTTTTCCAAAATTCAGAAAGGACGACAGCTAACAAAGCTAACACTTTTGCACAATATAATAAATCAATTAAGTTATTTTGATAACCTCGCATTCTGCTGCTCTAGTTTAAGCCTTGCAAGCATTCCTTAAGACTCGCATAGCACGGATGCTCCAAATCAAAGGCTCCTGCCAGAGCCGCCTCGCCCAAGCGCATGCCCACATACCTTTCTGTTCCTGCCAGATAGGTGTACAGTAAATGCCTGCTATAATTCACTAATCTGTTTTCTCGCCCACGGCAGCAATTTACTGACTGCAAATACTCCGCACTCATATTATACAGATTATAATAATCACTGCACTCCGAGCTTTCCAGCCGCAGCGACTGCAGCAGCATATCCTCAAGATAACCCTTTTGCCAACGTTTAGTAGCTTTTTTGCCGGGAAAGAAAAAGTGCGTGCAATACTCCACTCCTCTAAAGAAAGTATTGTCACGCACTGCAAAAAATTTCTGCATTCGGCGTTCGCGCTCATCAGCCGCGTCGGCAAAGAATACTGCCTTCTGCACTATTTCTCTGCCTTCCAGCTGTATAAGGCGTTTAGTCAGCAAGTCTAACTTATCGATACTCTGATAATTTACAATCTGCATGTTAGGCAAGCTGATACCCTGCTTAAATAAATGCCGAAGATAGGCGTGCATAAACTGCGCCATCTCCACTCTTTCACACAGCAATAAAACCTCTCCGGTAATAATGCTTTGCTTACTCAAATTATTTCTCCTTTTGCTGCAGCATCTGCTCAGCTGCCTGCACAACCTGCTCCACCGTCAGACGTGTCATACATTGCATATCATCACACTTATGCTTCATGCCACCTGCACAACCAGGGCAGGGCGGCAACGCTGTCACAATAGTTGCATCCTTGGTATAAGGTCCGTAAAGCTTCGGACTGGACGGACCGTACATCGCTACGATAGGCACCTTCTGGCTGATTGCAACATGCATCGGGCCGCTGTCGTTGGTGATAATCAGGCTGCAGCGACGCATTGCCGCCGCCAGCTCGCCAATACGGAAGCTGCCAGTTGCTACCACAGGAGTCGTCTTCATAAAGCTGACTGCCTCCTGCACCATTTCTTCGTCCATCGTACCGCCGAAGAATACAGGCTTATAGCCCTTTTCCGCAAGAATATCTGCTACCTTGGCAAAGCGCTCCGGCGCCCAGCGCTTTGTAACAACAGCACTGCCGATATTAAAGCCTACCAGCTTATCGGTAGCGAACACGCCGTGCTCACGCCAGAATTCCTCTGCATGCTGCTGATATTCCTCGCTCGGAAAAATCTCCAGACCGTTATGCTCCAGCTTTTGTACGCCAAGCTGCGTCAGCACATCAAGATACATATCAGCCGCATGAATTTTGCGGTTGAGCGGCGTAAACACATCCCAAAGCGGTTTGAACAAAGTGTGTGTTGTACCGCAACGCAATTTCACTTTGGTAAAAGCATCAATAAAGCTGCAACGCTCATTCGGATGCAGGTTAATCAGCACATCAAAATCCATCTTGCTCAGACGACGGGCGCAGGCCATCAGCGCCAGCAGGCTGTTGTCCTTGCCCTTCTTGTCAATAGTGATAACCTCATCCAGATACGGATTATGCAGTACTACATCCTTCAGCTTCTCATCTGCCAGAAAAGTAATATGTGCATCCGGTGCTGCCTTACGCAGCGCATGGATGAAAGGCGTGGTCAGCGTCAGGTCTCCCAGATGCATCAAAAATGTTACCAATATTTTTTTGCCATTTAATTCTACAGCTTGTGCCATCAGCCTTTTGCCACCTTTTCCTGATAAATTTTATAGACCATATCCGGCGTTATATCATGCATACAATGCCAGTTATCGCACTTTTTCTTCAAGCAGCCTGCACACTTTGCCGGTGAAAGCAATACCGTGGAATTTTTGCTGCCATATGGACCGGTGCGGTCAGCCTTCGTCGGTCCGTACATTGCCACAAGAGGCTTTTTCAAAGCCGCTGCAAAATGCAGCGGGCCGGTATCCGCACTGATGTAGAAGCTGCAGCCCTTAATCAACGCCGCCAGCTCACGCAGGCTCGTCTGTCCTGTCAAATCGATAACCAGCGAGTTTGCTGTACCTTCGGCAATCTTCTGTCCCTTGACTGCATCATCCGGACCGCCTGCCAGCACTACAGCAGTACCATCAGCCGTCAGCTTTTTCGCCAGCTCGATATAATGCTCTACGGGCCATTCCTTCGTCCACCAGCGTGCACCGGGAACAATAACAACGTAATCGCCGCCCTGCCAGCCTGCCTCCTGCAGCTTATGCTGCACAGAAGCGGTTTCCGTGCTTAAATCCGGCATTGGGAATTCCACATCATCCAACGAATCAACCTTGGCACCAAGATAACGTGCCACGTCAAGATAGCGCTCAATAACATGGTCCTTACTATGAGTTCCGCCAATCGCCTTGCTCACAAGGCCGCTGCCCTCGCGCATTTCACAATAGCCGATGCGGTTATCGCAGCCGCTGATAGCAGCCAACACCGCACTTTTGAAAAGGCCCTGCATATCTATCACCAGGTCAAAATGCTTGCTGTGTAGCAAAGAGCGCATTTCGCAAAAATATTTCAGCTTATCACTGAAGTCCAGCTTATTAAATTTTACCTTATCAAAATAAAGCACCTCGTCAATCACCGGCGGGTCCGGTACAAAGCCCGCAAACTGCGGATGTACCAGCCAAGTGATTTTCGCCTTGGGATAACGCTTGCGCAGCGCCGCCGCAAAGGGCAGCGTGTGCAGGATATCACCCAACGAACTCATTTTGATTAACAGGATATTCTGATACTCCATTATCATCTCTCGCTTACAATATTTTTTACGAAATCCAGCAGATTACCACCTGTGTAAAGATAGCCTTTTACACCAGCAGCCTCCGCTGCTTCCACATCACGCTTGCTGTCGCCGACCAAGAAGCTCTGCTCCTTGTCGATATCATATTCTGCCAGCGCCTGCAGCAGCATTCCCGGTTTGGGCTTGCGACAATCGCACACACTGGTATATTCCGGCACGCTGCCCTCGGGATGATGCGGGCAGTAATAGATTTTCTCTATTTTGCCACCGGCTGCAGTAATTTCACGCTGCATATAAGCATGCAGCTCATTCATCTGCTCTACTGTATAATAACCACGCGCAATACCGCTCTGGTTCGTTACAATAAAAATTTTATAGCCAAGCTGCGACAGATACGCCACAGCCTCGCGTGCACCGTCAATCCAGCGCAGGTCCTCAATTTTGTAGAGATAGGCTACATCAACATTGAGCACGCCATCTCTGTCAAAAAATACCGCCTTAGCCTTCATAAACGTAATAACCGCCGGTCTTGTCGAGAAGCTGGCAATATTCCTCAGCAGCTTCTTCAATCGGAGTAAAGCCGCCGTCATAGCCTGCTGCCAAAAGGTTGGTATCATCTGCTTCGGTAAAGCTCTGGTATTTGCCCTTCAGTACTTCAGGGAACGGTACATATTCCAGCTCGCCGCTGCCAAAGTGGTTCAGCACAGCCTTAGCCAGAGTGTTGAACTGATGCGCATGGCCGGTACCACAGTTGAAAATACCGCTGATTTCCGGATGATCCCAGAAGTAGAAGTTTACCTTAACAACGTCTTTTACATAAACAAAGTCACGGGTATGCTCGCCCGGGCCATAGCCAGCGTATTCACCGAACAGGCGCACCTTGTGCTCTGCCTTCCACTGATTGTACATTTGGTAAATCATGGAAGCCATTTTGCCCTTATGGTTTTCCTGCGGACCGTATACGTTAAAATAACGCAGGCCTACTACCTGGCTTTGTGCCTGCGGCAGCAGACGGCGCAGATAGTTGTCGAAGAACAGCTTGGAGAAAGCATAAACGTTCAGCGCTTCCTCGCAGGCAGGCTCCTCACGGAAGCCATGCGCACCGCTACCATAGGTGGAAGCAGAGGAAGCATACATCATCTGAATCTTTCTGTCGAGGCAGAAATGCAGCACGTTTTTGGTATACTCAAAGTTATTTTCCATCATGTACTTACCGTTATATTCCATAGTATCGGAGCAAGCGCCCTCATGGAAGATAACGTCAATTTTTTCATGATTGAATTTGCCTGCCTTCAGTGCATCCATGAAAGCATACTTATCCATATAATCCTTAACCTTCAGGCCTTGGATATTTTTGAATTTAACCATGTTGGTCAGGTTATCAACAACAAGAATGTCATCAATACCACGGTCATTTAAGCCTTTAACAATATTACTGCCGATAAAACCGGCACCACCTGTTACGATAATCATAATTTGCCCTCCTTAACCATTTTGGCAATTTTTTCCACTACACCGGTTGTGGAATAACCATCTTCAAATTCTATAATGCGCACTTCACCGGCATATTCACGTCCGGCAACCTCCTCAGGCTTGTAATCGCCGCCCTTGACAAGAATATCGGGACGAATTTTTTCGATCAGCTCGGTAGGCGTATCCTGATCAAACAGTACTACCGCATCTACGCAGGCCAGCGCTGCCAGTACACGCGCACGGTCCAGCTCATGCACCAAAGGTCTTGTTTCACCCTTCAGTCGGCGAACGGAAGCGTCCGTGTTCAGGCCCACAATCAAGTGCTTGCCAAGATTGCGTGCCTTCTCCAGATATGTTACATGTCCTACATGCAGAATATCAAAGCAGCCGTTGGTGAACACAATCTTTTCGCCGCAGGCTCTCCAGGTTGCTGCCAGAGATGCAATCTCCTGCCAGCTCAGCGTGCGATAGCCACGGCCCTGCTTGCGTTCCTCCGTCAGTAGGTCCTTCAAAAGCTCGTCACGGTGCACCGGATAAGTGCCAACCTTGGCCACAACAATGCCTGCAGCACGGTTTGCCATATAAACAGCATCAGCCAACGAAAGCTTGCCGGCAACACCTGCCAGAAGCGTAGCCGCTACCGTATCACCAGCACCGGAAACATCAAACACCTCAATGGCGGTAGCAGGGCTGTGTAGCACCTGCTCAGCGTTAACCAGGCTCATGCCGCGCTCACTGCGGGTAACAACAACATTCTTAATATGGAATTTTTCACGCGCAGCCTGCGCCATGCTGACAACTGCTTCATCAGAGTTTTCACGCTGACAGCCTGCAGCCTCACACATTTCCTTTAAATTAGGCGTAATAAAATCACAGCCATCATATTTGGACCAGTCTGCTCCCTTAGGATCAATCAGCACCGGTATATCATAGGCTTTGCCTTGGGCAATCACCCATTGGCAAAAATCATCCGAGCAGACACCCTTGGCATAGTCCGAAACAATAATGCCGTCCAGGCCTTCATCAAGCAAGCCTGCCAGCCAATGACGCAGCTCAATGATTTCTTCGGGGAATAAATCGCCGGTTTCTTCAAAATCAAGTCGCAGCATCTGCTGATTGCCGCCCAAAACACGCAGCTTGGTAATGGTCTTGCGGCGTTTGCTTTTCACCAGTCCCTGATGATTGATGCCTGCATCATCCATCAGCTTTTCCAGCAGCAGACGGTTTTCATCATCACCTGTCACACCGCCCATAAAAACCTGACATTCCAGATGTGCCAGGTTGGCAGCAACGTTTGCCGCACCGCCCAGCACGGAATTTATCTTTGTAATACGTGTTACCGGTACAGGTGCTTCCGGCGAAATGCGTTTTACCTCGCCCTGGAAGTATCTGTCCAGCATCACATCGCCAATAACAGCAATACGTACATTTTTAATCTGTTCCGCTAAAAAAGTTGTTACAGCTAAATCAGCCAAATTATTCACCATCCACCAGCTCACATAAAATGTGGCCTATCAAAATATGCATTTCCTGCGCACGGGCAGTAACCTTCACCGGCACAGCGATGCACTCGTCGCACAGCAGCTTCATTTTGCCGCCGCCCTCAGCCGTCATGCCTACGCAGAAAACACCCATGCTCTTGGCCAGCTCAACAGCTTCCACAACATTAGCGCTGTTGCCGCTAGTAGAAATGCCTACCAGCACATCACCGGGACGTGCAAGCGCCTGCACCTGACGCACGAAAACCTTATCATAGCCGTAATCGTTGCCGACAGCAGTTAAAATGGAGGTATCCACCGTCAGTGCTATAGCAGGCAGACCTGCGCGTTCCTTTTGGAAGCGGCCGACAAATTCAGCAGCCAGATGCTGGCTGTCAGCAGCACTGCCGCCGTTGCCACAGAACAAAACCTTGTTGCCATTGGCCAACGCCTTTTTTACTTCTACAGCAATGCGCTCAATCTGTGCCAGAATCTCGCTGTTCATCACAGCATTTGCCACCTGCAGATGGTCCAGAAAGCGTTGCTTAATAATCTCTTTCATTTTCTACCTCATTACCAGTTAATAAAATCAAACTTAGCTTCAAAAGCACTGTCTTTATTATCAATATCTTTATGCTTATAAATCAAGGAAAGCTGCCAGCAGCAGAACTTATGCGTCCAGCTGTATCTTGTTTCATAGTTTTCCTTTTGGTCTAAATCATAACGGTTGACAATGGTAAAGCTGTTCTTGTCATCCATAATATACTGCAGACCATTACGCAGCTCTTTGGCCATATCAGGCTGATCGTAGGTGAATACATCTGTCGTAAAATCTTCACGATAATAGCCAACCCAGGTATTCCACTTCGGGCTGATTTTCTGGCCCAATGTTGCATAATAAACATTGGTAGACTGCAAAGAATCCTCTGCACTCTCACGTGTCCATTTCTTGCCAATCGTCAAATCCAAAGAAGTATTTTTGCTGTTGAACAGATAAATGCGGTCATGGTTAAGGAAGGCACCATATTCTGTATGCCAGCTCTTGCGTCCAGTATCATCATTTTTCCACAAACCACGCTCAAAGTAAGCACTGTAAGTCAAAGGCAGGCCAGGAGCGATATGATGAGTTTTATAATTAAAGCGTATATTGTTCTGCTTCTCTACCCATTCGTCATCGTCCTCATACCAGCCGTTTTCGTAGGTAACCTTAAAGTTACGCTCGTTATGCTCCAGGCCGTAAACAGGCTTATAGCCAGCCTTGCTGTAATAATTTATATCAGCATAAATTGTATCCTTGTCTCCTAACGGACGCTCATAGGAAAGATTGACATAAGTTCCCTTATCGCTGTCCTTGAAGCCGATATGCGGCAGGATACGTTCCTTGGATTTTTCCGTCAGGCTGTTTTCCCAATAATCACGGGAATAGATATGCTTACCGCGCACAAAAACCTTGACGTCGCGTGCTACCATTTTATCATGCGGATAAATTTCAAAGGTCTTAGCCTTGATTTCCAGGCACTTGGGATGCTTTACTGCTGGACAACGGCTCGTAGAACCGCCCTCGTCCAAAATCATCTTATCGGGATAAATTTCGGCATGAGGCGCAGCAAAGAAATCCTTGCCGTTTTTACCGGTCAATTTTTTCATTTCACCGGTTTTATTGTTAAAGTTATAATGGCCCCAGGCAGCCTGAGTTTCACTTTCTCCCTCTACCAGTTTGCCACCTTCTAATAACCAGATATCGCCAGTTTTCATATTGCCTTTTACCTGCGTTGTATAAATATCCTGGCCATTTTGTGATACCCTGATATTACCCTCGGCATGAAAATCGCCGCTGACAGTATCATATACTGCATGCTCACCTGTCAGGTGAATCGGCAGTCCCTGCTGCTTTTCTGCATCCTGCGTTTCGCGATGAGGCAATGCAACATTCGGCTCACTGACAGAAACCGGACTCAGCATACTGTCGCTGTTGCTGTTGCTAAACTGTTCTGCATAAACAGGCATGCACATGCCCAAAGCTAATGTGGCAGCTATAAAAGTCTTCTTCATACGAAAAAACTCCTTCTCTATAATTGCAAATGAAAAAATTCATAATAATCCACTTAACATTATACCATAAAAAAAGCAAAAGCTCACTCGAAAGAGTGAGCTTTTCACGTATAATTTTCGATTTTATTCCTGATATACTGCACCCTGCAGGGTAGTATCTGCAGCAGTTTGCACATAGGTTTCACAGCCAACCGGGATAGTTACACTGTTGCCCTTAACAAAGGCACCGCCAACCAGGCCTACAGGACCAAGAATAATCATACCGCCAATAGCGGCTCCGGCTGCACCGGCAATGCTTTCAGCCTTTTGTTTGGCCAGCTCGCCTACGGTAACAGGAATCTTAGTACCATCTATACCATAGATATATGTAAAGTTGATATCAATACGGCCATCCTTACCAAAGATGCCAGGCTGAACAACCTTTTTAACTTCACCGACACCAGTTGCACCCTTCGGCAGCACCAGTACATCATTTACGTACAGGTTATCAGCAGCTTTGAAATGCACTGTATCGCCCTGGCGACTCATTTTAGTGCTCAGCTCGGAAGTAAAGGTGATTTTCAAAACAGAATCCTTCGGCAAAGTCACTTCCTGTACAGGCACATTGCCATCTTCATAGGAGGCAAGCTTCAGCAGATTTTCCAGGCGTCCGCTCAAAGAACCGGTCTGGTTCTGACCATAGAGAAGCTTTTCAGTTGCTTCAATACGGTTTTTGGCTGCGCCACCGGACATGCTTTCGTTCATCTTCCATTCTACTACATTAAGCTTAGTAGCAAAGGAAGCCTCTCCGTTATCAGGAGTGCCCTCAAGGTAATCGTACATATTATCAACGCGGTTGATTATTGCATCACTTGTAATAGTTCCGTAAACGTCATCCTCAAGGCTGTCCATACGCTGCAGCAGGGAACCGCTTTGCTCTGTACCGTAAAGCATTTTTTCCATAGCACCAATTTTTTCAGCCATGGGAACAGCAGCATCAGCTGCAAAGCCCGGGATTACCGTTGTAAAGCAAAAGATAAAGGTCAACAATAAAGTTGCAAGCTGTTTTTTCAATTTTCTTACCTCCAATCAGAGCTATATATTTTTATTATAGCACGAAAAGAAGATTTTCTAAAGGGAAAGCAGGTGAAATCCCTGTATTATTTTACGAACACAACAGCCATTTTACTCAAAAGCACATTATTGGGGGCAGTAAGAATATTTTTTATAGTCAGATTTTTCTTGCAATAACAATATGTAAATCAAAAAAATTAGTGCACAAAGTCTATTCCATACGAAACTGATGCTTTATCCTTAGCGGGTACCTTCATCAAAGTTTTATAGATTTCATCAGCATCAATATCATATTTGGAAGTAAATACAGCTCCTTTATTACCACGACGGATAGCAACAACCTTGTCAATCGGCATATAAAAAACATCTTCAAAAGGCTGATTGGATAACCGCGAAACCTTTTCCACACTAGCCTCATCCATACCACCCATATAAACTAATGTATCGCAATTGTTGGAAATCGTCTGTGCCTTTTTGTCCCCATACATGCTGTTCAATTGGCTGAAATCCTGCAAAAGCATCGTGACGCTGATTTTCTTTTGTCTGATAATGCTAATTGTTTTCTCAAATCCCGGAACAACACCGCCGCAAGCGAAATCATCAAACATCAATCTAACCGGTACTGACAACTCACCATTAACGCAATGATCCTCAGCATACTCAAACAGGTCTTTGAAAATCTGGGAAAAAACTATGTTGGAAAAAATATGCGTAGATTGATTCAGCGGCGGCACCGTAATGAACAAAACAGTCTTTTCTTTTCCCAAAGCTGTTATATCAAGTTCAGGTAACGATGCGCTAATGACACCAACGACTTCTTCTGTAAATACAGCATTAATCGCAGAAATCATCGTTGCCATGATACAGATTCCTGTATTTCTGCAATTACGTCTGAAGCCATAATAGCCACTGGCCATGCTTGCCTCACATCTTTTGGCAGCATAAAAATCTACTGATTTCAAAATATCTATCGAGGTCTGCTCATCTTCGTCAAATTCTGTTTTCTCAGAATGGAGAAGCTCAAAAGCAACATTCAACGCATTTACCACACAGAAGAAGAAATTCAAATCAGGTTTCTCAAAGCAATCTCTTGTAAATCTCACCACAAAAGCCAGTAAGTTTGCTGCCGAAACACTCCAATAGGGATCCTTCTGATTATCCTTATCTCCTAAGGATGCATTAACAATATTAATAGCAAAATCGCGGATATCCTTATCTGTTTTAAGATATTGGAAAAGATTAAAGGAAACATTGCTTGTCTCCGGATGTGCAATGTTTAAGTCCAGGACCTTATAGCCTCTTTCGGCAAACAGCGGAGCATATTTGTCAAACAAGCTACGTTTATTGATGCTAATAACAAGACTGCTATTTTCTGTATGCAGGAGCATCGGCTCAAGGACATAATGCGTCTTGCCGCTGCCAGTACCACCGACAATCAGCACATTGTTGTTAGCGCTGTTTTCATCCATCTTGTAAACACAGTTCTTAGCCATTACCAGATTATCTTTTTGGTTCATCTTGCAGTCCTCCTTATCTATTCCGCCAAATCAGCAACAGAAGCCAGGCCATCGCAAAGCTTATTGGCAATCGCCTTCACCGAATCAAGGAAGAGATCCTCGTCCGTAACAAACTTTTCGCAGATATCAATTGGCAATTGCGTATTTGCTGCCAAGACCTTAATCAGTTTTTCCTTTGTCTCCTGCAGATTTTTGGAAAGCTCCCGAATTGAGGTAACTGTACCACCTGCATTGTCCATGATACGTGGCTCGTGCAGCATCAGCTTACTGTTCTTCATCATATAACGATGGCCGATTTGCCCTGCAGTAAAAATTATAGCAGCCATGCTGTAGGCAGTCCCCAGGCAATAGGTATGCACATTGAGCGATTTCATAGCATCAATCACCATCATGCCTGCGTCAATTTCACCGCCAACGGAATGAATCAGCATCTTGATGGGTTTATCCTTGTCCTTTCCTAAAATAATGAGCTGCTTGATAACTTCCAGTGCTGTCTGAGCGTTAATGTCCTTGTCCAAAATTACGATTCTGTTAGCCAACAGACGAGTTTCAATCGGTTCGATTGTGATACCGTTAGCAGATTTTACTTCTACATGCATGTCTTCAGCCTCCCATTATTTTACATATGAAATTCATATAGCTTTAACCTCCGTGATGCTTCCAGCAAGCAGGCAGCACCTTCGGAAGCAGCATTATCTCTATCTGTTATTTACCGGTAACCTTTACATCCGGCTCAGAAGCCATAATGATGAGATACAGGTTGTCGAAGCCGAAATCCTTGTTCTTCATATAGGACAGTATCATAGTCTTGCCCTTCAGCTCCCAGGTGCAGCTTACCTCTGCATCACCAGTTTTTTTATTGAAGGTATCCTTCTCTTTGCCAACACCATATTCAGCTTCCATGCTCTGCAACAGCTTGCTATAATCATTAATACTGCTTTTCTTGAAATTCACTTCAATGAAGTACAACTTGTTGTACGTGAACGCATATTTAACTACGTCAATTTCTGTATTCATGAAGGGATCAACGTGCGTATCAGTGAAGATAAATTCATTGTCCGTGACGCAAATCAGGTTTGCCGGCTTAGCAGTGGTGCTCTGAGCTACGAGTTGCTCGCCGGATTGACCGAAAACAGCCTGGTCAAGAGAAGCGGCTTGAGCACTGAACACACCGCCTAAGGTCAGAGCGAGTACGAGGATTACTTGTGCGATTTTGGTTTTGATAGTGTTGTTCATGGTGAATACTTCCTTTCTTACTTGCGTTGATTATATTTTAATGTAAACCTAACTGATCTTCGCGGAAATACAGGTGCGCGATACATATTTACAGAGTAACAAATTTTGCAGTATACATGGTAACTTTATGCAGCTAGCTTCAGGATATCCCAGGGTTCTATAATTAAACTGTAGGTCAGACCATCTTCGAAAGCGGCGCAACATCTTTTGTCAGGAGTTATGCAGAGCAGTTTGCCGGTTTTCCCTTCATACGCCAGCTTCCATTTGTAGCCTTCTTCCTCTTCCTTGGACTGGTCGTCTCTGTACTTGTCTACGGGAACATATTTAACTAAATCACCTACCTGCAGTTGCAGCTTTTGGAGGGTCGCCAGACGCTCCGGCTTACGTTTGGCAATGAATACCATGGAGGAGCTTGATAATTTCGCTTTTCTTACTACTTTAGCTTTTGTCATACCAATTACATCCTTTCGTTACCTTTACACTAAAATTATTTATATCAGCGAACCAGGCAGACCAGCTACCTGATTACTAAAGCTAAGCTTATATTCTCTCAGGCCAAGCGTAATCAGGTTGCCAGATACTGGTAATGGATTCAGCCTGGAGCAAAGCTGTATCATCCTCCTCGGATTTCTTGAGCATACCTTTAATACGGATGAATTCACCTCTGATCAATCCTCTAGCCTGTTCAATGAGCTTTTCATCGAAATACGTAACGCTTTGGTATTTTTCTACAATTTTTTGATAATCATAATCCTTATCGGTAACCTCAGCACTGAATACAATGCTCAGCATGCCCATGTTATTACCATTTCTGCAGATTTTTTCATGAGATAACGTGATAACGTGACCAACCATCTCAACATCACTTGCAATTACCTTGTAGTACTTCTTAGCTTCATTGTTTTCCATGGCGTTTGCCCCTTTCAATTACGTTGTGCAACATGCTACGTAGTTGGTGCTTATCAGGGAATCAAAAAAAGCTGCTCCCATCTGATAACAGGAGCAGCTTCAACGTTGCTATATGCTTCGTATCTTTAACTCCTATTACCAGAAGCTCTGTTTTGACCAGAACCTCTCTATATTAATGTAAGCGCTAATCTTTCTTCCTGTCGGCACAACTGCCGCTGCTAATGTTTCCTCTTGACGACCTGTGGTCGCTGTTTACGATTTTTCTTACGGCACAATTGCCGCTGTTAATGGTTGTACTTAATTACATTTCCAATAGGAGTTTGATACTCTATATGTCATTTGACCTATTGAATTTTACTTGAAAGTTTTACTGATTGTCAGACACAGCCACAATAAAAAAAGCTGTTTCTGTTGATAACAGGAACAGCTTGAAATGCTTGAACACACTGCTTATCCCTATTATCCAAACTCTGTATATCACAGAAATCTGCTGTTGTCAATGTAAGTGCTATCGTTCCTCCTTAACGGCACAACTGCCGCTGCTAATGATTCAGTCCTATACATGTGATAGGGATTGTAGTGAAAATTATTTACTTGACTGCCGAAGCATTCATCAGAAAGCTATATACTCCTCTTTAATTGCTTCGTGCATTCATAGTACACCTTGTTTTTAGATTTGTCAAGTACTTTTTTGGATTTTTTACAGTATACTTTTAACTTTTCTCGCCATCGCCACGATAAGCAGCATTATCCACAGTTAATTTTAACTTGTTATGGTAAGGAAAAGATAAACAGCCTTACATGCGCTATAGCGTCTCTTATTTTTTATAGCGTTTCACAGCAGTCTTAACTGCATCCTTCATCTCATCCATTTTAGCAAAACGACGGCGGTGCTGCGCTCTCTTCGACGGCTTCAGCTCCTCCATAGATTTGCGGTGCTCTGCAGTCGGCATAATGTAGAAGCGGCGGTCGGAGCAAATAACACCCTCGCACTCCTGCCAGAAGGCGCCGAAATCTGTTTTCAGCTTGCGGTCTACACGGATATGGTTCATCGCATAGTAACCATCGTTAGTAACAGCAAAAATATTTTCAATGCCTATTGCATCAGCAAAGCAGCGCAGGCCATAGAACATCAGGTTTTTGGTGCGATAGCCAAAGAAGGCCTTTGTCATGCCTTTAATCAGCTCGTTACCATTCTGTGGTCCCTGCAGTGCGCCGATATAAATAACGTTCTTGCCATCAGTTTTATTTTTAGCCAGCCAGAACATGATCTGGTATAAGGGTTCACCTTCGTAAAACAATGCCAGGGACAAGCAGCCTTCTTTGCGCTGACCGGAATGAAACCACAGCTGCAGCGTCAGCGGTCTGTCATCGTAGGAATCCTCCCACAGCTGCACCATTTCACCCTTGCTATACAATTTATCCATCAGCTCCGGCTTGAACAGCTCTTCCATAATCAGCAGATGATTTTGCACCAGTTCTATGCGTTCGTCCCAAGTTGAGCCTTTGTAAAAAAATGCTCTGGTAGTCTGTTCCAAAAGCGCAGGTGCTCCCTGCAGCCAAGCCTGACGCTTGCTATTTGCAGCAAAAAACTGCAGCAGTGCGTCAACCTTGCTGCTATGCATAGCACAACGAGTGCGGAATACAACGTAACGCTTCATTTCCTTCAAAATATGTGTCTGATATAAGCTTTTGCCAACATATTCTAAAATATTTTTCTCCATCAGTTACCTCTAGAAATATTATTATTACCTATATTATAGCATAATTCAGAATGATAAGCACCAAGCATTCTTGTTAAAAATATGTTTATGTGTTAAAATCTGTATGACAACCGTTTTACAGGGTGGCGTTGCCTTCATTCCCCCAAGAATGGAGGTGATGTCTATGGTATATTTTACATTCCAGGATCTTATGACCTTCGGAATTTTTATACTGGCATTGCTGACGTTCATTTTTAAGAACAGAAAGTAAATTGCGCATAGAAAAACCGCCTCTGTAATTTACCAGATTCCGAGGCGGCTTTTCAAGTCAAATCAACTGGCAACCCACCTTGTGGGCGGTTGTCTTTTTGTATATTTAATATATCACATTCATACTATTTTTTCAAGTAATGACTTAATGCTTTCTCATATGCTCTTCCAGATACTGACCGACAATTTTAACAGCACAGTAATCACCGCACATAGAGCAAGCCTCATCATCAGATTTGTTCTTGCGGCAGCGATATTCCTTAGCCTTTACCGGGTCGATAGCCAGATCAAGCTGCGCCGGCCAATCCAGAACCTTGCGTGCTTTGGCCATCTTCAGGTCCCACTCCCATGCCTGCTTGTTGCCGTTAGCCAAATCAGCGGCATGCGCAGCGATACGGGTAGCGATTACACCCTCGCGTACATCATTTAAGTCAGGCAGGCCCAAATGCTCTGCTGGAGTTACGTAGCAAAGGAAGTTAGCACCGCTGACAGCAGCAAGAGTACCACCGATAGCGCTGGTAATATGGTCATAGCCGGGAGCAACGTCGGTTACGAGAGGTCCAAGCACATAGAACGGTGCGCCGTGGCACAGGCGTTTTTGCAGCTGCATATTTGCCGCAATCTGGTTGTAGGGCACGTGACCGGGACCTTCTACCATAACCTGTACACCCTTATCCCAAGCGCGCTGGGTTAATTCACCCAGGTTCAGCAGCTCCTGAATCTGCGCTCTGTCGGTTGCATCGGCAATACAGCCGGGACGCAGGCCATCGCCAAGGCTGATGGTTACGTCATATTCGGCACAGATATCAAGAATTTCATCATAGTATTCATACAGCGGGTTTTCTGCGTCATTGTGCAGCATCCAGCCGGTGATAAAGCTGCCGCCGCGGCTGACAACATCCATCTCACGGCCTTCATCAATGAGTGCCTTCAGCACATTTTTGTTGATACCACAATGAATGGTCATGAAGTCGGCGCCATCTGCAGCCTGCTGACGGATAACATCGAAAATATCTTCTTTAGTCATTTCCACCACTGCGCCGCGCTTTTTAATAGTTTCTACCGTTACCTGATACATCGGTACAGTGCCAACCATTACGGTAGATGCAGCAATAATGGCCTGACGGGAAGCACTGATATTATTGCCGGTGGACAGGTCCATAACAGAATCTGCACCTGCATCAATTGCAGCCTGGAGCTTTGCCAGCTCCGGTTCCGGATCAGGATAGCTGCTGGAGGTGCCGATGTTAGCGTTAACCTTTACGGTAAGACCGGTGCCTACGCCGCGCGGAATAATATTTTTATGATTGATATTGCAGGGAATGGCGATAGTACCGTTTGCTACGCCTTCGCGAATAAATTCTGCAGTTACATGCTCCTGCTCTGCGACAATTTTCATTGCTTCGGTAATCACACCTTGGCGTGCTAATTGCATTTGTGTTGCCATAATTTTTCCTCCTTATAATTAAAAGACCGCTTTCCTGTTGGAAAGCGGCTGAATTGTCTTTTTGCAGAAATCTGCTCGCTTTCCTACGCTGGTTTTAACCAGATTCAGGTTCAAAGGGTCGGATGTCAGTCCTCTCAGCAAATTGCGCCCCTAGCGGTTACGTTATTTTGTTTACATGCTTACTTTAACATGAACAGCGAAAATACGCAAGTTAAATATGCACAACTTGCAAAAAAACTGGCAGTGTGCTATATTATAGATGAAAAGTGACAACTGCCCACAAGGTGGGTTGCCCGCTAAGAAACAGAAGAGCTGCCCTTACCGGTCAAAGTATTGGGGCAGCTTTTCTATGTGCATTTTACTTACGGTTCTGAAACACGAACGTCAGCAATGCCATTATAAACATACCGAAAATCATAAGATCTTGGAATGTAAAATATACCATAGACATCACCTCCATTCTATAAAAGAAATGGAAGGCAACGCCACCCTGCAAGTGATTTGCACCAAATCAATCGGTGCTATCACCTGGAGTGCATTAGCCAATCAGCTTTATCCTTCGGACTTGCTTCTTGAATACGCTCGCAACACGGTTGTCAAAATCATTTTATCATATAAACATATTTTTAGCCACACTCTGTAACCTACGTTACAAAACAGCTTAAAAAATTGTATACATAAAAAATCTTTACAAAAACACTTGACTCTAAAAGCAGGCGTGCTATAATCATCTACAAATCACATTACGCAACGCAATGATGGAGAAGCAATGTGCAGGTCTTTTCAGAAAGCTGGCGGTTGATGCAAGGCAGCAGCGAAGCACACTAGTTCCGCTCCGAAGCGGCAAATGACGAATTTGACGGGTGCGCCCGATACAGCGTTCAGAGTTGGCCATAGGCAAATTGGGTGGCACCGCGAGCAGTCCTCGTCCCAAGATAGGGATGATGGGCTTATTTTTTTAGGTGAAGCAATTATGCAATGGCAATTTGGGTGGTACCGCGAGATAAAGGCAAGCTCGTCCCAAAGGGATGTGCTTGCCTTATTTATTTTCAGGAAGAAGGAAAAAACACATGAAAAGAGCATATAATTTCAACGCCGGTCCTTCCGCTATGCCGCTCGAGGTATTACTGGAAGCGCAGGAGGAGTTCTTAAACTACAAAAACACCGGCATGAGCATCATTGAAATGAGCCACCGCAGCAACGAATACGCTGCCCTGCACGCAGAAACAAAACAGCTGCTGCGTGAGCTGATGGAAATCCCCGATGATTACGAGATTATGTTTATCCAGGGCGGCGGCAGCACCCAGTTTTTGATGACAGCTGCTAACTTCCACACTAAAAAATACGCCGCTTATGTCAACACCGGCGTCTGGGCCAAAAAGTCTATGGCAGAAGGCAAATTCTACGGCGAGGTTTATGAGGCTGCTAGCAGCGCTGATAAGAACCACAGCTACATTCCGCAGGAATTCACACTCCGCCCCGATACTTCTTATGTACACCTCACTGCCAACAACACGATTTACGGCACCGAGTACAAGGATTTCCCCAAGTTTGATGTTCCCGTTATCTGCGATATGTCCAGCGACATTCTTTCGCGCAAGGTGAACGTCAAGGATTTTGACCTTATCTACGCAGGAGCGCAAAAGAATCTTGGTCCTGCAGGCGTAGTCATCGTCATCGCCAAAAAAAGCTTTTTGGCAACAGCACGCGAGGAGCTGCCCACGATGCTGAAGTACAGCACCTTCGCCAATAACGATTCGCTGTACAATACACCGCCTGTCTTTGCCATTTATATGGTGAACAAAACTCTGCACTGGATTAAAAAGCAGGGCGGCGTAAACGCTATTGCCAAGAACAATGCAGCCAAGGCTAAGCTAATTTATGACGTTATCGACAACAGCAACGGCTTTTACAAGGGACACGCTGCTCCCGAGGCCCGCAGTAATATGAATATCACTTTTAATCTGGCTACACCGGAAATGGAGAAGGATTTCGTCGCCAAGGGCAAAGCCGCAGGCTTCGTCGGCATCGGCGGTCATCGTCTTGTCGGCGGCTGTCGCGCCAGTGCCTATAATGCTGTGCCCCTGGAGGCCTGCAAGGCGTTGGCAGAGTTTATGGAAGAGTACATGAAAGCAAACAAATAATACTTTTGAATATATGCGGCACAATTAATATATCGTTCTGCTCAGGAAAAATTTTCCCGTGTCTTAAGGACACAACGCAAATTTCGTGCGGAACCAGAACGAAGCTTCGGTAAAATTTGCCAGACATTAAAAGTTAGTTACGTACCCTTGCTTCTATGGTTCCAAGCACTCATTTGCTAAAATTTTTATTCACTACACGATATATTAATTGCTTACTTCATTCTAAAAACCTACAAATTATACATAAAGGAGATAAATCACCATGAAAATTTTTGTCAGCAACGATATCAGCGAAAAAGGCGTAGCTCTGCTGCGCGAACATTTTGATGTAGATGTAATGCCCAACATGAAGCCGGAGGAGCTTATCAAGGTTATCAACAATTACGATGGTCTGGTAACCCGCAGCATGACCAAAGTAACTAAAGAGGTTATCGAAGCCTCCACCCGTCTGAAGGTTATCGGCCGTGCCGGCGTTGGCGTTGATAACATTGATATCCCCGCCGCTACCGCTAAAGGCATCGTCGTACTCAACACCCCGGAAGGCAACACCATGGCAGCTACCGAGCACACTGTTGCTATGATGATGGCTATGACTCGTCACATTCCGCAGGCCCATCAATCCATTCAGGAGGGCAAATGGGACCGCAAATCCTTTGACGGTATTCAGGTTCAGGGCAAAACCCTTGGCATCATCGGCGTTGGCCGTATCGGCAGCCGCGTTGCCAAACGTATGCAGGCTATGGAAATGACCACCATTGGTTATGACCCGTATATTACCGAAGAACGTGCGCATCAGGTTGGCGTTGAGCTGGTTGATTTTGACACTCTGCTGGCTAAATCCGATTACATCACCATCCACACTCCGCTCACCAAGGAAACCGAAAAGATGCTGAACGCAGACGCCATTGCCAAAATGAAGGACGGCGTGCGCATTGTCAACTGCGCCCGCGGCGGCTGCATGGATCCCGAGGCTATTGCTGAGGGCGTTAAATCCGGTAAAATTGCCGGCGCCGCTATCGACGTTTATCCGACTGAACCGCTTACCAAAGAAAATAACCCCTTCCTGGGCCTGTTCAACGTTGTACAAACTCCGCACCTTGGTGCTTCCACCATTGAAGCGCAAATCGGCGTAGCTGTTGACGTTGCTTACGGCGTAATTGATGCTCTTGAAGGACGTCCGGTTATGACCGCAGTTAACATGGCACCTATCCCGAAAAGCGTGGCAACAGTTATCCAACCTTACTTTAAGCTGGCAGAGCGCATGGGTACCGTGGGCATCTACCTGGCAGACGGCCCGATTAAGAGCGTAGAAGTAGAATACACCGGCGCACTTGCCGAAACCGAAACCCAAGCACTCACTACCGCCTTCCTCAAAGGCCTGCTGAACCCGATTCTGCAGGAAAGCGTTAACTTCGTCAATGCTCCCGGCATTGCCAAAAAACGCAATTTAGAAGTTAAAGAGGTTAAGGCCAACAAGCCAGGTTACTTCACTACTGCTATCAATGTAAAAATTGCTACTGCCAAGGGTGCACATAAAATCGAAGGCACCCTGTTCGACGGCAAGCAGCCTAAGATTGTACAAATCGACCAATATCATGTTGACTTCAATCCCGAAGGCTACCTGCTGCTGGCACCGCACGTCAACAAGCCTAATATGATCGGTCAGATGGCGACCATTTTGGGCAGCGCCGGCATCAACATCAACGGCATGCAGGTTGGCAGCACTCCTAAATCCGACACCAACATTATGGCAATTGCTGTCGGCGACGACATTCCGAACGATATCATGCTGCAGCTGCGCGGTGTTGAAGGCATTATTGATGTTAAGCTCATCAACTGCGAAGGCTAAAGCCAAATAAATTACAGCGAGGAAATTTTATGAGAATAATTTTAGTCCGACATGGTGAAACAACCTGGAATATAGAAGGCCGTTACCAAGGTCAGGAGGATACGCCGCTGAGCGAGCGTGGCCTGCGCCAAGGCCACCTGCTGGCCGAGGGCTTGCACCACATCCCTATCGATGTGTGCATCTCCAGCCCGCTGCAGCGCTCCTACCAGACCTGCAAGCTCTGTGCTGACCTGCACAAACTGCCGGTAGCAACGGATGAACGTCTTCTGGAAATCAATCACGGCAGCTGGGAAGGCGTGCTGGCGCCGGAAATCGCCAAGCAATTTCCGCAGGAGTTTGCCCTGTGGCACACCCAACCGCACCTGGTGCAGATGCCTGACGGCGGCGAAAGCCTGGAGGATGTGCGCAAGCGTGCGCGCGCTGCCTTTGATGACTATGCAGAAAAATATGCAGGCAAAACTGTGCTGGTTGCTGCGCATGACGCAGTGAACAAGGCGATTATCTGCAATTTACTGGGCCTTGATATGTCGCACTTTTGGCAGATTAAGCAGGATAACACCTGCATTAACGTGCTGGAGTATAACGAAGGCGTTTGGCGCGTAGTGTTGCTGAACTCCACCAATCATTTAGGCTTCCTGTTCAGCGGTATTGAGCAGGCCGGCCTGTAATTTAAGAAAGCAAAATGACCGTCCTGCGCAGCAAAAGCTGCGAGGATGGTCATTTTTTATCTTTCTTGTCAAAAATATGTTTACATGATACAATAATAAGGACAACCGTGTTGCAGGGTGGCGTTGCCGAAATTCCGTTGGAATGGAGGTGATGCTTATGAAAAATTACGACTTCAAAGATCTTATGGCCTTTGGCGTATTTATTCTGGCGTTACTGACATTTATATTTCAGTTCAGCAAATAATCCAGACATAAGAAAACCACCCCAAAACTTGCCAGTAGCAGGGTGGATTTTCTTTTCACTATAAAACTGGCAACCCACCTTGTGGGCGGTTGTCTTTCTACTTTTATTATAACACATCCAAATATTTTTGCAATACAGTAATCCAAACATAGAAAAACAAAAATCATCTATGCACTTTTTCTTGAATCAACGCCATTTTTGTAAAGCTCCTCTGGTGCAATATCAATATCACCATCGTTCCATACAACAATTCCATAATCAATATACACCTGTTTAAAAAGCTCTTCATCAAGCAGAGGCTTAAAGGCAGGATAATTGAGTATAGGCTTAAAATCGTAGATTTTAGCTTCACCGGTATTGAATCTTACCCATAATTTCCAATCAGCTAAAGGTCGCACACCACATATCTTTAAAGCAGGGCTTGCATCACCAGCATAAGCGATACCATCTTTAATGAACATATCAATCTCTCCTAACGTAATGGAGCAATCTCATTCACAAATATTTGATAAAATTATTACTAAGTCTTTTCTTCCTTGTCAAAAATTTGTTTACATGATACAATAATAAGGACAACCGTGTTGCAGGGTGGCGTTGCCGAAATTCCGTTGGAATGGAGGTGATGTCTATGGTATATTACACCTTCCAGGATCTTATGATTTTTGGTATGTTTATACTGGCATTGCTGACGTTCATTTTTAAGAACAAAAAGTAAAATGCACATAGAAAAACCGCCTCTGTAATTTGCCGTTCACTGAGGCGGATTTTCTGACACTATGAATCGGCAACCCACCTTGTGGGCGGTTGTCTTTCTATTTTTATTATACCACATTCATATATTTTTGCAAGACAGTAATCTAAGCACATAGAAAAACCGCCTCTGTAATTTGCCATTCACCGAGGCGGATTTTCTGACCCATTGAATCGGCAACCCACCTTGTGGGCGGTTGTCTTTCTATTTTTATTATACCAAATTTAAATGTTTTTGTAAAACAAAGCCCCCTCACCTTTCGGTGAGGGGGCCTTTATACGCGCGTGTATTATTTTGTGTTACTTGCTAATCGTTAAATTAGAAAGTGAAGGTCAGGTCAGCCCAAACGCGTTGGTCATCAACCTTGCTGTCCAGTTTGCTTTCGGTGTCGTAGTAAACTACAGTACCAACGATGTTTTTAGCGAAGGTGTAGTTAGCGCCAACGCCATAGCCTTTGAAGCCATCGTTCGCATAATTAGCAAACACATTAGCATCAGTAGTATGAGCAACATAAGTCATACCACCTTGATCATAGTAATTAGCGAACAGACCCCAGGAACCAGCTTCGGAAGCTTCAGCACCTTTGTAGGTCAAACCAGCAGTCCAGCCGTCGGACTCAATACCTTTAACATCTTCGTCTTTATAGCTTGCATCACCCTTCAGATACATACCAGACAGAACAAAGTCACCCATGGTATAATCGCCACCAACATACCAAATAGCATTATCGTAGCCTTCACCAATTTGTTTATAACTACCATCAGTAGTGTCGTCACTCCAACCATCTTTATACATATCTTTGAAGTTTACATAACCACCCATGAAATTGAAGTTACCCATAGCAGCTGTTAATTCTGCACCTGCATAGTTACCATAAGAAGCACTGCTTGCTTCACCTAATTGATTAGCTACTTCTGCATCAGTTGCTTTGCCAGCAAAACCAGTCAGTTTAACTTTATCGCCATAGGAAACTTCAACACCGTCAACGCGAGCATCATAAAGGTTACCATTTGCCAAGAATGCATTGTAACGACCAGCAGTTACAGCCAAGCCACCCAGTTTACCTTCAACATATGCACGAGCAAAGGAAGTATCCTCCTCGCCATTATTGTTGTCAAAATCTTGAGTGTTCTCAATCATACCGGTGTAGGACCAGTCATCGTTAACTTGACCAGTTACCCAAATACGGGAACGCAGATCATTTTCATGGTTGCTGTCATTACCATTTTCGCCATCAACATCTTTGCTCATGTATTTGTAACGCAGTTCGCCGGTTACTTTTACATTGTCAGCTTTTTTCTCCAGGTTAGCTACGCGAACGCCCAGGTTGTCCAGTTCGTCAGCGAATTCAGCAGCCAGTTTATCAACGTTAGCACCTTTTGCCATTGCTTTAGCAACGATTTGAGCCATTTCATAACGGGTCATCAGTTTGTCGCCACCGAAGGTGGAGTCGCCGTAGCCTTCGATTACGCCGGCAGCAGCCAGTTTGTTGATGCTGTCATAAGCCCAGTGACCAGCAGGAACGTCAGAGAACGGGTTAGCAGCGTATGCGGAAGCAGTTACGCCCAAAGCCATAGCCATAGCTAATACTAAAGATTTTTTCATTTTAATTTTCTCCTTTAGGAAAATACATTTGAAAAATTCTGCTATGCTTCTTCGCCTTGGCTTTGATAATCGGCTCGCCGCAGCTTTCAGTAAGAATTGCCTTGTTTCCTCTACCATACTCTTTGCAGTCTGCATTTTTCGCAGCCCTCAGCAGTTAGCATAAGCATTTTTTCATATGCTTACTATACCACGTTTATAACTATACTACAAGGGTTTCACAAATTTTTCTTAAATTCGGCAAATAAAGAAGCTCTTCTTTTCTAATAATCATTTGTATGATATTTTTCCTTTGAAGCTATTTACTCGCAATTTAAAACCGCCTCTGCAAAATTTACAGAAGCGGCTTGGTGTTTAAACTAAAATTAAGCTATGAATTATTTAACACGCAGAGCACGGTCTACTTCGATGCGAACTGCACGGCCAAATTCTTCATGAGTCCAATCCCAACGGCTGGTCAGAGCTTCAGGAATGGTTTTGTCGCTGTAAATGCGATGCTCATAAGCTTTACCGGTGAGCTTGTTGTAAGCAACTGCATAGCCTTGCAGGTCGATTTGCAGCTTACGCTCTTCGCTGGAATCGATAGCTTTGTCATCCAGCTTGTCCAGCTGAATAGCGATAACGATATCAACATCGCCGTCTTTAGCAATTTTTTCCAGAGTTGCAGCACTGGGAACCTTGTTGCCAATCTTAGCATCATTAATAACAGCGGTCAGCTTGTCGTTTTCTACTACCACAAAGCCTTTTTTGCTGTTCAGCACGGACAGAGCGTTTTTGTAGAAAACCTGATTTGCCAGCTCGTCTCCGCCTTCAACGTTGTTAATCAAAGGCAGCAGGGCAACGCTTGCAGCTTCAGCTGCACCAAAGCAGGGGATGCTGAAGCAGATAGCCATAACAGTCATCAATAAATAACGTAAAACCTTTTTCATTCTTATTCCTCCAGACGCATTAAAGTAATGCAGAATATAGGTATATTTTAACATAAATCTATAGAAAAATACAGTGTTTGCTAAAAATTTTCTGACTGGGTAGTCATTATGCGTAAAGCCTCTTAGCTGAAATATTTTTGCTTGGGGCTTTTAGGCGTATCAGGTATAGTCATTTTAATTTTTCCACTTTCAATCAACGGCTGTACATATCTTTTAATGGCATAAGACACAGATTTGACTGCAAGGAAATCACAAATTTCCTTTCTGCTTCTTGGTATATGACAAAAAGCAATCAGGTCATTATCATCAACAGATTCTTCCAGAGATTTTTTGTAAAACTTGACGATAAAATTACCTCGTTCATCTAAAAAATCTGCCGGCACTAAATTATACGCCTTCATTTCACGTCTGATAGTTGGTATTCCGGAATATCTGTTTTCAGTTATGCCCAAAACCTCTAATGCCAAAGCCAACACCGGATTCCTTGTATCTGCCTGAACCTTACCAAGCTGATCTATGCTCATACGCCCATAAATTCCGCCAGGATTACGTATTTCCATTCTATCTTCAAACATTAAAATCTGTATAGGCATTCCTTCTGTATGTATACTGTAATCTCTATGAACAAGGGCATTTAAGATTGCTTCCCTGATTGCGGTAACAGGATAATCAGTGCGGTCCTCTCTTTTGCCTGTTGCCGGATTTATTATCGTTTTTTTGCGCATATTTCGTTTCACAAACGAAATAGCCTCTTCCAACATCTCCGGAATTGTTCCCTCAATCCGTGCATTGTCCGTAAACCGCGCTCCGTCACTATCAACTTCACCTATTTCTTTTCCTGGCACAACAACAGCTGTAATACAAAATTGTGGAAAATAAGCCTGAGGATAAAGACTAAATAAAAGCACACTGCTTAATGTTACAATATGATTGCGGGTTATACTCATCAATTCATAAATACTTTGCTCGTCCATAACCGACAGCTTTGTTTTGCCCTCTTTAAGCAAAATTATATATTTCTCCAAAGCAGTTTTATCAAGTGCTTGCAGTGAAGCTCGTTTAACCTCACGTATATCATCCTGATACTTTTTTCTGTAAGCTTCGTAGCTATATATTTCATATTCTGTCATTGGCTCATCACTATCACCAATGCGAGTATATGAACCCTTTAAACGTCCCTTGCCTTTGTAATAGCATGGGCGTTCCGCAAGATCAACACCTGGTATCTCAGCAGCAGCAAAAGTCATTCCATCATTTTCAACAACTGTCAAAATAGGTCGGACAACAGGCTCCATTTGCAGACATTGCTCATTTATCTTTTTTTGAATATCCTGCGCATCATAAATGCCTACTTCTTTGTAGCCCTGTGCTTCATCAACACCAAAGACAATTATGCCACCACTATCTTGATTGGAGAAGCTGGATAACGAATCATACAGACGCGTAGGACAGCCTTTTTCAGCACTCTTTAATCCTAGAGTTTGCGTTTCACACTTCATATTTTGGATAAATTTCAGTTGTTGCAAGAGTTCTTCATTTGTCATTTGAGTTCCTCCTTTCAAAATTTCACATTTCACTATTCTATTTTAGATTTTAGCATTATTTTAATTTTTTTATAACAACTAAAATAACAAGTGAAGGATTTCACTTGTTATTTTAGTTGCCCACACTAGCAAAAAACGACCGCCCATGCGGGCGGCCGTCTTCTTATACGCGCGTGTTAAATGTTAAGTTGTTGTATATGGTTGGAATTAGAAAGTGAATACAACTTGAGACCACAGAGTTTGAGCGTCTTTGCTGCCTTCTTTTTGATCCAGATCATAGTATTCAACCTGGCCAACGATGTTCTTAGCGAAGGTGTAGTTAGCAGCTACGCTGTAACCTTTGAAGCCTTCATCGCCAGTGAACAGTTTATTATCAGCAAGGCCATTCATGGTGTGGTCAATATAGGTGGAAGCGCCTTGGTCATAGTATTTAGCAACTAAGCCCCAAGAACCAGCTTTAGCAGCTTTTGCACCTTTGTAGGAAGCAGTTACTACAAAACCGTCGTCGTCGCCTTTATAACCATCTTTATCGCCATTCAGGTACATAGCACCCAATTTGAAGTTCTTGTCGAATGCATAGTTAGCAGCAACAGTCCAAATGGTATCATCAATATCTTTAACTTCTTTTACATCTTCAAATTTGTAGTAGCCTGCAACCAAGGACAAGTTTTCAACTTTGCCGGACAATTCAGCATAGTAGGTGTCTTTTGCATTAGCTGCTTTAGCTGGAGTTTCAAGACCAGTTGTATGAGCAGCTTTACCATAACCAGCAGTCAGTTTAACGTCCTTGCCGTAAGCAACTTGAACGCCGTCAAAACGGTTATCATAAACATTGCCTTCGGACCATTTTGCATGATAACGACCAGCTTGAACAGCCAGACCGCCGAGCTTACCATTTACATAAGCACGCTGGAATTTAGTGGTTTCGTCGCCTTTATCATTTTTCAGATCTTGGATATTTTCCAACATGCCGGTATATTTCCAGTCATCATTGATTTGGCCATTTACCCAAATACGGGAACGCAGTTGAGTTGCATAACCAACTGCTTTGCCATCAACAGTAGCATCATGATCAACATAATGATAACGCATTTCGCCAGTTACTTTAACGTTGTCAGCTTTTTTCTCCAGGTTAGCAACGCGAACGCCCAGGTTATCCAGTTCGTCAGCGAATTCAGCAGCCAGTTTATCAACGTTAGCGCCTTTTGCCATTGCTTTAGCAACGATTTGAGCCATTTCATAACGGGTCATCAGTTTGTCGCCACCGAAGGTGGAGTCGCCGTAGCCTTCGATTACGCCGGCAGCAGCCAGTTTGTTGATGCTGTCATAAGCCCAGTGACCAGCAGGAACGTCAGAGAACGGGTTAGCAGCGTAAGCGGAAGCGGTTACACCAAGAGCCATTGCCATTGCGAGTACTAAGGATTTTTTCATTGTAATTTCCTCCTCTTATCTTAAGAGATTTTTATTTATTACAAAATCCTTCGCAAGTTCCCGCCTGCAAGTCCGGTAAGAGTTGCCTTGTTTCCTCTACCATGCACGAGCTTCGCCTATGTCAAGGATTTCATAATCAAGGGGTGAAATCATAGATTGGAGTATTTCGTTTTTTGACTTACTCTAATCTAAATCATACTTATATTATAATGGCGGGTGACTACCTAGTCAAGAGTCTTTTCCAGAAAATTTTTAACAGAATAAGAATTATTCCTAGTAAGAATGTTTACAAAGACCAGACAGCGCCTTGCACAGGCCTGCCAGCGTTGTAGTAAAACACTTGCAAAAGTCATTTTTAACGCGTTTTAAAGTATACTGCCGAAAATTCCCGAAAAATTGAAAGTATACTTTCAGAAATTCGTCAAAAATCGTAAGTATACTTTCAATTTTGCTTGTGCTGTGTTTTTCTCCGCATAAATAAAAAAAGCAGCAGTGCCATGCGTTCGGCACTGCTGCTTTCAGAGGGTTGATGTTGTGAAAGGATGTATAAAAGAAAAGGGGTATTATGTATCAGTCAGTGGGATGTCTGACTGATGAGCTTATTATAAAGCGAACTGACTGATTAGTCAATGGATAATCTGTGAACTTTGCATCGTTTTGATGAACTCTAAAAATTCATCTTACTGCTGCCATCAGCGCGTAAAAAAGCGGTGGTACGACAAGCGCAGGCAACATGTTCAGCGTTTTGCAATCGCGCAGCTGCAAAATTCCCAGGCCGCTGCTCATCAGAAAAATGCCGCCCAAAACAGAAATTTCGCCCATCAGCGCCGGTGTCATGTAAGGCGCAATCACTCCGGCAAAAAGATAAATGCTCCCCTGCCATAACAGCAGCACCAAAGCCGCCGCTGCAATGCCAATGCCATAGGCAGAGCCAAGAATAATCGACGAAACAAAATCAAGCGTCGCGTTGGTATACAGATAAGTGTTATTGCCATTGAGCCTGCTTTCAATCGGCCCCAAAATAGAAAGCGTGCCGATACAAAACAGCAAAATAGCTGTTGAAAGTCCTTCCGCCAGCCTGCTGCCACCCTTAGCGCTTGCCAAAAGCTTGTGAAAGCGGCCGTCGATATCCAGCCAGGTGCCTATAACTGTACCGATGGCGATGCTGGCGATGAATAATACCGAATAAGTTGTTTTCGGCATATTGCTGACAAAGGCGTTCGCTCCCAGCCCCACGGTTGCCAGGCCAAGGCCGTCGAAAAGCGCTGTTTTGTAGCGTTCGTTAACACCTCTGCTAAGAAAGCTGCCGATTACAGAGCCGGTTAAAATTGCACTTACATTTACGATTGTTCCTAACATTTTTAAGTCCCCTCAAGTTTACAAATACTTCCTGCGCAGGCTACAAAGATTTTACACTTTCCCCGCTCAATCATCTTTACAGATACCCTTTTATTTTATACTATTATAGTACCAAATACAATTCCTACAAAGGGGGTAAACACGAATGAAAAAAACACTTCTCAGCTTATTTTTGGCAATGGCGGTAGCAGCGGGTGCGTCGGCCGCACAACAAACCGAAGTCGACAAGGGCGAGCGCTTTGACTATAAATATCCTGTTTTCACGCAGGAAAATCCTCAGGCAGCAAAGCGCATGAATCGCGATATAAAAAAAATGGTCAACAAATCCCGCAAGGATTTACGCCAGCCGGATATGTGTGCTGTCGGCAGCAATTATGAGGTGATTTACGAAAACGAGCAGTTTGTCTGCCTCACCTTCAACACCTGGTACTATTACGACAAGGCTGCGCATGGTATGTACTATACCCACGGCATTGTTTACGACAAAGCTACCGGCAAGCGCGTTCCCTACACCCGCTTCATCGAAAAGCTGGACGCCGAGCAGCTCAAGCAGGACATCAAGGCCAAGAAGCTGCCCGTTTACGGTGCTGATTTGAAGACTGTAAGCGAAGCGCCGTTCATTGATAACATCGACAACTTCAAAGTAAGCAAGGATTATATCATCACCGAGGACGCTCATCTTTATCTGATGTATCAGCCCTACGAGCTTGACTGCTATACCGCAGGCGTTACCTATGTCAAAGTAAAATAATAAACATAAAAAGCAAAGCACTGCTCCGCTTCTCCCATAAGGAAATGTGAGCAGTGCTTTTTTACAGCATATTTACTTCTTATCCAGCACGCAGATTTCAATACCCGACGCAGCCATCATATCCTCCGCCAGCTTATCCGGATAAGGATTAGCATAAACGATGCGCGTAATGCCTGCGTTAATCAAAATCTTGGTGCAGACCACACAGGGCTGATGCGTACAATAAATCGTACCGCCGTTGACAGACACACCATGATAGGCAGCCTGCACTACAGCATTCTGCTCTGCATGGATACCGCGGCACAGCTCATGCATCTGCCCCGAAGGCACATGCAGCTGCTCGCGCAGGCAGCCCGTAACCTCACAGTGAGGCAAATCCTTAGGCGTACCGTTATAGCCTGTCGCTACAATCTGTTTATTTTTGACGATTACTGCGCCGACACTACGGCGCATACAGGTTGAACGACTGCTGACTACTTGGGCAATCTCCATAAAGTAGTCATCCCAGCCAGGTCTTGTTTTGCGTTCCATAGTTTTTTATACCGTACCAAAAATTCTGTCGCCTGCATCGCCCAAGCCCGGCACGATGTAGCCATGCTCATTGAGATGGTCATCAAGCACAACAGTGTAGATAGGCACATCAGGATGTGCTGCATTCAGCTTTTCTACACCCTCGGGAGCAGCAACGAGACACATGAAGCGCAGGTTCTTCATACCGCGCTTTTTGAGCTGGTCAAGAGCAGCAATAGCACTGCCGCCAGTTGCCAGCATCGGGTCAACAACGATAGTATAAGCGTCCATATCCGCAGGCAGCTTGCAGTAATACTCCATCGGCAGCAGAGTTTCTTCATTACGGCTCATACCGATATGACCAACATTGGCTTCGGGAATAACACTGAGTACGCCCTCCATAAAGCCCAGACCTGCACGCAGGATAGGCACAACAGTGACACTGCCCTTAATACGGCAGCCGGTGGTTTCGCACAGCGGAGTTGTAACCTTTACTTCTTCCACAGGTAAATCTCTGGTGGTTTCAAAGGTCAGCAGCGCTGCAACCTCACTGATGATGTGGCGGAAGGTTACGCTCTTGGTATCCTTGTCACGCAGGATAGTCATTTTTGCTTGCAGCAAAGGATGGTTTACTACATTGATTTGCATTGGATATATCGCTCCTTTTCTTATTAAGACGAAGCGGATAAAGCTTTATCGGTCGTCTTAATTATAAATTAGTGTATAACGGATACTTAGCGCACAGTGCAGCAACACGTTTTGCAGCCTCTGCATGCTTATCAGTATCTTCAGGGTTATTGAGCACAAGGCCCATAATAGCCGCAACCTCTTTGAAGTCCTCTTCTTTGAAGCCGCGGGTAGTAGCGGCCGGAGTACCCAGACGGATGCCGCTGGTTACAAATGGGCTGGCAGGATCAAACGGAATAGTATTTTTATTGCAGGTAATGCCAATATTATCCAGCAGCTTTTCTGCTTCCTTACCGGTCAGGTTTTTGTTGCGTACATCAACCAGAATCAGATGGTTGTCGGTACCGCCGGAAACCAGACGGAAGCCTTCAGCCTTCAGGCCTTCGGCAAAAGCCTTGGCATTCTTGACAATGTTTTCTGCGTACTCTCTGAATTCAGGCTTCAGAGCTTCGCCGAAAGCAACAGCCTTAGCAGCAATAACGTGCATCAGCGGGCCACCCTGGATGCCGGGGAAAATAGCCTTGTTGATTTTCTTGGCATATTCCTCATTGTTGGTCAGAATCAGACCGCCGCGAGGACCGCGCAGAGTTTTGTGGGTGGTAGTGGTTACGATATCAGCATACGGAACCGGAGACGGATGCAGACCTGCTGCAACCAAGCCGGCGATGTGTGCCATATCAACCAGCAGCAGAGCGCCGTTAGCATGAGCAATATCAGCGATGCGTTTGAAATCGATAATCCGCGGATAAGCGCTGGCACCGGCAACAATCAGCTTCGGATGATGCTCTTTAGCCAGCTTGTCCATAGCATCATAATCAATCAGCTCGGTTTCCGGATTAACGCCATAATGTACAACGTTAAAATAGGTACCGGAAATATTTACCGGGGATCCATGGCTCAGATGACCGCCTTGGGACAGGTCCATACCCATGATAGTATCGCCGGGTTTCAAGAAAGCAAAGTACACGGTCAGATTGGTGCTGGCACCGCAGTGAGCCTGTACGTTAGCATATTCAGCATGGAATAATTTTTTGGCACGTTCAATAGCCAAAGTTTCAACCTTATCAACATATTCACAGCCGCCATAATAACGGTGACCGGGATAGCCTTCAGCATACTTATTGGTCAGTACGCTGCCCATAGCCTCCATTACTGCGGGAGTAACGATGTTTTCGGATGCAATCAGTTCGATTTTGTCACGTTGGCGGTTCAACTCCGCATCAATGTAACCTTTCAGCTCAGGATCAACTACGCTAAGTTTTTCCAGATTCATTTTAAGTCCCTCCTAAAAATAAAACATTAAATATCAACCAGTTTTATCCACAGGCTGTGGATAAGCGCTCAGAAAATCTGCTCTACTAAAAGATGCAGACGGTGCCTTATACCATGCGGAAGATTTTAAATCGCTCATAAGGTGCCGGATGCTGCGTAATATTCCGACGGCATATTTCTATACGTCTTGGAAATGATAACGACGCAGACGGTGCCTTATGGACGATTGTAAATCGTTCAGAAGTTATCAGATGCTAGGCAGCATTTCCGACGGCGTATTTTTCATACGTCGAGGAAATGATAACGACGCAGATGATAGCTTATGGACGATTTTCCAGGTATTGGGCACGCGGTCCTCCAACCAATGGCGGACGGGTTTTAGCGGCAGTCAGCACTGCTTCGCCGATTTTTTTATATTGCAGGCGTACAGGTACAGCAACTCGTTTGAGATGCATACCGATGAGCGTCTGGCCAATATCAATACCAAGATGGGCAGAAATTTTTTCTACCACTACAGGTTCAGCAAAATTTTCGTAGGCAGCAGTTGCCATAGCGCCGCCGGCATGAGCCACCGGACGCACGGTAACCTCCTCAAGATTGTAGCGTTCAGCTGTAGCTGCCTCCACTACTAAGGAACGGTTGAGATGCTCGCAGCATTGTACGGCAAGATAAAGCTCGTGTGCATCGCACACTGCCTTCAGCGCCTTGAACATAGCAACAGCAGTTTCACTGCTGCCGCCGGTGCCGATTTTGTTGCCGAGTACTTCGCTGGTGCTGCAGCCAAGTACGAAAATCTGTCCCTTTTTAGGCTTTGCTATACTAATGAGCTCTTCGGCAGCTGCCGCAAGCTCCTTAGCTATTTGCATATTTGTTTCCATTGTCGCTTTACTTCTTTTCTGTTTATTTTCAGAAACACAAGAATCGTTTAGGCTGCGACGCAAAGACGATTATTTTGCTTCCAAATCCATGATTTTATTTACACGGCGTTCATGACGACCACCGGCAAAGTCGGTTTCCAGCCAAGCGTCGGTAATCATTTCTGCCAGGCCTACGCCCAAAACACGCTCGCCCATGCAGAGCACGTTGGCATTGTTATGCTCGCGGCACATTTTAGCGGAGAAAACATCACCGCACAGAGCAGCGCGAATGCCCTTGCATTTATTGGCAGCGATAGAAATACCGATACCGGTACCGCAAATCAGGATGCCCTTTTGCGCACCGCTGGCACCACTGGTAATATCCTCGCACAGCTTAGCAGCATAGTCGGGATAATCTACGGAATCCTCGCTGTAGGTACCATGGTCAACAACCTCGATGCCTTTATCCTCTAAATATTTTTTGATATGCTCCTTCAGATGGAAGCCGCCATGATCACAAGCCATTGCAATTTTCATAAATAATCTTCTCCTCTCCTGCTTTTTAATGCCGGGATTATCTTTAACCTTTATTGTAACATAAATGACGGTAAATTTACATTATTTTTTAAATGCAGGCTGCCGTTTTCCAGCGTTATAATCTGATAGCCCGCAGCCTTACGCAAGCGGTTCATGATGGCCAGTCCCAAGCCGTCCTCCTCTACGCCTTCGGCGAGGATGACGTCCGGACAGGTACGGTCAAAATCGCGCAGCAGGTAGAATAAATCAGCAGCCAGCTGCTCACGGCTGTCGCCCCAGCAGGAAAGCTGCAGCTGCTGCTTTTCGACAAGCTCTGCCAGCTCGCTCTCCAGCTCACGTCCGCACAGCACGCCGACGGTTTTGCCTTCAGCCAGAGCCTTGGCAATAACCTGCGGCAAACATTTGCAGGCTTCGCCTTCAAACAGGTACACCGGTGCTTTCGGAGCATAATGACGGTACTTCATCCCCGGTGCCTTTGGCTTAAAGTTTTTATCTCCCTGCAGCGCCGGATCGATTTCTACCGCACCCATAACCTCCGTCAACATTTCATAGGTAATGCCGCCCGGTCGCAGGATAGTGGGAACAGCGCTCGTTGTATCCACCACGGTGGATTCCAGACCGATGCCGCAGTTGCCGCCATCAAGCATACCGGCAATTTTACCCTGCATATCCTCCAGCACATCCTGTGCATTCGTCGGACTCGGACGACCGGAAATATTGGCCGACGGCGCCGCGATCGGACAACCGCAGGCGCGGATAAAATCCTGAGCGAATTTATTAGATGGGAAGCGTACAGCGACAGTTTCCAGTCCTGCGCTTACAGCGTCAGGCACAATAGCAGATTTATTGACAATCAGTGTCAGCGGTCCCGGCCAAAAATGCTCCATAAGCTTTTTAGCATTAGCGTTCAGGCCGGTGGTAAGCTGCTCAATTGCTTCCTTTTTCGCAATATGCAGAATCAGCGGATTATCGTTAGGTCTGCCCTTAGCAGCAAAAATCTTGGCTACAGCCTCAGGATTCAATCCATCCGCACCCAAACCGTAAACTGTTTCCGTCGGAAACGATACAACCTCACCCGCACGGATCAGTGCCGCTGCCTCCTGCATAATCTCTTGATTATCAGAGTTCTTTTGTAATTTCCAGTAGGATGTTTTCATATTTATCCTCACCCTCTTTTTCTTTTAAAGCAAAAACCATGCGCGGTATGCCTGCATAGTCCATACGCACGGCAGTTTTGGCAAAGCCATGCTCCAGACACAGCTTTTCTACCGCTTCGCTTTGGTCAATGCCAATTTCAAACGCCAGCAATCCATCTTCGGCCAGATGCTCCACAGCCTCGGCACAGATGCGGCGGTAAAAATCAAGTCCGTCCACACCGCCATCAAGTGCAGTGCGTGGCTCCTGCTGTACATCCTGTGCCAGCGTTGCAATATCGGCAGCAGGAATATACGGCGGATTCGAAACGATGATATCAAACTTTTTCTCCACAGGTACGTTGCTGAACAAATCGCTTTGGCGGAAGGCCATACGCTTATCCACGCCGATAGCAGCGGCGTTTTCCTTCGCCACTGCCAAGGCCTCGTTGCTGATATCCACGCCCACGCCAACGGCAGCAGGCAGATAATCAAGCAGCGAAACGATAATAGCACCACTGCCGGTACCGATATCCAATGCCTTTACAGCACCGTCTGCGCGCAACATCGGCGCAGCCTTCACCAGGCTTTCCACCAGCAGCTCCGTTTCCGGGCGCGGCACCAGGGTAGCAGGCGTAACCTTAAAGTTGTTGCGCATAAAAGCACGCTCACCGATAATGTAGGCCAGCGGCTCATGCTTAGCGCGGCGCTCTACATAAGAGCGCATCTTGTCACGCTCCTCCTCGCTTAAAGGCTTGTCAAACTCGGTATACAGCTTGATGCGTTCACATTTCAAGACAGCACAAAGCAGCACTTCGGCATCAAGGCGTGGATTTTCCACGCCTTTCGCCTCAAAGTGCTGCTTAGTCCAGTTTAAGATTTTCATAATCGTCCAAACCGGCTTATCCATTTTATTTCACCTGCCGTAATTGTTCGCTTTGCTTAGCAGTGATCAGCGCACCCAACAGCTCGTCCAGATCACCGTTGACAATGCTGTCCAGCTTATGCAGTGTCAGACCGATGCGGTGGTCGGTAACGCGTCCCTGCGGATAGTTGTAGGTGCGGATACGCTCGCTGCGGTCGCCGGTGCCTACCTGGCTCTTGCGGTCCTCGGCAGTAGCGGCACGCTGCTCCTCCTGCGCCTGCTCCAAAATACGCGCACGCAATACGCGCATACATTTTTCACGGTTCTTCAGCTGAGATTTTTCATCCTGGCACTGTGCCACAATGCCTGTCGGAATATGGGTAATACGTACAGCGGATTCGGTTTTGTTTACGTACTGGCCGCCGGCACCGCCTGCACGATAGGTATCGACACGCAGGTCTGCAGGGTTAATCTCTACATCAACCTCTTCAGCCTCCGGCAGTACAGCCACGGTAACGGTAGAGGTGTGTACGCGTCCCTGGGATTCGGTTTCCGGCACGCGTTGTACACGGTGTACGCCGCTTTCGAATTTCATACGGCTGTAAACGCTGTCACCGCTGATTTGGAAAACGACCTCCTTAAAGCCGCCCAGCTCAGTCGGGTTGGAATCCATAACCTCAACACGCCAGCCGCGGGTTTCTGCATAACGCAGATACATACGGAAGAGAACACCGGCAAAAAGTGCAGCCTCATCACCGCCGGCACCGCCGCGGATTTCCACAATAACGTTTTTGTCATCGTTCGGGTCGGAAGGCAGCAAAAGAATCGTGAGCTTTTCCTCATATTCTTCAATCTGCGGTTTGAGCTCCTTCAGTTCCTCTTTAGCCATTTCCACCAGCTCTTCGTCATCGCCTGCTGCGAGCAGCTCCTCTGCCTCATCGCGAGCCTTAATCATATCGCGGTATTCACGATAAGCGGTAACAATCGGCTCCAGCTTGGCATGCGCTTTGGTAGCCTTCAGCCAGTTGGTCTGGTCGGCAATAACCTCGGGGTCACTGATTTTTGCCTCTAAGTCTAAATATCTGTCTTCTAGTGCCTGCAATTTGTCGAGCATTAGAAATTCTCCTCTCAAGTGTTATGTTAGTCTTATAAATTTAATTCAAAGTGATTCGTTAAGAAAACATTCTCTCCTACAAGCGAAGTGTTCAATATAACATTATTTTAAAAACAGAATAGTGCAGTCCCCTCTCAGTCGCCCTACGGGCGCCAGCTCTCCCCAAGGAGAGCCTCATAGATCAGCCTGCAAACCTATATAATCACTTTTACTCTATAATTTCTTCAGGCGGCAGCACTGCCTTCAGCGAAGCAATTGCCACCTCAATTTGGCTGTCGTCAGGCTGACGCGTGGTCAGCTTCTGCAGCAAAAGTCCCGGCATAATTGCCATATGCACCAGCTTATTATCGTTATGCGCACCTGCAAAACGGATAATCTCATAGCTGACGCCTGCAATTACCGGCATCAGCACTACACGGGAGGCAATACGCTCCAGCAGGCTGGGCCAGCCCAAGAAGGTAAAAATAAACATGCTTATCAACATAACAATCATCAGAAAGTTGGTGCCGCAGCGCGGGTGCAGCGTGCTGAACGGACGCACATTTTCTACACGCAGGGGCAGGCCTGCCTCATAGGTGTAAATAGTTTTATGCTCCGCGCCATGATATTGGAAGACGCGCTGAATGTCCTCCATAGAGGAAATCGCTGCAATATAGGCCAGGAAAATAACCATACGCAGCACGCCCTCAGCCAGGTTGAGCATCATCGGATCCTCAGTCAGCTCATGCAGAAAACGCATAGACCAGGTCGGAATAACAATAAACAGACCTACAGCCAGCAATACGGAAGTAGCAATAGTCATCGCCATTTCCTTGCCTGTCAGCTGCTCGTCCTCTTCGCCGGAAACCTGTGCCGAATAGGCCAAGGCCTTGATGCCGTCATATAATGATTCAAATAAAGCAATAACGCCGCGAAGCAGCGGTTTTTTCAAAATAGGATATTTATCACGGATACTGTTGACAGGATTTACATCCACGGCAATTTCTCCGTCAGGTTGGCGCACGGCAACAGCCACCTTATGTGGTCCGCGCATCATAACGCCCTCAATTACGGCTTGTCCGCCTACAGATAATTTTTTCGTGCTCATAGATATACTCCGTAAAACTAAATAAAGCAGAACCCGCATGTGCAAGCTCTGCCTTATTGTATAGATTATTGTTCTTTGTTGTAACGTTTGTTGAACTTCTCGATACGACCACGAGCAGCTACGTTACGTTGTTGACCAGTGAAGAATGGATGGCATTTAGAGCAAACATCCACGCGTAATTCTTTTTTAGTGCTACCAGTTACGAAGCTTGCACCACATGCGCAGGTAGCAGTAACTTCACCGTAATTCGGATGAATCTTTTCTTTCATTCTTTACACCTCTCTTTGCTAAGAACATTATATTCATAATTTAGAAGCTGCCTTGCTTGGCAAAGCGGCTTGCATTAACACTAGATTAGTGTAACATATCCTACAAGTAAACGCAAGCTATTTTTTACTAAAATAGACTACAGCCAATAAATTATTTTCAGGCAGCCGTCAAGCTATGTTTTTGCATGCCAACAACCTATTTTATAAATTCAAATTTCTCTGTATCGAACATACCCATATCTGTAATACGCAGCTTGGGAATAACCGGCAGCGCCATAAAGCTCAAGCTGATGAACGGGTCGATGCCGTCTAAAACTCCCTGTGCATGCGCCTTGGCCGCAATCTCATCAAGACTGCTTATAAGCTCTTCTGCCGGCACGCTGCTCATCAGGCCGCAGATATTCAGCGGCAGTGTATCGACAACCTCGGTGCCATTGACTAAGGTGTAACCGCCCTGTACGCGTACCAGCTCCTTAGCGGCAACATTCATTGCTTCCGAACTTGTGCCGATAACAATCAGGTTATGTGAATCGTGTGCTACCGTTGTCGCTACCGCGCCGTCTTTGAGGCCGTAGCCGCGCAGGAGGCCTAAGCCTACATTGCCGGTGCCGTGATGTCTTTCCAGTACGGCAATCAAATACACATCGCCTTTTTCCAGAGCAGCGGCAATATCCTTGCCCATAATGGTACTTTTCTCGGTAAAAATTTCACCGGGAAGCATAGTAATAACCGGATATTCCCTGTCATCCGCAAAATGCGACAGGGAGAAGGTTGTGACATCAAACTCTGCAGGCTTCACGCTGCCCTGCAGGCTGGCATCAGGTGTAACAGGCGTAATCCTTTCGCAAGCCTTGAGCGCGTCCACGCCCTTATGAAAAACAGCCCGCGGCGTAAGGCTTTGGAGGTCATCAAAAACTACCAAATCCGCCTGCCAGCCGGGAGCAACGGCACCCACGCGGCGCAGTCCGTAGATGCGTGCAGCGTTGATAGTTGCCAGACGCAAGGCACGCACCGGCTCCATGCCTAATTCAATCGCCATTTGTACGCAGTGACGGATAGTGCCCTCGCGGCGGATATCGGCAAGATGCTTGTCATCTGTGCAGAAGGCCAGACTGCTTACATCAATACCTTCTTCAATAACGCCGCGCAAAATTGCCGTCAGATTACGCGAAGCACTGCCCTCACGCACCAGCACTGCCAGACCGTTACGCAACTTTTCCTTCGCTTCTTCCCAGCTGATGCTCTCATGGTCGGTATCAATGCCGCTGGCAACGTAGGCCGCCAGCTCCTTGCCACGCACGCAGGGTGCGTGGCCGTCGATTACACGGCCCAAACTTTGGAACAGGTCCAGTTTTTTCTGTACCTCGGCGGAATTATAAATAACTCCCGGCACATTCATCATCTCGCCCATGCCCAGTACACCAGGCTCATTTACAAGCTTAATCATATCGCGCGCATCCATCACGCAGCCGCTGTGCTCGAAGCGTGTGGCAGGCACGCAGCTAGGCAGGTTCACATAATAGTTCAGCGGCATCTGTCCGCCGGCCTCCAGCATATAGTGAATGCCTGCCGCACCTGCTACGTTAGCAATTTCATGCGGGTCGGTAATCAGCGTGGTTACGCCCCAACGCAGCTCCTCAGCGCAGTAATGCTCAGGTACAGCCATAGAGCTTTCCACATGGCAATGCGCATTAATCAGACCGGGGGCAACATAGGCGCCTTTCAGGTCAATAATTTTTTCTGCCTTGTCATAGCTGCCGACGCCGGCAATCACGCCCTCGGCGATAGCAACATCAGCTTCATAAATTGTTTCGGTCAGCACGTCAACAACCCTGCCGTTCTTCAAAAGAATATCAGCAGGGCTGTTACCGAGTGCGACCGCTCTTACACGGTCCATCATATTTTTACCTCAATCCTTTTACACGTAAATATATTTCAGGATAAAGATTACTGCCAGCACATATACAATCCAGCTGGTTTTTTTGTTTTTGTATTCTCCGCTAAGCAGGTTAATTGCCACATAGGATATAACGCCCATGGAAATACCTTCGGAGATAGAATACATGAAAGGCATTGCTACTGCTGCGATAAAAGCAGGAATAGCTTCGGTCATATCGTCAAAGTCTACATTCAGCAGGCTGCTTACCATCAAAAAGCCTACAATTACCAGTGCCGGAGCGGTAGCGAAGGCAGGAATTGCCAGGAAAATCGGTGCGAAGAACAAGCTGAGGAAGAAGAGAACAGCTGCAGTAACAGCAGTCAGACCTGTACGGCCGCCGACAGCAACGCCGGCGCTGCTTTCTACGAAGGTAGTAACGGTGGAGGTACCAAGCAGTGCACCACCGGTAGTAGCGATGGAGTCAGCCAGCAGAGCGCCTTCAATCTTCGGCAACTTGCCGTCCTTGTCCAGCATTTTAGCCTTGGAAGCAACACCGATCAGAGTGCCGAGAGTATCAAACAAATCTACAAACATGAAGGAAAGCATGATTGTAATGAAGTTAAAGGTGAAGATAGCACTGAAGTCCAACTGCATGAATGTCGGTGCCAGGCTGGGAACAGAAATGCCGTTAGCAAAGCTGGGCATAACAGAGAACATGCCGAGCTTCGGATTCGGTACATAAATACCGGTCAGCTCACAAATCATGCCTAAGCCCCAGGTAACCAGAATACCTACGAGGATACCGCCGGGAACCTTTTTCGTCATCATTACGGCAGTCAGCAGAATGCCGATAAGCGCCAGCAAAGCACCGATACCGGTAGACCAGAAGGTGCCGTCTGCCAAAGCAGCCTTAAACGGATACAGGCCGACAAGAGTCGGACCGCTAACAACAATCTTGGAATTCTGCAGACCGATAAAGGTAATAAACAGGCCGATACCGCTGGTAACACCAAACTTCAGCGCAGGCGGAATGGAGTTGAACAATGCCTCGCGCACCTTAGTCAACGACAGGACGATGAACAAAATACCTTCAACAAAAACAGCAGCCAGCGCAACCTGCCAGCTGTAACCCATCTGTCCTACAACAGTATAAGCAAAGAAAGCGTTCAGGCCCATACCGGGAGCCAGGGCAAAGGGATAGTTAGAGAACAGCGCCATCAGCAGAGTACCAAGGCAGGCACCCAAAGCAGTAGCGGTAAATACAGCACCGGCATCCATCCCGGCAGCACTTAAAATGCCGGGGTTAACGGCTAAGATATAAGCCATCGTCATAAAGGTGGTGATACCGGCAAGAATTTCTGTGCGGACATCCGTCTGATGTTCCTTCAGGCGGAATGTTTTTTCCAAAAAGTCTGTCATTATTATAGCCTCCTATGCTATCTATTTGCCCAAGCTGCAGGTCCCGGGCACAATAATAAAGATTAAGGCTGCCTGCACAGCCGTCAAGCCATTAATATGTTAAAATCTCCGGACCGTTTTCGGTAATCAGGATCTGGTGCTCCCATTGAGCAGAAAGACTGCCGTCACATGTATAAACAGTCCAATTATTGGTCTCGTCAATGCAGATATCCTTGTGTCCCATGTTAATCATTGGCTCGATAGTGAATATCATTCCCGGTACAAGCACCATACCGGTTTTGCGCTTGCCTACATGGCAGACAAACGGATCCTCGTGGAACTCTACGCCAACGCCGTGACCGCCGAATTCTTCGACAACGGAATAGCCGTGCTTATGCGCCAGCTTGGAAACAGCAGCGCCGATATCTCCCAGGAAAGCCCAAGGCTGAGCTGCTTCAATACCGCGCAGCAGACATTGCTTGGTGATTGCAACCAAATCTGCAGCCGGTTTAGCAACCTTGCCAATCATAAACATACGGGATGCGTCAGCATAATAGCCATTGTAGATAGTAGAAACGTCTACGTTCACAATGTCACCGCTACGCAGCACGTCATGCTCGCTGGGAATGCCATGGCAAACCTGGTCATTGATAGAGGTACACACGCTCTTCGGGAAGCCCTCATAACCCAACGGTGCAGGGATAGCGTTATGCGCTACTGTATATTCGTAAACGATTCTGTCGATATCAGCAGTAGTCATACCTGCCTTAATATATTTGGCAACCTCATCCAATACACCGGTATTGATTTTGCAGGCTGCACGGATACCTGCAATCTGCTCCGGGGTTTTAATCATATCGCGGTCAGGAACCTCGCAGCCCTGAGCCTGCAGCAACGCAATTTTGGCATCATTCATTTTGTGGCAGTCTGCATATGCTTTACCGCTGCCACACCAACATAATTCTTGGTCCAAAGAAAACACTCCTTATCTAAATAATTGTTACAACTTGTACATTACAACCTTATGACTTCTATTTTACCACATATTTAAGGGAAAAATCACATTTTCGGCTTAAAATTCTCTTACAACGTTCGGTTTTTTGTGTTAAAATTATTTTATATGACTCAATGTTAAGAAAGGAAATTTTTATGGAAGCATATGCAATGTATTTTATCGATTTAATTCTGCACCTGGACAAGCATCTGCCGGAAATTATGATGGCCTACGGTCATCTGATTTACGCCATCCTGTTCATGGTAGTGTTCTGCGAAACCGGTCTGGTAGTCACCCCGTTTTTACCTGGCGATTCGCTGCTTTTCGCCTGTGGCGCCCTTGCCGCTGCCGCACCCGAAGGCATGGATATAAAAATTATCGTGCCCATCTTTTTACTTTCGGCTGTGCTGGGCGACGCCTGCAATTATATGATAGGCGAGCATCTCGGTATACACATGATTAAGAAGAATATCATTAAGAAGGAGCATGTCGACAAGGCCAGCGCATTTTATGACAAGCATGGTCATAAGGCAATTTTTCTGGCCCGCTTTGTGCCGATTGTTCGCACCTTTGCCCCCTTCGTTGCGGGCATCGGCAAGATGCACTACCTGACCTTTGCTCATTACAATGTCATCGGTGCCGTAGTATGGGTATTTCTCTTCGTCGGCGGCGGTTACTTCTTCGGCAACATCCCTGCCATCAAGCATAATTTCACTTTGGTGACGTTAGGCATCATCGTCTTTTCCCTGTTGCCTGTGTTATATGAATTCGTAGGCAAGAAATTTTTAGGCAAGAAGTAAGAAGGTCTTGTAATTTTGGTAACAGGCTCTCCCCAAAGAGAGCCTTTACACAGTTAAACTCCAAAGTACATATATAAATTTTAAAAATTGAGGGTGATTTAAAATGACTTATCGTTTTAACAGTGACTACACAGAAGGCTGCCATCCTGCAGTCCTGGAAAAGCTCGTGCAAACTAATATGGAACAAACTGATGGCTACGGTCTTGATCCTTACTGCGACGAAGCGCGCACTTTTATTAGAAAAGCCTTTGATTGCCCTAACGCTGACGTGCATTTTCTTGTTGGCGGCACGCAAACCAACCTGACGGTTATCTGCGCTGCATTACGTCCGCATCAGGCTGTTTACGGCGCTGTTCCCAGCCATATTAATACGCATGAGGCCGGTGCGATTGAGCATGTAGGGCACCGCGTGCTGCCACTTCCAAGTGAGGACGGCAAGCTAACCGCAGAGCAAATCCGCCACGAATGGAAAATGTACGATACTGATCCAAGCCGTGAGCATTGGGCACAGCCGAAAATGGTTTATATCTCCCAGCCGACTGAAATCGGCAGCATGTACAGCAAAAAGGAACTGCAGGATTTATATCAGGCCTGCAAGGACTGCGGTCTTTACCTCTTTGTTGACGGCGCACGCTTAGGCTATGTTCTCGGCGCTCCCGACAACGATATGACTGCTGCGGATTTAGCAGCCAACTGCGACGTTTTCTATATCGGCGGCACCAAATGCGGCCTGCTCTTCGGCGAAGCAGTTGTTATTTTGAACGATGCACTTAAGCCTGACTTCCGCACTATTGCTAAGCAATGCGGTTCTATCATGGCCAAAGGACGTCTGCTCGGCGTACAGTTTGGCGCAATTATGAAGGATAATCTTTACAGCAAAATCTGCGGTAAGGGCACACTGCAGGCGCTGAAAATCCGTGATGCACTGTTAGCCAAGGGCTTCAAGTTCGTTACCGAATCCCCCACCAATCAGCAATTTGTGATTATGACCCCGGCACAGTTTGAAAAGCTGAGCAAGGAATTTGCTCTCAGCCATATTGCTTACCTGGCGGACGGCAATTACAGCGTGCGCATCTGCACCAGCTGGGCAACCAAGGACGAAGAGGTTGACAGACTCATCGCTATGATTAACGAGCTGTAAGCTTGACAGAAAACGTAAATTTGCTATAATAAAGACAAAGAGAGACTCTGACAGTCGCATGTCAGCCCTCTCTGTTAATTGTGTATATTTGACAAAAGGCTGACATTGACCTCTAATGTCGGTCTTTTGTTATTTTGTAAGCAAACTTACTTACGTTTAGACATAATGGTCGCAACAAGCAAACCAAATGTTAACATTATCTGTAACGCTTCGGCTACTGTCATGCTCCCACCTCCTTACGGAGGAACCGACCTGTCAGAATCTCTAGTGTTATTATAACAGTTATCTTATTTATTGACAATATGTTCATGAAAATAAAAAGACGGTCGCCTGGCCGTCTTTTTATTTTGCGCTTTTTACTTCAGCTTTTCTACAACGCTCTGCAGCTTTTCCTGCCAGTCGGCGCAATAATCCGCACCTCCCTGTGCACAATCGCTCTTGCCGCCGCCACGACCGCCAAAGGCTTCGTTAAGCAGCTTGATAACACTGCGGCAATCGCCTGCAGTATCAGCACCCAAGGCAACTGCATAGCTGATGCGCTCAGGCTGCACTGCTACCAAAAGGCTCAGCGTGTTTTCCAAGGCAGTAACCTTCGGCAGAAAGGCTTTGATATCCTTGGCATCGTGACCTTCCATAGGCAAAGCCAAAACCTTGACACCGTCAGCGTTCACCGGTGCAGCAGCATACAGCTCCTGCAGCTTTTCCTCTTCAATCTTCAGCAGCTTGCTCTTGGCAACATCAAGCTGTGCCAGCAAATCGGCTTTCTGCTTATTTACGGCAGCAGGCACCTGCTCAGGCTTTACGGAAAGACTTGCAGCTACGCTAAGCAATGTGCTGTTCTTGGCGTCCGCATCAAGCAGTGCTCTGCGGCCGCAGACAAACTCTACGCGACAACCGCCCTTGTGCTTTTCATGGCGGATAACCTTAACGCTGCCCAACATCCCTGTAAACGGCGGATGCGTACCGCAACAGGTACAGATATCGGCATCCTCAACCGAAACAATACGCAGTGTACCTGTCAGTTTGCTGTTGAACTTACGCATTTGATCCTTCAGCTTGACAGCCTCTGTGCTGTCCATATAGCTGATATGTACCGGGCGATTCTCCCAGATGATTTCATTCGTATATAATTCTGCCTGCAGCAGCTCCTCATCCGTAAGCTCCTTGTCAAGGTCAATGAACACATCATCCTCATTCATATGAAAGCCTACATTGTTGGCCTTAAACAGCTTCCAGCAGGCGTAGGACAAAAGATGCTCGCCCAAATGCTGCTGCATTCTGTCCAGACGCACAGGCCAGTCCAGCACAGCCTCTGCCTCAGCACCAACCTCCAGCGGCTTGTCGCACTCGTGGTAGATGTGACCATCCTTTTCGCTTACATGGCTTACAACTGCATCAGCCAGCTTGCCTCTGTCACTCAGCTGGCCGCCGCCCTCCGGGAAGAAAACTGTCTGGTCCAGCTCAACCAAATATTTGCCATCCTTCGGCGTGCAGGCCGTAACCTTCGCCACGCACTGTTTGAGCAAAGAATTATTTTCAAAAAGCTTAATTGTCATTTTTTATTCCCCCTCATGAAATCTATCTGTCTCTAATAACCATTATTGTATCACTAATTTGCTAAAGTGTGTTATAATCAGTTATACAAGTCCAAAAAAATTCTATTGTAGCGAATAAGGAGCAATAAATGTTTCAAAATTTACTCTTTGATTTAGACGGTACCCTGACAAATTCCGCCGAGGGTATCACCAAATGCGTACAATACGCCCTGCGCGCTCAAAATATTGAGGAGCCTGATTTGAAAAAGCTGGAGGTTTTCATCGGTCCGCCTCTGCGCGACAGCTTTATCAAATACTACGGCATGACCAGAGAAGAGGCTGAGGCCGGTGTAGAAAAATATCGTGAACGCTATACCGATATCGGCATCTGGGAAAACAAGGTTTATCCCGGTATCATGGAATTATTGGCTGACCTGCAGCAGGATGGCCGCCGCCTCGGCATGGCTACCGCCAAGCCGGAGGTTTTTGCGCTGAGAATTGCCAAACGCTTTGGCTTCAACCCCTATTTGGAAGATATAACAGGCTGCAGCCTGGATGGTAAAAACGATAAGAAAGCTTTAGTAGTTGCCGCCGCTCTGGAAAAATGGCAGCTCACTACACCAGAAACTAAAAAGACTGTAGCACTTATCGGTGACCGCCGCGAAGACGTTCTCGCCGCTCACGCCAACGGCATCGCCTGCATCGGCGCAGGCTTCGGCTTCGGCAGCTACGAGGAACTGTCGGAAGCAGGTGCCGATTACTATGTTGCCGATGTTCCGGCATTAGCACGCTTTCTACTTAGCAAAGCGTAAGAACGAATTTAACACGCAAAGGTGATAATATTATGCATATTTACGCAATCGGTGACCTGCATTTATCAGGCGACCCGGCGAGCAAGCCCATGGAGGTTTTTGGCGAGCATTGGCGCAACCATAAGGAAAAGATTGCCGCTAATTGGCAAAACACCGTAACCGCACAGGACACAGTTATTGTCTGCGGTGATATTTCCTGGGCCATGACACTAGAGGAAGCAGCACAAGATTTAGACTGGTTGGCACAGCTTCCCGGACGCAAGCTGCTGCTGCGCGGCAACCATGATTACTGGTGGAGTAGCCTGAGCAAAATGCAGCAGCGTTACGGCGCTCATTTTGAATTCCTGCAAAATGACTGCATTATGGTAGAAGATATTGCTGTCTGCGGCACCCGCGGTTGGCTGCTGCCCTCAGCCGAAAGCTTCAGTGACGCCGACAGAAAAATCTATAACCGCGAAGGTATCCGTTTGGAGCTTTCCCTGCAGCAGGCACATAAAATGCAGGCACAGCAGATAATTACGGCCTTTCACTATCCGCCGCTTTTTGCACGCACGGAGCACACCTGCTTCACTAACCTGATGCTGCAGTACGGTGTACAGCACTGTGTCTACGGCCACATTCACGGTGAAAACCACATTCCCGTTTTTGAAGGATTGCGCGAAGGAATCAACTACAAGCTGGTTTCCTGCGATACGCAAGGCTTCCGGCTTTACAAGGTAATATAACAGCGTTACTTCGCTGATAAACAGACAGGCTCACCTGAACGAATCGTTCAGGTGAGCTTTTTGTATACAAAAACAAGCCCTCGAATTTCTTCGAGAGCTTGCCATTTACGTTCATTTAATTATTTAGGATAGTTGCTGTTGGAGTTTTCTTTCAGCATAACGTCATGTGCGCCGCCTTCAACCAAGCTGGTTGCGGAAACCAGAGTCAGCTTAGCCTTCTCTTGCAGCTCGCGGATGTTCAGAGCACCGCAGTTGCACATGGTGGAACGAACCTTAGCCAAAGTCAGGTTTACGTTATCCTTCAGGCTGCCTGCGTACGGAACGTAGGAGTCAACGCCTTCTTCAAAGGACAGCTTAGCTGCGCCGCCCATGTCATAACGTTGCCAGTTACGTGCACGGCTGGAACCTTCGCCCCAGTATTCCTTCATGTAGGTACCGTTAATGTTAACCTTGTTGGTCGGGCTTTCGTCGAAACGAGCGAAGTAACGGCCCAGCATCATGAAGTCAGCGCCCATAGCCAGAGCCAGAGTCATGTGGTAGTCATAAACGATACCACCGTCGGAGCATACAGGAATGTATACGCCGGTTTCTTCGAAGTATTCGTCACGAGCCTTGCAAACGTCAATCAAGGCAGTTGCCTGGCCACGGCCGATACCTTTTTGTTCACGGGTAATGCAGATAGAACCGCCGCCGATGCCAACTTTAATGAAGTCAGCGCCAGCCTCAGCCAGGAAGCGGAAGCCTTCAGCGTCTACTACGTTGCCTGCACCAACCTTAACACTGTCACCGTAGTGCTCACGGATCCAGTCCAGAGTGATTTTCTGCCATGCGCTGTAGCCTTCGGAGGAGTCAATGCAGAGTACGTCTACGCCTGCATCAATCAATGCTGGAACACGCTCTGCATAGTCGCGGGTGTTGATACCTGCGCCGACGATGTGGCGTTTTTTGCTGTCCAGCAGCTCCAACGGATATTCCTTATGAGTTGCATAGTCTTTACGGAATACCATGTACAGCATACGGCCGTCATCATCAACGATAGGCAGAGTGTTGAGTTTTTTCTCCCAGATGATATCGTTAGCCTGTTGCAGGGTGGTATCTTTCGGAGCGTAAACCATTTTGTCAATCGGAGTCATGAAGTCACGAACCTTAGCATCCATAGACATACGGCTCGGACGATAGTCACGGCTGGTAACAATGCCTTCCAGCTTGCCGTTAGCGGTACCATCGCTGGTAACAGCAACAGTGGAGTGACCGGTGCGTTCCTTCAGTGCCAGGATGTCAGCCAGAGTGCTGTCCGGACGGATATTGGAGTCACTGCTTACAAAGCCTGCGCGATAGCCTTTAACGCGAGCAACCATAGCAGCTTCGTCCTCTACGGATTGAGAACCATAGATGAAAGAAACGCCGCCCTCTTTGGAAAGAGCTACAGCCAGCTTTTCGCCGGAAACAGCCTGCATGATAGCAGAAACCATCGGGATGTTCATAGTAATTGCCGGCTCTTCACCTTTTTTGTATTTAACCAGCGGCGTACGCAGGTCTACATTGGCGGGGATACATTTTTCGGAGGAATAACCGGGAACTAACAGGTACTCACTAAATGTGTGAGCAGGTTCATCATAATAAAAAGCCATTCTTTCATCATCCTTTTCTTAATAATTTTTTTGTTTACCACAGCCAAAGCAACTGTTAATCATGTAACATAATTACTTGAAAAAATTGCTTTTCTGAGGTCCGAGTAGGTATTTTATCTATTTTACCTCTTTAAGGCTCTCCATGCAATATCTTTTCTGCAAAAAGCGCCATTAAAATTAATTTTTTCTACAGCAGTATATGCACGGTCACGTGCAGCCTTGATATTTGCGTCTACGGCAGTTACACCAAGCACACGTCCGCCGTTGGTAAGAACCTTAGCGCCGTCAGCCTTTGTACCTGCGTGGAATACAACAACGTCTTTATCTACAGCAGCGTCAGCCAGACCGGTAATTTCCATGCCCTTAGCATAGCTTTCGGGATAACCGCCGGAAGCCATTACTACGCATACAGCAGCCTTGTCATACCAGCCGAAGTCTACCTTATCCAGAGTACCGGTAGCGCAGGCCAGCATAATTTCAGCCAGGTCGCCGTCAAGCAGAGGCAACACTACCTGAGTTTCGGGGTCACCAAAGCGGCAGTTGAATTCTACAACCTTCACGCTGTCGCCCTTAATCATCAGGCCAGCATAGAGACAGCCCTGATAAGGCATGCCTTCCGCTGCCATTGCAGCGATAACGGGCTTCAGAATCAGCTCAGTTGCTTTTAAACGCAATACGTCGGTCATAACCGGAGCGGGAGCATAGGTGCCCATACCGCCAGTATTAGGACCTTCGTCACCGTCAAATACGCGCTTGTGGTCCTGAGAAGCAATCATCGGCACAATGGTTTTGCCGTCGGTAAATGCCAGGAGAGAAGCCTCCTCGCCTTCCATGTATTCTTCCAGAACGAGGCGTGCGCCTGCATTGCCGAATTTATGGTCAGCCATCATTTCGTCGATAGCGTCAAGTGCTTCCTGCTTAGTCATAGCAACAACAACACCCTTGCCTGCTGCAAGACCGTCAGCCTTAACTACGATAGGCGCGCCCTTTTCTTCAACGTAAGCCTTGGCAGTTTCGATATCCTCGCAAATTTTGAAGAAAGCGGTAGGAATATTGTATTTTGCCATCAGCTCTTTGGAAAATGCCTTGGAACCTTCCAGCTGCGCTGCAGCCTTAGAAGGACCGAACACCGGCAGACCGCGGCGTTTGCAAACGTCCGCAAGACCTGCAACAAGCGGTGCTTCTGGACCTACAACAGTCAGGTCAATGCTTTTTTCCTCAGCGTAATCTGCTACACCCTCCAGATTTTCAACATCCAGAGCAATGCATTCGCATTTAGGCAGCAGTGCCATGCCCGGGTTGCCGGGAGCAGCATAAATTTTTTCAACCTTAGGGCTTTGCGCCAGCTTCCACGCTAAAGCGTGTTCGCGGCCGCCGCCACCGATTAATAAAATATTCATGGTTATTTCTCCAGTTGCTTCTTCAGATATTCGCTGATCATTGCATCGTATTCAGCAGTATGAGTAAAGGCTTCCAGTGCCAGCTCCTTGCGTGTGCGTGCATCAACGTCGCCTTCTTTAGCGAGCATTTCCATTAAGCCGGCATAACGGCTAGGATAGGTTACGATAACAACGTCCTTGAAGTTTTTAGCGCTGGCACGTACCATTGCCGGACCGCCGATATCAATGTTTTCAATTGCCTCAGCCTCGGTTACGCCGGGTTTGGCAACAGTTTCACGGAAGGGATAGAGGTTAACAACAACCAGGTCAATCGGAGTGATGTCATGCTCAGCCAAAGCCTTCATATGCTCCGGATTGCTGCGTACAGCCAGGATTGCGCCATGAATTTTCGGATTCAGAGTTTTTACACGGCCATCCATGATTTCCGGGAATCCGGTTACATCACTTACATAGGTTACAGGAATGCCTGCTTCCTTAATAGCCTTCATGGTGCCACCGGTAGAAATAATTTCTACGCCGTTGTCACTAAGGAATTTTGCCAGCTCTACAATGCCAGTTTTATCACTAACGCTTAATAATGCTCTTTTAATTTTCATGCTTTAACCTTTACCTTTCTGCCTTCTATTGTCAGCTTTCCTTCTGCCCAAAGCTTTAAAGCCTCCGGCATTGCGATATGCTCCTGTACCAGAATATGGTCAGCCAAAGTATCCTCGGTGTCGTCATCCATAACAGGAACAACCTTCTGCAGGATAATCGGGCCGCTGTCAGTACCTGCATCGACAAAATGAACGGTGCAGCCGCTGAATTTTACACCGTAGTCCACAGCCTGCTTCTGGCCGTGCAGACCGGGGAAGCTCGGGAGCAGCGCCGGATGAATGTTAATAATCTTATGCTGCCATTTATTTACGAAATCAGCGCTCAGAATACGCATGAAGCCTGCGAGAACTACCAGCTCACAGCCCTCTGCCTCCAGAGCAGCGTTGATTTTTGCTTCAAATTCTTCTTTGGAAGCGCAAGCCTTACGCTCTACGGCAACGGTTTTGATATCGGCCTTTTGCGCACGCTCCAAAGCAAAAGCATCAGGCTTATCGCTGATTACAACCGCAATTTCCAGCGGCAGATATCCGTCAGCGATACGGTCCATAATTGCCTGCAGATTGCTGCCGCGACCGCTTACAAGTACGCCGATTTTATGCACCGAAAACGCCGCCTTTCATAATCGTTTCTTTGTGTCCGGGAACAACCTTGCCAAGCTCATAGAAGGTTTCGCCCTCAGCCTTCAGGTGAGCGCGTACAGCGTCAGCCTCAGACGGGTCAACAACCAATACCATGCCTACGCCCATGTTGAAGGTGCGGTACATTTCAGCCCAAGGTACATTGCCCCATTCCTGCAGCTTTTTGAAGACAACAGGAACTTCCCAAGCCTCGGCATTTACCTCAGCATCGCAGTCTTCGGGCAGAATGCGGGGAATATTATCATAGAAGCCGCCGCCGGTGATGTGCACCATGCCGTGCAGGTCGAATTTTTCAATCAGCGGCAGGCAGGTTTTCGGATACAGACGAGTCGGAGTCAACAGCTTTTCGCCCAGAGTGCAGCCAAATTCCGGAACTTCGGTGTCCATGGTATAACCCATAGCCTCGAAGCAGATTTTACGTACGAGGGAGAAGCCGTTGGAATGCACACCGCTGGAGGGCAGGCCCAAAAGCACGTCGCCGGCCTTAACCTTATCGCCGGTAATCATTTTGCTCTTCTCAACTACGCCAACACAGAAGCCGGCGATATCGTATTCGCCTTTGGAGTAGAAACCGGCCATTTCGGCAGTTTCGCCGCCGATAAGAGCACAGCCGCTTTCCTTGCAGGCATTGGCAACACCCTTAACGATGTTGGCAACCTTTTGGGAATCAACCTTATCTACTGCAATGTAATCCAGGAAGAACAAGGGCTCTGCGCCTTGTACCAGGATATCGTTAACGCACATTGCTACAGCATCCTGACCGATAGTATCATGCTTATCAGCCATGAAAGCCAGCTTCAGTTTAGTGCCTACGCCGTCAGTACCGCTGACGAGCACAGGCTCCTTGTATTTGCCGCTGTTTAAAGCAAACAGGCCGCCAAAACCGCCCAGATCACCGATAACCTCAGGTCTGTAGGTAGCACGTACGCTGTCCTTCATTAATTCTACTGCTTTATTACCAGCATCAATATCTACACCGGCATCAGCATAAGTAAGTTGTTTCTTTTCCTCGCTCATGAGCCTTCCTCCTGTTATTCAATAATGCTTTCAGGTTCTGCTTTGATTACACTATCTGCGTTATCGGGATATTTAGCGCTGAAGCAGGCACAGCACAAACCATCTGGATCAATTTTATCAATAGCACGTTTCATGCCATCCAGAGAAATATAATGCAGACTGTCTGCCCCAATATAACGGCAGATTTCATTTTCCGTGCAACGTGCCGCAATCAGCTCCTTGCGCTCGGAGGTATCAATACCATAGTAGCAGCTGTCTGTTACCGGGGGAGAAGAAATGCATACATGCACCTCACGTGCGCCTGCCTCCTTCAGCAGTTTAACAATCTTGCCGCTGGTAGTGCCGCGAACGATGGAGTCATCGACCATAACAACAGATTTGCCTTCTACAACGCTGCGTACCGGATTCAGCTTCAGACGTACTGCATTAGCACGTTGCTTTTGCGTCGGCTGAATAAAAGTACGGCCTACATAACGGTTTTTGGTAAGACCTTCCAGGAAGGGAACACCGGCCTCCATAGCATAGCCGATTGCCGCCGGAGTACCGCTATCAGGAACGGATATAACGATATCCGGATGAATATCAGGCGTTTCCTTAGCCAGCTCGCGTCCCATCTGGATACGTGCATCATATACAGACTGGTTGTCGATGATACTGTCATTACGAGCAAAGTAAACATATTCAAAAATACAGTGCGCAGGCTTTGCCGGTTTGTTTTCAGCCCACATCATGCTGCGCGGCTCGGAGTTATCGCTGTCGATAATAATCATTTCGCCGGGCTTAACATCGCGTACCAGCTCTGCACCAACCAGGTCAAAGGCACAGGATTCGGAAGCAACGCACCAGCCGTTTTCCATCTTGCCGAGTACCAGCGGACGGAAGCCGTAGGGATCGCGTACTGCGATAATTTTGTTATCAGTCATCAGCAGAATAGCAAAAGCACCCTTAATCTGGTTAACAGCCTCTGCTACACGCTCTTCAATAGTCGGACGTGCACTGTAGGCAATCAAGGTCAGAACAACCTCGCTGTCAACAGTAGTATTAAATACTGCGCCTTCCTTAGCCAGGTTAGCACGCAGCTGACCGGCATTAGTCAGGTTACCGTTATGGCTCAGAGCCAGGTTACCGCCGTCAAAATAAACCTTCAGCGGCTGAATGTTATACGGCATGCTTGCACCGGTGGTGGAATAACGTACGTGGCCGATAGCCGCATAGCCCTGCAAATCAGCAACGCCATCTTTGAAGACATCGGCAACCAGACCCATGCCCTTTTTAATTTTCATGCGCTCGCCATCAGTTACAACAATACCGGTACTTTCCTGGCCACGATGCTGCAGCGCATACAGTCCCCAATAGGTGTTGAGTGCTACATCCTCATTATGGCTGAAGATACCAAAGACGCCGCACTCCTCATGCAGCTTGTCTTCGCTAAAATTTTGCTCCTCGAAAATCTGCTCCACAATTTTTCTCCTTAATTTTAGTTTTTAGTTATCAATTGTCAGTTATTAGTGGTTAGTTATAAGTGATCAGTGATCAGTAATTAATTATTAATGTTTAGCAGTCAGTTTCTATTCACTATCCACTACTCACTATTCACTAATCACTATTTACTATTACAGGTGCAAGTCCTTAAACTCCTGCGCAGGAACGCCACGCATAGAAGCCAGCTTTTCACCCTTAGCTCTTACTTCTTCACGCATTGTTGCACGATGCTCTGCCAGCTTTTCTACCAGCTCCGGATATTTTACGGAAAGAATCTGAATAGCGAACAATGCAGCATTCTTAGCACCATTGATAGCCATCGTAGCAACAGGTACACCGGAAGGCATCTGTACAAAGCTCAGCAGTGCATCCATACCGGCCAACGGTGTTGCGTTAATAGGAATACCGATGACAGGAACGGTAGTAAAGGCAGCGATGAAACCACCCAGATGAGCAGCTGCGCCGGCTGCGGCAATAATTACCTCTACGCCACGGTCACGGGCACCCTTAGCAAAGTTCTGTACTACGTCCGGAGTACGGTGAGCGGAAGCAACAACTACTTCAGTTTCAACGCCAAACTCCTTCAGAGTTTTTTCTGCAGCCTCAAGTACAGGCCAGTCAGAATTACTACCCATGATAATTGCAACTTTCATTGAAATCTACCTCCCAAAAATTACTTGTAGAAACAACAAAACCCAAGCAGAAAACTGTTCAGTTTCGAAATCCTGTGCAAAATCTAACCCGGGTTCTCAATCACTTAAATAATTCACTTTAATTATACCAATCCAACGCGTAAACGTCAAATAAACCGTGAACTTTTTAACAGTTTTTTAGAAAATCGTTCGGAAAAAGTTTGGAGTAAAGAAAAAAGCACCTGTCAGACATCAGACAGATGCTAAAAACTCATACTCCAAAATGCTTATTCCACTGTTCAATAATTCTCTTTTTGTTCTGAGATACGAAGCGAAGTATCTTCAGCAAATCGGCATCAGGAATTTTGCTTTTATTATGCTCTAAAATAACACGTTCCCCAACCCATATTTTAGTTGCATTTTCAGTCGGCCTGCCTTTACAAACGTGTACGTGAACCGGCTCACCGGCATCACCTGACCAAAAATATATTGTATAACCTAAAAGCTTATACAGCATTGGCAAGATGATTTCATCCTTCGCGTGCCATCTCCCAAATCAAGGCTGCATTATCAGCAGCAAAATCTTTTAACTCTTCTATTTCAGCCTCGCTGTATCCCTCAAAAGAAGCTGTATCTAAGTCAGGCAAGGAAATCTGCAAATAGTCAAAGCCAGTATCTACAGGACGTTCAAAATAAACATCAATATGCTCACCGTTCTTATCCTTGCGTATATCATTAAAAGTAACAAGTGTTCCATCAGCGAATTCTACATATGTATATTTCATTTTGCTCACCTCGTTTTATAAACATCATGCATTGGTAACTCATTAATTGAATATCTCTTTTAATTGTATCATTTCCCAACCTGCTGCGCAATAATAAGCCTATTATATATATTAGGAAAAGCACCCTCCACCGCCGCTTTCACGGCAGCAGAGGGCGCTTAAACCCAAAGATGTTTTATTTTACGACAACGTCAATTGCATCGTTTACCAATACAACCTCAACCTTGTCGCCATTTTTAATTTCGCCTGCAACAATCTTCTTGCCCAGGATGTTTTCAACAGTGTGGACAATCAGACGTTTCAACGGACGGGCACCGAAGGCAGGATCAAAGCCGGCCTTTGCCAGGAAAGCGACAGCCTCGTCGGTATAAGTCAGCGTCAGCTCCAGCTGCTTATTCAGACGCTCGCCCAGCTCATGCAGTACCAGTTTAACGATTTCCTTAATCTGTTCTGCCTGCAGCGGTTTGAACACAACGATGTCATCAACACGGTTCAGGAATTCCGGACGGAAGAAGTTCATCAGCATCTGCTGAATCTTTTCTCTGTCCATAGAGCCCTGCGCTTTCATAATCTCGCTGCTGCCAAGGTTACTGGTCATGATAATCAAGGTATTCTTGAAGTCAACGATACGACCTTTACCATCAGTCAGACGGCCATCATCCAGAACCTGCAGCAATACGTTAAAGACATCTGCATGTGCCTTTTCGATTTCGTCCAACAGGATTACGCTGTACGGATGACGGCGTACAGCCTCGGTCAGCTGACCGCCTTCGTCATAGCCGACGTATCCGGGAGGCGCACCGATCAGACGAGATACGGTATGCTTCTCCATGTATTCGCTCATATCGATACGAACCATGTTGCGTTCATCATCAAAGAGCACCTCGGCCAAGGTCTTAGCCAGCTCGGTCTTGCCGACACCGGTAGGACCAAGGAAGATAAAAGAACCAATCGGACGGTTAGGATCCTTGATACCGGCACGTGCACGGATAACAGCCTCGCTGACAGCCTTGACTGCCTCATCCTGACCGATAACATGCTCGTGCAGGATTTCCTCCAGGTGAACCAGTTTAGCACGTTCACCGGTGCCTAAGCGGGCAACAGGAATGCCGGTCCAGGTGCTGACAACCTTAGCGATGTCCTCTTCGTCAACCTCTTCCTTGAGCATAACATTATCATTGCCGTTTTCATCCTTCTTGGACAAAGCAGCCAATTCCTTCTGCAGCTCAGGCAGACGGCCGTATTTCAATTCAGCCATCTTGTTCAGGTCATAGTCGCGCTCAGCCTGCTCCATCTGGTTTTTCACAGCATCGATTTCCTTCTTTACCTCACGTACGCGGGCAATAGAAGCCTTTTCTGCATCCCAACGTTTAACAAGCTCGTCATTTTCCTTACGCAGCTTTGCCAGCTCCTCGTTCAGCTTAGCCAAACGGTCCTTGGACTGAGCATCCTCTTCTTTGCCCAAGGCCTGAGCTTCGATTTCCAGCTGCAGGATACGACGTTTGCTTTCATCCAACTCGGTCGGCAGCGAATCAATTTCGGTACGCAGACGGGCAGCAGCCTCATCTACCAGGTCAATAGCCTTATCAGGTAAGAAACGGTCATTGATATAACGGTTAGAAAGCACAGCAGCAGCCACCAGAGCAGCGTCTTTAATGCGCACGCCATGATGTACCTCATAGCGTTCACGCAGGCCACGCAGAATGGAAATTGTATCTTCAACGCTCGGCTCCTTAACCATTACAGGTTGGAAACGACGCTCAAGCGCACTGTCCTTTTCAATATACTTACGGTATTCGTTCAGCGTAGTTGCACCGATGCAGCGCAGCTCGCCACGTGCCAGCATCGGTTTCAGGATATTGCCTGCATCCATAGCGCCTTCGGCAGCACCGGCACCGACAACGGTATGCAGCTCATCAATAAACATGATAATCTGACCGGCGCTTTCGCTGACAGCCTTCAATACTTTTTTCAGACGCTCTTCGAACTCACCACGGTATTTGGCACCGGCAACCAGAGCTGCCAGGTCCAGAGCATACAGGGTTTTATTCTTCAGGCTTTCCGGTACATCACCGGCAACAATACGTCTTGCCAGACCTTCGACGATGGCAGTTTTACCAACGCCGGGCTCACCGATAAGCACCGGATTATTTTTCTTACGACGCGAAAGGATTTCAATCGTACGACGGATTTCCTCATCACGGCCGATTACCGGGTCCAGCTTGCCTTCTTTAGCTTTTGCCGTCAAATCCTGGCCGTATTTTTCCAGTGTCTTTTTAGTTTCATCATTTGCTTCGCTATTTTGATACTGCATAAATGCCGCCTCAACTTTTTTCTTGTCTATACCATATTTACGGAAGAGCGATACTACATCGCTGTCACCGTCACTGGCCATAGCTGCAACCAGCTGACCGATGCCGATTTCTTCCTTACCTTGTCCCAGAATAGCCATTACTCTGGCAAAGCCGGTACCCATCATCAGCTGACGGTCCTGACCTTTTACTCCGGGGATTTTTTGTACTAAAGCCTTAGCATCCTTGCTGAAAGCATTTTCATCAATGTGCAGGCTCTGCAGCAAATATTTAAAGAAGCCGTCGCTGCCGCACAATGCTACCAGAACATGTGCCGTTGTCAGCTCCTGGTGATAGTTCATAACTGCCTGCTGCTGAGCAGCCTCCAATATAGCCTTTACCTCTTCACTGTAGCGTTCATTCATCACGCTGCACCTCCTTCTATCAGGTTCAATAGCGGTCAATAACCGAATGGAGTTGACTCTTTTCCATTTCCGGACCACTATTCACTTTCTAATTGCTATTATATCAGCAAAAGTCAAAAAGTCAAATAGTTTTCTGTGTTAATTCAGTGAAAAATTACCATCATTTTGTTGACATATTGTTAGCTTTGTGGCAATATTAATAACATGTCGTTCTGTCGGCCAAGTACCCTTAACCCCAAAGACCATCGGCTAACCCCGGCCGTTTTGACCTTTATGCGTACTTCCACCAACAGGTCTATAATTATATTATTTGTCATGTTTTATGAGGAGGAAACAAAATGTCACCCACCAGCTTATTGCGCGGTATTGCCTTTTTGCTGCTTTTGCAATGGGTATCCACGCTCATCATCAACGCCCTCGGCGTACCCTTTCCGCCCGCTCTTTTGGGAATGCTGATTTTAACGGCACTTCTCTGCGGCAACGTTATTCCGGCAAGCTCCATCGAGGGCATCTGCGATATCCTGATTTCCAAAATGGGCATGCTGTTTTTACCGGCAGGCGTCAGCGTTATATTATATGTAGATGTTATCAAAGCTGAGCTGCTGCCCATTACCGTTACCATTATCGTCTGCAGCGTTGTTGTTTTGGCTGTCACAGCCTTCTTTATCGAAGCAATGCTCAAAGGAAAGGAGAGTCAATGATGCTTTTTCCTGACGCTTTACTCAATTCACCGCTCTTTGGCATCGGTCTCACGGTTATCCTGTACGCTATCAGCGAAATCATCATCGACCGCTTCAGCCTGAACATCATTCCGCCCTTCGTTATTGCCTGCCCTCTGGTCATCGCCGTCATCGTTCTGGCGCCCGGCGTAGAGTACAAGCAGTACGAGGCCGGTGCGGAATTCATTAACTTTCTTTTAGGACCGGCAACCATCGCTCTGGCCCTGCCTTTGTACAAGAACCGTGAAATCATCATGGCTAAGGCCGGTGCTATTGTCGGCGGCGTTACACTGGCAACGCTTTCGGCTATCATAGTGGTTTACTTCTGCGGCAAGGCTATGGGTACCAGCGAGCAGGTTCTGCTTTCGCTCATCCCCAAATCCATTACCACGCCAATCGCCATTGACGTTTCCAAAACCATCGGCGGTATTCCGGCATTGACTACGGCTGCTGTTATCTTTACCGGCATGCTGGGTTCAACCTTTAATCACAAGCTGCTGCGTCTTTTGGGAATCAAAAACCATTTGGCTGCCGGTCTTGCTATCGGCGCCTCCAGCCATGGCCTCGGCACCAGCGTCTGCGCCAATGTCAGCCCCGTTCAGCTGGCTATCGGCGGTGTAGCGATTGCCCTTACCGGCATCAGCACCTCTATCCTGGCACCGATTTTACTGCCGATTTTAAAAAGCATCTGGTAAGCAGATAAAGCAAAAGCCCAAATTCTCACATACATTTCATGTGGGAATTCGGGCTTTTTTTGTTTTTAGAGATGCGGAATAATCCCGCGCAGCTCGGAAAAAATTACTGCCGCCTTATCTGCAGGATAGACGCTGCACGGCAGCTGCCGCAGATCCTCCGTGCGCCAGCCTTTGTTTTCTTCCGCCAGCTTGGTCAGTGCTTCTTCCAAATCATGTGCCAGCACAACAGCAATCGCATCAAGATAAAATTCGCTGTTGACGCAGGGCTCATCAATCATACTGTGGCTGTGATATGTTTTGTTGTGTCGCCAAACGTAAATGTTCATGCAGCATCCCTCCGTTCATGGTGATATTTGTTTAATTCTTGGGAGGGAGCAGTTTTTCCTGCTTAATGACCAAAAAGTCGAAATAACGTAAAAAAAGGACTACCACGCTAAGCATGATAGTCCTTAAATTATCTGTATATAATTTATTTGCCTAAGATTTCGTTGACGTAGTTTACCGCACTGACAGCGTTCGGCGCATAATGCTCGGCACCGATGGTATCAGCGTACTCCTGCGTGAGCACCGCACCGCCGACAACAATCTGGCAGTCACATTCATTATGCAGGGCGGCAATGGTTTCCTCCATCGCGCCTACTGTCGTTGTCATCAATGCAGATAAACCGACAACCTTGGCGTCAGTTTTCTTGGCTGCCTCCACAACTGCTTCCACAGGCACATCCTTGCCCAAGTCAAGCACGCGATAACCATAGTTTTCCAGCAGTACCTTAACGATGTTTTTGCCGATATCATGGATATCACCGTGGACGGTAGCAATAATCACTGTTTCTCCCTGTGTTTCACCCACGCCGACGGCCTCACGGATAACCTCAAAGGCTGCCTTCGCCGCATCAGCGCTCATCAGCAGCTGCGGCAGGAAGAGAGTTTTCTTTTCAAAGCCATGACCGACAAAATCAAGCGCAGGAATCATATACTTGTTGATGATATCCAAAGGCTTTTCGCTTTCCAAGGCCTTGGCTGCTGCCTGACGCGCAGGTCCCTGCAGTCCTTTGACAATGGCATCGTAAAGTCCCATTTCGCTTACTGTTGTTGCCACAGCCTTCGGTGCATCTGCATAATGCTGCACGTATTCCTTGCAGCCCTCGTCATAGCCTGCCAGCGCACGATAACCGTAATAAGCATCCATCATCGGCTTGCTCTGCGGATTAATAATGCCACAGGAAAGGCCTGCTGCCATCGCCATGCTGAAGAAGGTGCTGTTGACGGCATCACGGCCGGGAAGACCGAACGAAATGTTGGAAACACCCATAACAGTGTTAATACCACGTGCCTTCATTGTGCGGATAACCTCACAGGCAATCGCCGCGTTATCGGCACCGGTGGAAATAGTCAGTGCCAGCGGGTCTACAACTATATTGCGGCTTTCAATGCCGTATTCGGCCGCACGGGCGATAATTTTTTCGGCCACAGCGATACGTCCTGCTGCAGTAGCGGGAATACCGCTGTCATCAAGACACAGTGCAACCAGCACAGCGCCGTATTTTTTAGCCAGCGGCAGCACATGCTGCAGGCTGTCCTCCTTGCCGTTGACGGAATTAAGCATCGGCTTGCCGTTATAAAGGCGCAGTGCTTTTTCCATTGCTTCGTAATTAGATGTATCAATCTGCAGCGGGGTATCGGTAATCGCCTGCAGCGCCGGCACAGCCTTTGCGGCCATTGCCGCTTCGTCAATGCCCGGCGTTCCAACGTTAACGTCCAGAATCTGCGCGCCTACGCCAATCTGCTCCAGACCGAGGCGGCACACATAATCAAGGTCACTGTTGACCAATGCTTCCTTCAAACGCTTTTTGCCTGTAGGATTGATGCGTTCGCCGATAATTATAGGACCTTCGCCAAGATGCACTGCCTTGCCGTAGGAGGATACAGCCGTCAGACGGCAATCACGCGTACCTCCGGGCTGCAGAGTTTTGCATTTGGCAATCATCTGCGCAATATGCTCCGGCGTTGTACCGCAGCAGCCACCGACGATGCTTGCGCCCTTGCCTGCGAGCTCGTACATCAGCTCCGCATATTCCTCGGGGCCGACATCAAAGCAGGTTTTGCCGTCACGCTGTACCGGCAAGCCGGCATTCGGATTGATAATCAGCGGCAGGCTGGTTGCTTCCAGCATCTGCGGGAAGAGCTTGCCCACCTGCACAGGTCCCAGGCCGCAGTTAAAGCCGATGGCATCTACGCCCAAGCCTTCGCACATCAAAGCGGCAGCCTCAACCGTAGCACCGGTCAACAGCTTGCCGTCCTCATCAAAGGTCATGGTTACGCAAATCGGCAAATCACAGTTTTCCTTAGATGCCAGAACCGCAGCCTTGATTTCGTAGGTATCGCTCATCGTTTCGATAAGAATCAGATCCGCACCGGCAGCAGCGCCGTAGCGCACCATTTCGCCGTAGGCCTCTACAGCCTTTTCAAAGGGCAAATCGCCATAAGGAGCCAACAGCTTGCCTGTCGGTCCCAAATTCAGCGCAACAAATTTATTTTCCCTGCCACCGCAGGCCTTCTTGGCAATCGCCACTGCCGCTTCGATGGTTTCCTTGCAATCCAGGCCGGAGCCTGCCAGCTTCAACGGATTAGCGCCGAAGGTATTGGATTTTACGATATTGGAGCCTACATCAAGATAACTGCGATGCACAGCCTCTACAATATCGGGGTGTGTAAAATTCCAGCTTTCGGGCAGCTCACCCGGCTGCAGACCGCGTGCCTGCAGCTGTGTGCCGGTAGCACCATCAAAGAACAGCATTTGCTTGCCTAACAATTCCTTAAAATTCATAAATTAAATCTTCTCCTCAAACTTTCTTAATATCAGTATCTCTGTAAGGACAGTTTATATTACTGCAGGTCATACATTTATTCTGCACGCAGGCAGCATCCTCTGATAAGCCGATGATTGCCGTCACCGACTTGGACGGAGCCATCATCAGGCCATCCGTCAGCGTCAGGCCGATGCGTTTAGCGCAGTTCAGCACTGCGAACAGCTGACGCTGCTCCTCCAGCGGCCAGTCACCATAACCAGGCGAAAAGCGCGGACGCTGCAGCAGACCGCCGGTTTCAGCCTGCGCCTGTACCTCATCGCAATAGCTTTCAATCAGCGCCGCTGCCACAGCCTGAGCCGCCGCGCCTTCAGCAACGCTGATGAGCGCCAGGCGGCGGATAGCTGCGTCCACTCTGCTGCCGAGCGTTGCGCCCATAAGCAGCACCGTGTCGCAGCCCTTTAAATGACGAGCCAGCGCATGCGAATGAAAGCGCACGCCGCAGTCCAGCGTTACGCCCGCTTCATCTGCTGTTATCGCATGCTTTTGCAGGATATAACGCGCCTGCACCTCATTGCGCAGCTTCAGATAAACCGTATCCACTAAAATTTCTGCTGCCTTATCTCCTGGCTTGGCCCGCAGATAGCGCAGCGCTTCCTTTTGCTTAAATTCCATAACAACAACCTTAAATTCTGCGCCCTAGCGCAGGACTATTTATCTACAATCTCTCCGAGATTATTCATAATACCGGCAAAAATTTCCGGCTTGTTCATCGTATAGATGTGTACATTGTCAAACCCGTTGGCAATCAAATCAATAATCTGGCCGGTAGCATAGGCGATCCCCGCCTGCTTCAATGCCTCCGGCTTATCGGCAAATTTTTCTACCATCGCACGGAACTGCGGCGGCAGCTTAGTACCGCTCAGCTGGCAGATACGGATAATCTGCTTAGCATTCGTCACCGGCATAATACCCGGTACTACCGGCACATTGATACCCGCACGCAGCAGGCGGAACATATAGTTGTACAAAATCGTATTATCAAAAAACATCTGCGTCACTAAAAAGTCAACGCCTGCATCCACCTTATACTTGGTGTTTTCTATATCCTGTTCCAAGGAACCGGATTCGGGATGGCCTTCGGGATAAGCAGCGCCGCCGACGCAGAAATCGCCCTGCTGCTTTACAAAACGCATCAGCTCACTGGCATGGGCAAAGCTGCCGATTTCCTCGCCCTGCATATCTGCCGGTATATCGCCACGCAGTGCCAGAATATTTTTTACGCCAAAGCCATGCAGCTGTCCAAGTACCTCTGCCAGCTTTGCTTCGTCAGCCTTTACACAAGTCAGATGAGCCAGAGCCGGCATACCGTTATCCTGTACTTTTTTGGCCAGTGCTGCCGAATAGCCTACCGTGCTGCCGCCTGCGCCATAGGTGACGCTCATATAGGACGGCTTGCTGGCAGCAATCCGGTTGACAATCTCCAGACTGTTTTGCAGCTCTGCGCCCTGCTTAGGCGGAAACAGCTCACACGACAGATGGATTTTTCCGTTTTTTAAGATATCAATTATTTTTTCCGATGTCATAATAATCCCCCAAAATCAAAAGCATTCGTATGACATTTTAACAGTTAGCGACATCTTTGGCAAACAAAAAGCAGAAGAAATTAACTAATAGGCGATAAAACCTACCAAAATGATAAATATGTTACACACTAAAAATCCCGCAACCAAATAAGCTACGGGATTGAATTTCGTTGGCGGAGACGGTGGGATTCGAACCCACGTGCCGCGCAAACGGCAAACTGATTTCGAGTCAGCCGCGTTATGACCACTTCGCTACGTCTCCATTATTCTGTTAGCGCGAAATATATTCGCATCAGGTTAACATTAATATTATATAAGAAAAATCTCGTCTTGGCAACCGCCCGCCGAAATTATTCCTGCTGCGCGCCGGCTTCACTCTTGCGCTTCGCCTTGTTTTCCTGACGGCGACGGCGGAAAAAGTCGCGCATCACCTGCGCGCATTCCTCCTCGCAGATACCGCTGACAACCTCCGCGCAGTGATTAAGATTAGGATTGGTAATAATATTGAAAATTGATTCTGCACCGCCGGCCTTCACATCCGGGCAGCCGTAAACAACGCGGTCAACACGGCCGTTGACAATGGCACCGCTGCACATCGGGCAAGGCTCAACGGTAACGTAAAGCGCACACCCGCTCAAACGCCAACGCCCCAGACGCTCGCAGGCCTCGCGGATGACGATGACCTCAGCGTGCGCCGTTGCGTCATGCCACGTTTCACGCATATTGTGCGCAGCGGCGATAACCTCGCCCGTTGTCATGTCCGCAAGCACCGCGCCGATAGGAATTTCACCAAGCTCTGCGGCCTTGCGTGCTTCAGCCAGCGCCAGCTGCATATACTTTTTATCGTCCATCAGGCATCCTCCGCCGCTTCCATCAGCAGCTCCCATTTTTCCATCAGCTCGGCAATGGTTTGCTCGTATTCCTCATGCTCTGCTGCCATAGCTGCGCTATGCTCGGGACTGGTGTGATTTGCCGGGTCCGCCATCTGCTTTTCCAAAAGGCCCATCATAGCCTCCTGCTCACGAATCTGCAGCTCTACCTTGGGCAGCAGTCGCGCAGCCTCATCAGGACTGTAACGGCGCTTTTTATCCTCCTGCTTTTTCACTTTCGCCGGCGCAGCAGCAACCTGCTGTTGCTGCTTTTTAGCCTGTGCCTCCGCATAGGCCGCAGCCTTTTCCGCTTCCTCCTGTACCTGCGCCAAAGCAGCAGCCTTTTTCTGCTTTTCTTCGAGGTAAAAATCGTAATTGCCCTTGTAGTCCTTAACCTCTAAATCCTCAATCTCCCAGATGCGGTCCGCAACCTCGTTAACAAAATAACGGTCATGGCTTACTACCAGCACTGTGCCGTCAAAGGCCTCCAGCGCAGCCTCTACGGCTTCGCGTGCCATAATATCCAGATGGTTTGTCGGTTCGTCAAGTACCAGACAGTTGGCACCGTCCAGCACCAGCTTCAGCAGCACCAGGCGTGCCTTCTGACCGCCGCTCAGCTCACCGATTTTCTTAAAGACATCATCACCGTGGAACAGCATACCGCCAAGCATCGAGCGTGTATGTTCTTCCGTAAAGCCGTATTCGACAACAAAGTTTTCCAACAGCGTCTGCTCCGGGTTCAGGCGCTCATAGCTCTGCGAAAAATAACCGATCTGCACTCTGCTGCCAATCTTGGCCTTGCCCTTAAGCGGTGCAATTTCACCTAAGATAGTACGCAGCAGCGTTGTCTTGCCGGTACCGTTGGCACCCAAAAGAGCAGCCTTTTCACCGCGGCGCAGTGTCAGGTTAATACCCTTGGCCAACACCTTCTCGCCGTAGCCTATGGTGAGGTCCTCCATAATCAGCACTCTGTCCGCACATTCGGCAGCAGGCGGCAAACGCAGCTCAAACTCTTCATGCTGCACCGGTGCGTCAATGCGCTCCAAACGGTCCAGCTGTGACTGACGGCCGCGCGCCATTTTACTCTTGATGCCTGCCTTGAAGCGACGGATATAAGCCTCAGTGCGCGCAATATAATTCTGCTGCGCATTATAGGCAGCAGTCAGCGTACTGCTCTGAATCGCCTTCTGCTCCAGATAGCGGCTGTAATTGCCCTTAAAGGATTGCAGCTTGCCGCCTTCCATCTCCAGAATGCGCATAGCAACATTATCGAGGAAGGCACGGTCATGGCTGACAACGAGCAGACCGCCCTTAAATTCCTGCAGATACTTTTCCAGCCACTGCGTCATTACAATATCCAGATAGTTTGTCGGTTCGTCCAGAATCATAAAGTCGGGATTTCGCACCAGTGCCGCCGCCAGCATCAGACGTGTTTTCTGACCGCCGCTCAGTGTTGCCGCGTCATGCTGCCACCAATCCTCGGTGTAGCCCAAACCGATAAGCACACGCTTAATGCGGTTTTCGTAATTATAACCGTCGATAAACTCATAGCGTTTGAGTACGCGGCCGTATTCCTCAAGGCAACTGTCAAGCTTTTCGCCCTGCAGCTTGCCGGAATCAGCCTCCAGCTGTGCCAGCTTTTGGCGCAGGCTGCCGATTTCCGGGCAGGCTGTCTGCATAAACTGCCAGATAGTACCTCTGATATCGGTAAAGCCCTGCTGTACATAGCCCACACTGATACCGGGCTCGAATTTTACCGCACCGCTGTCAACCCATTCAGGTTGCAACAAACAACGCAGCAGCGTCGTCTTGCCGCTGCCGTTGACGCCTACAAGACCGACATGCTCGCCCTGCTCTACCATGAAGCTGACGTCTTTAAATATTTCATGAATGCCAAATGCCTTGGCTATTTTATCTACTACTAATTGCATAACCATTCTCCTTTTAACAACTATTATAACACCTTCCGGCATTATACTCAAAAGGCTCTGTTATATTCTTATATTTTCGTGCATTACATAAAAAGAGGCTGCCGCATCAGCGGCAACCTCCATATACTTTTAAGATTTATGAGCCATAGCAACCTGAGTTTTGGTCTGAACCAAGCTCTTGTGATGCTTGCGCCAACGATAGCACAGCATCGGCACCACCAACATCGGTACACCTGCATACAGCGTCTGACGCAAATCCGGTGTCAAAGCAATTACTGCCAGGCAGAAAACCTGCGACCAGATACCGAAATGCGTAACATACGGGAAGAACGGTGTTTTATACTTCAGAGTATCCTCCTTGCCTTCGGCAATCAGACGGCGGCGGAAATTATATTGGCTCCAGCAAATGGAAATCCAAGCCATTGCTCCGGTAAAGCCGGATACTGCCAGCAAATAAGTATACAGTGTAGAATCGGGATTAAAGGTGTAGAAAACGATAACTGCCCAGCAGGCGCACACAGAAACGATAATAGAATTCTGCGGCATACCGTTTTTATTGAGCTTGCCCAAAAACGCCGGTGCCATATCCATGCGAGCCAGTGCATGCAGCGCACGTGCACCGCCGTACAGGCCGGAGTTAGCGCAGGAAACACCTGCAACTAGCACTACAAAGGCAATCGCGGAAGCTAAGCCGTCAAAGCCGTATTCCGCCAAAGCAGCAGCAAACACGCTCTCCTTCAGGCTGGCCTTATCCCACGGCATAATGGACAGCAATAACGTAATAGGAATGATATATAAAGCAATGACACGCCAGGAAACATTGCGAACCGCAATAGGAATGCTTTTAGCAGGATCCTTGCATTCGCCCGCAGCTAGACCGATGATTTCGGTACCCTGGAAGTTAACCAGAATAATAACCATGGTCAGCACAATCGGCCAATATCCCTGGGGAGCAAAACCGCCCTGGCCCAGCAGCACCTTAGCGCCTAAATAGCCCTGGTCACCGACAAGACCACAGACTATTAAACCGGCAACGCCGCAAAAGCCTACAAGAGCAGCAATTTTGATAATAGAAAGCCAAAATTCGCTTTCACCAAAATTATCAACATGAAAAAGGTTAATTACAGTCACCAGCAGGCCAAAAAGAATTGCCCACCACAGTTGACTGACGGCAGGTACAAAATTATTCATAATAATACCCGCAGCAATCATTTCAGACGGCACGTAAGCCATCCAGTTTAGCCAATAGGCCCAGCCAACACCGCAAGCCCAAGTTGAGGATATATTCTCACGTGCGTAGGTAACAAAGGAACCGGAAATAGGCTTGGCTACAGCCAGCTCCGCCAGGCACAGCATAACGCATAAGACGATTGCACCGCCAAAAAGATAAGAAAGGATAATAGCAGGTCCGGCCTGCTCAATCGCATATCCGGCACCTAAAAAATAACAGCTGCCGATGATGCCACCTAAAGATATCATCTGTAAGTGTCTGTTCTTTAAACTTCTATTCATGGATTGCTCGTTCATTACCTTAATAACACAACCTTTCTTGAGCATATGTGTGGAACCTTCCGTTCCGCCTTAATTCTTGTGATATGATTTTACTACAAAAAACCGCGTTTGTATAGCAAAAAATGCACTAAAATCAGCGATTTTACAAAAAAAATCTATTTTCCTCATTTTTCCGCTATTTTGCATCATTTTCAAGCGTACTTCTCCACAATTCTATGCAAAAAATACTCCCCCGCCATCCCAGCAATGACAAGGGAGTAAACAAAGAAGGCTCCTTTAAAGATGGTTGAAAAGACTCCAGCAATGCATGCAGATACAGCCAAGCGCACTGACGAGCAACATGCAGATTATTGAAAGATTGATACCGTTTTTCAGTAAATCGTCAGGATTCAGACCGTAGGTTACACCCACGGCACGCGTGCTCACCGGCAGAATAAAGGCACAGTTCACAGCAACGATTGAGGTCAGGATATAAGGAATAGGATTCAGCCCCAGCTGCTGCGAAATACTTTGTACTACAGGAATCGATATGGAGGCCGCCGCGGTATTGCTGCTAATTTCCGTCAGGAAGGTAGCAAAGAGCGTCAGGCTGAACATCGTTTCCCAATCGCCGCTCAACGGCAGGAGTGTAATTACCTTGGCAATCTGTGTTGCCGCACCAGTTTTTGTAATCAGCTGGCCCAATGCCAGACCGCCGGAAAAAAGAAATATCATACCCCACATTATGCCCTTTTCAGCCTCACGCCATGTCAGCAGCAGCTGGCCTGTTTCGTTGCGCAGCATAAAGGTGAGCATGCCGAAGGTAAAGAAAACATAAGCAGGCTTCATCAACGGCAGATACTGCACGTAAAGCGGACGGACGAAGGCCAAACCTGTTGCGAGAACAAAAAGCCACAGTCCTAATTTTTCACCGCGGCTCATCGGCCCGAGCTTATCATAAGCAGCACGGAAGTATTCCTTGCCTCCGTCAAGACGCTTAACAGGCAGCGGCAGATGCAGCAGATAAGCCATAATGAGCAGCATGATGATGAACAGCAGCGGCAGAAAGCGGATAACCCAATCCACATACATGAATTCGTGTCCCGTGAGCTTTTCCAGATAACTGATTGCTACCAGGTTAGAGCTGCTTCCTAAAGGTGAACCAAAACCGCCGAAGCCTGCGCCCCAGACGATGGCCAGCAGAATCGGTGTTGCTACGGGATTATTAGTAATCTGCTGTTGGCCTAAAAAGCGCAGCATGCTTACAGCCACCGGCAAAAGAATCATAACAACGACGACGTTTGGCAAAAAGATGGACAGCAGCGTTGAAGCCACCAGCCAGACGCATATCTGCTCGCGCATAGACGTTCCCAAGCCGCAAAGGCTTTTAATCGCCAAACGCTTATCAAGATGTGTTTTTTCCCACACCAGGCTGATAAGATCACTGCCGACCAGCAGGACAACAATTTCCGAAAAATATTTACTGATGATTCCGTCCATCGGCACCATGCCGAAGATGGCGTTCAGGGGAATTGGCAGCAGCGAGGTGACGGCGATATTTACCGGCCGCAGCACCCACCACAGGCCCATCCAAAAAATCGTGGCAATAGCGGCCGCCTGCTTAAATTCAATCACAGGTGCCAATACAAGCAGGACAACAAGAAAAAGTAAAGGTCCCGATAAAACGTTCAACGAGCGGTGTTTTTTCATAAATAACAGCTTCCTCTCCGAGTTCAATAGTAGTTTTCCTTCTATTTTTGCATTTACTTAATTCTACTCCCGTTCTATAATTAAGTAAAAGACTTTATTTTGATTAATATAATCATATTTTTTGATATTTAAGGAGATGCTGCTATGGATTTCGCATTTTACCGTAACTTTATCACTGTTGCCGAAACAGGTAATCTCAGCGCCGCAGCGAAACGTCTGGGCATCGTACAGCCGGCGCTAAGTGCGCAGATGAAGGCTATCGAAAGAAACTACGGCGTGCAGCTTTTCAAAATGCAGCGCGGTAAGCGCCACATTGAGCTGACGGAAGCAGGTGAAACCTTTTTGCAGCAGGCGCGTCAGCTGTGCAATACGGAAGATGATATCAGCCTGCGTATGCAGGCCTTCGGCAGGCGTGCCGCAGGTACGCTGCGCTTCAGCGTGTCGCACGTGCGTACCGACTATTTCCTGCGCAGCTATCTTATTCCCTTTGCCAAAGAAAACCCCGGCATCAGCTATCAGTTTCACGATGCTACGGTAGAGCAGCAGCAGCAACAGCTGGAGGCTGGCAGTATTGACTTTGCTTTTGCCAATGCACCGTTGCCTGCAGCGCACAATTTTGCTACTATCAAGGTGCAGCGGGAGAATTTTTATGCTTTCTATAATGCCGGATTTGCGGTTCCGTGGGCAAATAAAAGTATGCTTTCGCCGGAGGATTTGGCAGGTGTGCCTTTGTGCTGTAATTATGGCAGCTATGCGCTTTTGCGCAATGTGTTTAAGGATTATGCTGTTAAGCCTAATGTCGCCTTTATTGCCACTACGGCGGAGAGTGCGCTTACCTTTGCGACAAGCGGACTTGGGGTTGCTGTTGTCGCAGCGTTGGAGAGTGATGCTGTGCCGCAGGGGTTGGTGCGGCGGCAGCTTGTTGATGAGAAGCTGCATTTTAATCAGACGTTGTATTGGAGTAAGGGATATAAATTATCGCCTGCGGCGGAGGGGTTTTTGGAGTTTTTCCGAGATTTTAACTAAACGCAAAAAACGCCCGCGTTCTTTCGAACGCGAGCGTTAATTTTTTGCTTTTATTCTTTGGGTGCTTCTTCGTCTGCATTCGCAGCGGATTTCGGTGCATCTGCTTCGGCGGCAGGCGCTTCAGCCTTTGCGTCAGCTTCGGCAACGGGAGCAGCAGTTGCTTCCTCATCCACAACAGATTGCTGTACTAATTGCAGCTTTTCTTCTGCGGTAAGGATATGACCGTATTTTACCAGCTGGTTGATTTCTTCCTCTTCCAGAGTTTCCTTCTCCATCAGAGCCTTAGCAATCACATGCAGCTTATCAATATTGTCAGACAGCAGCTTTTCGGTAGCAGCATAGGCATCTTCCATAAAGGAGCGTACCTCTTTATCAATCTCAGCTGCCACTTCTTCACTGTAATCCTTGTCGCGGGCAATGTCACGGCCCAGGAATACCTGGTCCTGACGATGACCAAAGGTTACAGGTCCGATGTTTTCGCTCATGCCGTATTCGCAAATCATCTGACGTGCCAACTGAGTTGCACGCTGCAGGTCATTGCTGGCACCGCTGGAGATTTCCTTCAGCACCAGAGCTTCGGCAACACGGCCGCCCAGCAGCACCTTCAGCTCGTCGAGCATTTCGCTGCGGGTTGCATAATACTTATCTTCCTTGGGCAGGCTCAGGGTATAACCGCCGGCACGACCACGCGGAATGATGGTAACCTTATGTACAGGGTCGGTATGCTCAAGCAGCATGCCAACGATGGTATGACCGCCCTCATGGTAAGCAGTCAGGCGTTTTTCCTTATCGCTGATGACACGGCTCTTACGCTCCGGTCCCATGATAACACGCTCGGCAGCCTCTTCCATTTCCGGCATATTAATGGCTTTCTTGTCCTTACGGGCAGTCAGCAGCGCAGCCTCATTAACCAGGTTGGATAAATCGGCACCGGTAAAGCCGGGAGTACGCTGAGCGATTACGTCCAGATTTACATCCGGTCCTACAGGCTTGCCTTTAACATGTACCTTCAGGATTTCGGTACGGCCCTTGATATCAGGACGGTCTACTACAATCTGACGGTCGAAACGGCCGGGACGCAGCAGCGCCGGGTCCAGAATATCCGGACGGTTGGTTGCGGCAATCATAATGATGCCTTCGTTAGCGCTGAAACCGTCCATCTCAACCAGCAATTGGTTCAGAGTCTGCTCGCGCTCGTCATGGCCACCGCCAAGACCTGCGCCGCGCTGACGGCCTACAGCATCAATTTCATCGATAAATACGATGCAGGGTGCACTTTTCTTTGCCTGGTCGAACAAATCGCGTACACGAGATGCGCCAACACCGACAAACATTTCTACGAAGTCAGAACCGGAAATGCTGAAGAACGGAACGCCCGCTTCACCGGCAACTGCTTTCGCCAACAATGTTTTGCCTGTACCCGGAGGTCCGTATAACAAAACACCTTTAGGAATCTTAGCTCCCAAATCATTATACTTCTGCGGATGCTTCAGGAATTCGACAACCTCTTCCAGCTCCTGCTTGGCTTCATCAGCACCGGCAACATCCTTAAAGGTTATCTTCAGTTTTTCCTCATCGTAGCGACGCGCACGGCTTTTGCCAAAGTTCATCACCTTGCCGCCGCCGGCACCGCCCTGGTTCATCAGCATGAACCACAGGCCTACAATAATCAGCATCGGCAAAATAGAGCTGAGAATGCTCATCCACCAAGGTGGTTGCGGCGGCAGCTCTGCCTTAATGTCTACTTTCTTTGCTTCCAGCTTTTCTACCAGCTTGCTGTCATTAGGCGCAACGGTAGAAAATTCCTTGCCATCCTTTAATTTACCGCTGATAACATTATCAACAATAGTTACCTGTTTGATTTCATCCTGCTGCACATGCTGCATAAAGCTGGTATAGCTTATATCGGCAGGCTTAGAATTCTTTTCACCGTAAAGGTCAAACATCCAGATAATTACCATGATAATCAGCAGATAAAAAAGTACGTTCTTAAAAAATTTATTCAAGCACGTAGCCTCCTTCCACTTAGCTCATAATATTTTATTATATTATAGATAGGAAAAACTAGCAACTGTTTTATGCAATTTACAGGCTTTTATTTGCGTGCGTATACAGCAGGCTTCAGGATACCGATAAACGGCAGATTACGGTAATCACCTGCATAGTCCAGACCGTAGCCGACAACGAATTCATCAGGAATTTTGAAGCCTACGTAATCAGCCTCCAGACCATTTACACGGCGCTCCGCCTTGTCGCACAGAGCAGCTGTTTTCAGAGTTGCGGGCTTGTAGTGACGCAGCATGTCGGTGATAGAAGCAAAGGTCACGCCGCTGTCAATGATATCATCGATTACCAGCACATCTTTACCCTTAATGTCTTCACTGACATCCAGCTTAACCTTAACGCTGCCGCTGGTGCTGGTTCCGTTGCCATAAGAAGAAGCAACCATGAAGTCTACGCGCAGCGGCATATCAATAGCGCGGGTCAGGTCGGTAGCAAACCAGGCAGCACCCTTCAGCAGCACAATGACAACCAAATCCTTGTCTGCATAATCAGCTGCAATCTGCTTACCCATTTCCTGTACGCGGGCATCAATTTCTTCCTTAGTCAGCAAAACTGTCTTAATATCGTCATGCATTTTTTTATTCTCCTTGTACTTTATATTATTATTTTAACAAAAATGAGCTGTTTATTTTTGTAGACTACGTTTATTCCCTGCGGTAGCTGAATAACCTTGCCGCCACTGCGTCGGAGCAGCAAGGAATCAATGGCCTGAGTACGCTCATAGGACAGCTCCTCACCGCCCAGCTCGAAATACGCGCGCCTTAACAGCCTCAGCCTTACAGCACTGTGCAGTGCTGTAAGCTGCGTCACCGGCAGAGTAATACCATCAGCCTGCCTGCGTGCCAGCTTCGCATAAACTTCACCAGCAAGCTGCTCCAGACATTCCGCGTCCTGCGCCAGTAAAGCAGCAGTACGCGCCAGCGACGGCACTAAAGCGGGGTTAAAGCTACGCTCCAGATATGGCACAAGCTCCAGCCGCACGCGGTTACGCGTATACGCTGTATCCGCGTTAGTGCTGTCGTAGCAAACAGCAATGCCTTCCGCACTGCAGTAATCCTCCAGCAGGCTCTTAGGCAACGCGAGCAGCGGCCTGATGATATCACCCTGCTGCGCCCGCATCCCAGCAAGTCCCTGCAGGCCTGCGCCACGCAGCAGCCTCAAAAGCAACGTTTCGGCCTGGTCCCCCTCATGATGCGCCGTAACAAGCGCTACAGCGCCCTGCTGCGCCGCTACGCGCCTCAGCGCAGCATAGCGCAGGCGGCGCGCAGCATCCTCAGTAGAAAGATGATACTGTGCCGCATATGCTGCAGCCTGCACGTGCTCCGTAAAGCAGGGCAGTCCCCATGCTTCGCATGCACGCTGCACAGCCTGCATGTCGCGCAAAGCCTCTTCACCACGAAGTCCGTGCTCTACGTGACAGACGCTGTAGCTTCCCCATCCCTGGGCTGCCAAGGCAGCACAGGCATGTGCCAAAGCCAGAGAATCGGCACCGCCGCTAACAGCCAGCAGGTAATGAGCATCTGGCCGCAGCAAATTTTTAATTGTTTTGCGCAGCTTGTAGACTGCAGGCGCAATCTGCCTCATAGCATATCTCCTTCAGCAGCGGTTTAAACGTGTCGTATCGCATTTTTCTATGCTATAAAAGAAAAGGCACTCTCAGGAGTGCCATTTCATTAATTACCAGCTTGCTTATTTATCACGTCTGGCACCACGACCACCGCGTTTGGACTCAGTATTACGTTTTAAATCCAGCATACGGTCATCGCTGTCTTTCAGGAATTTGGATAATTTATCCTCAAAGGAAACGGGCGCCATAGGTCTTGCACTTTGCGGGCGCATACCGCCACGGCGTTCACGATTGTCGCCTTGCGGACGCATACCATTGTTGCTGCGGCGCTCGCGGTTATCGTTTTGCGGACGCTGCGGTCTCGGCTGCGGATTTGCAGGCGGCGGAGTGAGCTGTTTAATAGACAAGCCGATTTTGCCGCGGTCATCTACAGATAATACCTTAACCTTAACCTTGTCGTGCTCCTTTAAAAAGTCATGCACGTCTTTTACATAAACATTAGAAACCTCAGAAATGTGAATCAGGCCAACCTTGCCCTCAGGCAGTTGGACAAATGCGCCAAAATTGGTGATGCCTGTAACTTCACCCTCTACAATTGCACCTACTTCAAGTGACATCGAGAAAAAAATCCCCCTTAAAAATTCTTAATACTCTTGTATTATACTCTTTAATTTTTCATGGTGTCAATAAAAAAAGCAGAACAAAAGCTATCATTTCTTGTTCTGCCTTATTTTTTCTCATCAACTATAAACAGCGGCACCTCGTTTTTACCCACCATGTTGTAATCCTCACGGGCGAGCTTTTCAATGTAACGCGGGTCATCCAACCGTTTACGCTCTGCCTCCAGCTCTGCCTTTTGTTTTTTCAAAGCAGCAATACGTTGCTGTGTGGCAGCCTGCTCATTTTTAATCTGGCAAATAGAATACTCCTGCTTGACAATACCGTACACGCAGGCAACAATCAGCAGCGTCATAAATAACGGGAATGCAATAGATTTATGTCTCACTCGACGTCTAACCATTTCTTAGCCCCCTTAACATTGAAGCTACATCAGTATTCTGCTGCATATTTTAGAGAAAAGCCCGGCAAAGCTGCCGGGCCCACACAGCACTAATACAGCTTATTTTGCGTTAACAGCATCCTTGAAAGCCTTACCAGCTTTGAAAGCAGGTACGGTTGCAGCAGGAATAACAATTTTTTCCTTGGTTGCCGGATTTTTACCTTCACGTTCTTTACGAGCACGTGCTTCAAAAGTACCAAAGCCAACTACCTGTACTTTGTCACCCTTAGCAACTACCTCTTTAACGGTTTCCAGGGTAGCGGTGATAACTTTTTCAACGTCTTTTTTGGTTAAGCCGGCTTTTTCAGCAACAGCAGCGATTAACTCAGTCTTGTTCATCAAAAATTCCTCCTTAATTGTGACTTTAGTTGTTATTGCAAATGCTTGCGGAGCACGTAACTTCGTAACGTAACTCATATTTAACTAGCAATAGTATTCTACACTCTAAAGCGTTTTCCTGCAAGCCTTTTCCGAAAATATTTATAAAACAAGCGAAAAATAGCGTTATTTTAGTAACTTTATTGCAAAATTGCCTTATAAAATCTGCTTGTGTTCTAACTCCTTAGCCTCATCCCAAAATTTATCCAATTCAGCTAAAGTGAAGTCCTGCCAGCCTTTACCGCTGTCCTCTACCTGCTTTTCTACGTAATTGAAACGGGCAGCAAAGCGATTATTTGTGCCATCTAAAGCTACTTCGGGCTCAATACCGTAATGACGCGCATAATTTACCACAGCAAAGAGTACATCGCCAAGCTCACTTTCGGCAGCAGCCTTGTCGCCTGCTTGTAAGGCTTCCTGCAGCTCGCCCAGCTCTTCCTGTACTTTAGCCCATACAGATGCACTATCCGGCCAGTCAAAGCCAACCTTCGCAGCCTTGCTTTGCAGCTTATAGGCACGCAGCAGCGCCGGCAGTCCTTGCGTTACGCCGTCCAAAACATGCTTGCGCTCCTTTTTCTCCTGCTTTTTGATAGCCTCCCAATTTACCAGCACCTCATCGCTGTTATCAACATGGGTATCGCCGAAAACATGCGGATGACGGCGGATAAGCTTATCTACAACCTCGTCGATAACGTCCTGCAGGTCAAAGCGTCCTGCCTCCTGCGCCATACGTGCATGGAAGACAACCTGCATGAGCACATCGCCCAGCTCCTCACGCATGCCTGCAACATCATCGGCATCTACAGCCTCCAGGTATTCATAAACCTCTTCAATCATGTTGCTGCGGATAGATTTATGCGTCTGCTCTCTGTCCCAGGGACAGCCACCAGGCTCGCGCAGGGTGCGCATAACATCAGCCAACGGCTGAATATCAAAATCATCAAAGCCTGCTTCCGGCAAAAAGTCTTCTGCATAGCCTTCTTCTTCACCTTCGTCAGCAAAATCGTCCTCATCCTCACCAAAAGTGATGATACCGGGAACATCTGCCGCATCTTCAACCTTTTCAAATACAGTATCCTCTGCTCCCTCAGCCAGCGGCGGAACATAAGCGCTCGTAAGATGGTCGATATTAGGCTGTCTGTCCAGTTCGTACAGCTTAATCGGACGGCATTCCTCATCCGACAGGCCCAGATTACGCAGGAAATAAATTTCATATTCATCAGGCAGTACATCCATCAGCGCAATTTTCAAATCGCTGGCTACCATCTGGCTGTAAACCTGGGTAATCATCAGCGGATGCTGACCGGCACCGGCAATTTCCGCAAAATCCTGCGCATCAATAATCTGCAAACCGGCAATCGGGTCAATACCCAGCTCAACATAAGCCAAGTCCAAAAAGCTCATAGACGGCTTAATAACCAGCTTTACACCCTGCTCCTTGGCAGCAGTACGCATTAAAACAACGGTCTTTTCTGCAACCAGCGGGCTGCCCGGTACAGCGTAAACAACATCGCCGTTCTGTGCTGCTGCCAGCACACGTTCTACGACGCTGTTATAAACCTCCTCAAAGGAAACAGCCTTTTCGTATAAATCGTCACATGAGGTAAATTTTACGTTTTGCTTTTCCAGCTCGGCAACAGTAGGATGCACTGCTGTACGCAGGATAACCTGAGCGCAGTTTTGCAGAAATCCCATTGTCTCCAACGAAAGATGTCCCACAGCACCGGGGCCTAAGCCGACAATTGTAATTGTTCCCATGATAGTACGCCTTCTTTCTTTAATTATTTAAAAAATCGTTTTACTACCGGCAGCTGACGCAGCTCCTGTCTGTTCAGCACGCCTAAAAGTGGCAGCAATATGATATAGCATATTCCGGCAGCCAGCATGGCACTGATTGTTGCTAAAGCAGGCGATGCACCGCTAAGCAGCGCATGTACCTCTACGGCAGCAACACCCATCACTGCAGATGCAGTGATGATTTTGCCAATACTCAACCAGGAAAAGCTTATGCGGAAGTGATACAGCGCAATAATATTCAAAAGCGCTGTCACGCCAAAGTTTATATTTGTTGCCCACGCTGCACCGGCGATGCCATATTCCGCATTCGTCAGTTGGCAGACAGCTATCAGCTTCGCTACTATGCCAATGAGCATATTCACCATCGGCAGATTAGTATGTCCCACTCCCTGCAGTACACCGGTTGTCACCTGCTGCAGGCCTAAAAGACAAATTGCAGGCGCAGAATGCATAATTGCAACACCGGCCTTTGCCGTACCGTAAAGCAGCAGGCTGATAGGCTGCGCCAGTACCCACATACCTACGGAAGCAGGCACTGTTATCAGGCAGCACAGCTTCATTGCAGTAGCTGCCTTCTGCTCAATAATCTGCCATTTATTCAAAGCAAACGCTTCAGAAACAGCAGGAACCAGGCTTGTCGCCAGCGACATCGTCGGTATCGTCGCCATCAGCAGCAATGGCTGCGCCATGCCTGCCAGATAACCGAACTGCGCCGTCGCCTGCTCCACGCTAAGACCACTGTCAATCAAGCGACCTGGTACCAATAGCACGTCAATACTGCTGGTGACCGGCACAAGGATATTAGCGCAGGATACAGGTAGCGCCAATAGCAGCAGGCGCTTAATCAGCGCGCTGCTGCGCACAAGCTCGCTAGCTGGTGTCTGCAGCTTGCCTGCATCTGCCTGCCATTGCTTGCGATAGTAGCGGTAAAAGCAGCCCATTACTACCAGTCCTGTAAGGCTGCCCGGCACAGCGCCGAAGGCGGCGCCGGCAGCAGCGTATTCCAGACCGTAGGGCAGCAGCACATACGCCAGCACCACCATCGTCACTACGCGGATAAGCTGCTCCACAATCTGTGATACTGCAGGTGGCGTCATCAGCTGATGCCCCTGAAAATAACCACGGAAGCTGGCTAAAATCGTCGCAAAGAATATTGCCGGTGTCAGCGCGATGAGCGAATAGTAGGCACGCGCATCTGTAATCACGCCCGCCTCCACCAGCCAGCCTGCAGCCAGCACCAGGCAAAGCGCCAGTACTGCGCCAACGCAGGCCATCAGGCGCAGCGAAACGCGAAAAACCTGACGCACATTAGCATAATCCTTCTGCGCCAGAAAGCCGGCGACAATAATAGAAATTGCCACCGGAATACCAGCCGCAGAAATCGCCAGCAGCAACAGATATACCGGATAGGCCATCTGGTAAAGACCGATACCTTCGCCGCCCAACAGACGTGAAAGCAGGATACGGTTCACCGAGCCGATTACCTTCACCATCAAACCTGCCAGCGTCAAAATCATCGCTCCACGCAAAAATTTATCACTGCTCATTTCCTGCTTTCACCTCCTCACATCAATTATCAATTTTCCAATACAAGTTTAGGCAAGGTCTGCTCCAGCCAGGCCAGAGGCTCCTTCTTGGACGCCCCTATTCTGTACGTCAGCTGCTGCTCCTGACCATTTTTCAAAGCCATCGTCTTCGGATGCTCCATCAGCAGCTTCAGAATAGCCTCTGGATTTACCTGCGCCTTTTCGCTAAACGTCAGACGAATAACACCCTGACGTACATTTACGCCACGGATTTTCAGCACGCGGCACAAGCCCTTAAGCGCTGCCAAACGCCAGAGCATTTCCACCTCCGGCGGCGGATTGCCGAAGCGATCAATAACTTCATCAAGCAAATCATCGCGCTGCGAATATTCCAGCTCGCTGAAACGACGATAAAGCTCCATTTTATAGCGCGGATCTGGAATATAGCTGTCCGGAATATAAGCCTCTGCCTGAATTTCCAGCACTGGCTCCGGCTCCGGCTCAGCTGTTTTGCCATTTTTCAAGCGCTCAATTGTTTTTTCCAACATCTCACAATAAGCAGCAAAACCGATACCGGTAATGTGACCATGCTGCTGCGGGCCAAGCAGATTGCCGGCGCCACGGATTTCCAAGTCACGCATAGCAATCTTGAAGCCTGCGCCAAGCTCCGTAAAATCACGGATTGCCTGCAAACGCTTTTCAGCAATTTCACTCAGTGCCTTATTCGGCTGATAAACAAAATAAGCATAAGCCAGACGCGAGCTGCGTCCTACGCGGCCACGCATCTGATACAGCTGCGAAAGGCCAAAGTTATCAGCACCGTCAATAATTATCGTATTGGCCAAGGGTACATCCAGGCCATTTTCCACAATAGTAGTGCACAAAAGCACATCACAGCTGCCTTCGTAGAAGGAAAGCATAGCATCTTCCAATGCGTCCTCGCTCATCTGTCCGTGAGCAATTTTGATGCTGATGCCAGGCACCAGACGACGCAGCTTGGCAGACAACGATTCCAAAGCACTTACACGGTTGCTGATATAGTAAATCCTGCCACCGCGGCGCAGCTCGCGCTCCAGCGCCTCCTTAATCATGCCGTCATTATATTCGCTTACATACGTTTCCACCGGCAAACGGTCTTCCGGTGGTGATTCAATAACGCTCATATCACGGCCATTAACCAGCGCCATGTGCAGTGTACGCGGGATAGGCGTTGCTGACAGCGACAGAACATCGATGCCAAGATGCCATTTTTTGATTTTTTCTTTTTGAGCAACACCGAAGCGCTGCTCCTCATCAATAATCAACAGTCCTAAGCTGGTGAAATTCACATCAGGCTGTAGCAGGCGGTGCGTACCGATAAGAATATCAACCTTACCATCGGCAACCTCCTGCAGAACAGTGCGTTGCTCCTTCGGCGTACAAAAACGGTTCAGCAAACGAACCTCTACACCGAAATTGCGCACGCGCTCCTTGAACGTAATATAATGCTGCTGTGCCAGCACAGTTGTCGGTGCCAGTACCGCCACCTGCTTGCCATCAAGCACAGCCTTAAAGGCAACACGCAATGCCACCTCAGTCTTACCATAACCGACATCACCGCACAGCAAACGCTCCATAGGCTGCGGCTTTTCCATATCAGCTTTGATTTCCGCAATCGCCTTCAGCTGGTCAGGCGTTTCCTCATAGGGAAACGCTGCTTCAAAGTCCTTTTGCAGCTGGCAATCAGGCGAAAAAGCGTGGCCTGGCATAATCTGCCGCTGAGCGTACAAACGCAGCAGCTCCTCAGCCAGCTCTGTAATCGCCTTCGCCGCCTTAGCTGTAGTACGCTTCCAATCTGTACCGCCCATTTTAGAAAGACGCGGTACACTGCCTTCACTGCCGACATATTTATGCAGCATACCAACCTGCTCCACTGGAACATACAGCTTATCATCACCGGCATAGGCCAAAAGCAGATAATCACGGTGGATACCGTCAAGAACAATGTTTTCTACGCCTATATAACGGCCAATGCCATGTACCTTATGAACAACATAATCGCCTGCCTTAATATCTGAAAAATACTGCAGCTGCTGCCCCTGGTTTTTGGTATGCAGACGTTTGCGCTTTTGCATGCCAAAAATATCATTTTCCGTCAGCAGCAGCCATTCTTCATCCCAAAAACGGAAGCCATGATCCAGATCACCATAAGTAACATTGACTACTCCCGGCTCAAAGCTCTTTTGGGCAAAATGTCCCTTCAGCCCATAGTTATGCAGATTATCAGCAAAGCCGCGGGCCTTAACGCTGCTGGAAAGCATAATCAACGGTGTAATTCCCTCGGCAAGCCAGCTCTGCAAATCTTCTACCAGCAAGTTGGTATTTTTATTATAGGGAGCTACTGCACGTACAGGTATATTCAACGTCGGCAGCTGCTGTAAATAGCTGTGTCCCAACGCCGATACCAGCATCACTCCATTAACAGCCAGTTGTTCTATGACCTCCTGCTTGCCAAAAAGCTCGGCAGAATGCAGCTTATTTTCCTTATCCAGCTTTTCCAGCATGCTGAAAACATGCACCGGCTCGTCAACAACTACCAGCGTATCAGCAGCACAGTATTCAAAAATATCAGCATCATAGCTGAAGCTTTCATCAACCTTCAGCGGTGCAATCTTAACGCTGCGGAGAGTCTGCAGACTGCGCTGAGTATCAACATCAAAGCTGCGCATAGCGTCAAGCTCATTGTCAAACCATTCGATGCGTATAGGTGCGCTGGCGTTAATGGGGTACACGTCCAGAATATCGCCGCGTAAGCAGAACTGTCCCAAGGCATCAACCTGCTCCGTACGCTCATAACCCAAATCAAGCAACGCGGCAGCTATATTACGCTGTTCGTGCTCCTCGCCGACAGCGAGCTGCAGCGCCTTGCCGGACATACCGCTCGGACGCAGCTGCTTTTGCTGCAGCGCCTCCGCTGTGATAAAGACAATACCGCGCTCCTCGCCGCTCAAAAAGCATAGTGCGGCAGCACGTCCTGCCTGCAGCTCCAGGCTCTGCGTATCCGCCTGCACGCGCGGTAAGCTTACAGGATAAAGCTCCTGCATCGGTAACTCAGGGTACAGATAGTTCAGCTCGCGCCTGTAGGCACGGATTTCTTCGCGTGATGCAGTAATAAAGGCCATGCTTCCCTTGCTGCCTGCAAGCTTATCGATGGCAGCCAAAAAGACCGGCTTGCTGCTTCCAGCCAACCCGGTTAAAATACAGGCCTGTTTTTTCTTTTGATATTCGGCAGCCTGCTGTACTTCCTTAACAGCAGCAACCTTATTGACTAATAAATTTTCCATAGGCAATCTAATTGATAAATAGGGCTGTTACAAACGTAACAGCCCTATAACCGGTTTTAAAATTAAAGCTTAACAGCAAGCACCTTGCGGTCCAGGCTGTGAATAGCATCAACAAAACGTACGGTGCCGGTTTTATAACGGGCAGAAATAGTATGGGTACGTACACCATCGCCGAAGTAACGCAGACCATTCAACATGTTGCAGTTGGTAATAGCGGTAGCAGTAAACATGCAGTCATCGCCTTTTACCAGGTCATCCAGAGTCAGCACCTTATTAACATCGGTGATACCCATTTGCAGGCAACGTTGAGCTTGAGCTTCATCTTCGGGGACCAGACGAGCTTGCATATCGCCGCCCAGGCATTTAACAGCAGCAGCACCCAGAACGCCTTCCGGAGCGCCACCCTTACCAACGTACATATGCACGCCGCTGCCTTCGATACAGCATTCAACAATCGGGTTAACGTCGCCGTCAGTAATCAGGGAGATACGTGCGCCAGCCTTGCGGATTTCGTCCATCAGACCATAATGACGCTCGCGGTCCAGCAGAACTACGTTCAGGTCGCTTACTTTACGGTCCATAGCCTTAGCAACACGTGCCAGGTTTTCGCTAATCGGTGCATTGATATCGATGCAGCCTTTAGCACGGGGGCCGACAGCGATTTTATCCATGTACATATCAGGAGCATGCAGCAGGCAACCACGCGGAGCGATAGCGATAACTGCGATAGCACCGTTTTGTCCTTTAGCAACCAGGTTGGTACCTTCGATCGGGTCAACAGCAATATCAACCTCAGGTCCGCCAGCACCTACTTCTTCGCCGATATACAGCATCGGTGCTTCATCCATTTCTCCTTCGCCGATAACAACGGTACCTTTAATGTTTACGGTATCAAAGGCTGCACGCATAGCGTCAACAGCCAGGCCGTCAGCACCATTCTTATCGCCTCTGCCTACAAGATGACCGCAGGCAATAGCTGCCGCCTCGGTTACACGTACAAATTCCAAAGAAAGCTCTCTGTTCATTCTTCACAACACTCCTTAATATAATTTCATATGGTAATAGCACTGCTTATGCAGCGCAAGAGAATTAACTCTATGTCCAGCCTTTATTATGACACGTTTATTCTGATTAATCAATCTAAATTTTATTTACAGCAACAGCATCAGGCAAACCTGCCACGGTAAAATGAAGACGATATACAGTAAAAACAGGCTGAATACTACGGTTACGCCCGCGCGAAAGGCATCGACAAGATATACAGCCTCCAGCGACCGCACCAAAAGATACAGCATCCACAGACAGCCGACGAGGAACAAGAAGCCTAACAGCGGTAAGCCGTTCAGTCCCATCCTGCCTGCCAGCAAGGCACCCGGCGTGAGCAGCAGAAACGGCAGCGTTGTATATCCCAAAAGACAGATGAGCCCTACCGGATCACCAGCCAGCGCACCGAAAGTTTCCATAATGCCATGCAGCAAAAAGCCATAAAGTGCTAAAGCGGTTCCCGCAATCAGCACCGTCGCAATAATAATAGCAAAACGCACCTCCAGCGGCTCCTCCAGCAGCCAGCAGTTCGTCGCTACGCCAAAAAAGCTGAAGCTGAGGGTAAAGTAAAAAGCACTGCGCCAAAGAGACGGCTGCTTAGCAATCGCAGCCATGCCTGCACCAGGCTCAAAAAGTACCTCAAAGGTTTTGCGCCTCATAGCTCATCACCTCGTCATACCGCCAGCCGGAGCACTGCTTTGCTGCAGACTGCCCGTCAGCTGGTTCACAAGCTCAGCTTTAATCAGTTCCGCAATATGAGCGCTGAGCAAAAATTCCCAAGGCTGTTGTTTTTCCTTAACCTTAACTGGCGGCAAGCCGTCAGCCCCCGGCTTAATCTTGCCCAATTCACCTGCAGCAGCAAGTGCATCGTAATAATCGCCGATTTCATCTACCAGGCCCAGATTCTTAGCCTGCAGACCGGTATAAACACGGCCGTCAGCCAAGGATTTTACCTTGCTTTCTTCCATCTTGCGTCCTACGGCAACAGTTGTCACGAACTGCTCGTAGATTTCGTTGACGATGTTCTGCAAAATAGCCTGCTCCTCCGGTGTCATCGGTCTGTCACTGCTCATAATATCCTTATAGGGCCCGCTTTTAATCTTATTGCTGGTGATGCCTATTTTCTTGAACAGCTCCTCCGTATTCATGTACGGCATATACACACCGATACTGCCGGTAAGCGTTGTAGCATTGGCGTAAACCTTATCACTGGCGCAGGCTGCAATCCAATAAGCAGCGCTGGCACCGGTATTACCCATAGTTGTCACAATCGGCTTCTTGGTTTTTTCCTTAAAGCGCTTCAGTTCACGTCCAACCTCTTCAGCAGCCGTAGCACTGCCGCCACCGCTATCAATACGCAGCACCAAAGCCTTGACGCTGTCATCAGCAGCTGCCTCGCGAATCTGCTTCATGATACTGCCGCTCGTTACACCGTTAGTCTGACTGAAGATATTGTCCTTGCTGTCAGCACCGCTGATAATGGTACCGGAAATATGAATTACGGCCACGCGGTCAGGCACAGTAACGGATTTCTCATTGTTGTTATTGCCCTTGAGCAATGAAACAACAAAGCTCAGCACAGCCAAAAGCAGCACTGCGCTGATAAAAATTTTCTTAAGCATTTAGTCACTCTCCTCCCTAATAAACTTATCGTCTGACACAAGCAAGAACTCCCCTCAGGCGAATGACTTACGGCAATTGCGCCTAAGGTGCCAAAGGGGAGTATTCTTATTTTGTCACAGCTGAGCCCAAAGCAGCATAGCGACTTCACCTAGAAAAAAGCTGAAGCACCTGACATTTTAAGCTCAACCTTTATTGATGGTGCTTTACAGCTGCACCTACAAAATCTCTGAACAACGGATGTGGATTTGTCGGACGTGATTTGAATTCCGGATGGAACTGCGCTCCGAGGAACCAGGGATGCTCGCTCTCGGGCAATTCCACAATCTCTACCAGACGTCCATTAGGCAGTGTGCCGCCAAGAACTAAGCCTTTGCCGACAATTTCCTCACGGAAAGCATTGTTGAACTCATAACGATGACGATGACGTTCATAAATCAGCTCTGCATTGTAAGCCTTGCTGGTCAAAGTATCAGGATAAACCTTACACGGATACAGGCCAAGACGCATTGTACCGCCCAAATCCTCAACATCAATCTGTTCCGGCATCAGGTCGATAACAGGATGTGTGCTGTTCGGATTGAACTCCGAGCTGTTGGCATCAGCCATACCACAGACGTGACGGGCAAATTCAATTACTGCGCACTGCATGCCCAGGCAGATACCGAAGAACGGAATCTTGTGCTCACGCGCATATTGAATAGCCTTAATCTTGCCCTCAATACCGCGGTTACCGAAGCCGCCAGGCACCAGAATGCCGTCAACACCGGCCATCACCTTATCCATATCCGTATCATCTGCTTCAATTTCTTCAGCATTCACCCAATGGATATCAAGTTCAGCTTCATTGGCAACTGCTGCATGACGCAAGGATTCGGTAATAGAAATATAGGCATCCTGCAAAGCAACATATTTGCCGACTACCGCAATAGTTACCTTCTTGTCATATTTTTTCAGGATACGGGCCACCATATCATGCCAGCCCTGCATATCCTTCGGCTTATCCTCCATTGCCAGCTTGCGCAAAACAATAGTATCAAGTCCCTGCTCCTCCATAAGCATCGGTACTTCGTAAATACTTCTTGCAGTAAGGTTTTGGATAACTGCGTCCGGATCTACGTCGCAGAACATAGCCATTTTCTCACGCATTTCCTTGGAAATAGGCTTTTCACTGCGGCAAACCAGGATATCCGGTGAAATACCGATGCTGCGCAGCTCTTTGACGCTATGCTGAGTCGGTTTGGTTTTCAGCTCACCGGCTGCGGAAATATAAGGCACCAGCGTAACGTGAATATAAAGCACATCGTTCTTGCCGACATCCTTTTTTACCTGACGGATTGCTTCCAAAAACGGCAGGCTTTCAATATCGCCTACAGTACCGCCGATTTCCGTAATAACAAAATCAGCATTATCCTGCTGGCCGACGCGGAAAACGCGCTCCTTGATTTCATTCGTAATATGCGGAATAACCTGTACAGTACCGCCAAGATAATCGCCACGGCGTTCTTTATTTATTACACTCTGGTAAATCTTGCCTGTGGTCGTATTGGAGTTTTTGGACAGGTTGATATCAATAAAGCGTTCGTAATGTCCCAAGTCAAGGTCAGTTTCTGCACCGTCGTCAGTAACAAAAACCTCGCCATGCTGATACGGGCTCATTGTGCCCGGGTCAATATTAATATACGGATCGAACTTTTGAATAGTAACCCTATAGCCGCGACTTTTCAGCAAACGTCCCAGGGACGCAGCAGTGATGCCCTTGCCCAAAGAAGAAACAACGCCGCCTGTCACAAAAATGTACTTGGTATTAGTAGTCATGATTTTTAACCCCCTCAGATTACATAAAATGCTACAACATAATAAAAATATTAAATTGTATCTAAACTCACTGCAGGCGGCAAAGCCACTTAACTATGCCACCTGCAAAAGAATTTTTTAAATTACATTCTTTCCGGAGCAGAAACGCCCAGAATACCCAAAGCATGACGGATGGTGTGACCAACCGCCTTAACCAAAGCAATGCGGGCTTGTTGCAAGTCTGTATCTACGCCCAGAATACGGCATTGGTTATAGAAGGAGTGGAACAGGGTTGCCAGCTCATAGGTATAGGTTGCCACATGATGTACAGCGCGTTCGCGGGCTGCACGGGCAAGCAGTTCCGGATATTCGCCCAGCTTTTTAACCAGCGCCAGCTCTTCGGGAGCCTGCAGAGTATCCAGCTTCAGATCGTCCAGAGCTACAGCCTCAATGCCTGCTTCGGCAAGCTGACGGGCAATGCTGCAGATACGCGCATGCGCATATTGGATATAATAAACCGGGTTCTCATTGGATTTTTCGGTAGCCAGAGTCATATCAAAATCCAACTGGCTGTCTAAGGAGCGCATGCAGAAGAAGTAACGCGCTGCATCAACGCCAACCTCATCCATCAGCTCGCGCAGAGTGATGGTTTCGCCGGTACGCTTGGACAGCTTAACGATGTCGCCATTGCGGTACAGGCGTACCATTTGCAGCAGCAGCACCTCCAGCTTATCAGCATCAAAGCCCATAGCACTTACAGCAGCCTTCACGCGGGCAATATAACCATGGTGGTCAGCGCCCCACAGGTTGATGATGCGGTCGAAGCCGCGCTCGAATTTGTTGCGGTGATATGCAATATCGGCAGCAAAGTAGGTGGAAACGCCGTTATCACGGATAACAACGCGGTCCTTGTCATCACCGTAAGCGGTGGAATTAAACCATTTTGCGCCATCCTTTTCATAAACACAGCCTTTTTCCTCAAGGAATTTGCAAGCCTCGCGGATTTTGTCGGCATCATGCAATGATTGCTCGCTGAACCATACATCGAAGGTTACGCCAAAGGCTTCCAGATCCTCTTTCAGGCCTGCCAGCTTTTCTTTATAAGCAATTTCCAGGAATTTTGCCAGACGCTCTTTTTCCTCTAAAGCAACGAATTCCTTGCCATAGATACGGATAATGCGCTGAGCGGTTTCAATGATGTCATAGCCATGGTAGCCGTTTTCTGGGAAAGTAATGCCAGTCGGCATTTCATCCAGCTGTTTAACGGTCAGGTCGGCAGGAACGCCGCCCATTTCCTCCAGCTTCAACAGCTGCAGATAACGTGCATTGACAGAAGCTGCCAGATTGTTCATCTGATTGCCGGCGTCATTGATATAGTATTCGCTTTCAACATCATAGCCTGCTGCACGCAGCAGGTTAACCATAGCACTGCCGACTGCGGCACCGCGGGCATGGCCTACATGCAGCGGGCCGGTGGGGTTTGCGCTTACATATTCAACCTGAACGCGGCCCAAGCTGTTAGCAGGCAGATTGCCGTAGTTTTCACCGGCAGCCAGAATGCCTGCCAGCAAATCAGCGGTCCAGTTTTGTTTCAGATAGAAATTGATGAATCCGGGGCCGGCAATTTCCATTTTATCTACGGAAGCACAGTCCAGATTATCAACAACAGCCTGTGCAATCTGACGCGGTGCACAATGCAGGCTGCGGGCAGACTGCATTGCAAAGTTGGTTGCAAAATCGCCGAATTCCTTTTGCGGCGGAACCTCCAGCATAACATCGGGCAAAGTACCCGGTTTCAAAGTGCCATTATCGATAGCTTTTTGCGCTGCATCTTTAATGGCAGCGGCTAATAAATCCTTTATATCCAAAGCAAAATCTCTCCTTCTCTTTATTTATTGCTTATTTTGTTTCGTAAATAGGGTCATTAGTCAGTTCAACGCCCAGCTTTTTAAATACCTTGAAATCTCCCTCTGTCAGCATAACGGTAGAGTGAGCCTGGCAACCTTTCAGCTCCGGCAGCTTTTCCAGCGCCAGCTTAGCCAGACTGTCCGTTGCAGCGCACATGGAAAGCGCTATCAGCACCTCATCCATATGCAGACGCGGATTGCTGCTGCCAAGGTAGCGTATTTTCAGATTCTGAATCGGGTTGATGTAGGTCGGCGAAATCAGGTGCATTTCATCCGCAATACCGCCCAGTTCCTTAATAGCGTTCAACAGCACGGCACTGGCAGGTCCCAGCAAATCCGTAGTTTTTCCGGTAACAATTCTGCCATCGGCAAGCTCCAGCGCAATAACAGCGCACTTGCGTTCTTCCGCAACCTGCTTGGCTACGGTAACAACGCGGCGGTCATTTACGCTGACCTTAGCCTGCTTCATCAGCAGCTCCAGCGTATAAACCTCCTGCTTGCTAGCCTCATCCAATGCCAAACGGTTCAGGGACTGATAATAGCGGCGGATAATTTCCTGACGGGAAGCCTCACAGCAGACCTCATCATCACAGATGCAGTTGCCTGCCATATTAACACCCATATCAGTAGGCGATTTGTACGGGCAATAGCCGTAAATACCTTCAAAGATTGCTGCAAGTACGGGATAAATTTCAACGTCACGGTTATAATTTACCGTGGTTACGCCATAAGCCTCCAAATGGAAGGGGTCAATCATATTAACATCCTGCAGATCCGCCGTAGCAGCCTCATAAGCCATGTTTACAGGATGCTTCAAAGGCAGATTCCAGATGGGGAAGGTTTCGAATTTAGCATAACCGGCCTTAATGCCGCGTTTGTTTTCATGATACAGCTGTGACAGACAGGTAGCCATCTTGCCGCTGCCGGGACCTGGAGCAGTTACAACTACCAGCGGACGTGTAGTTTCTACATAATCGTTCTGGCCATATCCTTCATCGCTGACAATATGCTCCACATTATGCGGATAGCCTTCAATCGGATAATGGTAATAAACCTTGATATCCAGAGCTTCCAGCTTATTCTTGAAGTTTTCGATGGATTTCTGCCCCTTATATTGCGTAATAACAACGCTGCTGACATAAAGTCCTTTAGAACGGTAAACCTTTACCAGACGCAGTACGTCCAGATCGTAGGTCAGACCTAAATCGTGACGCACCTTGTTATTTTCGATATCATCGGCATTGATGGAAATAATCATCTCTGCCTGATCCGCCAGCTGCAGAAGCATCTGCAGCTTACTGTCCGGAGCAAAGCCCGGCAGTACGCGGGAAGCATGGTAATCATCGAACAGCTTGCCGCCGAATTCCAGATAAAGCTTATCGCCGAATTTACTGATGCGCTCTCTGATATGCTCAGATTGCATGGTCAAATATTTTTGATTATCAAAGCCTATTTTCATATTAAATTTCCTCAACCTCAATTAAAATCTTCATCTCGCCATAAGGCTTATCATCATGATACAAGGTATATTCCATTTCCAGCTGCCACATACCGTTACGGAAATGGGTATATACATAACTGGTTTCCGTCGTCAGAGGAATTTTCATATAAGGTGTCTGATAAAGGCTTTTATCTACATATCCACGGCGGAATTCCTGTCTGTGATCTACGCTGCCGCTACGCATGACTATAACGTGCTCATCGTCCCATTTCAGCGTTGTCTTGGTGTTATCAAGACCAGATTGTTCATCCTCCTTATAGATTACGTAGTATTTGCCGCCTTTTTCCGTCATCATACCCGTATACTTTTGTTCAGAAGCCTGAGCCTCACTACCATCATCCTTCGTTGTACTCAAAATACGAATTTTTACCGGCTGCATAGTACGTGCCTCCATAAACAAGATAGAGCCTGCACCGTTTCGCCACACCATTATGATCGAAAGGTCGCAAGCCCTACAAGATTTTTGTCAATCTAATGCCATTAAACTTTTCTGCACTAAAAGACCTCTTATATTCTTTAATATTATATAACAGCTATAAAGCACAGTCAAGAAATAGCATAAGGAAGTGCGCCATTTCCCCTAGCAACAGATCTAAAAATTCAACCAAAAACGACAGAGTATACTGCCATAGTATAGCTCTGTCGTCAGTTTTTATCTGAAATTTTATTTTTTAGCTTCTTCCTTAGCTGCTTCTTTTTGTTGCGGGAGCATTACACTGAAATCATGCAACAAAGGTTTCTCGCCGTTCAGCTTGAAAAGATATACGAAGCGGGCAGCAGGTTTTTTCTCTGCAACAACCTGATACAGCAGCACGTCTGCACCATTGTGTTTTTCAACAACAAGCAGTTGATTGGTAGTCAGCTTACCAAAATCCTTAGCCAGCTGTGCCTGCAGGTTAGTATAAGCCTTTTCATCCCAGTTCTTTTGCATATCCTCTGTCATCATAGAGGTAATGGCCTTATAATTGCCGCCACTGATAAACTTAGCTGCAATTACTTCCTCGGAGTCCAGCACCTTGCCGTTGGATGCGCTGCAAACTGCGCTGACAGCCAGCATCATAACCATTGTAACCAGCATTAATATTTTTTTCATGGAAATCTCTCCTCCCTATAGGCTTAATATGTGTTTAATTATAGTCTTTCGTGCCAACAAGTGCAAGCGTTACCATAAAAACTTTACAAATCTTTTCCACTAACGATAAATTCAAGCACAAAACTAAAGATTTTTGTTTTTCCATTCCGTCAGCTGGCTGCTGAAGGCTTCCCACTGCTGCGGCAATGCTTCCAGCGCCGCATCAGCCTTGGCCTGCTCCCAGACGCTGAACAGGGCCGCTTCATAGCGCAGCTCCTTGATTTTGGGATGCGACGCCACCAGACGCTCCACCATCAGGCTGTTGATATAATCGTCATGCAAAAGGCCCAACATATCCTGCAGATACTTCAAGCTGCGCAAAAGGCTTGCTTCCGGAGCCAGCTCCGGCACACTCTGCAACGCATAGCGGAAGCGTTTGAGCTTGATGCGGATGCGGTGCAGCTGCTCCATATTATGCAAATCGGGATATTTTTCCGGCAGCTCCATCAGCTTGTCATACCAGTTACCGAAACGACGCGACAAAAACTCTGCCAATGTCAGCTCCCTTTCAGGCGCAGGCACGCTGTACAGCCACAAAAGCAAACGGGCCAGCTCCAGCGTCAAGCGGTTCAGCCTCAGCCCGCGCAGCGCCTTAGCTGCAGCCGTACCGCGCAGCTGCGTCAGTAAAGCCGTAAGCTGCGGCAGCGCAGCTTCCGCCTGCTCCCGGCTGCGCTGCAGACGCGAGCAGATTTGCAGCGCTACATCGTACTCCCGCACATCACCCAAACGATTGGTGCTCGCCTTCAGCACTCCCTGCCAATGCACCGCCTCCTGCTCAGGCAGCAGCGGCTTGCACAGCGTCAGCAGCGAGCGTAGACGTCTGAGCTTTACCCGCAGCTGACGCAGCAGGCTGCGTTCCGAACCACGGCTCAAAACCTCCTGCCACAGCTTGCTTACATAATAAACTTGCCAGGGAAGATGACAATACAGCAGGCTCATAGCGCTGTCGGCATCGTAGGCCGCCAGCTGCTTTTGGTCAAAGCACCCGCGCAGCTGGTCCAGTCGCTGCGAAAAATCCGGCTCCTCCAGCACAAATTTTGTTTTGGAGGCCAGCAGCTTCTGCAGCAGGCTGTCAACAGCTTCTGCAGCTTCCGCATTCCGATATTCGAATTCAATAATTATATCCGCTATCGCCAGCAGTTTGTCGCTAACCAGCAGTGTACCCCAGGCACAATACAAGCGTACGCCGTCCATATTTTCCGGTGTAAAGCGCGTCAGGCGATATTTGTACATATCATTATCATTAAAATATTTTTCTTTGATTTTTACCTTGACGGTACTGCCAGGCAACAGTCTTTTCGCAAGATTAAGCAGCTGCGCCTGGTTTTTTACTTCCAGTCCATGCAGACACAGCTTGTATTTCATGACATCTACCTCCCGGACCTTGACGCTTTTTTACGCGCTTATTTGTTCTTCGGTACAATTTCCAGCCAATAATTATCAGGATCGGTAATAAAGTAAATTCCCATAGCAGGATTTTCATAGCAAATGCAGCCCATTTCCTTATGCTTAGCATGCGCTGCTTCGTAATCATCTACCAAAAATGCCAGATGGAATTCATTTTCGCCTAAATTATAAGCTTCCTTGCGGTCACGCAGCCAGGTAAGCTCCAACAGATGCGGAGTTTTTCCGTCCGTCAGATACACCAGCATAAAGCTGCCGTCCGCAGCCTCCTTGCGGTGGTCTTCCTTCAGCCCCAAAGCCTCTTCGTAAAACTTCAGGCTTTTTTCCAAATCCAATACGTTAAAGTTATTATGTGCAAAAGTAAATTCCATATTGTACACCTCTCATTAAATTATATATTTAAAAAAACACTACCTGCTTCAAAAGCAGTGCAGCTAAAGCAATACCTGCTGCCAGTTTTCCCATAATCGCTAAAAAGCGCATCTTTGCTGCCGTCCAGGCCAAATGCATAGCATCAGCCGAAATACCTGTACGCGCCAGCTCATAGGCAAACGCAGCCGCAAAGGCACCGGCCATACCGCCGAGCAACGAGCCTAATATCGGAAAAATCAATGTACCGAGCAGAGTGCCGGCAAAGCTTCCCAAGGCAATGAAAATAACCGCGAACCAAGACACTTTACTGCGTTTGATGCCGAAAAGGCCGACGCAGAACTCCCAAAATTCACCTAAAGCATAAATGAGCACCATAGCAGACAGCAGTCTGCCGTTAAAATAAAGTACCTCATCAAAAAAAGCAAACATCAACGATGTCAGTAAAAGCAAAGTATTTCCCGGAAGGTCGAATATTGTCAGTATCGGTCCCGATATAGCTATGAAGATTGCAAATGTACGCTCAACCAGCAGTTCCATAACATGCCTCCGTCTATTTATATTGTATTAATTATACCACATCCATAAACATACAAGTTTACTAAAGTGTCACGAGAATTAGAAATAAATGTAAAATCGTTGTGCAGTATCCCAGAAAATGCTAAAATTAGTTAAGATAAAAATTTCTCTCAAGGAGGTTCCCTCGTGAACGATATATTGCTTATTCTTACACCCTGGTACCCTTCCATAAGTGCCTTTCTTTTCTTTACCGTTGTCCGCTATATTTACAAAAACTTTTTCATCCGCCTTTTACGCCGTCTGAACGACAAGGTTTCCTTCAGCTACGGCGAGGATTTTCTTAACGCCTTCGAAACACCTATCAATATTGCGCTCTTTATTATTGCGTTCTATGCGGCAATCAACCTGTCGCCGTTGGCATCAATACATGATGTAAGCTTTACCGACCGCATTCTGCGCACGATCATTGTCACTAACTTTTTCTGGGGCCTTTATAACCTGATTGATACAACGCACGGCGTTTTCTTCGATTTACTCGAAAGATTCGGCATCCAGACCGATGAAGCCATCGCCAACATTCTCGCGACTGTTTTCCGTATGCTTATCATCATGCTTGGCTTTGTAACCGTAGCCCGCGAATGGAATTATGACATCAGCGCCTTCATCGCCTCCCTCAGTATCGGCTCTTTGGCTGTTGCATTTGCAGCCAAGGATGCGTTGGCCAACGTTTTCGGCAGTATGATTATTCTGCTCGACAAGCCCTTTAAAATCGGCGACTGGATTAAAGCCAACGGCATCGAAGGCATCGTCGAAAGCGTTTCCTTCCGCAGCACCTGTATCCGCACCTTTCCGCAGGAGCTTGTTTATATTCCAAACTCCCTCCTCAGCAACACGCCTATTACCAACTATACGCTGCGCGAACGTCGCCGCATCGACTTTACGCTTGGCCTGACCTACGGTACAACGGCTGCCCAAATCGAGGAATTTATCTTCAAGCTGAAAAATTATCTGGAGGATCTCACGCTTATTGATGAAAATGATGTACGCGTTCATTTCCTCACCTATAACAGCAGCAGCCTTGATATCCGTGTTGTCTGCTACGCCAAAACAGGCAAGCACCTCGAATACCTCAACATTATGCAGGAAATCAACCTGCATACATTGGAGCTTCTTGAAGAAGTCGGCGTAAGCTGCGCCTTCCCCAGCACCAGTCTTTATTTTGAAACTCCGCTGCAGGAAAATGTTACCGAACAGCCTGCCAAAGCACAATCCGAAGCTGATAAGCCAAAAGATAACAGCACCTCTGCCCGCTGCTAATTCACTATTATTTTGCAGAAAAATTTTGCAAACTGAGTTATAATAAAATAAAGAATAATTTTCCATTTTATCTCAGTTTATATTTACAGGAGGCTGCCTATGACTAACAACATTAAGCAAGCGATTATTATCGGCGGCGGTCCCGCCGGAGTAAGTGCTGCTCTTTATCTGGCGCGCGCCGGTCAAAAGGTATGCATCATTGAAAACGGACCCGGCGCACTGGCCAAAGCACATAAAATTGACAACTACTACGGCATTGCCGCTTCCGGAGCCAAGCTCTATGCAGCAGGACTGGAGCAGGCACGCTCGCTGGGCGTAGAAATTTTGCAGGATGAGGTTCTCGGCGTTGAATACACCGACTGCTTCACGCTCAGTTTGAAAAACACAGACGAGCAGCTGCAGACAGAAGCACTTATTCTGGCTACCGGCAGCAAGAATATTACGCTCAACCTTCCCGGTCTCATTGAGCTGGAGGGCAAAGGCATAAGCTATTGCGCTGTCTGCGACGGCTTCTTCTTCCGTAAGAAAAATATTGCAGTCTTGGGCAACGGTGCCTATGCTTTGCACGAGGCGGCTTATCTTAAGCAGCTGGCAGGCAGCGTCACCATCCTGACCAACGGTCAAAGCGGTGACGCAGCCAAGGCTGCAGGCTTTGAGGTAAACACCTCTGTGCTGCAAGCAATTGAAGGCAACGGCAAGCTCAGCAGCATCCGCTTTACCGACGGCAGCACGCTGGCCGTCGACGGCTTATTTATCGCTCTTGGCACAGCAGACAGCACCGATATGGCGCGCAAGCTCGGCGCAGAGCTGAACGGACGCTTCATCCGTATCGACGGCGACGGAGCGACTAACATCCCCGGACTTTTCGCTGCCGGCGACTGCACGGGAGGCTTGATGCAGGTGGCTAAGGCAGTACACGAGGGCGCACGTGCCGGCCTAACAGCGTTAAAGTTTTTGCGCCAACATAAGACAGACGAAAACAGCAATAAATAACCAAAATTTTTACAAAAACACTGAAGGAGTGATAATTATGGCATTAGAAATTACTACAGCAAACTTTGAGCAGGAGGTTACCAATTCTACCCAAACAGTTCTCGTTGATTTTTGGGCATCCTGGTGCGGCCCCTGCCGTATGCAAGCTCCGATTCTGGAAGCCTTTGCTCAGGAGCACAGCGATATCAAGATTACCAAATGCAACGTTGATGATAATCCGGAGCTGGCAGAAAAATTTGCTATCATGAGCATCCCCAGCCTGTTGGTTTTCAAAAGCGGCAAGCTGGTAAAATCCGCAGTCGGCCTGCACGATAAGGAAGCGTTGGCAGCACTGGTAAAATAAGCAGCGCTTTGATTACTTAACGAAAAGAATCCCGGTTATGGTTTTTGAAGGAACCATACCGGGATTTTGTTTGTTTTTAAGCATGAAAAGAACTCCCTGCGAGGCACTGCGTAAGCAGGACACACAGAGAGTTCTTTTATTTTTCTTTATACCGTGCCGCTTACGCAGCACGGCTTATTTTTTATTAAGCAAGAATTTTATTCCTTGCCTGCCAGCTTTTTGTAGCCGTCCAGACGAGTCATAGCGTCCTTCTCGGTCTTCTCGAACAATGCTTCCGCAGTATCCGGGAACATCTTCTTCAGGGAGCTGAAACGAACTTCGCCCATCAGGAAGTCACGGAAGTTTGCGGTAGGCTCTTTGCTGTCCAGAATGAACGGATTCTTGCCTTGCTCCTTCAGTTCCGGATTGAAGCGGTAGGTTGCCCAGTAACCGCAATCAACAGCACGTTTTTCTTCGAGCTGGCTGCAGCCCATGCCAACCTTCAGGCCGTGGTTGATGCAAGGTGCGTAAGCAATAATCAGGGACGGACCATCATAAGCCTCTGCTTCGGCAATAGCCTTCAGAGTCTGGTTCTTGTCGGCGCCCATAGCAACCTGTGCAACATATACATAGCCATAGCTCATAGCCATCATGCCAAGGTCTTTCTTCTTGGTCTTTTTGCCGCTGGCAGCAAATTTAGCGATTGCCGCAGTCGGAGTAGATTTGGAGGATTGACCGCCGGTGTTGGAATATACCTCGGTATCGAATACCATAACATTGACATTCTCGCCGGATGCCAGTACATGGTCCAGACCGCCGTAGCCGATATCATAAGCCCAGCCGTCACCGCCGAAGATCCAGTGGCTGCGTTTAACGAAGAATTGCTTCTCGTCATAAAGAGCAGCGCATTTATCGCAGTTGTCTTTGTATTTTTCCAGCACAGCAGTCAGTGCTTCGGCACGCTCACGGGTGCCTTCGCTGTCGTTGACATGCTCCAGCCAATCGGTCAGCGCAGCCTTGAGATCCTCAGGCAGCTCGCCTTCCAGCATAGCTTTTACCATGTCTTCTACACGCTCACGGGATTGTTTAACGCCAAGGAACATGCCTAAGCCATATTCAGCGTTATCCTCGAACAGGGAGTTTGCCCAGCTCGGGCCATGACCTTTGCAGTTTTTGGTGTACGGCATGGACGGAGCGGATGCACCCCAGATAGAGGTACAGCCGGTTGCATTGGCAATCATCATACGGTCGCCAACCAGCTGGGTTACGAGCTTAGCATACGGAGTTTCGCCGCAACCTGCGCACGCACCGCTGAACTCAAGCAGCGGCTGCTCGAACTGAATACCCTTCATGGTCTTCTTGTTGAGCGGATTTGCCTTCGGAGCAACCTCCTTCTGGCTGTATTCCCATGCAGCAGCTTTATCAAGCTGAGTATCGAGCGGCTTCATAACGAGAGCTTTGGCTTTCGGAGCCGGGCATACCTGAGCGCAGTTGCCGCAGCCGGTGCAATCCAGCGGAGAGATGCTCATGCTGAACATCAGGCCTTTAGCGCCGATAGCAGGCTTGCTCGGCAGAGTTGCCGGAGCCTTGGCAGCTTCTTCCTCAGTCATGAGAACCGGACGGATAGCAGCATGCGGGCAAACGAAGGCGCACTGGTTACATTGGATACAGGTGTCCATCTGCCATTCCGGTACGTCGATAGCGATGCCGCGTTTTTCGTAAGCAGCAGTACCGCTCGGGAAGGTGCCGTCTGCATAATCAGCAAAAGCGCTTACCGGCAGCTTGTCGCCTTCCAGCTTGTTCATCGGAACGAGCAGCTTGTCAACGAACTCGTTGCCGGTTGCAGCTTCGGCAGCAGTATCGCCAGCCTCAGCCCAGCTTGCGGGAACATCAACAGCAACAATAGCATCAATGCCCTTGTCGATAGCAGCGTTGTTCATGTCGACAATGTTCTGGCCCTTCTTGCCATAGGAATGCTCAACAGCATCCTTCAGGTATTTCACAGCGTCAGCCAGAGGAATAATATCAGCCAGCTTGAAGAAAGCAGACTGCATAATCATGTTGATGCGGCCGCCCAGACCAATTTCCTGAGCAATCTTAACAGCATCAATGATGTAGAATTTGATATCGTTCTTAGCGATGTAGCGTTTGAGCTGACCGGGCAGCTGTGCGTCGAGCTCCTCAGCACTCCAGTTGCAGTTCAGCAGGAAGGTGCCGCCTTTTTTCAGGCCTGCGGTTACATCGTATTTATGAACATAGGACTGATTGTGTACTGCAACAAAGTCAGCAGCATCAATCAGGTACGGTGCCATAATCGGAGTATGACCGAAGCGCAGGTGGGAAACAGTTACGCCGCCGGATTTTTTACTATCATAGGAGAAGTAGCCTTGAGCGTACATGTCAGTATGGTCACCGATGATTTTGATAGCGCTCTTGTTGGCGCCAACGGTACCGTCACTGCCCAAGCCCCAGAATTTGCAGCCCTTGGTGCCTGCAGGAGTTACATCAACACCTGCTACGCACGGCAGAGAGGTATTGGTTACATCATCAGTGATGCTGATGGTGAAGTTGTTTTTCGGTTCTGCACTTGCCAGATTATCGAATACAGCTACGATATCGCCAGGCAGCAGGTCTTTGGAGCCCAAGCCGTAACGGCCGCCGATAATCATAGGCTTGCGGTCGCTTGCATAGAAGGCAGCACGTACATCAAGATACAGCGGTTCGCCGAAAGCGCCCGGTTCTTTGGTGCGATCCAGTACAGCGATACGTTTTACGCTTTGCGGAATTGCGCCCATGAAGTGCTCGATGCTGAACGGACGATACAGGTGAACTACGAGTACGCCAACCTTTTTGCCCTCTGCGTTGAGCTTTTCAACAACAGTGCGTACGGTTTCGGAAGCAGAGCCCATGATGATGATGATATTTTCTGCATCCTCAGCGCCGTAGTAGTTGAACAGATGATATTCACGGCCGGTCAGCTTGCTGATTTCGCCCATGTAATTCTCTACGATTTCCGGCAGAGCATTGTAATAGGTGTTAACAGCCTCACGAGTCTGGAAGTAAATATCCGGGTTTTGTGCGGTGCCGCGGATAACAGGATTATCCGGGTTCAGACCGCGTTTACGGAATGCGTCTACCGCATCCTTATCCAGCAGCTTTTCAAGATTAGCATAATCCATAACCTCAATCTTCTGGATTTCGTGGGAGGTACGGAAGCCGTCGAAGAAGTTCAGGAACGGTACGCGACCTTTGATAGCACTCAAATGTGCTACGCCTGCCAGATCCATAACCTCTTGTACGCTACCTTCAGCCAGTAATGCAAAGCCGGTCTGACGGGTAGCCATAACGTCCTGGTGGTCACCGAAGATAGACAGAGAGCTTGTTGCCAGTGCACGTGCGGAAACGTGGAAAACTGCGGGCAGCAGCTCGCCAGCCATTTTATACATATTAGGAATCATCAGCAGCAAGCCTTGAGATGCGGTGTAGGTAGTAGTCAGCGCACCTGCCTGCAGAGAGCCGTGAACTGCGCCGGAGGCACCTGCCTCGGACTGCATTTCCATCAGCTTTACGGTTTGCCCGAAAATGTTCTTTTTGCCTTGGGCAGCCCATTCATCGACAACCTCAGCCATCGGTGAGGACGGAGTAATAGGATAAATTGCAGCAACATCGGTAAATGCGTAGGAAATATACGCAGCAGCGGTGTTGCCGTCCATTGTTTTCATTTTTACCATTGGATTCCCTTCTTTCTTGAAATCACAAAATTACTTGACCTTAATTTTTACTGGAAAAACTTTCCGGTTCATATAATTAGTATACACTACTCAGCCTTGTTTGTAAAATATCTGCATAAATGTATACAGCATTTTTGCGTAAATAAAATGTAAAAAAAGATGCCGCCGGTTAAGCAGCATCTTAAAAATATTTACGCCTCCAGATAAATCGCACTGTCAAGTTTTTCGGTCACATAGCCGATAATCTGCGTGCTCGGAGCAACAGCCCGCAGCTCTGCCAGACAAGCCTCTGCCTCCGCCGCAGGAACAGCACACAGCAGGCCTCCGCTCGTCTGCGGGTCGTAAAAGATATCCTGCAACGCACGCGCGACCTCTCCCACAACACGCACACCTGCTTCGGCAAAATCACGGTTGCGGTATGCCCCGGCAGGAATAAAGCCCATATCCGCCATCTCGTATGCTTCCTCGTGGTAGGGCACAGTCTGCGCCTTCAGGTGCACGGTAACGCCGCTTCCCTGCGCCATCTCCAGGCTGTGTCCCAAAAGCGCAAAGCCTGTCACATCGGTGCAGGCATGCACGCTGTAGTTCATAAGCACATCATGCGCATATTTATTGAGCGTACTCATCTGCACATACAGCTTGTCTAGCAGCTCCTGCTCTACTAATCCGGCTTTTGCAGCCGTCGTCAGAATGCCCACGCCCAAGGGCTTCGTCAGCAGCAAAACGTCACCGGGCTGCGCGCCGCTGTTTTTCCACACACGCTCAGGCTGCACAAAGCCTGTCACCGCCAAGCCGTAAATCGGCTCCGCTCCGTGAATGGTGTGCCCGCCGGTGATAATCGCGCCTGCTTCATAGGCCTTGGCATAACCGCCGCGCAAAATCTCCTGCACGGTTGCCTTATCCATCTTCTCGGGGATGCACATAATATTCAGCGCCAGCTTCGGCTCACCGCCCATAGCGTAAACATCACTCAGAGCGTTCGTCGCCGCAATCTGTCCGTACATAAAGGGATCATCGACAATCGGCGGAAAGAAATCCGTTGTCTGCACAATCGCCAGCTCGTCACTCACCCGATAAACACTGGCATCATCGCTTTTATCGTAGCCTACCAAAAGATTAGCATCATAATGTGACTGAAAGCCCTCCAGCAAATTGCACAGCGTACCGGCACCCACCTTGGCACCGCAGCCCGCACAGCTCGCCAGCTTCGTCAGCTTTACTTCGTTTTCCATAGCTCAAACCTCCGCTTATTCGGCAGCAGTATACAAAACCTCGTAGCCATTCTCCCGCTCACGCACTATCTGCTCCAGCTCCGGTGTCTGCAAAGACGCTGCATCCTCCAGCGCCTCTGTTTTAAAAAATACGCAGGTACCGCAGCTGCTGCTCAAACTGCGCGGCACGGGGCGAACCTGCGCCTGCCAGCCGCGCTCCGTGCACAGATGCTGAAAGCGCACCGCACCGAAGTGCGAAAAGAACGTTGCAATATACTGCATCATTTGCTCAGGGACAGAGTAAATTCGCCGTCCTGCTCCGTTACCGCAACCTTATAGCCCTGATGCTGTGCGTAGCGTGTTACATTTTCCTTGGAGGTATTATTATCCACGATTACCTCATAAGCAGCCTCACCGCTCATCATCGCCTGACGCGTCAGGATAACAGGTTCGGGACAGGAAAGTCCTCTTGCATCAATAGTTTTCATAGCGTTTCCTCACTTTTTATATGTATTCAGATAAGCAATCACAGTAACAACAACCATACCGATAACAACAGCAATCTGACCGTTGGCAGTAGGACCATTGCCGCTGGAGGCCAGGCCGAAGTTATGCGCAAAGGCCGCGCCCACGATAAAGCCCAGCAAAGTTACTGCGCTGTCGGAGTTGCCTTCGCCGGACAGCACCAGCTGACGCATCGGGCAGCCGCCCAAGAGTACGCAGGCAAAACCCGCCAAGAAAAGTCCCAGCACGTTCCACAGCGCATCGGTGTGTGCAATAGGCTGCGCCGCAAAGCCCACCTTGAAAAAGGCACCGCCTGTTACGGAGGTCAGCACAACATTGCAGGCAGCAGCTGCCGCAACAACAGCCACAAAGCCCCACAGCATTTTTGTTTCCTTAAAGAGAATAAAATCGCGGATACCGGCAATCATGCAGAAGCGCGTGCGCTGCGTAAGATAACCGACTGCCACTGCAGCAATCAGGCTCACAGCAACAGCCGCATGTTTGGCACCGGGGTCGCCGCCTGCCTTGGTGAAGTGGATGAAGGCCGGTGCAGCAACGAGCAGCACCAACAGTACAACGGCAATCACCGACATAATGCTGCCTTCCGCCGCCGTCATCTTATATGTACGCTTCAGGCTGTAGCCGCGGTTCAGGAAGAAAATGCCGGCATAAATGCCTGCCGCAAAGCCAACTAAGCCGACAACAGCGTTCAAGTCACCGCCGGCAATACGCAGCAGCATTCTGAACGGACACCCCAAAAACATCAGGCAACCGATCATTGCAAAAAAGCCTAGTACAAAACGTGTCAGAGGAGAGCTGCCCCCCTTCGGCGAAAATTCTCCGTGCATATAAGCTGCAGCCAAGGCGCCCAGCACCAGACCGCTGATTTCCGGACGGATGTACTGCACAGCCTTGGCTGCATGCAAGCCCAAGCCGCCGGCAGTATCACGCAAAAAGCAGGCAATACACAGGCCCATGTTGGCCGGATTGCCGAAAAACACCAGCATTGCTGCCACAAGGCCGATAATCGCGCCTGTTGCAACAATCGTTACTTGTTCATTTTTCATAAAAAGCCTCCCAAAATATTCTTTCGACAAAAGTATATCATAGCCCACATGCTTATACCAATATCATTTATAGATAAAGCTGATTGATTTATTAGCTTTTCAGATAATTATATGATAGAATATGCGTAACATGAGGAGGCACGGAAAATGCAGCAAATTTATCTCGACAACGCCAGCACCACCTTTCCCAAGCCACAGGCAGTTGCTGACGCAGTTTATCAATATATTACCCATGCAGGCACCAACATCAGCCGCGGTACCTGCGCGACCACTACCGAGGACCTTGTTTTTGCCACCCGCGAGCAGCTTTGCCGCTTTTTCGGCAGCGAGGACAGTAAAAATGTTGTCTTTACGAAGAACATTACCGAAAGCCTGAATATCATCATCAAGGGACTGCTGCACAGCGGCGACCATGTGCTGGTGAGCGCAATGGAGCACAACGCCGTCATGCGTCCGCTCCAACAAATCGGCACAGAGCTTACTGCAGGCAACGCTCCCACCGACGCCATAACCTTCAGCCGCATTCCCTGCGACGCGGAGGGCGCACTGTGCTTAGAAGCTTTACCGCAGCTTGTGCGCCCCAACACCGAAGCAATCATCATGACGCACGCCAGCAATGTCTGCGGCACACTGCAGCCTTTGGCGGCAATCGGCAGCTTCTGCCACAAGCATAACCTGAAATTCATCGTCGACAGTGCGCAAAGTGCCGGCGTCGTTCCCATCAACATGCAGGAAATGCACATCGACGCTCTCGCCTTTACGGGGCACAAGGGCCTCCTGGCACCGCAGGGCATCGGCGGTTTTGTGCTGCGTGAAAGCATGATTGACGAAATAACACCGCTCATTGTCGGCGGCACCGGCAGCCTCAGCCATACGGAGCACACTCCCCGCTTCATGCCGGATAAATTTGAGGCAGGCACGCTCAACCTGCCGGGCATCGCCGGCCTGCATGCTTCCCTCAGCTGGCTGCAGCAGCAGGGCATTGATAAAATCCGCACGCGTGAGCTTACGCTTACGCAGCAGTTTTTAGACGGACTGCAGCAATTAGAAGCGCAAAACTTATTGTGCATCGTCGGTAAAAAGAACTGTAGCGAGCTCGTAGGCGTAGTTTCCATCATTACAGATATAATAGATATCGCAGAGCTGGCCTTCATCCTGGCTGACAAATACGGCATTGCTACGCGCGTAGGCCTGCACTGCGCCCCCAACGCCCACAAAACGCTCGGAACCTATCCCACAGGCACACTGCGCTTTTCTTTCGGCTGGTACAACACAGCAGAGGAAGTCAATATCGCGCTGCAGGCTTTAGAAGAGGTGCTCGCTCATGGACTTTAAACAGCTGCAGAGCTTCGTCACCGTAGTGCAGGAGGAAAGCTTTACACAAGCCGCTGGCAGGCTTTTCGTATCGCAGTCTACAGTCAGCACGCACATTCACCAGCTGGAAAGCGAGCTTAACACCAAGCTCATTCTGCGTACTACCAAAAGCCTGCAGATAACACCCAAGGGACGCGAGCTTTACGAATACGCGCTGAATATCCTGGAGCTGAAGGAGCGCATGATTCAGGCCTGCTCCATCGAAAGCCGGCGCATCATCCACCTCGGCGCCTCCACCATCCCCTCAGCTTATATCCTGCCGCAGCTTTTAGCCGACTTCGGCAAATTGCATCAGGATATTTACTTCATCATTCACCAGAGCGACAGTCAAGGCATCATCAACGGCCTGAAGGACGGCCTGTTCAACCTTGGCTTTATCGGCATGAGCTGCGAGGACAGCGACTTCTGCTGCCAGCCCTTCTGCAAGGACCGCATGGTAGTCATTACGCCGGTCAACGAGCATTTTCTGCAGTACAAACAGCGCAAGGAAAATGTGCTGCCGGAGCTTTTACGCGAGCCGCTGATTCTGCGCGAAAAGGGCAGCGGCAGCAAAAAAATGGCCGATAACTTTCTGGCGCACAGCTGTATTGCCGAGGACGAGCTGCAGATTATTGCCCGCGTCAACGATCAGGAAACTATCAAAAACCTTGTCGCCGGTGGTATGGGCATTTCCATTATCTCGGAAAAGGCGGCGCACAACTTTCTGCAGGAAAAGCGTTTGCTGGCCTTTGAGCTGCCGCAGGCTTTTTCCGAGCGCAGTCTTTACCTCATCTACCGCAAAAATTATCTGCTGCCAAGCTACGTCAAGGAGTTTCTGACTTTCATCGGCCAAAGCAAATTATAAGCATATCAAAACGAGTACGCACAGGACGAATCCGGCGTACTCGTTAATTTTTTCATATTTACTTAACAATTGTCACAGGCACATTAGCGTTTTCCGCGATGACACTGCTGACACTATTGCGGAACAAGCCTTCCAAAACTCCCATGCCTCTGCTGCCCAGCACGATACCGTCACATTCCTGCTCATCTGCCGCGCGCAGGATGCTTTCGGCAATATCGTTGTCGTTTTCCAGCAAATAGGTGCAGTCAATGTTCTTGCCGCTGAGAATCGCATGTGCGGCATCAAGCACTTCATCACCCATCTGAGCATACAGGCAATCGCTTCCAAATTCCACAATATGCTGTTTCATTCTGCCGGAAACCACCGTCATAATTACCAGCGAGCCACGCGTATAGCTTACAAGCTCACAGGCATATTCCAATGCTCTCCAGGAATGCTCCGTACCGTCAATAGGTACCAGTATGCGTTTCAGCATGTTGTTTTATTTTACAATCAGTACAGGTACGGTTGCATATTGGGCAACCTTAGAGCTTACGCTGCCAAGGAAGAATTCGGCAATACCGGAAAGGCCACGGCTGCCGATTACGATAGCATCTGCTTCGGTTTTTTTAGCCATAGCGATGATGCGTTCGGACGGATGGCCTACCTCCAGGCTGAACTTGGTTTCTCCCTCGTAGGTGCTCAAGCGCTCCTGCGCCATTTCGAGAACCTTGTCACCGATTTTCTCCAGCTCACTGTTGCCCTGGCTTACAGTTGCGTGATCCAGAGGCACTGCCAGCAAAGCAGCATTATTATATGGTTGGATTACATTGATTACATGCAGTTCGCCGCCAAACTTTTTGCCAAGCTCTACAGCAGTATCCAGTGCTCTCCAGGAGCCTTCACTGCCATCTACAGGAACAAGAATCTTTTTAAACATAACAACGCACCTCCATAATAATGCACATGTTGTAATTTATTTATTATATTTTTTACAAGAAGAGGCTTTTTTCTTCTTACGTTATATATTCTGCTTTAGCGCAAAAAATCCTGCCTGAATTATTCGCGACCGCGATTTTTTCTTTTTTCGTGGATGCGGGCAGATTTCTTGCTGAACTTTTTCGGTTCATCAGCCAGCTTTGCCAGCTCGGAAGGAGATTGCTCCTTAGCCTCGGCAAAGTTTTCGCCCTTCACAAAGCGGAAATAAATCGCAATGCCGGCAATCAGCACCAGAGGAATACTGCCGATAACATAACGGTAGCTCTGCGGTGCAGCCATCGTGATAAAGTCATAGATAACGATACATGCAGGCACCAGGATAATCTGTCCCATGCGGGCGAGGAAGCCGTCCTTACCCATAAAGCGCACTACCATGCCATAAGCCAAAAAGGCTACCGCAAAGGAAACGAAAGACATAAATACCAGAAACGCAAAAAACTCAAAATTCATCTAAAAAAGCACCTTCCTTAATTCTTCTGTCCGCAGGCACGGGCACCAATGACGCGCGCCGCCCAGACCCCGCTGGCACTCGCCTGCGATAATCCGCGTGTAATACCGGCACCGTCGCCTACCGCAAACATATTCGCAACCTTGGTTTCCAGATTGCTGTCCAGCTCGAGGCGTGCGCTGTAGAATTTTACCTCTACGCCGTAAAGCAGCGTATCCGCATTCGCCATACCGGGAGCAATCTTATCCAAAGCATAAATCATTTCAATAATATCATCTAGATGGCGTTTAGGCAAGACCAAACTTAAATCTCCCGGCGTTGCACTGAGCGTCGGTTTGGTAAAGCTCTTAAGCATACGCTTCTCATTCGTGCGTCTGCCCTTCACCAGATCGCCGAAGCGCTGCACCAGCACGCCGCCTCCCAGCATGTTGGAGAACGAAGCGATACGCTTGCCGTACTGCAGCGGCTCATGAAAGGGTTCGGTGAACTTGCTGCTTACCAAAAGCGCAAAGTTGGTGTTCTTGCTGTGCATCTTGGGGTCGCGGAAGCTGTGGCCGTTAACAGTAATAATACCGTCCGTGTTTTCCGCTACCACATAGCCGTAGGGATTCATGCAGAAGGTACGCACAACGTCATTATAAAGCGAGGTGCGGTACAAAATTTTTGCCTCATACACTTCGTCGGTGATATGCTTGAACACCTCTGCCGGCACCTCCACGCGCACGCCGATATCCACCTGATTGTTGATAAAATCAAGGCCCATCTTGGCGCACTGCTCTGTGTACCATTCCGCACCGGCGCGACCGGGAGCAGCAATAAGATACTTGCACGACACCTTCTCGCCCTTGTTCAGCTCCAGCACGAAGGTTCCGTCCTCCTGACGGCAGATTTCTTCAACCGCGGTATTGCAGCGGATTTCAATCTTATCCTCCAAAAACTTATGGATGTTTTCCATAATCACGAGGTTGTTTTCCGTACCCAGATGGCGTACCTTGGCGTTCAGCAGATGCAAGTCGTATTTCAACGCCTGCACGCCTATTTTGCTGTTCTTGGTAGAAAAATATTCACCGGGAGCACCATGACGGCAGTTTAGCTCATCAACATAATCAATCAGCTCGATAACCTTGTCCTCCGGCAGATATTCGTTCAGCCAGCCGCCGAATTCCGTCGTAAAATTATATTTGCCGTCCGAAAAAGCACCGGCACCGCCAAAGCCGCGCATAATACTGCAGGGGTTACAGTTAATGCAGTGGTCAACCTTCTTGGCTGCCAGCGGGCAGAAGCGCTTTTCAATCGTATTGCCGGCCTCCAGCATAATAACCTTCAGCTGCGGATACTTCAGCACAAACTCATAGGCGGCAAAAATTGCGGCAGGACCGCCACCGATAATAGCTACATCATACATAAATTCTCCTCCTTATTATATCCCATAAAAAAACCGCAGCCTCATTTTTTTACTGCGGTTTATCAGCTTATTGCTGTTGTTCCTGCTGCTTGCGCAGGTAGCTTGGCTGCGGCGAGCCGTTTTTGATATCCTTGTAGCCTTCTGCCGACTTACGCATAAAATCGGTTACCAGATAATCAGCCTCACCCATAACCACCAACGCATGAGTTGCATTCTTTTCCAGAAAGGGCAGAATCTTTTCGAGGTTTTCCTTTTTATCTACCAGCTCCACAATAACCGGGAAATTAGCATTGCCGCTGATAAATGTGCTGACAGCACGGCCGACGCCGCGCACCTTGGTAGCATAGCCTTCAATACCCTTGATAACAGTACCGCCGGCAAGGCCCAAAGAGCGTGCTTCACGCAGAATTGCTTTATAAAGCGGAATATCCTCAAAGAGAACATCCTCGCCTGTATAAATCTTTAAATACGAGGTTTTGTTAAATTCTAAAGCCATGGTTCTACACCTCCAGCCATCATTTCAATTTTGCTTATATTACTATAATTCGGCGCTAAGCAAACAATTCCTGCAATATACAGGCAAAAAATTCTTATCCTTGCATTTAGGACTTGTCAGCAGAACGATAATACTTTATGATATAAGCGTATGATTTGATTATTGAAAGAGGGTTTTAAGCATGACAAATTTACATACCGGACTTACCGGCACCGCTAACGTAACCGTAACCGAGGCTAATATTGCCGCTACTATGAAAAGCGGCTCCTTGGCTGTTTTTGCCACTCCCGCTATGTGCGCACTGATGGAGGAGGCTGCCTGCGCTGCAGTCAATGCTCATCTGGAGGAGGGCAGCGGCAGTGTAGGCATCAGCCTGAATATTACGCATGACCGCGCTACCGCTATGGGCGACAGTGTTACCGCTACCGCTAAGCTTACTGCGGTTGACGGACGCAAGCTGACCTTTGAAGTGAGTGCTGCCGACAGCAAGGGCGTTATCGGTAAGGGTACGCATGAGCGTTTTATTATTGATAATGAAAAGTTTATGGCGAAGGTGAATAAGTAAGGTCAACAAGGCAAAAAAAGAATACTGAAAGCTAAAAAGCTGTTTCCACTCAAACATGGAAACAGCTTTTTCTTCATCAGACCCTGTCTTTTAGCCGATTCTTAGATTTTTCTAAAATGGGAATATGTATTTTATTCGTAACATGCGTTGAATGCAGGTCTCATTTCTTCAATTTGTCTGCGGGTCAGAGCATATCCGGCGGCGGTTCTTTCCCAGTTATCTCTGACGATTTGCAAAATATCTTCCGCCACCGCCTCAGCATCCGATTTTGAAATGCCAAATTTCACAGCGGTCTGCACTGCAAGATCAATACTGATGCTGTTATCATCCTCATCCACATTGAGAGACAACTCATCACCGTAAGGAACCGGGTTTACATCATACAAAGGTGAAAGGATCCAGCCCTTGTCTGTCAATATAAATGCATGGTTCCTCAGATGATCATCAGTATTAGTAACCGCCATATTAAACACGATACGTTTCCAAAGTTCGATTAGATCCTTCTTAGGCTGCGCACCATAGGACTTGATAAAGGCTGCTATGTCCAGATAGCTACTTCCATCAGCAGCGGATGCGCCATCTTTTTTAACAAGCAACGTCATAGCCGAGGCGAAATGTACTCGCTTACTTCCCAAACGATCAAAACGCTTTATCAGGAAAGTGCTTCCAAGTGGTGAAAACTTCTCAAGCTTAGCCTCCGGGACATTCAGACCGCAGAGCGCTGCAAGATCATGTGCCACAATTTCCCAAGCTCCGGTATCATTTTCATCGTTCTTTGACGGGAACTTTGCAATCCAAAGCTGATTTTTTGTATCTACTACGGTTGCCTTCGGTCTGGCACCACCCAGAGAAGAACCTGGCTTGATCAGCTGATTCAGCCATTTTTCAGTTAAACCGGTCTCATCATTTTCAAAATTTCTGGAGGCTTCCTCCAATGTGCGAAGCGTAGCCCAAGGTGGAGCGGCTGTTTCCTTATCATCGGAAAGAAATGGACCTTCCGGATTTACCTTAAAGCGAATGCCGCCCATTCTGGTTTCATCGTACACACCAAGCAGGTAATCGCTGTCATAAAGCTTAGATGGCTTACGGCCCTCCTTTTCCGCAAGAATTCTTTCACGCTTATTCATAAGCACGCGTCCCCAGCGGTCCGGAGAAGCATCTGCAAACAAACCAAAAATGTTCTTACCGGTCGGATACTGTCTACCGGAATACGGCATAAGCTCTGGATCCAGAGTTAGAGTAAGACTCGTTTTTTTCAGCCAGCCTTTCTCGTATTCAAACGAATAGGATTCTCCGCCTTTGATAACATTTACATATAAACTTCCCATAAGGACAGGCTGATCTGTACTAAAATCATCATAAACGAATATTGTTTTCTGATTTATTGCCATTATTCAGACCTCCTTGGTGCACGTTTCTTTGTAATCAGATTTAGATCCTGCAGTTGTCTGCCCATCTCATCATCCCTAGCGACAAGAAGCAGGTCTTTATCAAGATTGTTTAAGGCATGCAGGACGGCTGCATATATACCCATAGCTACCGACGGATCTCCCTTTTCAACCTTCCAGAGAGAGGCGCGACTGATTCCGGCACGTTCAGCAACCAGTTCAGCAGATAAACTCCGTCTGAGTCTTGCAAGCTTAATCTGTTCTCCCATAGTCTGCAGGATTTCTTCTGTTACCGGTAATATATTATACGCAGCTTTCTTCATTCTAATCACCACCCTCGTAATGTTTATTATTATAAACATTAACAGTGTTTTTGTCAATGTTAGAAAGCATTATATATTCTGCGATGCTGTTCAAGGATACTGTTACGGCAGCCACACAAAAAGCCCCCGGACCTAACTCCAGGGGCGTTCTTCATTAAATATAATAATTTCAACATGCTGATTCCGGCCACGCGCACCCGCAAGGGTGGAATCGAACTGGCGACCTACCGCTTAGGAGTTCGATAAATCAGTCCTTATCCTTATATAACATCATCACCCATAAACAGCTGAAAGCCTTGATATAGCTGCGTTTTCAAAGTTTAATGGCATCAATAAATCGTCAGATAAATTACTGCTTATAGCCTTTAATCTCAGGTAATTTTTCAAAATAAGGTGTCAAACACCTTATTCATAGCAATCTTTCTATCAACTTATACACACTCAGTAACGTGATTAATTAAGTGAGCAACTTCATTATACAATCTATCACCAAATAATTTTTCTATACTTTTATCCTGTTGCTATTGCTTTCTACAAACGCAAACGCTTCCGGTACCTTAGTTGTCCAAAGTCGTTCCGTTTTCAATCCATGCCTTTCCAGCATTGCCCTACAATCCTTTACTTTCAATTTGCAGAAGTCAGTTTTAAAATTACGAACCCCATTACTTCGCGTTAAATCAACAACATTTTGTACATCTGTACAGCGTACTAATTCATCTTCTAAATTAAGAACCTGCGGCAGATACACTATATACAGCCTACCGCAATATTTACGCAAACGCTCAAGGTTCTTTTTCAAATTAGTGGTTTGCTCTACATCCGTGTCAAATACTAGGACTATAGTTGTTCCACATTGAATAGATAGCAGCTGAGATTTAGGAATTAAGTTTTGGACAACATTATATACCTTAATCTTACCCGGAATTAATTTAGCTGGATTCTCTTTTAATGCAGCTACTAGTTGTTGCTCACAAGGGCCTTCCACATAATAGATACACTTATTGTTCATTTGCCCACCCCATTTCCAGCTCATCTAAGAGTGAATCCTGCGGCAGCGAAGCAAATATATCATTTTCTACAGCATTTCGTATAGAATCAGTATTACGCTTTAATACCTCCGAAGCAGAAATAGCTGACACATTATAAATACCATCTTCCTGTTGTTTTCTCAAAAATATATAGCTATGCTTAGGAAGATTCAAATCCAGCATATCTGTATTATGCGTGGTAAAAATCAACTGCTCATTATTACCAAGCCTATCCAGCATAATACCAAAAATTCTTTTTTCAATATCGCTCTGAATATAAGAAAAATGTTCGTCGCAATAATAGAAAGTACTCTCCCTTGCAATAATAGCTGCAAGAAACATTGCTACATCAATCCCATCTGCTGTTCCGCTAGAAAGAACCTCTCGATTCAGAAGCCTTCCCTCCTGAATAATGATTTCCGTACCTCCACGACGAATAATAAATGTATCCTTCAAATCCTTCGATATTCTTACATCTTGAAGCGTTGGGTCAAGCGTTCCAATTACCGCATGAAGTGTTTTGAGCAAGATAGCCTTATTAGCTCCCGTAAGCTTCAAGGTTTTCTCAATCTCTGGATAGGCAAATCTATAACGAATATCCCCAACCAGTTTTTTCAGTGAAGCAGGCGTTTTCGTTGCTTCTGCTGTACGATCTTTCAATTTGCTGGCGCACTTTTCATAAGAATCAAACGTACCAATTTCAGCATCCTTATATTGAATATTCACCTCATTTGTACTTGGAATAATTTCAGCAGCCAGTCGCTGCAAACGATAATCTCCATTTACAAAATCAATGGAAAACGAACCTTTTTCACCAGCTACCATCTCACAAAGCAGAAGCGGATTGCTAGTTGTCATATAAGTAAAAATTCTGACCAACGCCTTACCAAGACTAGTTTTGCCGGTAGCATTCGCTCCCATTAAAATAACAGCCTTTTTATAGCGAAAGCGTTCGCGTCCATCCAAAAATTCATCTTCAATAATTGAATTAACAATCTTTTTGGGATAAGTAAAATTGATGTTGAAATTATTAAATCCATAGACACCATTTAACTGAAGGTTTAAAACGATCATTTTCTCACCCGCCTTTCATTTGTTCGTATTTTACGAAATAATAATAGCATATTTTGCAATACATTTCAAGGAGTTTCATGCGTACTTGTATCAAGCCACATCTACCCACGTTTTTTCTATAAAACCCAAAACCAGAGTAGGTTGCACGCACAGAACAACACAAAACTAACAGAAAGAAAACCACCTTATTCATAGCAATCTTTCCATCAGCTTATACACATCAGTAAAAGGATTAACATCTACACCAAACGGCAACATACAACTAGCTTGCAAATGATGCTGTTCGGCACACTTCGCATTCTCTACTGCTGTTTTCGTTCTATCATTTATCAGCTCATAAACATCCGCTGTCTTCATATTTTTGCAGCAAGCTCCTCATATCAGCATAATCTTTGATGAAGCAAAATGCTCAAAATACTTCGGCTCTGTTTGAGGGCCTTCAGTTACAATCAAAATAATCGGTTTTACCTTTCTGCGTTTAGCTCCTCTTTTCTCAATCTTACCCTTAGCCATTGAGCAGCCCTCCATGAATAAACGGTATCGCCCCATAACGGCCTAAAAGATAACCTTTTTCAACCTTAGCATCTTTGCGTATTGAAAAATCATAAAGAGAAAATAAATCCGTAGCTGCTGTCAAATTATCTTTTTCTGTAAACCATATCTGATCTCTACGAAGAATATCTAAATCAAGCAGATTAGTATTATGAGAAGTAAAAATAAGCTGTGCGCCATTAGGATTAGTATCGCTATTATTGAACAGCATTACCAGATGTTTGGTTAGCAGCGGATGCAGATGAGCATCTATTTCATCAGCCACTAGCAATGTCCCCTGCTCCAAAGCTTTCTTAATAACCCATATAAGCTTAAAATAGCTGTTTGTCCCATCAGACTCCTCAGCCATATTAAGCACATACGTATTCGTTTCGCCAGCATCATCTTGAACTGTATGCACCATTTCTACATTAAGATAACTAAGATAACTTATTGCTCCTTTAGACAGTTTCAACAACGGATCTACATCTCTGACCTGCAATGACTGAATACCAAAATCAGCTACCTTCAGCATAGAAGCTATCGCACTGCGATAATCACTATCCTTGAGCTGCTCTGCATTAACACCATACGCATCTGCTACTGAATTTTTAGTAATAATCTGGCACGAAGCAAACCACTCCAAAACAGGAATCACCTTGCTATAGCTCCAATTTGAAGCAACAGAAAGATATAACTTATTTGCTGATGTACGCTCTTTCAGCACCGTCTGCTCCTCTATATCGCTCGTAAAACGGTACTCAGAGCAGTTGTTCCGCTCAAATATAAGTGCTTGCCTGCCGTTAGGATAATAATATAAGTATTCTTCTACTACTTCCTTATCCGTAACAGCAAAACCATAGGTATACCTTATACCTTGAGTAATAAAGATAACCTAAAATCTAGTCGGCTGGCTTGGGGTAAGCTTGTCAAATTTAAAAGGAATACGCTCAATGCTCTTATGTAGCTGTTTTTCATGCGAAGTCAGAACGTAATTAACCATAAACCAAAATGCATTAAGGACATTTGACTTACCAGACGCATTAGCTCCATAAATAACAGAAGATTTTAGATACCGTTTGCCTTTATCCTCAATCAAAGCTTCTTCATGCTCATTATCCTTGCTTGCTAGCATAGACAAGACGATTTCTTTTTTTATGGACAGGTAATTCTCCACGCTAAACTGAATAAGCACAATTCTCACCTCCAAAACACTCTATACTATAATTATAGAAATTATAGAGCTATTTTTGTGAGATTTTAACGAATTTTTAGTTGAAATCAGAGATTTAAGTGTAATAAGCTATTAGATATTCGATTTATGTGACTTGCTAATTTTAATCAGCTAACTTTTTAGCAATCCGAGCGTCAACATTCTTCTTATCACCAGATATACCCTGCGCTTTATCTTCAGCAGCATCATAGATAACAGCAAGTACATGCTCTTCATCTTTCATCGCTAAAAGCTCAATTTTACTAGCGTTATAGCCTGCAATTTAGACAAATAAAAAAACACTTTATTTTCATCAGAATTTGAAAATAAGGTGTCAATAAGGTGCGGAAATGAAAAAAGCGGTTTTCCAAAATTTGGAAAACCGCATGGTTACTTGGTGATCCCGGCCAGAATCGAACTGGCGACCTACCGCTTAGGAGTAGACCCGATACGATGAAACCAAGTGCAACACAGTGCAAGAAAATCCTTGGAAATACAAGGCTTTTCACAGTTTCAAATCCTATCTGGTATTACGCTTCATAAGCATTTTCATAGGGATTTTACACCGTCCAATTGGCTCGAAATTAGCAAGGCTTTCGATTTTCGGTGGACGTTGCAAGTGCAAGCAAATTCCTCTATGTAACTTCTCGTGATACGAAATGATAGGAAATCCTATTCATTCTCGTGCGGAGGCGCTGATGTCTTTAGACACCATCTTAGTCTGTTTAATATATCATTTCAAAATAGATTTTTCAACCAGCATTATTAAGAATTTCAAAGGTTTTTTCAGACTCAATGATTCTATGTAATTTAGACCCGCCGAAGCAGGTCTTTTTT
>ERZ791912.11-NODE-11-length-175407-cov-43.058539_pt1 | contig 175407 bp, 153 predicted proteins | sample MGYA00510141_ERZ791912 | MGnify/ENA primary metagenome ERZ791912 (study PRJEB30046, sample SAMN00792082) | human gut metagenome | study: EMG produced TPA metagenomics assembly of the A metagenome-wide association study of gut microbiota in type 2... | reverse complement strand
TGGAAAGACTTAGAAATATCCAATCAAAGCTTCTGGCATTGAACATAGTGTGCAGAACTGCCTGTAGCTTATATTTGTCGTCCGTTCGTCAATATAAATAATATGAATCCACTGTGCTAAACAACAAAATTTTTAAAGAAGTTCCTTAAGCAGCTTATTAACCATACCCGGATTAGCCTTACCCTGCATAGCTTTCATAGTCTGGCCTACAAGGAATCCGATAGCCTTCTCCTTACCTGCTCTATAATCAGCTACCGACTGTGGATTATCAGCTATAACCTTCTCAACTGTTGCCTTAAGTGCACCTTCGTCATTAACCTGCTTAAGTCCATTTTCCTCAATATACTTATCTGGATCAATATCCTCGTCAAATATCTTCTCGAATATCTCCTTAGCAACATTACTGTTAATAGCGCCCTCATCTGCAAGCTCAATAATTCTTGCAAGACTCTTAGGTGAGAATGTGATATCCTCAGGATCCATATTCTTTTCCTTTAAAATACGCATAGTCTCTGTAATAAGCCAGTTAGATACTTTCTTTGGCTTATTGCATAAGGCTGTTGTTTCTTCAAATATATCAGCAAGCTTCTTAGAATCTGTAATCATATTGATATCGTAATCAGGAATTCCGAACTCTTCCTTATAACGAAGCATTTTCTCATCCTTAAACTCAGGCTGTGCTTCCCTGATAGTATCAAGCCATTCTTCGCTTATGTGGATTGGTACAAGGTCTGGATCAGGGAAATATCTATAATCCTGTGCATCCTCTTTAGAACGCATAGCATATGAATATTCCTTATCATCATTCCATCTTCTTGTTTCCTGAACAACCTGTCCACCAGCTTCAATTATATCTATCTGTCTTGCTGTTTCAGCCTCAATAGCTCTCTGGATAGCTGAAAATGAGTTAAGATTCTTAGTTTCTGTTCTTGTACCAAACTCTGTACTGCCTTTTTCTCTTACAGAAAGATTGACATCAGCTCTCATAGAACCTTCCTGAAGCTTACAATCAGATGCTCCAAGATACTGGATAGTATTTCTTAACTTAGTAAGATAAGCAATAACCTCTTCTGCATTTCTCATATCTGGCTCAGATACGATTTCTATAAGAGGCACACCTGAACGATTATAGTCAACATAGGATACATCCTCCCACTCATCGTGTATAAGCTTACCTGCATCCTCTTCCATATGAATCTCGTGAATTCTTATAGACTTTTCTGTTCCATCTTCAAGCTTTACGTCTACATGGCCATCACGGCATATAGGCAGATATAACTGTGATATCTGATAATTCTGTGGATTATCAGGATAGAAATAATTCTTTCTATCAAACTTGCAGTCTCTTGTTATAGAGCAGTTAGTTGCAAGACCAACTGCCATAGCATACTCTACTACTTTCTTGTTAAGAACTGGAAGAGAGCCTGGCATACCTGTACAAACAGGGCATGTGTGTGTATTAGGTGCTCCACCAAATGCTGTTGAACAGCCGCAGAATATCTTAGTCTTTGTAGCAAGCTCAACGTGAACTTCAAGACCAATAACTACTTCATAATCTTTCATTGCCTGACCTCCTCCTTATTCAAATCTTCCTCGTGCCTGCTCATATGAATATGCAGCACGGATTATATTATTTTCCTTAAAGCAGTCGCCTATAAGCTGTACACCTATTGGAAGTCCCTTAGAGTCCTTTCCACAAGGTACACTTATTCCTGGAAGACCTGCAAGGTTAACTGATATTGTATATATATCGCCAAGATACATCTTGATAGGGTCTGCTAAAGATGAGCCTATCTTAGGCGCAGTTGTTGGTGCAACAGGTCCAAGTATTACATCATACTTTGCAAATGCTTCATCAAAGGCTTTCTTAATAAGAGCCTTTACTCTTAATGCTTTTAAATAGTAGGCATCATAATAACCTGAGCTGAGTACGAATGAACCAAGCATTATTCTTCTCTTAACCTCAGGTCCAAAGCCCTCTGAACGTGTCTTCTTATACATATTGTGAAGACCTTCATACTCACTTGTCCTGTAACCATACTTAACGCCATCGAATCTCTCAAGGTTAGAGCTTGCCTCAGCGGCAGCTATTGTATAGTAGGTAGGTATAGCATACTCTACAAGGCTTAAGTCGAATTCTTCAACTATGGCACCCTTTTCTTCGAGCACCTTAGCTGCCGACATAACAGCTTCCTTAACCTCAGGATCAAGTCCATCGCCAAAGTAGTCTCTTGGAATACCTATCTTAAGTCCCTTAACATCATCTACTAAAGCCTTTGTAAATGCTGTATCTTCTCTCTTTACTGATGTAGAATCCTTATCATCCTTTGCTGCTATTACCTCCATAATAGTAGCACAGTCTGTTACATCCTTACATAATGGTCCTATCTGATCAAGTGATGAACCATAAGCTATAAGTCCATATCTTGAAACAGTACCATAAGTAGGCTTCATACCTACAACACCACAGTAAGATGCAGGCTGTCTTATAGAACCACCTGTATCTGAACCAAGCGCCGCAAAACACTCATTTGCTGCAACTGCTGCAGCTGAACCACCTGACGAACCACCAGGAACGTGCTCTGTATTTCTTGGATTCTTAGTTGCTCCGAATGCACTTGTTTCTGTTGTTGAGCCCATAGCGAACTCATCCATATTAGTCTTACCGATAATAACTGCACCTGCCTCCTGAAGTCTTATAACTGCTTCAGAAGAAAATGTTGGAACAAAGTTACCAAGTATTTTAGAAGAACATGTTGTAAGCATGCCTTCTGTGCACATATTATCCTTAATAGCAAAAGGTACACCAGCTAAAGGTCCCGTAAGCTTTCCAGCCTTGATATCCTCGTCAGCCTTAGCTGCTGCCTGTAATGCTTTTTCCTTGTCAAATGTCACATAGCAGTTAAGCTTGTCTTCAGACTTTTCAATCTGAGCAACAACAGCCTGCATAGCTTCCACCGCTGTCACTTCACCTGCCTTAATCTTTGCAGCAAGTTCAACGGCTGTACAATCTAATAAACTCATAGCATTTTTCCTTTCCTGCATATATTTTGTTATTGTACATAACACATTTCGTTATCGTACATAACGCATTTTGTTATTGCACATAACACATTTTGTTATTGTACATAATACATTTCGCTATTGTACATAACATATCCCGATATTGTAGCCATCATCTGCCTGACTTAAATACAATATTATTACTCTACCGTCTTAGGAACTATAAATCCATATTCATTAGCCTCTGGTGCATTGGCAAGTGTATCCTTGCTTCCGTCACCATTAGTAACAACATCCTCCCTCATGACATTATTCACAGGGAATACGTGTGACATAGGCTCAACACCTGTTGTATCAAGCTCGCCAAGCTTATCTATATAATCAAGCATGCTTGCCATATCCTTCTTGGCATCCTCTTTTTCCGACTCAGAAAGCTCAAGCTTAGCAAGAATACCTACATATTCGATAGTTTCATCACTAATCACATTAGCCATAACATACCATCCTTTCTATCATGTCAGACAGGTTTGCGCCCTCACGCGCAAATCCTGTATGGAAAAAATCTTTGGTTTAAGGATTTTTTCAATTAATCTCTGACCTTAATATGAACCTCTCTTAACTGCTGTTCTGTTACCTCATTAGGTGCTCCACACATAAGATCCTGTGCTGTACCACTCATTGGGAATGGGATAACCTCACGGATATTCTCTTCATTTCTAAGGAGCATAATCATACGGTCAACACCTGGTGCCATACCTGCATGTGGTGGTGCACCGAACTGGAATGCGTTGTAAAGTGCTCCAAACTTAGCCTTAAGTACTTCTTCATCATATCCGGCAATTTCAAATGCCTTAACCATAATCTGCATATCATGGTTACGCACAGCACCCGATGATAATTCAACACCATTACATACGATATCATACTGGTAAGCAAGAATATCAAGCGGATCCATAGTATTAAGTGCTTCAAGACCACCCTGTGGCATAGAGAATGGATTGTGTGTAAAACCAATCTTCTTAGTTTCAGGATCTCTTTCAAACATAGGGAAGTCATTTACATAACAGAATCTGTATGCATTTTTCTCTATTAAATCAAGGCGTGCGCCAAGCTCGTTACGAATCTGTCCTGCAAAGAATGCAGCTTTATCTTCCTTATCAGCGATAAAGAATATTGTATCACCTGCCTGAAGTCCCGCAAGCTCTCTGATCTCGCCCTTAAGCTCATCTGGTATAAACTTATCAATAGGTCCCTTATATGAAAGGTCTTCAAGAACCTCAAGGTAACCAAGTCCGCCCATACCGATTCCTGTAGCGAACTTAAGAAGCTTCTCATGCTGTCCCTTTGAAAGCTTAGCATGAACATTGATAGCTCTTACAGTCTTATTCTGGAATGGCTTGAATGTACATTTATTGAAGAAATCGGATAAATCTATAATTCTAAGTGGGTTTCTAAGGTCTGGCTTATCTGAACCAAACTCAAGCATAGCCTGCTTATAGCTTATGATTGGGTAAGGAGCCTGTGTTACAACTGAACCTTCTGGTGCAAACTTTGCAAATGTTTCTGTAAGCACTTCTTCACCAACTGCAAATACTTCTTCCTGAGTAGCAAAGCTCATCTCAAAGTCTAACTGATAGAACTCTCCTGGTGAACGGTCAGCTCTTGCATCTTCATCTCTGAAGCAAGGTGCTATCTGGAAATACTTATCAAAACCAGATACCATAAGAAGCTGCTTGTACTGCTGTGGTGCCTGTGGAAGTGCATAAAACTTACCCTTATACTTTCTTGATGGAACTATATAATCTCTAGCGCCTTCTGGTGATGAAGCACAAAGAATAGGTGTCTGGATTTCAAGGAAGCCCATATCTGTCATCTTCTGACGAAGGAATGATATAACCTTTGAACGGAATACCATATTATCCTTAACCTTAGGATTTCTTAAGTCTAAATATCTGTACTTAAGTCTTACATCTTCTCTTACTTCCTTAGATGTCTGGATTTCAAATGGAACCTGCTGGTAAACCTGTCCTAATACTGTAATCTTCTTAGCTTCAAGTTCAATAGTTCCTGATGGAATCTTAGGATTATATGTTTCCTCATCTCTCTGTTCCATAACACCATCGATACTGATACACTCTTCCTTCTTGATACCCTTTAAGAGTTCTGGTTCACGGATAACTACCTGTAATACTCCGTACATATCTCTTAAATCGATAAATGAAACTCCACCGTGGTCACGGATGTTCTCAACCCATCCTGATACCTTCATCTGCTTTCCAATGTCGTTTTCACTTACATTCTGTAATGTGACATCTCTGTAAATGTTTGCCATCTTATTAATAGCTCCTCTCTTATAGTTTTATATTGTTAATGTGTGTCTTGTTGCAGCTGATAAATATATTGCTCCTGCTTCCTGCAAAGGCTGTAACGATATAACTTAGCAGCAATCGTTATCTGCACGCAAAAAACCCGGAATGCCTTACCAGCATTCCGGGACGAATAATACATAATTATCCGCGGTACCACCCGCATTGAACGAAATCTGCTTCTGAATAGCTGTCATCTAGAAACTTGTCATCAATAACTTAACCACTCAGGCTTCTTCTCATTCCTCTTTAAGTACTTAACGCGTACAACGTAATAACCTACATATATCACCTGCCTGTCTATAACAGCTGTATGCATACGCATTTCATAACATATTCCAAGGGCATTGATATAATTCAGATATTCAACTCCAGAGTGTTCCTCTTGACAATTCCCTGTGTATGCTTTCAGTCGGTGGCATCACTTTCCTGTCAGGTTCCATGAAAAGAAGTCTCTTTCCCAGTCTTTAATATATTCATATAGATGAATAATAGCATATCCTTATGAATCATGTCAATCTATAACACAATTTTCTTTTGCAATTTTCTTTTATTAATTTTCTTTTGCGGGATTTAATCCTATACCTCATAATCAAGGCAGGATCTTACCGCTGTATATGGACGAACCTTTCCATCTGCTACAGCAACGTGGAGTGAATTAGTACTGTATGCCTTAAGTGCATCTGCATCTGTAAATGTTGTATCAAGCATAACATCAACTGTTGATGTTGGTAAGCCGTTAATATTAACCTTAACTTCTACCAGACCAGGAATCTTACCTGCAAGTCCTTCAAGGCCTTCCTTAATACCTTTCTTTACTTCTTCCTTTTCTGTATCTGTAAGCTCTTCCTTTAATTTCCACAATATAACATGTTTAACCATTCTTATTTGCTCCTTCTTTATCATTTATCTTCACTTTAGTTCACAGCCTTCTATATGCCTTGTTGTATCCAAGGCATATGTATATAACTGATTTATACAGCATTACACTCTATACACCCAGTTATCCTTTCTTGGCTTGCACTGTGGCTTATCTCCATCTGCATATCCAAGTATGCAATGTCCGATTCCTTCATAATCGCCTTCTATGCCAAGTGATTTAAGTATCTCTTTACCCTCTGCACTTTCAAACTCTTCCTTAGCTCTATGTATCCAGCAGCTATCTATGCCAAGTGCATGTGCTTCAAGCATAAGATTACCCATAACTAAAGAACCATCATATACGTATGTAGGCACACTCTTATCAGCCAGAACAACAAGTACAACCGGTGCACCATAAAATGGATCAAAGTCTTCTGGTTTACCCATAAATGCTGCATTCATCTTAGAAAGCTTATCTCTAAGTTCCTTATCGGTAACAGCGAGTATAACAGGTGACTGCCTGTTCTTACCTGTAGCTGCATAAGTTCCAGCTTCAACTATCTTATCTATTACATCTGCAGGAACCATGTCACTTTTATACTTTCTTACGCTTCTTCTTGTCTTAATCATTTCCAACACATCACTCATAGTAATCTTCCTTTCCTTAGCTTCTATAGTTGCTATTCTAATTTCTTCTTAATTATATACCATCATTCACATATCTGTTACAAATATTTAAAAACTTAATTGCATTTAACGATATAGACGGCATTAGTTTAAGAGGTTATTATCCCGTTATATGCAGCATTCCTATAAGCACAACTGCAGCCAATCCATAATATGTAACAACTGCAACAAGGTCATTGATAGTTGTTATAAGTGGTCCTGAAGCTACTGCAGGATCTATCTTTATCTTATGGAAAAACATAGGTGTAAGCACTCCTATAAGGCTGGATATGAGCATAGCCAGCAGTAGTGATACTCCAACACAGCCTGATATAGCGAATGCGTAGTGCCATGGCTTGCCTTTTACAACCATAATATATATGCCAAGCAATACGAATGCCATAGAGCCTAACAACAGACCATTAGCAAAGCCTATACGCATTTCCTTTAAGACGAACTCTAACTTCTGTTTAGCTGATATATTTTCATCCATAAGCACCCTGATTGTAACAGCAAGTGACTGTGTTCCTACATTACCTGCCATATCAAGTATAAGTGACTGGAAGCATACTATAATTGCAAGCTGTGATACTACATTTTCAAATATACCTACTACTGATGATACTCCCATGCCTAAAAAAAGTAATAATATAAGCCATGGAAGTCGTTTTTTCATACTGGCAAAAAGCCCCTCTGTAAGGTCATTTTCCTCAGTTAAACCAGCAAGCTTTGCATAATCATCACTCATCTCTTCATCAACAGCTTCTACTATATCAGAAGATGTGATAACACCTATTATTTCTTTATCTTTGTTTAATACTGGAATTGAATCTTCACTGTAATCCTTTAAGTCTTCGATACATTCGCTCATCTTTTCATGAGCATATACATATGGATAAGATGTACTGATTATATCTTCAAGCTTCTGATACTCCCTTGCAACAATAAGATCCTTTAAATCTATTGCTCCATAATATATATTGTTGTCATCAACAACATATATTGTATTTACGTTATCGTTTTCTTCTGCCTGTGATACAAGCTCTTTCATTGCACCCTTTATAGTCTGCCTGTTGTTTATACATATAAAGTTAGTAGTCATCTTACTACCAATCTCATCATCATTATATGAATAAATCAGACATACATCTTCCTTGGCATCTTTCTCCATATGTGATATCAGAGCCTGTCTTTCTTCCTCTGACACATTATCAAGGATATCTACGGCATCATCAGCATCCATCTTTTCAAGGACATCTGCCGCCTCATCCACAGACAGTTCTTCTATGTACTCTGGTGTATCCTCCAGATATGAGAATACCTCTGCGGTCCACTCAACACCAAGAATCTTATAAAGACGAATTCTGGTATCTTTATCAAGCAGTTTTACTGCATCAGCAATATCATTCTCATGATATTTCGACAATTTTTTACGGATTACCTCATCAGATCTGTTACTTTTAAGAATTCTTACTATATCTTTGCTATAATCCTTATGAATAACTACATTAGATAGAATCTTATTCATCATTATTCTCCTTTCACTATTAAAATGTTAAAAGAACAATGACAAAGATTAGAAAACAGGTAACTTTAACAGACTATTGCACACGTCCCTTTTAGAAACGCAGACAATAGCTTTGTCGGCTTATAATCTATGTCATTGCTTCCTATTTGAGGACTATCATGCCCGTCCATTATCGTCACCTCACTTTTTAATTTTATATAAACATTTTCATGCTTATTCAACTTTTTCATTTTATAATCTGGTCATTTATATGTCAACTTAAATCAACGTAAAATTTCCGGCTTTGATACCTACGAATTGTTCCGTGCTACGCACTCCCACAATTCTCCCCAATATTCGCATATCGTGGGATTTCATCCCACTTTTATGCTCATATTGGGGCGGGTCCCAAGGTCTAAACCCACCTATGAGCAAGCTCATGTGGATTTAGACCTTTTGACCCTGGTATCATATATCGAAACTAAGGCATTAAAAAAGATGGCAGTTCATATCATTTTCAATAAACCGCCATCTTTTAAGCTCCTATCGGGGCGGGTTCCAAGGTCTTTCACCCACCTATGAGCAAGCTCATGTGGGTTTAGACCTTTTGACCCTGGTATCATTATATATTCTTTTTTCTTCTTCGTGATAAAACACATATCATTCCTGAGCTTATAGCAAACAATAACCACACTGTGCCTGCTGCATGCATTGTATCTGATGTAGCAACGCTGTTATCTTTCGAATCTACAGATGTGTTATTATCAGGGATTACTGACTGGTTATTATCTTCAGTATTCTTTATTATATCCTTGTAGACAATCGCATATGTTGAAAATCTGTCTGTTTCAAATATGATAGTATTATCATTTTCATTATAATCAACAGATATATTTTCTGATTCTCCATTATGAATTCTTATTACACTATACTCTCTTTTTATAGATGCATCCTTATTGATAATATTTTCTGGAATTGCAACTTTAAGTTTTATAGCTGAATTCAATTCATGAACACTATTTTTATTACCATCTACATTCTTGTTAAGTACGATATCAAGTATGGTACCTATCTTTTCATCAGCTTTAAGCTTATTATCAATTAATTTCTTATCACTGTCAGTCACTTTATTTTCGATATTGTTTATATCTATTGTAACTTCTACTTTAACACCATTCTTGAATGCCTTAATTTCTTCTTCTGTAAAAACACTGTTAATTATTTCATTATTTGAACCCTCAATGGTCGTATCTGGTGTATCTTCTTTCTTTACAACTTCAACATTAATGCTGACATCTGCCTTAATCATAGGAATTATTGTAACATCTGTCTTATCTCCACATACTTTGCAATGATGCGACTTGCTTCCAGTTTCTGTAGTTGTAGCTTCCTTATCAACTGTCCATTCGTCACTGTAATCGTGACCTAATGCTGCTACCTCTTCTGTCTTTGTTGCACTACATCTTGTACATGTGTATGTCTTTTCTCCGGCTTCAGTACATGTTGGTGCCTTGGTTTCTGTTCCTTCGCCCCATTCATGGCCTAATGCTTCAATAATAGTTACATCTGACTTACTATCACAGCCTGGTCTTGTACAGTGATGTGACTTACTTCCTGCTTCCTCACAGGTTGCTTCTTTATCTACTGTCCATTCTTCACTATAAGCATGACCTAATGCTTCGATTGCTTCTGTCTTTGTTGCATTACATCTTGTACATGTGTATGTCTTTTCTCCGGCTTCAGTACATGTTGGTGCTTTGGTTTCTGTTCCTTCGCCCCATTCATGTCCTAATGCTTCTATTTCTGTTACTTCTGACTTACTATCACAATCTGGTCTTGTACAGTGATGTGACTTGCTTCCAGCTTCCTCACAGGTTGCTTCTTTATCTACTGTCCATTCGTCACTATAAGCATGTCCTAATGCTTCGATTGCTTCTGTCTTTGTTGCATTACATCTTGTACATGTGTATGTCTTTTCTCCGGCTTCAGTACATGTTGGTGCTTTGGTTTCTGTTCCTTCGCCCCATTCATGGTCTAATGCTGCTATTTCTGTTACATCTGACTTGCTATCACAGCCTGGTCTTGTACAGTGATGTGACTTACTTCCGGCTTCCTCACAGCTTGCTTCCTTATCTACTGTCCATTCCTCACTATATGCGTGACCTAATGCTTCTATCGCTTCTGTCTTTGTTGCATTACATCTTGTACATGTGTATGTCTTTTCTCCGGCTTCAGTACATGTTGGTGCTTTTGTTTCTTTTCCTTCGCCCCATTCATGTCCTAATGCTTCAATTTCTGTTACTTCTGACTTACTGTCACAGCCTGATCTTGTACAGTGATGTGATTTACTTCCGGCTTCCTCACAGCTTGCTTCCTTATCTACTGTCCATTCATCACTATATGAGTGACCTAATGCTTCGATTGCTTCTGTCTTTGTTGCATTACATCTTGTACATGTGTATGTCTTCTCTCCAGCCTCAGTACATGTTGGTGCTTTTGTTTCTTTTCCTTCACCCCATTCATGACCTAATGCTTCTATTTCTGTTACTTCTGACTTACTATCACAATCCGGTCTTGTACAGTGATGTGACTTGCTTCCGGCTTCCTCACAGGTTGCTTCTTTATCTACTGTCCATTCGTCACTATAAGCATGACCAAGGGCTTCTATCGCTTCTGTCTTTGTTTTATCGCATCTTGTACATGTGTATGTCTTCTCTCCTGCCTCGGTACATGTTGGTGCCTTTGTTTCTTTTCCTTCACTCCATTCATGTCCTAATGCTGCTATTTCTGTTACATCTGACTTGCTATCACAGCCTGGTCTTGTACAGTGATGTGACTTACTTCCGGCTTCCTCACAGCTTGCTTCCTTATCTACTGTCCATTCCTCACTATATGCGTGACCTAATGCTTCTATCGCTTCTGTCTTTGTTGCATTACATCTTGTACATGTGTATGTCTTTTCTCCGGCTTCAGTACATGTTGGTGCTTTTGTTTCTTTTCCTTCGCCCCACTCATGACCTAATGCTTCTATTTCTGTTACTTCTGTCTTGCTATCACAGCCTGGCCTTGTACAGTGATGTGACTTACTTCCTGCTTCTTCACAGGTTGCTTCTTTATCTACTGTCCATTCTTCACTATAACTATGACCAAGTGCTACTATCTCTTCTGTCTTTGTTTCTCCACACACCTTACATGTATATACCTTTTCACCTGCTTCGGTGCATGTAGAATCTTTTGATATTTCTCCATCATTCCATACATGTTCTTTATGCACAAGTGGCGAATCATTATAAGATGTTCTTTCCCACTGTAATGTTGTAAGGTCTTTTAACTTTCCAGCACCTGTATATGGCTGAACCTCTGTACTCAGTCTGTCTGCTGCATATAATACATAATCACTATATGGCAGTGCATTCTTGAATTCTTCTCTATCCTGAACAAGTGCTACCTCACCTGCCTTATCTGTGTTAAGTGCTACCTTTAACTCTGCCTGCTTGCCATCAAGCATATATATAGAATTAAATGCATTGATATATCCGGCTGCACTGCTTCCATTACCACTTATAAGTGCATTAGTCATACCTGACATATAGCAGTTCTCAAGTAGCATATGTGCTCCACAGTTAGATGAAGCACCATTACTTACTATTTTCTGTGCATACTCTGAACCTGCTGTTTTTTCTATATCCTGACGATAATTCCTAAGATTCTGTGCATCCATAATACAATTATACACATGTGCTGTACCGAATCTTAATCTAGGCATTCTGTCCATAGAATCCTTATAGTAGTTATTAGCAAATGTTACTGTTATATTCTTAGCTGATGTATCCTCATCGCTCTGTCCAAGAAGATGTGTTTTCTTCTGTCCATATGCATAATTACGTATCTGTTCATGTGTCATTCCAGATTCAAGCAAATGCTTATAATATGCATATCTATCCGGATTAGCCTTCATAGCATTCATCATATTATCAAAGAATGTTCCACCATCACTTGCTGGAAGGAATTCACACCATGATATTGTTATATTACTATAAGCTGATGGAGTCTTGATATCTATAACACCATCATATGCCTTATAAAAAGTGCAATGGTCAATCCATATATTAGAACTGCCCTTTTCTATAGTCATATAATCCCAGTCATTACGGTCATATCCACCATTTGATTCATCGTCCCATTCCCAGAGTTCATCAAACTTAATATTTCTTATAATTATGTTATCAGAACCTGTTATATCTATACATGTATGTGTAATCTTAGCACCATTCTTAGAATAGATTGTAAGATTGCTCATACCTGCAAGCTTTAACATAGATACTCCTGAGCTGATAAGATCCGGATGTGTAATAGGATACTTCTGATGTGCAGTTATAAATGACTTATATTCTGAATACCCCTCAACTTCTTTATCGCCAAGTGCTATATCCGCTGTAAGCTCTATAACTGATGCACGTCCGCTTGCTTTGACACTCTTTATCGCATCTAAGAATTCTTTGGCACTTCCTGCCTTATAATAATTCTTTGACTCTTCAAGAAGATTACCACCGCCAGTTACACCAGCACTTGCTGCATAACCTTCAACATTATACTTGTAAAGACCAGTATCATTACCATCATTTTCATTATATGTATCTGATACATACTGTGTTATAACATATTTCTGCTCTGCTTTAGTTGTTACATTTCCTGCGTAGTTAATACCCACTGCACTAAATACTGAATAAGGATCCCATCCAAGATAATTAATCTTAATCATCTCATCTGCCTTTTTCTTAGATATCTGTGGTCTGTTAGCATTAATAGCATATCCTGGTCCATAGCTTCCGTATTCATAAAATCTTGCGGCCTTAGCTGAATTACCACTCATATCTGCATATGGATTAGCTGCATTTGCGCGTAGAATTTTTCCCATATAACAGTCTATCCATGTTATATACGCATCTGCACCCCAAGGTCGTGCAAGATAATACTTGCTACCTGAGCATCCATCCTCTGAAAGAACCTGACACTTATAGAATGTAAGTCCATAAGCTGCATCTGCTGAAGTCCTAGGAGCACATACATAACCTGAATTCTTGTTGGCATTATATCGGAATACAAGCTTACAGTCGTTAAATAACGCTCTAGGCTCTCCACCATATATAAAGTCTACATTACCTGCTATATAACACTTGTAGTAATACTGTGTACCCTTATTGGCACATAATGTATCCTGATAACCAAGTATTCTTACATTAATATAAGAAGCATTATCAGCATCACTGCTTAATGCATCTGCTGACTCATTGCTCTTAGTTCCATCTCCAAGATAGTTATATGTATTCTCGAACGTAAGATTCTCTGCCGTAAAGTTGTGTGCTGTGCTTTCAATACGTACTGCACAACGCTTAGCCATGTCACCTCCGGCAAGTTCTTTAACATCATAATATATTCTTGTCTTTTCACTATCCTCTCCTATAAGAGAAATATATGGTGATGATACAACAAGATGTTCATTATAATTGCCTTCCTTAACAAGGATAACAACTCTTTTTGTATTAGCTTTATCAACTGAATTTACAGCTGCCTGAACTGTCTTATATGTAGGGATGCCATTAACTTGCTCTCCATCTGTTCCATCATATGCAGAATCTACCACTTTATCATAATTAGTCAGATATACATAATTAAAAGTTTCCCTGGTTACACTGCCATCTTTAGCCTTTATAAGCAGCTCAACATCATTTCTTCCTGCTGAAAGTGAAGCATCTGTAAATGCAAATGTGCCCTTTACAGCCACAGACTTTTCATCTACAACTGTTCCATTAATCTTTAATGTAACTGTTGACTGTTTTTCAACAACTCCTTCAAGTGTAAGCTTTCCGTCATATACTGTGTTGTATGATCTTCTTGTTATAGTAAGTCCTGCTGAAGAATCTTCATATGCATATTCTCCTGTATGTCCTGCACTTGGTACTGCCCATACAGAATCTGATGGATTACTATAATTATCAATCCTGCCATCTATGTGTGAGTATGCTATTACATAGTAATAATATGGCATCTCTGCTTCAACATCACTATCTTCATAAGCACATTCGCTTATTGTTGCTATGAGCTTGGCATTATCACTTGTTTCATCATATGAATAACGATACAACTCATATGTATCTGCTTCATTAACCTTACCCCATGCAACATTAATCTTATCACTTGTTGATAATGTACTAAGCACTGGTTTATCAAGTGCTGGTCTTATATATACTTTATCTGACTCAACGTATGAATTAATCTCACCGTCAACGCCAAGCTTTCCGCTTACCCTGAACTTGTAATCGCCAGCTTCTTTTAATATATATCTGTATGAAGTATCTGTAAGTGCAGACTCAACCTTACTCCATGTACTTCCATTATCCTGTGACACTTCAAGTACATATAAGCCATCTCCGTCTGCCTCTACTTTATTAGTCCAGCTTACATCTATATATTCTCTTGTGTCTGAACCTATAGCTGTAACTGTATCTATTTCCGGTGCTGTTCCTTTTGCCTTGTAGCATTTATTCTGGTCATAAAGAACTTTTCCATCAGCGGCTTCATACTTCATATTCTTAATAGTCGCCTCAACTCCGGCTAATACAAAACCATAAGATACTGCTGTAGCAGCTTTATCAGTCTTAAACAGCTCTGTACTTGTATACTTGTACACTAACTGTCGTTCTGTCTGTCCTTTTGGTGTAACAGATATAGCCAGACCCTCGTCTGTCTTTACCATCTCAAAATGCACCATTGTACCAACAGCTACAGTTCCTGATAATGCACTTCCTGCACCAACTGGTTCACTTGTTCCTTTGTAATATATCTGCTTTAATTCTGTTGACTTTCTTATACCGGCTGTAGCTATCATGCTGCCATCATAAGCACCAAAGAATAAGCCGTTGCTTGAGCTGTTTCCACATGAATTAATAATTATATCTGCTGATAATTTATTAATATCTGCTGTTTCTTCAAAACCATAGTAACTTACTGTTGAACTTATATTAGTTTTATCTGCTGAAAGTGTACCACCTGTCTGTGTCAGCTTAAGCCTCTGTCCTTCCGGCTGTACTACAAGACTATCTGTGCTGCCTGTTATAACTGGCATCTTTGGCTGCTCAACATATTCAACTTCCTTGGCATCGTATACTACTGATATTGACTTGATATAGGCATCTCCTCCTGTAGATACTATCTCTACTGTACCTGCCTCCTTAGAATCATATCTGTAAGACGAAACTGCTGTTGTTGTACTCGCTGCTTCTCCACCTATTGTATACAAAGCATACATACCACTATATGCTTCTACAGATACCGTACATCTTCCAGTTACAGGAACTACTATCTTCGTCCCACCATTAAACTGCGCTTTATCACCAGATGCAGCCAGCTTTCCTGTACTTGCATCAATATAAAGTCCATTATAATATCCGGTATTATTTTGTATTGTCTTATTAAAATAATCACCAGAACCAGACACGAAAGACCAGCTTGTTATCTGCTCGAATATAACTTTCTGTGTCACTTCACCTGATTTAACTGTTATATCTGCTCCTGACTTAAGCTTATATGGCTGTGCTATGAAATCACCACCAATAGTAAGTGTATAAGAGCCTTCTCTAAGCCTTATATTATCCTTTGAATCAAAGCTATATGTATATCTGCTGTTATCTTTGTTAGTATATGTATATATTATATTCTTTCCTGTAAGATCCGGTTTATCTGGAAGATTAAGTGTAACAGCATATGTTGGCTTAAGACCTGCTGTTATGTCTAATACTCCGTCTTCTGTATAGCTTACTCCACTATGTGCTGATGTTATCTCATAATCATCCGCTCCTGTGAGTACTACATTATATGTCACTCCCTTTTCAACTCTTGCAGAATATGACTTCTTATCAGCTGCCATAACGACCTCTGGTACATATTCTGTATCAGCATCTGTTAAAAATGATACTCCAAGCTGTGACACATCGTATTCATCTGCAATACCTGTTATATTACCAGTTACCATCTTAGTTGAAAGCTTCATGATTGTAATATCTGCTGTCACCTGACCTGAAGCTTCCTTGCTAACCTTTACCGATGTTATACCACTAGTTATAATATAAGCAGGATTACTTATAGAAAGCTCATATTCCATCTCTTCATCTTCTACTGGAACCTCAACTGAGTACATGTTATCTGATATAATACCAGAATACTGCAGACCTGTAGTCTTATTAACTGCAACTACACTTGTTCCATCAGGAATAGCTGATGAGGATGTGATAGTTCCTTTGATTGATGTCTTTTCAAGCTCCATACATTCAACTGAAACAGACTGAATATATGTTGAAGAATTATAAACTGATTCTAATTCTATATCACCTTCATCACCTGTAAGATAACACTCTATTGTAACTGTATTATATGAACCATCTAATTTTGTATTAGATATGCATTCTGCTTTCCTGACTGTTCTTCCACTCACCTTCCAGTATGAAGACAGTATATCTTTTGTATTATCAACTGCACTTATATTATTCTTATTAACTATAAGTGTTATAACTGCTTTATCTCCTATAACTGGAACATACAGTTTAGTGCCAGTATTAATCTGGATTCTTTTATTAGATGCATCAGGATAAAACTTTCCTTTAGATGCATCAATATATAATACATCACCATCAGCATTAGTATATGTTCCTTTACCTGATTGTATCACAGTCGCTGTAGTATTATTAGCTGCGGCTGTCATTGTATTATTGGTACTATAATCCCATACTGCAGAAATCTTTTTATCTGTACTTGTCTTAAAATCATTAAGCTTGTTATCAGAAAATGCTGCTGATGTTGTTGCAGTACTTGTAGATGAATCTATCTGGATAGAATATAAATATGTATTAACACCTACTTTAAGTGCTACATTCTCTGCACCATTATTCACATATCCTGTTATCTCGTATATCTTGTTTCCTTTAGCCTGTACAGTAGTATCCTGCATACCATCTAATTCAATATCAGAGGCAGTTAATGTACTTTCTGACTTTAAAGTAATTGTACATCTGCCAGCTCCCTTAACTATAGGAAATGTAAATAACGTACCTGCATTAGTCTGATATGCATTACTTCCATTGCTTGCAAACTTACCTGATGTGGCATCCACTGTTAATTCGTTATTATCAGAATTAAGCAGTTTTCCACTATTTTTTTGCAACTGGGTAACTTTATTCCCATTACTGTCAAACATTTTATCGTTCGTATCTGCATATGTCCATATAGCAGACATACTCTCAGCTGCCTTTGCCTTAACAGCAAACAGCCCATCTGGTATAGAAATTCCCGACAAGATTAAAGCAACAGCCATAATCACAGCCGATATTCTCTTAAACCATCCTTTCTTCCTTACTGATTTCTTCATGTTTTCTCCCTTTCCCGGCATAAAATACTATAATGTAACACTATTAACAAGAGATAGTGTGAAAAATAAGATTTTTGATTGTTCTAATACATGTCATACTCTATGTTAATCTTACACAAAAAAATGCCTCATATTTTTATTTAAGAATACAACCTGCACTATTTTTACACCACCAAATTTTTTTTATTTTATATATCAACTACAGATTTTTTCATCTTTTATTTGTCTTTTTTTTAGTACATAAGTACTATATTATATAACTATCTACACATCATAATCAATTACATGAAAATCAATCCAACTACAAAAACACCATGAAAGCCTTTAAACTTTCATGGTGTTTTATATTAGGAAAAAAGTTTATATAAATGTGATGTGATTCACATTTGTACCAGTCCAATAAATCAATCTTATCTGATAATCATTAAACATTATCCAGCACTATACAAGACCAAGTATATGTGGAAGGAACATTGATATCTGAGGAATATATGTTACAAGTAACAATGCTATAAGGATTACTCCGAAGTAAGGAAGCAGTGTCTTTATAACGCTCTCGATTGTCGTTCCACCAACACGGCAGCCTGTAAAGAGGATTGTACCTACAGGAGGTGTTATTGTACCAATAGATAAGTTGAAGCATAGTAATATACCAAAGTGGATAGCATCCATGCCAAGTGACTTACAGATTGGTAAAAGGATAGGCGTAAATATAAGTATTGCTGGTGTTACATCCATAAATGTACCTACTACAAGTAATAATACATTTATAAGAAGTAATATAAGGAACTTATTAGTTGTAAGACCAAGTATTGCCTTAGCTATCATATCTGGAATTCCTGTAAATGCCATAGCCCATGACATAATAGATGAAAGACCTATCATGAATGTGATAATACCTGTTGTCTTAGCTGCTTCAAGGACAATTCTAGGAATATCCTTAATCTTAAATGCTCTGTATATAAGTGATAATACCGTTGCATACACTACTGCAATAGCAGAACCCTCTGTTGCTGTAAAGATACCTCCAAGGATACCTCCGATTACGATTACGATAAGTAAAAGACTTGGTATTGCCTGCCATAAAGTCTTAAGGGCAACCTTAAGCGGTACTCTTGATTCTGCCTGATATCCACGCTTTTTAGCCATGATACCTGCAAGCACCATAACTGCACCACCCCAGAGAATACCTGGAATATAACCTGCCATAAAAAGTGCTGCTATAGAAACACTGCCTGCAACGCTTGAATAAACGATCATAGTGTTACTTGGTGGGATAAGCATACCTACTGGAGCAGATGCTACGTTAACTGCTGTACTATAGTTCTTATCATATCCTTCCTTTTCTTCAAGTGGTCCGATTGTACCACCCATGGCAGCGGCTGCTGCTGCACCTGAGCCTGAGATTGCTCCGAATAACATATTAGCTACTACATTTGACTGTGCAAGTGCACCAGGCATACGTCCACTAATTACCTTTGCACAGTTTACAAGTCTCTGTGCTATGCCACCATTATTCATTATGTTACCTGCAAGAATGAAAAATGGAATAGCTATAAGTGAAAACGAGTTAGAACCCGCGAATATTCTCTGTGCTGATGTTGCGAAAGAAACATCTGCTGGAATCATACATATCATTGAAACTGCTGATGACATACCTATGGCTACACCGATTGGAGCACCGATAACAAGCAGTACTACCAGTATTGTAACCATTACTAAGGCTACCTGTAATGCTATACTCATATTTACCTCCTATTCTGCCTTCTTCTTAAGCTCAAGACCGATATTATATATGCTGTAGAATATAATAATCACGCCACATATTGGAATTATAGAATATATAATACCTGTTGGAATATGTAAGATTGAATCGTACTGTACGAAATTCATCTGTGTAATCTTGAAGCCGCCGAATACCATTATAAGTCCTGCAAACACTATAGTTACACACTCAATTATAATGTTTACCACTGTCTTTGCTTTTCCTGGAAGCTTATCCTTTAAAACTGCTATATTGATATGTTCTCTCTGTCCAAACATATAAGTTGCAGATATAATTATCAACCATACGAATGAATATCTTGTAAGAATCTCTGTCACACTGCTTGGTGAAGAGAAGATATATCTTGCAACTACCTGGTAAGTTACCATAAGCACCATCATAATAAATATGAATACGCTTGCATACGAAGTTATCTTATCTAGTATATTCTTAACTATTTTCATATAAGTACACCTCCTCATTAATCCTGATTACGTAGAGCTTCTACCTTATTATATATATCCTTTGTCATATCTGACTGGTTAGCGATACTATCAAGTAATGGCTGACATTTTTCCCTGAATTCGTTAGTATCAGGATATACAAAGATTGCTCCATGGGCTTCTGCTTCTTCCTTGCCCTTTTCGACAGCATCCTTAAATGTATCAAACTCATAATCTGTTGATTCCATGACAAGCTGGTCGAATATTTTTCTATCCTCTGCTGATAAACTATCAAGGAAGTTAGTACTTGCTACTACTACATCTGGATGTACAATATGTCTTGTATATGAATAATACTTAGCCACTTCATAATGCTTGAAATCTGAATATACAAGTTCACTGTTTTCACCTGCATCTATAACACCCTGCTGAAGTGCTGTATATACCTCTGACTGAGACATTGCTGTACCTGTACCACCCATATACTTAACCATGTTAAGATATGTTGTACTATCATTAACTCTGACGATCATACCCTTAAGATCCTCTGCTGAGTTAATAGGCTTGGCTGCATATATATTTCTCTCACCAGCTGTATATATTGTAAGAACCTCAAAATTATACTTTCTTGTTGACTTAAAAAGATCTGTAAACACACCAGCTTCTGTTGCTCTTCTTAAGTGATCCATATCCTTATAAAGATAAGGGGCACCTACGATAGCAAAATCAGAATCATATCCTTCTGGAACTGAACAGGGTACGATAGCCATATCAAGAGCTCCTGTTCTTATAAACTCTGCCATGGAACCCTGCTCGCCAAGTACACCATTGGCATATATAGTCATCTTGTATCTTCCATTAGTCGCCTTTTCGAACTTTTCACCAAGTTCCTTCATAGCTTTATACTGTGGATGATTCTCATTCTGGTTAAATGCTACTCTTATAATCTTTACTTCCTGACCGTCTGCACTGTCAGTTGAACATCCTGTAAGTGTAAGACTGGCCAGCATTGTTATGCATAATACTAATGCTATTATTTTCTTGCCCATAAATTCCTCCATATCTGATACATTTCAACCGTCAGTCATAAACCCTGATAAACAACTGACAGCTTTGCTCTAATGCATCTGCCTGATTACTTTAAAAGCTCTAAGCTTACCTTGACTACAACCTTTCTTACTTCCATAGGTTCTCCATCTGCAACCTGTGGTCTGTGTACATCTGTTGGAAAGAATACACAGAAACATCCTGGTGTTGAGGTGATAAAGCCTTCATTTTCTACCTTCTTGTAGAATATAAGATCTCTTTCATCGAATCTTTCATCCACCTCATAATTTCCTGTATCTGGTGTAAAGCCTAACTTTTCTCTTCCTGTTACAAGGAACTGGACATCTAAGTACTTTTCGTGAATCTCTGGTTTTCTATCACTTACTGGTTCTGTCATAGCATCGAATACCTGTGCATATAACAGTTTACCTTCTATTTCATATACACCTGTTTGCATTTTAGTAAAATCATTGCTCTTTAAATATTCTATAGCTCTCTGTACTGCCTTTGGATAATTAGAATAATCATCCTGTGTGTGAATTGATGAAAATATCATCTCTGCTCCCTTCTGTCTGCCTTTCACATGCAGACATTTCGTATTTAATTCAGTATTCAATCCAGTAATGACTCTTTAAATGCTTATTTACTGGACATTGTTTTTACTTTTATTCTCCATAGCATGAACCATATTAACTATCATTTTATGCGAAGGAACCGGAATTCCAAGTCTGTCTCCTGCCTTCACAACTGCACCACTTATTGTATTAACCTCTGTAAGTCTTCCTGCCTTTAAGTCTGCATATATAGAAGTCCTTCCTTCTGGCGAGTTGATAGATGTATTTCTTACTCTCTCAATCATCTCATCTTCATCAAACTCAAGTCCCATAGCCTTTGCTACCTGCATTGCTTCTTTTATAAGTGTAACTGTCATATTCCATGCATATTCATCCTCTGCGATAAAACCGATAGGCACCTGAAGCACTCCTGTTAATGCACTAAGTGAGACATTCGTAAAAAGCTTATCCCATATAAGCTGCTGTATGTTACTGTAAATGTGTGTATCAAAACCACATCCATCAAAACATTCCTTTACTTTATCAAGCATACCCTTCTTATCTTCTACAAGCATGCCAATGTTAGTCTTACCCTTACCGCCTCTTCTTACATATCCGTTATCAAGAATAGCTCCATTATCTTCTGTTGTTCCTATAATAATTCTTTCCTTAGGAACAAACTCTTCAATAATATCTTCGTGTCCGGCACCATTCTGAAGAGTTAAAACATAAGTATTATCACCGATTATAGCCTTATTTTCCATAAGAGCAGCTCTAGAATATAATGCCTTGACAAATATAATAACAAGATCAACCTCACCTATTCCTTCGCTGCTAAGCAATGCCTTTGGATGATATATGACATCTTTATCATTCTCATATAGCTTCAATCCATCTGCATTAATCTTTTCAACAAGCTCTTCCTTCTTATCTATCATATAAACATCATTGTTTATTGAAAGATGGCCTCCATATATAGAACCCATAGCACCAGCTCCAAGTACTGCTATCTTCATAGTGATCCTCCATTCTTGCGCTGCTTCTTTGCGCATCTCAAGTTTGTGCGAAGTACAAATCTTGCGTGTGAAAAATCTTATTTTTCACACTATCCTCCATTTCTGAACCGTAATACTTCTTATTATACAATATACTTTTTATAAAGCATACTCATCAGCTTTTACAGACTTACCGGCTGATTATCATCCCACTTTTATGCTCATATCGGGGCGGGTCCCAAGGTCTTTCACACACCTATGAGCAAGATCATGTGGGTTCAGACCTTTTGCCCCTGGTATCTTTCTATATTATCTCGTAAATTCAGCAAGTCCTTCGATTGCATATGCTCTGATAGGGCATGAATCTAATCCATAGATTGGAAGTGGTGAATATGACATGAAGAATGTATCCTGTGAAAGCTTATCAAGATTCTTTAATACTTCAAGGAATACTATGTTTTCTGCCATACAGATATCGTGGAAAGGCTTAACATCTTCGTTGCAATTCTCAATTGAAACTCCATCACCAAAGCCTACACACTTAATCTTGTGGTCTACACACCACTGTGCTGTTTCACCATTAACTAATAATCTCTGATCCTTATCTGTATTAGTATCAGGTGTGAATGGATCAATCTTATAAGAAGAATCTATGATAAGAATATCTCCTTCCTTAACCCAGCCCTCTGTTGCCTTATCAAGGTCTGCTGCACTGATGTGCTTTCTATGAGGAAGTGTTTCCTTGAAATCTACATATATTGCTCTTCCCATAAATGTTGTAAGTGGAAGCTCTGCAACTGATGGCCAGTTATCATCATGATGATAAGGACACTCACAATGTGTTCCAAGGTGGCTTGTAAGATCCATAGCTGTATGGAAATCAGGGATTGGTCCACCTGTATTATATCTGATAAGATGGCATCTTCTCGACTCTGTCTTTGGGTCTAATGGCTTTGTAAGATCGATCACCTTTAATCCGTTTCCTAAATCAAATGTTGTATTCATAATATTTTTCCTCCTTAAACTTTGTTATTGATTGTGTTTTAAAATGTTTGTTAACTTTTTGTCTTTGTTTTTGACATTTGCAGTATACCAGTATACCGGTATATAATCAATTATCAAAGTTCTATAAAGTTATACCTCTTTTTTTGTGCATTTTATATAATTCAGCGTTGTTTTAGAAATACTTTATATAAATAGTCACTTGGATTTTTATATAAGTTTGATAAATAAATATCAATGTCATATCATAATGTCATATGTAGAACAAAAGAAAAAAATCGCAGAAATAGAATAACGGAATTTAAAAAATTTACACTTTTTGACACTTTATTTTATATGGTGTAATATATGATATTGCTTTTATTTTTAAGTCATGTAACATAACATATTGGATTAAATAGATTTAATTTTACAAAAATGGAGATATAATATTTATGAACACTTCTACATCATACTGGCTGAAAAAAGGCATACACAATGGTATGCCAATAGCCTTTGGATATCTGGCTGTATCCTTCACTCTTGGTATAGCTGCCAAAAATGCTGGATTAACAGCACTGCAGGCTGCCCTGGCAAGTATAACCTGCCACGCATCTGCTGGAGAATTCGCCGGATTCACTCTTATAGCCGCACTCGCCACATATACAGAAATAGCTGTCATGGAGCTTATAATCAATGCACGATACTTTCTTATGTCGTGTGCTTTAAGCCAGAAGCTTGACAACAAAATGCCTTTTTTTCACAGACTGATCATGGGACTTTTTGTTACTGATGAAATATTTGGATTATGTGTATCTGTTCCTGAAAAGCTTAATCCAGCCTATATGTATGGTATGGTGCTTGTTGCATCCCCAGCCTGGGTTCTTGGAACCTACTTTGGTGTACTTTTTGGAAACATACTTCCAGCAAGCATCGTAAGTGCGCTAAGTGTCGGACTATATGGAATGTTTATTGCTATCATCATTCCACCAGCAAGAAAGAACAAAATTGTAGCTTGCGTTGTTGCTATATCTATGATTATAAGCTGCATATTCTCTTATGCACCTGTTGTCAGTTCGATATCATCTGGAACACGTATTATTATCCTTACAGTAGTTATTTCACTAGCGGCTGCTGTATTGTTTCCTGTTAAAGAAAACGAATGTTAAAACTAAAGGAGCTAAAAGAAATGCTTTTACATAATACTTATATATACATACTTATAATGGCAGCTGTAACATACCTTATCCGAACACTGCCGCTTACACTTATCAGAAAAGAAATCAAGAATACAACCATCAAGTCTTTCCTGTATTATGTACCTTATGTAACACTGGCAGTTATGACGTTTCCTGCCATACTTGAATCTACAAACAGTGTTATATCCGCCGCTATTGCATTTGTGATAGCTATTGTACTTGCCTGGATGGGAAAAAGTCTTTTTCAGGTTGCTATGTTTAGCTGTGCTGCTGTATTCATAGTTGAACTTCTTATGAGATTTATTGCTGGTTAATTGTATACTGTCAATTATTTCACGCATTATGCTTATTTTCAATATAGCGCTTATATACTGTTTACTGATACTATAATAAACTGATAACAATATACTAAAGACAATATATTAAAAGCATATACTAAAAAACCCTGCTATAGTGATTACAACTAATCAACTATAGCAGGGTTTAATAACTTCACAGAACCTTAAATCAACATATATCAGGGTTTATATTATGGAGGGTTCTGTATTATGGGCAAATCTTCTGATAAGCCTTGAAGTTATCAGCATATTAATCAAACCTTCTTATCTTTTATCATATAAGATAAGAGCAATCATCTCAACAGGCTCGTTACCTATCGCCTCTATTCCATGACCTTCACCTGAACCTGTAAATGTAACATCTCCAGCTGTAACTGTCTTTATAACACCATTATCATTATACTTTGCTGTACCGCTTAATATATAATAGGTTTCTGACTCACCATTATGGATATGGTATCCTATAGCAGAACCTGGATATACTGTTGTATGTCCAAATACTCTGCCTGTTTTATACATCTCATCCTCTCCATTAAGAAGACTTCTTACAAGTATTTCTCCAGTTCCATTGAAGGGACTCGGTTTTTTATCATATATTTTATCATCTCTTTTACGAACCATACATATCTCCTTTCCTGTCAGTGCAGACTCATGTTTATATAATCAACATTACATAGCATAGACATCTGCTCTGACAGTATTTTCTTACTATATTTTTATCAATACACTTATACACCTTATTAATTTACTGTATCTGTTGGGGGAATATTATTTATTATATTTCTTAGCCATATCATTGAATTCTTCTTCTATTCCAATATAGTAGTTAAGCCCCATGTCAATCCACTTTGGCATATCTTCTTTTGGCATGCCACCCATATCGTGTTCATCATGGAATACAGTATTGCGGTCTTTTAAAGTTTCCTTACCATATACATACATACCAAACATAGATGCTTTCTCAAATACGTGGCATGTTACAAAGTTAAATCCATAAGGAATAACATCATCAAGGTTAATATCTGCCTTGCCATTCTTACTCATAACATCCGGCCACATCTTCCAGCCCTTAACTTCCTTACTTACCTTTTCAGCTTCCTCTATAGTCTTAAGACCAATAATAAGTGTCATAACATCAACACCCATATCCTTTGCCATAGCCTCAGCAGCCTTACATCTTTCAATAGCCTCATCTATACCATATTCAAGCTTACATTCTGTACGTGCTATAACTAAGAAATCTGTTCCCTTTGCAGCCTCAAGACTTGCTGCAACTTTTGCAAGCCATTTTTCTCTTGAAACAACTTCATGCTTGATATCTCCATCCTTATATCCGTTCATCATTGCAAAACCCCATCTGTTCCAGCCTCTGATGCCTGTTGTATCATCGATAGTACAGCCTTTTGCTCCTGCATTTATAAGTCTTTTTATAAGTCTGTATGTAGTAAGTGGAGTATCTCCGAATCCATCATCTGCATCTACTATAAGTGGAAGTGATGAATAATTACATATTCTTTCTGTTGACTGTACAAGGTCATCTGCTGTTATAAGACCAATATCCGGAAGACCTGCAACACTTTCTGCAAGCTGTCCACCACTTAACATAAGTGCCTTAAAGCCCGTGAGTTCCGCTGCTCTTGCAGTTCTACAGTCCCATACACATGGTGCAAAGATCTGCTCGTTTTTTACTAATTCCTTAAATGATGTTGTTTCTTTCTTAATATACTCTTCTTTCATAATTCTTTATTCCTTTCTGCTGATATGTTTATAGTTTTTTACTGATATTTTATAACACTTTAAGCTGCTATAGGATACATAATGTTGCCAAGTACTAAGGCAAGTGCGAGTGCAAGTAATGTAATAACAACTGTTACTACGAATAAATATTTATAACCTTCCTTGTATGAAACTCCTGATATAGCAAGGACTGCAACGATACCGCCGCTATGAGGAAGACTGTCAAGACCTACAGATGCAATAACACCTATTCTGTGCATTATAGCTGGATTAACTCCCATAGCCATAAATGGTTCTGCAAGTACTGAAAGTGTTGTTGAAAGTCCTCCCATACCTGATGCATTAAGTCCACATAATAATGTAGTAGCAATACCAAATATAATAAGTGGATTACCACCTGATGTACTAAAGTTAAGAATTCCATTAACAATCTGGTTAAATCCTGGTGCTGCTTTAACCACTGAACCTATGGCTACTATAGCTGATGCATTGATAGTTGTAACTGCTGCACTGCTGACTGCATCTGTAAGCAGCTTCTGTACTCCTGTAATATTCTTAAAGAATAATATACAGCAAAGAACAATTCCTGATAAAAGTGCAACTGATATATCCTGCTTTAATACATTCAGTACAACTGCTACACATACGATAGGAAGAATAGCAAGTACTACATTAGGCAGCTTTCCATTTGCTTCCATCTCATCTGTCTTTGCAAGAACTTTAGATGTTTCTTCATCAACAATAAAACCTTCTCCATTTTTCCTGGCCCTGTTTGACTCCCACATAAGATAAACCAGAATAAGTGCAAGTGTAAAAACACCACATACAACACCAACTACTGGAGCTGCCATAGCATTAGTTGGAAGAAATGATGATGGAATAATATTCTGCACCTGAGGATTACCCGGTAACATTGTTACCCATGTGAATATACCAGCACCAATTGTTGCAGGTATAAGTTTTCTTGGCATATCAGCTTCCCTGAATACCGCAAGTGTGATTGGATAAAGGGCAAAACATGAAACCATGGCAGATACACCACCATAAGTTAAAAGTCCACCAGCGATTACGATAGCTGGTATGGCAAACTTAACACCAAGCTTACCAATAATAAATGAAGCTATTGACCTTGCTGCTCCTGTAATATCCATGACCTTTGAAAGAATGGCACCTAACAACAGCATAAGCCATGATGATTTAACAAAGTTTGCAAATCCAGTCATATAATCACCTGTCATAGTTGATACAACTGGAAGTCTGCTGAAAAGTGCTATAAATATAACACTGATTGCCGCTGCATATACAACCGGCACTTTCTTTAATGTAAGGACTAGTAACAATGCAAGTCCTACGAGAATGATTATCATATCCATATGATTGTCCTCCTACAATTTCCTTTTAATCTTATAGCGTATGATTGATTATATTTACACGCTATTGGATCTGTACTAAATACTTTTATACAAATCTGTCATTGATTAAGAAATGCTAAATCCATGCTTTCATAATATGCGCGCTTATTTTTACTTGCATTATTTGCATACCTCTTGTGTAACTGTAGTATACAACAGTTATTTAAGTTTGCGCAATGCTTAATTTTCTATAATTTTTTCATTATATTTTTGTGCATTTTCGCCAATACATTGTTTTGATTTTACATGTAATTTCATATAAGTGTCCTTTTCGAATTATATTAAAATCCATAAAAATAAACATTATTTTTTAGATACACATCAATTCTTTAGCTACCTCACCAGCTTTTTTCTAAATGTTTTAACAATTTATCTGTTGCTAATCAGCTTATATTAGTGTAATATAATAGATGTATACATCAGTTATTAAACGCGATACATTATAAAACAATAATGTGTATTTTAACACATTATCATTCTCTAACATGCATTTATATTAAACGTAAAACATGAATAGAGAAAAATCTACGTAGAAACGGAGAATTATTATGGCAAATACAGAAAATATGTCCAAAAAGGGATTAAAAGAACAAACATACCTCACGCTAAAAGAAAGAATGGTTGATTGTGTATACCCACCTGGATCTCTTATTAACGAAGCACAACTTGCTGCTGATCTTAATCTCAGCCGTACACCAATAAGAGAAGCCATAAGCAAGCTTGAAATGGAAGGCTTTGTCCAGATTCTGCCTAAAAAAGGTATATACGTTACTAATATAACTTTCAATGATGTAATACAGGTTTTCCAGACACGACTAGAAATCGAACCAATAGCTCTTAAGCTTGCTGCTCCCCATCTTCCTAAGGAAGGGCTTACCCTATTCTGTCAAAAGTTCGAAGAACCTGTTACAGATATACATAACAGCTTCCGCCTTGATACTGCTATGCATCTTTTTATTATTGAACATTGTGGAAACAAATATATAATTGACATGATGCAGCGCGTTTTTGAGGAAAATACAAGGATAATAATTTCAAGTAAACAGAATCAGGCTCATATACATGATGCCAAGCATGAACATATGGAAATCCTTAACTTGCTGATTAACGATAAATATGCTGAAGCTGAGGCTGCCATGAGAACTCATATCGAGGAATGTAGAAGAGCTGCTCTGGATTACTTTTTAAACAATCAGGTATATACTTCATCAACAAACAGCTCATCTTATATAAAAGAGCTTGAAAAATACTCTTAATATACAGATTATAAATATTATCGTATTAAAAATTGTTAAACCCCAGCCACATATGCACTAAGCATCTGTGACCGGGGTTTAATAACTTAATCCGACATCTTTTTACAATCTATTTTTTCTTATAATTAGCAATACCAAATATCGCACATAACAATATGCATGCGAATATCATCCATCCAACAAGATATGATGTTCCAAGCTTTACGAATGTATCATAATATCCCTTAAGATATACAACCACAATAATTGCTGGAAGTATATAACTCATATAGAACCTGAAACATTCAGGGAACTTTATGCCCTTACCTGTATTAGCTTCCTGTCTGAAGCCTTCCCAGCCCCAGCCATTCTTCTTTGTACAGAATAACACGAATATCATACTTCCAAGTGGAAGAAGATTATATGATACAAGAAAGTCTTCAAGATCCATAATACCAGTTCCTGGACCAAGTGGTTCAAAACCTGAAAGCACATTAAAACCTAATACTGCTGGAAGTGAAAGCAATGACATAAACACAATATTCCACAACACGACATTTTTTCTTGAATACCCCTTAAGGTCTATGTAAAACGAAATAATATTCTCGAATACAGCTATAACCGTTGAAAGCGCCGCAAACGACATAAATATAAAGAATGCTGTTCCCCATACTCTTCCACCAGCCATGCTGTTAAACACATTCGGCAGTGTCTTAAAAAGCAGTGAAGGACCTGCATCAGGCTGTACGCCAAATGAAAAACATGCTGGTATAATAATAAACCCAGCCATAAGTGCAACGAATGTATCAAGTACTACTATGCTGACAGCTTCGCCACCTATGGTTCTATCCTTCTTCATGTAGCTTCCGAAGATCTCCATAGCACCAATACCTACACTAAGTGTAAAAAATGCATGTGTCATGGCATCAAATATAACAGGGCCTATACCTCTTGCCTTAATAGTATCAAGATTAGGAACAAGATAAAACTTAACACCCTCAGATGCACCTGGTAAAACAAGCGAATGTATCGCAAGAACAATAATAAGCACTATAAGACATGTCATCATTACCTTTGTTATCTTTTCAATACCCTTTTCCAGTCCAAGTGCACATACACCAAAGGACAACAATATCGCTATCATCATCCATACAATCATGACTCCAGGATTACCTAACATATTGCCAAACTCTGCGGTTATCTGCTCTGAGCTGACACTTGTAAGCGCACCGCTTGCTTCCTTGAATGCATAATAAAGCATCCATCCGGCTACCATAGTATAGAAAGCCATAAGAATATAACTTCCAACTACTGATACCCACTTAAAATAATGCCACTTGCTGCCTTTTTTCTCTAGTACCTCATATGCTCTGGCTGCACCCTTTCCACTTCCTCGTCCTACCGTAAACTCAGCACACACAATAGGAAAACCTAGAATAGCAAGGAACACAAGATATATCAGTACAAATGCTGCTCCTCCGTTAATTCCACATATGTATGGAAACTTCCATACATTGCCAAGCCCTACTGCGCACCCGGCTGACACAAGGATGAAACCTAGTCGCGATCCAAACGTTTCTCTTTCTTTCAAAACAAAACCTCCAATATTAACTTTTGTATATTCGACATACATATATTCCGTATGATATTCTGCACAATATTCATCGCTATATTCTGCACAACTCATACATACAACTAACGTGCCATAGCTGCCTTAACAAGATGCTTTGCAAGCACAGATGTAGTAACTGAACCAACTCCACCTGGAACAGGTGTTGCAATTGCTGCAATATCTGTGATAGTGTCAAAATCAACATCTCCACACAGATTTCCTTCCTCATCTACATTAATGCCAACATCAACTACAATGGCACCCTCAGCTACATAATCCTTCTTAATCATACGTGCAGAACCTGCTGCCGCAACAAGTATCTCAGCGTTCTTACATGTACCTTCCATGTCAACTGTCTTTGTATGACATACTGTAACTGTTGCATTGCGCTTCATAAGAAGCATAGAAACAGGTTTTCCTATAACAAGACTTCTTCCTACAACTGTTACCCTTTTACCCTTTATATCAATACCAGCATAATCCAACATCTCAATGACTGCCTCTGCTGTACATGGTGCATATCCATTCTCTTCACCAGCATATACCTTAGCTAAGTTAAGAGGTGATATACCATCAAGATCTTTTCTTGGATCTATTTTGTTTTCAATCTGCTTTTCATCAAGCTGCTTTGGAAGTGGCCTTAACATAAGAATACCATCTATGTCAGGATTCTCGTTAATCTTATCGAACTCAGCCTGAAAAGTCTCATTATCTATATCAGCATCAAATGTATATGTTGTACATCTGACTCCTACCTTGTCCATCTTTTTAACAGCTCCTCTTTCATATGAGCAGTCATCTGGTCTTTCACCAACCCTTATAATAGCAAGATGTGGAAGCGGACCTTCTATACTCTTAACTTGTTCCATAAGCTTTTCATTAATGGCATTAGCTACCGGAAGTCCTTTTAATATCTCCATATTATTTATCTCCATATATTTTATTTTGTTGTGATAATATCTTAATTTACTCTTTCTTAACCCATACACTCACGAACCCGCGCTGTGCGCTATCTCGCCCTGCTTCGCATGGCTGTTCGTTCGTTAATGGCGCAAGAAAAGTATATGTCTGCTGCGCAGCCGCATCCTTTTCTTTTGCGCTCATTATATCTTAATTTACTCTTTCTCAATCCGTACACTCACGAACCCGCGCTACGCGCTATCTCGCCCTGCTTCGCATGGCTGTTCGTTCGTTAATGGCGCAGTGAAACAATATGTCTGGCTATCTTACACAATCCATAACTCTGTCATACACCTCATCTGCCATCTGATTACCTCTGATGATAAGTTCATCTGCCCTGGTATTCATATCATCTGCCACATCAGTGTCCTTCATAAGTTTTGTGTTTATGTATACATTAAGTGAAGCTCCGTTGAGTGCTGCCTTACACATCTGTACACCTACTCCCGCATCACTTATAGCTAACCTGCTTCCAATAACAGATATCCTGTCTATAAGTCCAATAGCTTCAACTATAACCTCCATCATGGAAAGTGGTGCTTCACTTGCTGCTATAAGCGCTCTTTCCATAACATCTTCACGATGCTTTAACTGCTCATCAGTATCTTTAGGAAGACCATATGCCTCCGATAAAGGCTTGAAAGCTTTGGCATCCTTATCCATACATTCTGCCAGTTCTTTAGTCAGGTCATTTGCACGTACTATAAGTTTTTCAATTTCATCCTGATATTCGGCATATTTTTTCTTTCCTGTTGTAAGTGCAAGAACCATGTTACCAAGTGACATGCCAACTGCTGCAACATAACCACATGCACCGCCTCCTCCTGGAACTGGTTCCTTTGATGAAAGCACATTAAGGAATTCGTTCATATTCATATCTGTCATCATATCTATTTCTCCTTTACAGACCATTATTCTGCCAGTATCTGAAATGTATCATTTTATTTAACTACAATTCAATCTCTCCTGTAAACACGGTAGCTGCCGGACCTTCCATATATACATCCCCGCTTTCTTCATCCCATGTTATCTTAAGGTCTCCTCCTAGAAGGTGAACTGTTACATCCTTACTGTCACACATACCATTAAGAACTGTAGCAACAACTGTCGCGCATGTTCCTGTTCCACATGCGAATGTCTCACCAGAACCTCTCTCCCACACTCTCATGTTAAGAGTCTTTCTGTCTAATACCTGTACGAACTCTGTATTGATTCTTTCTGGAAATGCCTTATGATTCTCAAAGTATGGTCCAACCTTTTCTATATCGAATTTTGTTATATCTATATCGTTATCAAGATATACAATATCATGTGGGTTGCCCATAGATACACCTGTTATATCATATGATTTTCCATCCACCAGTATTGCTTCATTAATAACTGCATTTTCCACATTATCAAGTGCTTTAACAGCAAGCGGACACAGTGTGGCATCATTCTTATATGTATTCCTGTAAGCTGCCTTATATTCTACTAAAGCATTAACATCTACAGGCACCTTTGAAGCCTCAAGTTCCGGTTTTCCCATATTAACTACTACAGAAGCTACCTTGCCATCATCTCCAACATTTAACTTAAGTATCTTAATACCTGCCAATGTCTCTACATTGACTGTTGTCTTATCTGTAAGGCCATTGTCATATACGTACTTTCCTACACATCTTATTCCATTTCCACACATCTGTCCCTGTGAACCATCTGCATTATACATCTCCATAAAAAAGTCTGCCTTATCAGATGGCTTTATAAGTATAAGTCCATCAGAACCTATTCCAAAATGTCTGTCACTTACCCTTACAGCCACCTCTGATGGGTTTGCCAGAGGTAACTTAGTGCAATCCACATATACATAATCATTGCCTGCACCCTGCATCTTTGTAAACTTCATATCAATCTCCATTTCTTTATGTGAAAATGATTATCCTATTGAGTATAATTCTTCTCACACCTAATATAATATTTCTATATTCTGCTGTAGTGTCAGTCTCAGGAGGTATTCAAAGCCTTACTGATATATACCTTAACTACTCTTCTGTCCCTACACATCTGCATATATACTTAACACCATCGTTGCTGACTCAACCATAGTATTGCCGCTATCCATACTACACTTCTGGATATACCTGAACGCATCCTGCTCTGTCATATTATTTTTTTCCATAAGCAGATGCTTTGCGTTATCAATTATTTTCTGTTCTTTGGGGCTTCTCTGCCTTGGTGTTGTACGGGCCTTTCTTCTTTTTCTTATCTGAGACTGCAGCATAATCTCTATGGTAGATAACAGATCATTTACCTTGATAGGCATAGCTACACATACAACATTGCTATCCTGACAGTCCTCCCACAGATTCTGTGATGCAACGAGCAGCAGTTCAAAGCTTTTAGGTTTATATTCGCATAATTCTGAATAAATCATATTATCTGAAAGCTTATAACCACTTATAATGATGCCGTCAGACAATGCATCTGCCTGATTGATAACCTGTGCCCCACTTGTACAAGGAACTGCCACATCATATCCCTTACGAACCAGGAGACTTCTTACAGCCCTTGCCTCCTCTATCTTCGGAAATGCAACAATCAATGTAGACATATTCTAACCTCGTATATTAAAACTTATAAAGATATTCATCAAGCTCCCACTGCGTAACCTGAGTCTTGTAATCATCCCATTCCTTTAGCTTGGCTTCCGTATACTTTGTTGTAATATGCTCTCCAAGAACACCACATATAAACTTATCCTCATTAAGATACTTTATTGCATCATAAAGATTATCTGGCAGTATTTCTATTCCCGCCGCTTTTCTTTCCTCTTCTGTCATCTCAAATATATTGCAGTCAACGCTGGCTGGAACCTCCAGCTTATTCTTAATACCATCAAGACCTGCCGCAAGACATGTAGCAAGTACAAGGTATGGATTAGCCGAAGGATCAGGGTTTCTAAGCTCCACTCTTGTTCCATTTCCTCTTGATGCTGGTATTCTTATAAGTGGACTTCTGTTAGTTGATGACCATGCTATATATACAGGTGCTTCATAACCTGGCACAAGTCTCTTATATGAGTTAACAAGTGGATTAGTAATAGCTGTCATACCCTTTGCGTGCTTCATGACACCCGCTATGAAATGATATGCATCCTCTGATAATCCAAGCTTATCACTATTATCTGCAAATATATTCTTTCCATCCTCTGTAGCAAGAGACATATTAACATGCATTCCAGAGCCGTTAATACCATACTTTGGCTTAGGCATAAATGTTGCATGCAACCCATGTCTTTTAGCAATAGTCTTTACTGTAAGCTTGAATGTCATAATATTATCTGCTGTCTTTAAAGCTTCATCATATCTGAAATCTATCTCATGCTGTGCTGGTGCAACCTCATGATGGGAAGCCTCTATCTCAAAGCCCATATCTTCAAGAGTAAGCACCATATCACGTCTTACATTCTCTCCAAGGTCTGTAGGTCCTAAATCAAAATAACCTGCCTTTTCATGAGAAAGTGTTGTTGGAAGTCCATTATCATCTGTATGGAAAAGGAAAAACTCACATTCCGGTCCAACCTCGAATATATATCCCATATCCTTAGCTTCATGAATCACTTTCTTAAGTATCCATCTTGGATCACCCTCGAATGGCTTACCATTTGGTGTATATACATCGCATATAAGTCTTGCAACCTTTCCCTGTTGTGGTCTCCATGGAAATATTTCAAATGTATCATAATCAGGGTATAGATACATATCAGACTCTTCTATCCTTACGAAGCCCTCTACTGAAGAACCATCAAACATACATTTGTTATCCAGTGCTTTGCCAAGCTGGCTTGAAGTAATAGCCACATTCTTTAGCACTCCAAACATATCTGTGAACTGAAGTCTGATAAACTCAACGTCCTCTTCCTCTACCATTCTAAATATATCCTGCTTAGTATATTTCATATAGTAACCATCCTTTCCTGCTGTACTCACACATACTAAGATAAATATACTACAGAATACATTTACTTGTATACATACTTTCTAAAAAAACTAATATTATTAAGTAATTATTATCCATTATATGTGCATATATTATACCAATTATATATGTCATTTTATATAACGGAGAAACCTTATGAATATAATCAATCGCAAAAACAGCAGCAATGCTGTCAGCAATATTAAAAATATAACTCACCTTAAGCTGTCTGTACTCTTATCTTCCATACTTCTCATGCTTGCCTTTGCTTTTTTTATCTACGCAAGCTTTAACCCTAAAGACACTGCTGCCAGTTCTAAAAAAGCTGTTTACTCGGATTCTGGTTCGGGTTCTGATTCCAATTCTAGTTCGGATTCTGGTTCTAATTCTAGTTATAACTCTGGTTCGGATGGTATTAATGGGGGTTCTATCAAAGGAAACTGTGTCGCTGGCAAGAAAGCACTTCCTATATACTGTATACAGACTGATGAAAAAAAGATATCTATATCATTCGATGCCGCCTGGGGTGCTGATGATACGATAAAGCTGCTTGATATTCTTGATAAGCACAATGTCAAGACAACATTTTTTATGACTGGCGGCTGGGTTTCTACATATCCTGATATGGTTAAAGAAATATATAACAGAGGTCACGACCTCGGCAATCATAGCGAGAATCATAAGGAAATGAGCAAACTGAATGCCTCTGAACAGAAAGAAGAAATAACCGCAGTTGATAATAAAATCAAAGAACTTACAGGATATGACTGCTTTCTATTCAGACCACCTTATGGTGACTATAATTCACTGCTTATCAACACCGTATACGGCTGTAACCACTATCCTGTGCAGTGGGATGTAGACTCCCTTGACTGGAAAGACTACGGCGTTGACAGCATAATAAAAACCGTCACCAGACATAAAGCTCTTGGTAACGGTTCTATAATTCTTATGCATAATGGTGCAAAATTCACTGCCGAAGCCCTTGATACAGTACTCACAAGCCTTGAAGAACAAGGATATGAGATTGTTCCAGTATCACAGCTTATCATCCGTGAAAACTTCCATATGGATGGAACCGGGCGGCAGATTGGGGATTGATTGCTTATTATAACTATTTGGCAAGCTCATGTGGGTTTAGACCTTTTGACCCTGGTATCATTAAATATACATTATAGAAACTTACATCTATATCCCCCTGTAAATGTTTCACCTCCTGCCAGCTCATTGCCCCATTCTCTGGCATCAAGACTGCTGTCTGAATCTATGGCATCTGTTCTTCCGTACCATGGTTCTATACACACGAAAGGTACTCCTTTTCCTGCTGCTGACCATAGTCCGAAAACAGGAGCATTAAACATAACTTCTACAACTGGTTCACAATCCTTACTTAAGCTTACTTTCTTAATCCCACTGTTTTCAACAATAAGAGCATCTTTATCAAAAAACTCCTTTGTGATTGTAACATTGTTGTTTACAAGCGTGAGATAATGTTCCTCTGGCATAAGAAGTCCATCCTCTGATAACAGCTTGTAAGCCACATTATCATTATCAGTGCCAAACCTTAACTGTGCTCCTATAGCATTATCACCACATACAAATGCCGGATGTCCACCTATACTAAAATACATAACATCATCACCAGTATTCTTTACTTCCCATATTGTGCTTATATTATTTCCACTAAGTCTATGAGTTATCATCAGTTCAAAATCAAAAGGATACTTTTGCTTTGTTGCTTCACTTGATGTAAGACTCATTATTATCACATTATCTTCCTTATGAACCAATGTGAATTCAGAATCTCTTGCAAAGCCATGCTGTGTCATATGATACTCTTTTCCTTTATATACAGAAGTATCATTCTTATATCTTCCTACAAGTGGAAAAAGAACTGGTGTATGTCTTTTCCATGCATCCGGATTGCCGTTCCATATATACTGCTTTGAATCCTGCTTTCTTACTACAGATATTATCTCACATCCTTTTGAATCAATTATTATATCAAAATCGTCATTATAAAGTTTATACTGCATACTCTGTTACCTCTCACTATATTTTAATCAAAATACTATCTTATGATACCATGATCAAAAGGTCTAAACCCTCATGGGGCAGTTCACACTAAGAAATCGTTAAAGCGACAGCCCATTATTTGCTTTATTCTACAAACACAATCATTACTTTTCATTCCTGTCAATCTTTAAATCTTTGTAATATTGCATTGGAGTAACACCATATTCTTTCTTAAATGCTCTAAAAAAATGATTATACCCTCCAAATCCACCAAGCTCATATACCTCATGAATACTTTTCCCCTGCTCTATATAATGGCGGCATAAATCAAGTTTGCTCTTTACAATGTATGAATGAGGTGTCTCACCTGTCAATTTTTTAAACTCTCTTACTATATGATAACGGCTTATATAAAATTCATTTTCCAAGCGCTCCAACGAGATATCTTCTGTCAAATGTTCTCTGATATAAATAAAAATATCATCCATTACAACGTGTTTTTTCTTATTCGTCTTGATCTGTACATCGTCCTGAACAGATGAGCGAAGTGCAAGTACAAGAATCATAGTTAATAGGCTTTTCTCGTATAATGAGTGGGCAAATTTAGGCGGCTCATTATTCATCGAATAGAGCTTTTTTGATATATTCTTTATAAGCATAGCCGATTCAATCTCAGAATGAACAATCTTAACTTGATACGGAACAAAATCAAACGCTTCATCAAGTCTTGTTTCTTCATCTGACAATTTCCTTAAAAGTTCTCCACCTATATAAAGAACATAAACTTCAAGAGGATACTTATTTTTACGATATTCAAGCTTTACTTTATTACCTGGCTTAATAAATATCAAATCCTCCATAGTACATACAATATTATCGTCCTCCTGGTGCATATACCCTATCCCACCAGCTATAAATACAATTGTATAGATCTTCTTTTGCCCAAAGCTTCGCTGGGTACTATCCAATATTTTCAAATATTCCATTTTGTAGCCTTGATTTTTCATATGTCTATTTTGTACACTTTCCTATTATATTTTTTGTTAATTTCGTCAAAATATACAATATATCAATTTTTCGTAGTTTGCAAGCAATATTTGTATATGGATATCAGCATAACCCCAATATAATAAGATTGTAGCTACTAAAACAATATAAATGTTTGGAGGTAAATTATTATGAAAGAAACAAGACCTTTTTCCATGAAGGACAAAATTGGTTACACTCTTGGCGATTTGGGATGTTGCTGTACTGAGCAGTTCCGTGCAATGTATCTTGCTATTTTTTATACACTGGTATTAAAAGTTAATCCAGTACACGTAGGAATCCTTATGCTTGTTACAAAGTTTTGGGATGCTATAAATGACCCTTTAATTGGTGCACTTGTTGATAGCCACAAAAACAAAGGAAAAGGAAAATTTATTCCTTGGATTAAATTCTTTGCTTTTCCAACTGCAGTACTCTGTATATTAGGATTTGTTAACGTAAGCAATTTCGCTTATGGTGCACGTATTGCTTATATGTTCATTACATATATTGTTTACGAAATTATGTACACATGTGTCAACGTTCCATTTGGTAGTCTTTCAAGTGTAATGACTGATGATGTTAACCAACGTACTGACCTTTCTCGTTTCAGAAGTCTTGGCGGTACAATTTTTATGACAGTTATCGTTATTGCTGGACCATTATTCTTATATAAAGATAACCAGCCAGTACCTAGCCATTTCCTTATTATGTCAGCAATCTGTGCAGTTATTGGATTAATCTGTCTTATGTTTACATCTCATTGGTGTAAAGAGCGTATTATTACAGAGCCAGTTGTTGAGAAAAAAGAAAAGTTTAACTACTTCCAGGTAATTAAAGATATTACTAAAAACAAAGCATTACTCGGAGTTATGTTATCAAGCTTTATCGGTATTGTTGGAGCAGGTATGGTTAACGGATTAAATACTTATTTATTCCGCGATTATTTTGGAAATGTTGCCATCATGGCAGTTTCAGGTATGTTAAGTGTACTCTGGTCACTTATTGCATTCGTAGGCACAAAATTTGTTGCTAAGAAATTTGGAAAGAAAGAATGGATTATGTACAGTGCAACTTTCTCAGTTGTTGTTTATGCTATTTTATTCTTCTTCCCACTTGAAAATCCTTTGCTCTTTATTATCATCAACGGAATCTGCTATCTTGGAGTAAGTGGTTTCCAAGTATTAGTTTGGGCACTTGTAAATGATGCAATTGATTATCAAGAACTTCAGACAGGAAAACGTAATGAAGGAATTGTATATTCGGCATATACATTCTTCCGTAAACTTGCTAATGCTGTATCAGGAAGTATGAGTAGTTTTGCACTTGCAATTGCTGGATTCCAGGTTAATGAAGCTGTCCAGAATGAAGCATTCTCAGGACATCTTTGGAAAACATATACAGGTTTATATGTTGTAGGATATTTATTAGCTGTTCTGGTATTAAAATTTATCTACCCTCTTACAAAAGAGAAAACAGCTGAAATGTTACAGGATTTAGCTGACAAGCGAAATGCTACTACTGCAGAATAAAATTAGAAATTGAGGTATTTTAAAATGACAAAACAAGTAGAAATCACAAACCGTGATGGACACATCTTACGCGGAATAGTTAACATTCCAGAAGATGGCACAAGATTTCCTGCTATTGTAAATGTACATGGCTTTACAGGGAATAAAAGCGGTTACAAAAGTATTTATACGCACACAGCCAGATTATTAGCTGAACATGGATTTGCCAGTGTCCGTTTTGATTTATACGGAAATGGTGAAAGTGATGGTGAATTCGAGGACATGACCTTTACAGGTATCCTACACGATATCGAGGATATTATAAACTGGACTAAAACACAAGATTTTGCCAATCCAGATAAGATTATCTTATCTGGTCAGAGTATGGGAGGATACGCAGCTGCTACTGCCGCTCCTATTGTTAATCCTTATGCTCTCATGCTTATGTGTCCAGGTGCTGGAATGTGGTTTGGATGTAAGGATCGTGCTGAAGCCATGGAAGCTAAGGGGATCACCAAGGCCGATATTGAAGGACTCACTTTCCCAACATCTTTTAATTATGATTTATTTAATTATGAGCCATTCTCGTCAGCAGAAGGATACAACGGACCAGTCCTCCTTATAAGAGGAACTGCAGATGATTTGGTAGATGATGCAACATGCCATAGATATGAGTCACTTTACAATGGAAAATGCAATTATAAAACAATTGAAGGGGCTAACCACAATTTTGCCAGTGCTTTTGCAAGAGCAGAATTAGACAAATTAATGTTAGAGTTTTTAACACCACTTAAATAGTATATTCAATTTGAAAGGAAGTATGAACAATGAAATTATTAGAGTCTATAAAAGTTGGAAATATTGAGTTTAAAAACCGTATTATGTTCCCACCACTTACAACAGGATATGAGGAAAAAGATGGTTCAATTGGAGAACAAAGTTTTCGTTTTTACGAGCGTCTCGCAAAAGGCGGTGTCGGATATATAGTAATTGGAGATGTTGCACCACTTCCAACATTCTCTCCTACACCAAAGCTTTATTCACCTGAGCAGGTTCAAAGCTTCAAAAGACTTGCTGACGCATGTCATGAAAATGGCGCAAAACTTGGAATTCAGTTATTCCATCCTGACTACAATGTTAAAGCTTTAAACGATTTGTTTCATCAGGGCAAAATGCAGGAAGCAAGAGCTAAACTTCACCATGATATGCAGCACTTTGTAAATGAAGTTACTGCAGAAGAACTTGATGAAATAATAAAGCATATGGAAAACTGTGCTATCTTAGCACACGAAGCTGGTGTTGATTGTATTGAAGTACATGGAGACCGTCTTGTTGGTTCTCTTTGCTCTCCTATTTTAAATCATAGAACTGATGAATATGGCGGTGACCTGGCTAATCGTACACGTTTTGCATTAACACTTGTAAAAAGATTAAAAACAATCGTACCTGACATGGTTATCGACTACAAGCTTCCTATAGTTACTCCTCTTGGAGAAAATAGTTTTAGAGGAAAAGGTGGTCTTCCACTTGATGAAGCTTGCATTTTTGCTAAAGAATTAGAAGCTTGCGGTGTTGACACATTACATGTTGCACAGGCTAACCATACTGGAAATATGGGTGATACAATCCCTGCCATGGGAACACAGCCATACGGATTTATGGTTTCTTATTCTAAAAAAATCAAAGAGCTTGTATCTATTCCTGTATCTGTAGTAGGCCGTATCGTTACACCAGAAGCTGCCGAAGCAGTTATTGCAAATGGTTCTGCTGATATCATTGGATTAGGTCGTTCTCTTCTCACAGACCCTGACTTTGCAAACAAATGCGCAGATGGACATTGCTGTAATGTCAGAACATGTATGATGTGTAATAAAGGATGTACAGATAATATTCAGAATCGTGCTTTCTTAAGTTGTGTACTTAATGCTGAAAATGGTTACGAAGGATCTCGTCAGATTACTCCTGCAGCATCAACAAAGAATATAGCAATTATTGGTGCTGGTATTGCTGGACTTGAAGCTGCACGTGTTTCCGCATTAAGAGGACATCATGTAACTATATTTGAGAAATCACTTCAGATTGGTGGTCAGTTACTTATTGCTAGTGTACCTCCAAGAAAAGAAGAAATGATGAGAAGCATTAATTATTATACAAATGTACTTCCTGAATTGGATGTAACATTCAGGCTTGGTCAGGAATTCACATCACAGGATTATAATTCATTCGATGAAGTAATTGTGGCAACAGGAGCAAACAATGCAATAATCCCTGTTCCTGGCAAAGATCTTCCAACTGTAGCAAGTGCATGGGATGTACTTGCCAAGAAAGAAATCGTATTCGGTAATGTTTCTGTAATCGGTGGTGGTCTTGTAGGTGTTGAAACCGCTGAATATCTGGCTTCACGCGGATGTAAGGTTACAATTATTGAAATGATGGATCAGATTGCAAAAGAAGAAAGTAACACTATTTTACCTACTCTAATGAGGGAATTAGAGCATTATAATGTTCAAATAGTAACATCTGCAAAATTATCAGAAATTAAAGACGATTCTGTAGTTGTTGAAAAAACAGTAGACGACAATACATCAACAGAAGAAATTGCTTCAGACTTTGTTGTAATGGCTGTTGGTGCAAGAAAGAACCTTCCAGAGCTTTCTGATTGTCCTCTTCCACTTCACTATATTGGTGATTGTGCTGGAGAACGTCCAAGTAATATTGAGCATGCTATTAAATCAGCATATGATGTAGCATGTGAAATATAAATTATTAATTACCCTATTACCACAAAGGGGCTGTCGCACTAAGAATGAACTGCTCCCCATCAAGTAGACAATTGAAAAAATATAAATTTTTCCTGCCAGTAGAAATTATCTGCTGGCAGTTTTTATGCAGCTTGCAAGTAAATTTCATGTTTTTCCATTGGTCCATTGTCGATACATTTAGCAACTCGCGACATGCTTTGTGTTATTCCAGCATTTACAAGTTTTGTATGAAATGTCCTGTTCGTATATTGGAACCCCCTGTCACTGTGAAACAGTGGCTGCGCACCAGGATTTCTAAGTAATGCATTGTCTATCGTATCAAACACCAAAGCATTGTTGTTCTTATCACGAATAACATACGAAACAATCCGTCTATCATATAGATCCAGTATTGCACTTAGATAAACTTTATGCTTTTCCATTCCAATATAATAATGGAATTCTGTCACATCAGTGAGCCATTTTTCATTTGGTGCTTTGGCAGTGAACTCCCGATTAAGTATGTTTTCAGCTATATACTGAGGGTTTGCAGCCTGTCTTGTGCATCCGTTGTTAGAATACTTGACAGTTGATTTTATATTAAGTTTACGGCAAATGCGTAGCACACGTTTATCGTTTACATCAATACCATGATATCGTTCCAAATCATCTCTGATCCTTCGATAACCTTTATCCGGTGACTCTGTATGAATCTTTTCTATCTCATCAGCAATAAGTCTATTCTTTTGCTCACTTTTAGGAATTTCTCTGCTTTTAAAATTTTAACTTCAGCACGCAGCTTTTCTAATTCACTCATCGCATCGGGACTTTTTCGTTTGCCACGGTTATCTCTTAAAGCTTCCACTCCACCAGCTTCATATTTGACTATATAATTACGAGCCTGTTGATAGGACACCTGGTATTGTTCTGCTGTTTGGGCATAATTATAATCATGTGAGATACAATACTGCACTATTTCAACCCGTTCTTCAAACGTAGTTTTTCTTCCTTTGGTCATGACAATGCTCCCTCCTAAGTGACAAGTTTTTATTATTTCACTTGTCTACCTAGAAGGGAGCATATCAATTTTCAATCGTTAAAGCGACAGCCCCATATTGGGAAAATTACATCATTTTAACATAATAATTGCCTTAATTACAATTATTACTATTGCTCATTATATACATCTTATATATTCATTATATATACAAACAGAAGATATGCAGTCATCCCGCATATCTCCTGTTTGTTGTTACTATAATATTGGAAAGTTTTTATACTAATCACTTAGTATGTTTGTTTTATTTTATGATGTGAGTATCACACTTACATCATATTATACAGGCACAAATGTATTCTGCCTATACATGCTTATTTCTTGTAACCGAATTCTGGAATTTCACTCCATCTGTTACGGAAGTAGTGTGCTACCATCTTAGGCTTTCTATCCCTTGTGAATAAGCCCTTCTTGTTACCCTGTACTCTGAGTAAGCTCTGGCTTGTAGCAAAATCTGCAAAGTTCCATGCCTGCTCACCAACTACGAATTCGAATTCATCAAATACCTTATTGTTCATCTCATAATACTCAACCTGATATTCCTCTGTATACATAACAGATGTTGTATCGTGAAGTCCGCTGACAGTATCTGCACCATATTCTGTAAACATTACTGGTTTTCCAAGCTTGCCCCAGTCTGAAAGTTCCCTGCGAAGTCCTTTTTCAGAGATTTCAAGGTCTGGTCCACCAAAATACCAGCCATAATAACGGTTAAGGCATATAACATCGCTTAATTTAGAAGAACAATCAGTATCAGCAGTTGTTCCCTGAACACTTACTAATGTGCAAGGACGTTTCTGTGGATCGATTTCCTTTGCAAGGTCAAACAATGGTTTAAAGTAATCATATGCTCCCTCTGCTGCTGAGTCAGGCTCATTAGCAATGCTCCACATAACAACACATGCATGGTTCTTATCTCTTGAAATAAGGTCTTTTATAACATCCTTATGATGCTCCTGTGTCTGAACGCCATGTTCTTTATCAAATGTACCGATTCTTTCTCCACCAAAGTTAGCACCGCCGCCAAACTGAAGATTAACACCTACTGCTGTTGTTTCATCAATAACAACGATACCTTCCTCATCACATAATCTCATCATCTCTTCACTGTATGGATAATGGCTTGTTCTGAAGCTGTTAGCATGCTGCCACTTCATAATAGATATATCCTTTGTGTTCATAGGAAGATTAATTCCTCGTCCGTTAGGGAATGTATCCTCATGCTTTCCATAGCCCTTAAAGTAAAATGGCTTTTCATTTATAAGGAACTTAACTCCTTCTACTCTTACACTTCTTACACCATATGGAAGAGTATATACATCTTCTCCTGCTGTAACCTTTATCTGGTAAAGATAAGAATTTAATGGCTGCCAAAGCTTTACATTCTCAAGCTCAATCTTTCCCTGTGTTCCTGCTGCCTCTGCAACCTTGTTACCCTCAGCATCAAACACCTCAATCTTACAAGCTGTGCTATCCTTATCAACACCCTCAATATCAACATCATAGTTAAGTACTGCTGATGGTGTTTCTTTTCCAAAGTCAATATCTGATGTTACCGTTATATCATTGATATAAGTCTTAGGTGTTGTATATATCTTAACTGGTCTTGTGATACCGCAGTAGTTAAAGAAGTCAAAGTTAGGATTGTTCTGAGGCTTTTCAGATGCTCCTGCACCTATTCCGCCCATAAGACCGCTCATCATGTTAGCCTTACCACCAACCGGAAGAGTTGTATAATCAATAACATTATTAACTGCGATTGTAAGAAGATTATCACCATCCTCTAACACATCATTCAACTCAACCTCAAATGGAAGGAAGCCGCCCTTATGCTCACATATTAAGTTACCATTGAGATAAATCTTTGCGTAATGTGTTACTGCTGCACATCTTAATACAATTCTCTGGCTCTTTACATATGATGGAACTGAAATGTTTCTCTGATAGAATACCCATCCGTAATGATCCCTGAAATCAGCTCCTTCCTTTAAATCGTTGTATGAAGCTGGAACTGGCATAGTATCTGCATCCTTTAATGGTGCTTCATACCATTTCTCATCAAAGCCATTGCCATTGTCTAACTTAAAATCCCATACTCCACTTAAGTCACTTAATAATCTTGATTCTGTTAAAATTGGATATAACATAATTGATTCCTCCTGTAATTTTAAAATTTTGTATAATAATTTGTATAATAATTTTATTTTTCATTTCGCTTGATTCTAAGCTTCTCTGCATTCTCTTCAACTCTCTTCTTATTAAGAGGATATAAGAAACATAAAGCAAGTAAAAGTAATATCATTCCTCCTGCTGGTACAAGGCAGGTAATATTATATATTCCATCTACTACCTTTGGATCAAAGGCTGTTACTGAAGTATATCCTATTATTGAAAGAAGCGCTCCTGATAAACCTGATGAACAAGCCTGTCCAAGCTTTCTTGCAAATGAATATACTGAATAAATTGTTCCATCCTGACGGACTCCTGTCTGAACCTCTGACTCATCAATTACATCTGTAATCATAGCCCATATAACCATATTGAACATTGAAGTTCCTATTGTAGCTACGATTATTAATCCTACCCATACCCATACATTGTGTGTATGAATTATGAATAATAGTATGAAGGAAGCTGCACTTATAAAGCATCCTATCATTGATAATTCTTTTTTACCTATCTTTGAAGCAAGCTTTACTATAAATGTTGAAAGTGCAAGTATAACAACTGTTCCTGCAAGACTTGCTATAGACATAGCCTTTATATTACCAAAGTAATTAGGATATACATAAGCATTCATGTTACTTAATGATAACTGTGCAAGTAAGAATACTAATGCACATACTATAATTCCTATTAATGACTTATTATGAACAAGCTGCTTAATAAGTTCCTTAAATGAGAACTTCTGTGTATTCTGTTCTACCTTAACTCTTTCTGTTGTCATATGATAGCAGAGCATATAACATATAACTGCGCCTATTGAACAGATTAATGCTCCAATCATCATCTTTTCACCAGATAATACTGAATTACCGGCTGCATCTGTATAATATACTACAAGTGGTAATATAACACCTATAGCTGTCTGTGCAAGTGTTGCCCCAATTGTTCTCCAGTTAGAAAGTGATGTTCTGTCTGTTGGGTTATCTGAAATTGCAGATGCCATTGAACCATAAGGAATATTAACTCCTGTGTAACATACGCTTCCCCAGAGGAGATATGTGAAGAACATCCAGAATATCTTAAATCCCATTGGCATTCCCTTAAAATATGTTGCATACATCAGAAATGAAGCAACTGCAACCGGACCACACATACGTCTTATCCAAGGAGCGAACTTACCTTTCTTACCAGGTCTGCTTCTATCAACAATCTGTCCCATTGTTACATCTGTTATGGCATCAACGAATCTTGCTGCCATCATCATAAGTCCTACAAGTGCTGCTGAAACTCCCATAACGTCTGTGTAGAATTTAAGTAAAAACATTGCCGATAACAAAAACGTAAAATCATTACCAAAATCGCCAAACATATAGCCCAGCTTATCCTTTATACCGAAAGGTTTTACCTTTCCATTAGTTTCTTTCATTGTATATCCTCCATTTCTGTACATACACATTCTTATATGCAATATGTACACCTTATATTTTTGCGTTGAATTCTTTTAAAGACCGTCTTTAAATATTTGTTTGCACCCCTTTGTGTGCTTGTTTTCTATGGTCTTATAATAACTTTTTTATACATTTTCTGTTATTACTATATTTAGTATTTATCGTAAAATTTTTACCTGTACAATTTTTATACTAAAAATTATACCCTTTTATATTTAAATTATACTAACATGTCAGTTATGCCTATATTGACATGTTAGTATTTGCATTGTGACATGTTAGTTATTAATTTATAATTGTTGTAGACATTAAATTTACGTTTCATACACATATCATAATTTAAAAATTATTTTACAAATAATAATTAATAGATAATATTTTATACAATTTATGTTATAATATGATATCGGGGTCAAAATCCCCCGACTTTGATAATGCAATGCAAATACATAGCTTTGGGGGATATACATGGAATATAAAATATATTTAGATTATACAATTGAGCTTTTATCACAAATAAAAATTCCATCCTACATTATTGACACTCCTTACATATGGGATAGTCAGATTGATGGTGGACTTAGAAATAACATTTTCACCCAGAATGCTTATAAGAATAATGAAGAAAACTTCAGCCAGTTCATCAGCTCCTATAACAGGGATAATGCTGCATTATTTATACATGACAGCTTTTCATGTGAATATATACATATTAAGCTTCCAGACAGCACAAAAATATTCATAGCAGGTCCATTTTCATTTGAACGGTTCACTAACCAGAGAATATTTGACTTATGTTCTTACAATTCAGTCCCTACGCAGTATAATGAGTTTATGCAGCTTTACTACTCTGCTCTGCCAGTATTTGCTGATGAACGCTGTATTACAGCTATTATAAGCTGTCTTTGCAGCAAGCTTTGGGGTAATAATTATACTATTGAAAAAAAACATGTACTCAATAAAAATTCAACCCAATATATGTATAAAGAAGAGGCACCTGAGCCTACAAAAAAATCTGTCGAAACTCTGGAAACCCGCTATAAAAATGAAGCATTTCTTATGGAATGTATAGCACATGGAGATTACAGATCAATTGAAAATATGGAACGTCTTAACTCTGCTGATATAAAACCACGCTTATCTGACTCTATACGTGACAGAAAGAACTTTATGATTATACTAAATACAATCTGCCGTAAAGCTGCACAGACTGCATATATACATCCGGTACATCTGGATGAAATATCGCGCAAATTTGCAATTAAAATTGAAGACTGCACATCAATCGCACAGCTTGAAGTATTAGAAAATGAAATAACAAGAAAATACTGTCTTCTTGTCCAGTCACACTCATTACGGACATATAGCAAGCCTATACAGAATATAATCAACTATATATCCTTCAATCTCACAGCTGATTTAAGCCTTAACGCTTTATCAGAAGAGTTTATGTTAAACAGCAGTTATTTATCAACGCTCTTTAAAAAAGAAACCGGAGTAACTCTGACGAACTTCGTAAACAATAAAAGAATCGAGCATGCAATATATCTGCTCAACACAACACAGTCAGCCATTCAGGATATTGCCGCACAATGTGGCATCAACGATGTGAACTACTTTACCAAGCTTTTTAAAAAGCTTAAAAACATGACTCCTACGCAATACCGCGAAATGATACAACACAAATAAGCTATAAATCAAAAAAGGCTGACGTAATAATAATATACTACGTCAGTCTTTTTTATCTTTTTTAACATAATGATACAAAAATATGCAAATATAAAAAGAATTTCTTTCATCCACTTCAGTTTTTCTCAAAATATTCCGGATATATTCCCTTAAGCTTATCAAGCTCATTAAATATTCTGCTTATATGCGCCTTTATAACACGAAGATACATTCTCTTATCTTTATTTTTTATTGCTTCTATAAGCATTTCATGTTCATCATTGGTCTTTACACTTATGCTTTTATTCAGTTCAGCAAGATACCTTATCCTGTTATAATGGCTCATCTGTGTCTGGATTATATTCATGGCAAGCTTTTCACCGGAACATTCATATATCAGCTTATGAAATTCATTATCTATCTCTATTCTTGGAATATTCTCCACTTCTTCTTTATAGTTAATAAGACGGTTATTAAGCTGTGTCATCTTATCAAGCATGTCATCGCTGGCATTTTCAAATATTGCATCCACCATTCCAATCTCAAGACTTTTTCTGACAAACCATTCCTGCTCCGAACGCTTACAGTTAATACAGGCTACATATGTCCCAGACTGTGGTATTATTTTTAAAAGTCCCTCTTTTTCAAGATTAACTATTGCCTCTCTTGCAGGTGTTCTTGATACATCATATCTTAAAGCAATCTTCTGGGCACTTATGGAATCTCCCGGAAGCAGCTTAAAATTCATTATATCGTATTTTAATTTTTCATATGTTTCTTCGTTTAATGATTTCTCCATAGCTGTACAACCTTTCTGTATATTGATATAACTGTTCCTTTTTCAGAAAATAATCCTTATGATGATATCTATAACCGCAGATATAGCCGTTTTTTACATCATATAACAAAATACCGCCCAGAGCTTGTATAACAGATAAGTTCCAAGCTCTGAACGGCAACGTATTTATATATTAAAGATACTTCTTAAGTGTTTCTCTTACTGCACCTTTTCCTGATATTTCTTCTACAAATATCTCTTCAACCTTATCACCGATTCCTGCTTCGTATAAATTTATACCAAATATATTAACATTTGACAACAAATTCTTCAACTGGCCTGTGTAAGATGATGGCTCACCCCATATAATACCTTTAATCTGTTCTTTTAATTCAACAGCCATAGGATCTGGTGACAACTCAAAAGCAGCACCATCATCATCTACTCCAAGAAGATATCTGCACCAGCCGGCAATCGCAAGCGGAATAGCTGTAAGTGACTTTGCACTTCCATCTTTAGCTACATATGCCTTGATTGTTTCTCCATATCTTATTCCGACCTTCTGTGATGTATCTGTCGCGATTCTTTGAGGAGTATCCGGCATAAATGGATTAGGTATACGGACATTAATAACCTCGTCCGCAAACTTTACAGGATCTATAATTCCCGGATTAGTAACAACTGGCATTCCCTCAACCAGACCTATCCTTCTTACAAGCTCTGAAAGCTCTTTATCTTTCATCTCATCAGCTATAAGGTCATAGCCTAATACACAGCCATATACCGCAAGTGCTGTGTGTAATGGATTAAGACATGTAGTAACCTTCATTCTTTCTACTTTGTTAACTGTATCCCTGTCTGTCATATAAACCCCCGCTTTTTCAAGCTGTGGTCTTCCATTAGGGAATCTGTCCTCTATAACAAGATACTGTGGTCCCTCTGCATTAACAAAAGGAGCTATATAAGTTCTCTTAGATGTAATAACTGGTGCCATATCTTCAACGCCAGCATCCTCCAACGCCTTTGCAACTGAATCTGCTGGTCTTGGAGTAATCTTATCTATCATAGACCATGGGAATGATATCGTATTCTCATCGTTGACATATTTAACAAAATCTTCCCCAACAAAGCCTTTCTTTGCCCATTCACTTACCATTTCTGTTACTGAGTTTCTTAACTTTTCACCATTGTGTGAACAGTTATCCATAGATACAACAGCTAAAGGCGCCTTGCATGTATTAAATCTTTCTAATAAAAGAGCAGCTACAACTGCCATAGCAGATGATGCCTTATCAGGTCCATTATCAATATCACTCTTTATAAATGGGAAAAAATCTCCCTTTGCATCATGAAGCGCATATCCCTTTTCTGTTATTGTAAATGAAACCATCTGAAGCTTAGGACTTGCAAATATTGTCTTTAATCTTGACCAGTCTTCTTCAACTGCTGACTGTGCCTTAACAGCCTCTGTAAGCGAACCAAGCACCTTCTTATCTGTACTTCCATCTTCCTTTAATGTAACAGCCATAACAAGATTGTCAAATGGTGTGTATATCTTATCAACCACATCATAATCAAATGTTTCAACACAAGTGATTCCTTTATCTGATAATCCCTGCTCAAGCAGTGAATCTGCTATCCCGCCTATAAAAATCCTGAAAATATTACCTATTCCAAAGTGAACCCATACTGGTGCTTCCTTTGTTGCTGTGGCAACTTTCTCAACATCATATGATGGAAGCTTTATTCCTGCCTTTTCCCATTCTTTTTTATCTTTAATACCTTCTATTGAAAGTTTCATAATAATCCTCCATTCCTGCGTGTGAAAAATCTTATTTTTCACACTAATCTCCATTCCAGCCCCGCTTATGGGCATATATTAATCAACTGATATATAAGCTGTAGACAATATTATCTTTCTGACTTAACAATAGCTTCCCATAAGCCATTAAGATATGTTGCGCCTAATGCTCTGTCATAAAGACCATAGCCTGGCATAGCTACCTCATCCCATATCATTCTTCCGTGATCTGGTCTGATCACACCATCAAAACCTGTATCATGTAAGGTCTTCATGATCTTATACATATCCATAGAGCCATCTGTTGATAAATGTGCAGCCTCTTCAAAATCTCTTGGAGAATTATACTTAAGATTTCTTACATGTGCGAAAGGTATTCTTCCTCTGCAGGCTTTAATAATCTCACAGATGTCGTTATTCTGGTTAGAACCAAATGAGCCTGTACAAAGTGTGATGCCATTATAAGGCTTATCAACTGCATCAAGAAGCTTTGTAACAGAATCCTTACCTGTCATGATTCTTGGAAGTCCGAATATAGGCCATGCTGGATCATCCGGATGGATACCCATCTTTATATCATACTTCTCACATACAGGTCCGATAGCTTCAAGAAAATATACAAGATTATTAAAAAGCTTATCAGCATCTACATCCTTATACATCTCAAAAAGCTCTTTAAGATGATCAAGTCTTTCTGGCTCCCAGCCTGGCATAACGAAACCGTTAGACATCTTTGCCACTGATTCCTTCATGTGTTCCGGATCAATCATATCTACTGTATCCTGATTATAAGCAAGAACTGTTGAACCATCCTCTCTTACTCTTGCAAGCTCAGAACGTGTCCAGTCAAATACTGGCATGAAATTATAACATACCATATGAATATCTGCTTCACCAAGTGCCTGTAATGTCTTGATATAATTATCAATATGCTCATCTCTCTTAGCTGTACCAATCTTAATGTCATCTGAAACATTAACTGACTCTATACCTGCTATTCCTAAGCCTTCCGCTTCAACAACTCTCTTAAGCTCTGCAATCTCTTCTGGCAGCCATAACTCCCCTGCCTGCTTGCCGAAAAGTGTTGTAATAACATTCTTAACCCCCGGAATCTGTCTTATCTGCTTAAGTGTTACACTGTCATATCCTGGTCCATACCATCTTAATGTCATATCCATAATAAAAAATCCTCCTTAAATAAAAAATAATCATCCACCTTTTATGTTACCCATTAACTGTGGCAGCCATAACAATTATATTATTACTGTTACAGCATTTCTTTATTGATAACATACTAACATGTTAGTTCTAACATGTCAATATATTTATTTGATTTATTTTATATTCTTATGTGTTTTTAAAAAGCAGGAGCTTTTGATGTTCTTATCAAAAGCCCCTGCTTTCATGCCTGCGGATTATTCTTTTATTTATCTGTCGTTGTTCATTCTCCAGTCTATACATCTTTGCAGATATTCAACGTATTCAGGATTCTTACACATACCCTTGCCAGGGTTATCTGATATCTTAGCAACATCCATTCCGTTACACTTTGTCGTTTTCATAACGATATTAAGTGCTGGAACCTTCGTATCATTACTGATATACGTTCCTATTCCAAATGCTACCTTTGCCCTGCCATTAAAATATCTATACAGCTTGTCAGCCCTGTCAAAATCAAGACTATCACTAAATAACAGAGTTTTATTTCTTGCATCTATTCCAAGACTCTCATAATGCTTAAGCATTTTCTCACCCCATGCATAAGGATCGCCACTGTCATGTCTTACGCCACCAAAAAGTGTTGCATATGTGAGCTGGAAATCCTTTAAGAAGCAGTCTGTTGTTATTGCATCTGTAAGCGCTATACCATTAAGTATGCCATATTCCCTTACCCATGCATCAAGTGCATACCAGTTAGAATATGCCGGATTGTGCTTGTGATTGCCCTGTCCAGTACACATAATCCACTCATGTGCCATAGTACCTACTGGTGTGAGATTATATTTCTTTGCAAGATAAACATTACTTGTTCCTACAAATAATGAATTGCCTTTATAATCAGCCTCTGACAAAGCCTTAACGGCAAGCTCCTGTGCCTCAGCTGATAATCGTCTTCTAAGTCCGAACTCACTAAAGCTTCCTAATCTGTATACAGTTTCTTTTCCTTCTGTTTCAACAGCGGCATCTGCTTCAAGTGCTGCCACTTTAGCAGATAGTCTCTCCTTAAAGCTGTCAAGAAGTTCATTATAATCGTAAGCCATTCTGAAGTACACTTCATTTACGATAGCAAGTGTTGGTATCTCGTACATTGATGTGTTAAGCCATGTACCAAACGTTTCGATACTAAGTCCACATTCTGCATCCGTAGTTATCTTAAAATCTGCATATCTTGCCTGCCATAATCTTAAAAAGTCTACATAACTGCCCTTCATCCACTTTACATTTTCAAGGTAATCAAGCTCATCCTCTGTAAATCTCAAGGTACAAAAATGCTTTATCTGCTCTCTTATCTCTTCAACCATTTCCTCTGTGAAATGCACGTCCTTATTACGGCACTTGAATGTCCATGTTGTCTTATAATCCGAAAACTGATGATATATCGCCTGTCCCATACTGAACTTATACATATCTGTTTCTAATAAACTTGTTATTATTGGATGTAATCTCATAATTTTCCTCTTTTCTGCGCACATCCCTCTCTTACAATGTATGTGGTGCGCCTAATCCTTTTCATTTTAGTCAGGAACATACTCATACAACTCCGAAGCCTTGTTGCCAGTTATGGAAACGCCTTTTCTGTTTAGTGATTTTATTTTATTATCAACATTTCTTTTAAAATTCGTCTTATAAAGCTTTCTGCCAAGTATGATCTCATATACTCTCTGAAGGTCTGGAAGCGTGAATTCCTGTGGCATAAGATTAAATACTATGTCAGAATACTCTGTCTTATTTCTTAATCTCATAAGTCCTTCAAGAACAATCTGTGCATGGTCGAAAGCAAGTGCTTCCTCACTGATAAGCTCAGGAATATAATTCTTAACCTTTAATCTTCCGTTATTAAATATCTTTTCCTTAAGTGAATAGGCTATGTTAATATTCTTCTCACTGTTACTGAAAGTAAGCAGCTTATTATCAAATGTTATATCAAACCATAATGCTTCACTGGCATCATCCCCTGCCTGCGGCTTCATTGTATCTACAGGTATAAGTGTCATATACGCAATATCTATAACCCTCATTCTTGGATCCCTGTCAGGCTGGCTCATAGTATATAACTGCTCCATATATATATCCTTAAGCCCGGTTTCTTCCTCTAACTCCCTGCATGCCGCTGTATATGCTGACTCCTTTATACCAACAAAACCTCCTGGAAGTGCATAGCAGCCGATATACGGATGATTGTTTCTCTTTATGAGAAGCAGCTTAAGTCCTTTAAGGTCACTGCTCATGCCAAAAAGCAGCATATCCACTGTAACACTTGGTCTTTCATAATGTCCCGGATTATACTGTGCCAGGAACTCTTTCTGCGTAAGACCGTCTTTATTCTTTCTTAACTCTCCAGGATTATACTTATTATCCGACATATTTTCACCGCCTTTGTAAAAGTAGCTTTTTGATACTTTTATATATACTACTTTTTACAATATATGTAAAGTATTTTTCACAAAAAACTTTCACAAAAAAACAGGAAGACACATCCTTAAATCCAGGACATGTCTTCCCACTTTTTATAATAGCAAATATAAATTAATGCGGATGACAGGAATCGAACCTGCACATCGTACGATACTAGAACCTAAATCTAGCGCGTCTGCCAGTTCCGCCACATCCGCATGTATATATCAGTATATCATATTATCACAGCCGCGTCAAACCCTAATTTATAAACATTTTCATCTTTTCAGAACTTTTTTCGTCAAGAACATATTTCATGACATTTAATCATCTGCTTTACAATATTCCCTGATTCATAAGACTATATGTAACATTCTCCCATGTATGCTCCACCATGCATAACTCATATGCATTGTCTGCAATACTCTGCAGAGCTGTGTCATCCATAAGCAATTCCCTGACCCGTTTTATCATTGGTTCTATAACCTTATAATCATATCCTGACATTTCATAATCTTTTAACATATTCAAATCATAAAACAATATATCTTTGCCATCTGTAAATATTTCATCAAGATATGAAGATGAGTCTGTAAGACACACTGCACCGTTAAGACAGCTGTTAAATACCCTGTCATGTGCCCCTTTCTTAAACCAAGGCATAACATTTAATGAAATCTTAGCCTGGCTTATATTATCCAGGCACTGCTGGGAATTCGCACTTCCATGCTGTATGATATTTTCAGGATGCTCACATACTATATAGTTATATCCTTCTCCATATGTGTTGACCTTAAGTCCGGAATCCACCAGTGCCCTTATAGCAAGCTCTCTGTAGTGGAACCGTACATTAAGGTCAGCATACATCATACCTGGCATACAATTGCACAGCTGCTCATCTGTCAGATCATTGAATTCTTCTCTTAAATGTTTCTCGGCAGCCTCATCTATCGTCATATTTGGATGATTTATAATATCTGATAACACTTTCTCATAGAAATCTATATAATCCTGTTCAAGATTATCTATCTGCTTTCTTAATATATGCTTTGGTGTATAATTTCCTGTAAATATAATGTCCATCGGTCTGTCTTTAACAGGTATATATACACCTTTTTCATATGCTTTTCTGTCTTTATTAACTTCTGTTCCCGCAGATGCCATAAACAGAGTTTTAACATCCGGATAGAACCTGTTCATATATTCCATATGAACTTTATCAATATCTATCTGCACATAATTCTTTGGTCTGCCTGCAAGATATTTGTGGTAATACAGCGGATGATCTACAACTATATTAACAACCTTTATTCCTGAATAATCCCAGAAATTCCAGTTAAGCTTCTGATACAGTCCTGTTTCTCCCTCAAGTCCTTCAAAATTAAATGTAAGTACAACAAACTCTTCATCTTTATGTGTATTATAAATTTCAAGCAAATGGACAAAACTGCTTTCAGACATAAAAAGGTCATACCAGAACACATCATATTCATCCTCTGGCAGGTATCTGGATATCTCTACTGAAAAAAATTCAAGTGTTTCTACTCCACCTTTAAACATAATCACATGCTTCATATTAAGCCTCACTTCTGACTGCAATTTTACCAATATCTATGCTTTCTACTTATAATTCAGGCTGTTTTTTACTTTTCATCTAATGCAGACTGAATTACATGATCAACAGTTTTTAATAGCTTCAAACACACTGTCAAGTGCAGCTGTATCAAGTTCCTCTGCCCTGCCCGCATCAATGTGCTTAGCAACCTCTGGGTCTATAGGCATCTTTGCAACTGTCTTAATTCCAAGCTCCCTGGCAGTTTCATCTATATTGCTCTTACCATAAATATAGTGTATATTGCCACAGTCAGGGCACTTGAAATATGACATATTTTCTACTATTCCAAGTACTGGAATATCCATCATCTTTGCCATATTAACTGCTTTTTCAACTATCATGGATACAAGATCCTGAGGCGATGTTACAACAACAATTCCATCTACAGGAAGTGTCTGGAATACTGTAAGTGGTACATCACCTGTTCCTGGAGGACAGTCTATAAACATACAGTCTATATCCTCCCAATCAACATCTTCCCAGAACTGCTTTACAGCACTTGCTATAACTGGTCCTCTCCATATAACCGGATCTGTTTCATTATCAAGAAGATAATTAAGAGACATCGTCTTGATTCCTGTTTTAGTTTCTGGTGGATAGATTACTGTTCCTGTTTCATTGCAGGTAGCCTTACCTGAAAGTCCGAACGACTTAGGTATAGAAGGTCCTGTTATATCAGCATCAAGTACTGCTGTTTTAAGTCCCTCCCTGCGTGACTTAACCGCAAGCATTGAAGTGACAAGTGACTTACCAACTCCACCTTTACCGCTGACAACAGCTATAACCTTCTTTATATTTTTATTATTATCATTTCTTGTATTCTGTGGCACTGCTCTTTCTGCGCAATCTGAACCACAGCTTGAACAATCATGTGAACATGCTTCGCTCATCATATACCTCCCTGGTTTCTTATTTTATTCAATGATAAAATGATGTGACTATCGTTGTATATTTTACCATATATTTATTTTAAGTCAAAGTTATACGACATATTCGTCTGACTAATAATTTTATTTTTCATAAGTATAACTAATAATTTTATTTTTCATCTTGACATTATAAATAATATGTAATATATTCAATGTACCAACTGTACTACTTAAGATAATACAGTTAGTACAATCAATGCATTTGATAAAACTACATAAGGAGGATTGATAGCACTATGTTCGTTATAGATGTCATGTCGCGAGTGCCTGTATATGAACAGCTTATTAATCAGGTTGAAGAACAGATCCTGACTGGTCTTTTAAACAGCGGCGATAAGATGCCATCGGTAAGAAGTCTGTCGGTAAGTCTTTCCATCAACCCAAACACAATACAGAAAGCCTATACAGAGCTTGACAGAATGAAGCTTATCATAACAGTACCTGGAAAAGGCTCTTTCGTATCTTCTCAAGCTCTTAATATTCTTGGAACCAGTTCAAGGGAAAAGATGCCGGAATTCAAGCAGGCTATCAAGGAACTGGCTCTTGCCGGAATAACTAAATCTGAGATTATGGAAGCTGTCGATGAAGTATTTAAGGAGCTATAATTCCAAAACAAAATGAAAATATAATAATTAAGAGGAGGTTTTTCAATGATAAAAGCAGAAGGTATTCACAAAACATTCGAGGATTTTACCGCTCTCGATAACATAACCTGCAGCATAAGCGATGGATGCATATATGGCATGGTCGGCTCCAACGGTGCTGGTAAATCAACATTTTTAAGAGTATTGTCTGGCATATATAAACCAGATAAAGGATGTGCATACATTGATAATGCACCTATATATGAAAATCCAAAAGTAAAAGAAAACATTGTATTTGTTGCAGATGAATTATTTTTTCTGCCAGGTGCAACTATTAACAAAATGGCTTCTCTATACAGTTCAATATACAACAGCTTTGACTGGGATCGATATCTAAAGCTAACTGAACTTTTTGAGCTTAATCCAAAGAAACCAATAGCCAATTTTTCCAAAGGTATGAAAAGGCAGGCAGCTATTATTCTTGCACTTTCAACAAGAGCTAAATATATGTTTTTTGATGAAACCTTTGATGGACTTGATCCAGTTATGCGTAACCTTGTTAAGAAGCTTATATGCAACGATGTAGCAGAATATAATGCAACTGTTATAGTGACCTCACACTCTCTTCGTGAACTTGAAGACATATGTGATCATCTTGCACTTCTTCACAAGGGCGGGCTTGTACTTGACAGTGATGTACTTGAGCTTAAAACATCACAATTCAAAGTACAGATTGCATTTAAGGACATATTCGGGAAGTCAAAGTTTGAAGGACTTAACATAACAAGATACCGTCAGCAGGGTTCGGTTGCAAACATGATTGTTAATGGTGACCGTGAAGAAACTATACATTACCTTCGTGGCATGAATCCTGTTATATTGGATGTACTACCACTCACTCTTGAAGAAGTATTCACATATGAGATGGAATCTCTTGGTTATGAATTCAATGATGCTCTTGAAGTAGAAATAAACAACAAATAAATAAAATCAATATCCAAGCTTATATTAATGTGATTTATATTACACATAGAAATGGAGGTTATAATGAATAACAAACTTAATAACAGAAATATATTCAGTGTCAAACTATTCTGGCAGTCATTCCTGCAGCTTAAAATAATAGGTATTATATCAACAGCTATTATGATCTGCATAACTGCCCTTCCTATAATCATGGATGGTATCTACATAAATAACATGATTAAGGCAAATAAAAATGCTGTGGCTTCAGGCGTAGCTATAGCAAATAACAGCTTTGACTACACATCTATCGTATCACCTGTATCATCGGCATCCTATCTGCTTATTGTCATTGCACTTATCACACCTATACTCTGCCTTTATGCATGGTTTTTTCTAAACAAAAGAAGTACAAGTGATTTCTACCATTCATTATCATATAAAAGGCAGAATCTTTTTCTTTCAAGATTCGCTGCTATAACAGCATGGCAGATTATAATAATGCTTTCAACATATGTAACTGGTTTTATATGTTATCACATATTCAGTAAATATTTTATTGTAGATTATTCTACAACCTTTCACGTATATGCAGCAGAATTCTTATGTGCACTTTTATGCTCTGCTGCTATTGCACTTGCCTGCTCTGTCACAGGAAATATATTCAGTAATATATGTCTGTCGGGAATTATTATATTCCTGCCAAGATTCATACTTATTCTTGTGAATTCAACAGTCAGCAACATATATGCAGCTGCATCATCAACTCATTTTATGCCTTTGCTTGACAACTCATATAACATGCTGACTGGACAGTTCCTGTCAATATTTGAGCCTGCGTATTTTTCATCAGACTACTTATCTAACATGTTGCTTTCTGGTGTATCAAACACATATACTCTTATGCTTGCAATCATATATGCTGTCATAGCATGTGCATTATTTACTATAAGAAAAAGTGAAACTGCTGGAAAGCCTGCCCTTAGCTGGAAGCTACAGTTTGCCATACGATGTGCAATAGGCTTTACTATAAGTATTTTCGGAACATTTGTGTACGTGCAGATGTCAAAAGAAGATTACTCATATGGCACCTCACCTTATATGTATACAATAATCGCATTTATAATAGCTGCCATAGTCGTCATAGTATACGAACTCATATCAAGCAAAAAGCTTCATCGTGTATTAAACGCAGTCCCATCTATAATCGTTGCCTATGTGCTCGCTATTATATGTGGATTTCTATTAAATGCCGGAATCAACAACATGACTTCCTACCGTGCTAACGCAGATAACATAGATTACATCACATTATCTGTCGAAAACCGGTATTACAGGTCTGAATATCCGGATTATTTTGAAAATGTTATTAAAAACATAAAAATAAACGACAAAAACACTATAAAGCTTATAGCTGATATATACAACGATAACGCTGAACAGCTTGATAATTTTAATGAACTTCCTTATTATAAACGTTCTTCTGTAAACTATGTAACATATGAAGTATACTTTAAAGATGGAATTTTAGGCAGATACCGCAAGGTATTTTTAAAGGAAAGTGATGTTAATAAGCTTGCCAGTGCACTCACTAAAAACGAGGATTTCTGTTCAGAATATAAGAATCTTCCTTCATACGAGGATGCTAATATCACCTTTTCAGATTATATATCTGAAGATAAAACACGTGATATATATAATATAATGTTAAAAGAAATAAAAAGCATGCCATTTTCAGACTGGTACCAGCTAGTAAGCCAGACCTCTAACCATAGCGGTGGTGACGTATCATATGTCACAGCAGTATTTTCACGAAATGGAACAACGTATTCAGCAAGCTTCTACCTGTCAAGTCTCATGCCTGAATCTGTAAATGCATACTACAACGCTGCCAATAAGACATGTGCAGACAATAATCCACAAACCTTTAACCGGATGAAAAATGCACTCACAAATATAATAAATGATAGTAATGAAGCATCAAATGTATCTTCAAAAGCACATACAAATACAGCTTCAAATGCAGCTTCAAGCGCACTTTCAAATACATCTTCAAACGCAGCTTATTCAATGTATGTAAGTGTATATTCTCTTGATTCTACAGAATATAGTTCTTTAATTTATAATAATTTTAACAACAAGGAACTTGCTAATGCTATACTTAAAGAGATAGAGAATCCTTTTGAGAAGAATTTCGATTCAACTAAACCAGTTATTGAAATAAGATATTATGATGACGATAACAGTGGAAGCTATTCATACTATGTCCAGCCATCCGGATATGACCATATGTCAGACTATCCTGAGTATGAAGAAAACCTGCAATATTGATGTTTAATTAAATATTAGTTAACGAACGGACGACAAATATAAGCTACAGGCAGTCCTGCACACTATGTTCAATGCCAGAAGCTTTGATTGGATATTTCTAAGTCTTTCCATATAAACTATGGTAACTGACGCTACCGCTCAGACGCGCCGTCCATGGCGCGGCTTCGCTGCTTCGTACATCCGTGTACGAAGCTAGCTGGTTTGCTAAGGGAAAGACTAAGAACTATCACAATCAAACTTCAAGTGCATTTCGCATAGTATGCAGAACTGCCTGTAGCTTATATTTGTCTGTGTTACGGCATAATGTAATACTGAATATTCAATTAAATCAAGTGGGACGAAACAGGGCGGAATTGTGCGCTTTACGCACAATTCCGCCCGCATGCCTCTCCCCTCTGATTTAACACACATTCATTTTTCGTAAATTAAGCCAAAGTCAGACAGCATATATGAGAAAAGCAGGTGCGCAAACATCATAAGATACACTTGAAGTTCAATTGTGATAGTTCTTAGACTTTTCCTTAACTACCCAGCTATCCACAGACACGGATGTCTGTGGAAGTGAGATATGGGACACGGATGTCCCGTATCGAACGGTAGCGGAAACTACCATTACGTATATGAAAAGTCTTAGAAATATCCAATTGAAGCTTCTGGCATCGTTGATGTATGCACACCTGCTTTTCTCATATATGCTGTCGTCCGTACGTTAAGAATGTATGTTAAACAACTATATCACCCTATAAGCAGCACTGCCACATCATTAACATTTGTTCCTGTAGGTCCTGTTATTATAAGTCCGTTAGTTTCTTTCAATGCATTGTAGGCATCATTTTCCTTCAGCACCTCAAAAATATCTATGTCTTTTTCCTTCAGCACTTTGGCTGTATCGCCATCGCAATAGCCTCCTGCGGCATCTGTTGGTCCGTCTGTTCCGTCACTGCCTATACTAAACACTGCTACGTTTGACATGCCTTCTATTCCTGTGGCTGCCGATAAAGCTATCTCCTGGTTTCTTCCTCCCTTGCCATGACCGGTAAGATTTACTACTGTTTCTCCACCTGCTATATAAGCAAGCTTTTTTCCTGAAGCATAATGTGTTTTCGCTATTGATGCAAGAAAACTTCCTGCCTCCTTTGCCTGACAACACAACTGGTCTGTAAGCATAACCGGCTCATAACCATACTTTGTACATTCATTTTCAACTGCACGACATAATTCACGCACGCTTCCATTGATAAGTGTAGTAACATTGTCCAATTTTTTTGGTGTTTCTATATTTATAAGCTTTTTCGCATTCTCCCCCAGCTTAAGATTATACTTTGCTACTATGTGTCCTGCATTCTCACAGGTTGAGGAATCAGGGCATGCAGGTCCTGATGCTATCATATCAAGTGGGTCACCAAGTATGTCTGATAACACTATTGAGAACACATGCGCTGGTTCACACAGTTTTGCAAAACGACCACCTTTTACCTCTGACAAACGTTTTCTTATCGTATTAATCTCAACTATATCTGCACCACAGGCAAGCAGCTGGTTTGTTATATTCTGCAGTTCTTCTTCTGGTATCTTTGGTTTTTCAAACAAAGCACTTCCACCACCTGATAAAAGGAACAATACTGTATCCTCACTTGAAAGTCCTGTTACCATATCTATAGCTGCCTGCGTTGCCCTAAATGAATTCTCATCAGGTACTGGATGACCTGCTTCAAAACATTCAACCCTGTCAATAGGACCTTTTACATGTCCATATTTTGTTATAACAACACCTTTATCTATTCTATCTCCCATACAATCACTTGCAGCCATTGCCATCTGCCATGCAGCTTTCCCAACTGACACCAGAATGACTTTTCCTTTGAATTCTTTTCCCTCCAGTGCTCTTTTGACTGCCGCATCTGGTAGTACAGCCTTTATAGCTGCATCTATTATATTGTCCGCTATATTTCTTAATTCACTATTCATGGCTAATCTCCTTTCTGATAAATGTTCATTGTAATATTTTGTAAAACCTCTTTTGTATATTTTTATAACTTTGAACTATTTACTCAATCAAAATATTTAAACTTGCCTATGCTCTCATTCCTTAAACAACATCTAATAACAAGGCGGCTATACTAACAAGTCAAGAATGTACTTACTTATCAGTATAGCCGCCATAGGTCACTAGAATCGAATTATAATATTAATGAAAGTATGAATATTTCAGCCATTGAAGCAATACCCATTATCAATGTACATGCCGTCTGTGTTTTATATCCCTGATCAGGAGTCATGTCACCAAAGTTAGTAACTACCCAGAAGTAAGAATCGTTAGCATGTGATACTGTCATGGCACCAGCACCAATAGCCATTACACAAAGAACTGTCTTTACTGGTGAGGCAAGACCAAGTGCACCAAGAAGTGGAGCTATGATACCTGCTGTTGTTGTGATAGCAACTGTAGAAGAACCCTGTGCTGTCTTTAATATAGCTGCAAGAAGGAATGGGAAGAATATTCCCACTGCTGAGAGCACCTCTGCATGCTGTGTAATAAATGTAACCATAGATGTTGATGATATAACCTTACCTAAAACACCACCTGCTGCAGTTACGAAAAGGATTGGTCCAACTGTCTTTAATGTTTCGTTAGTTATATCGTAGAAATCAGACATCTTGTCAGCTGTTGCAAGCTGTATTATCGCAAATATTGTACCAACTGCTAAGGCTATAATAGGTTTTCCTAAGAACTGGCATGCCACATCAAGAACACCGGTCCAGCCTGCCATAGATGAAATTGAGCCAAGTGCCATAAGTATGATAGGAACAAGGATTGGTGCAAGAGCATTGAATCCGTTAGGAAGCTTTCCATACTCTGCGACTAACTCTTCATATGTCTTAGTTACCTCCGAACTATCTGTTGTCTCGTCTGCACTTTTTACCTTCTTACCTATGTACTTTGCATATATAAGACCTGCTATAAGAGGGAATATAGAACATACAACGCCAAGTCCCATAACAAGTAAAAGGTTATCTCCGACACCGAGTGTATTAGCTGCTGCTATTGGTCCAGGTGTAGGTGGAATAAATACATGTGAAATATAAAGTCCTGCTGAAAGAGCTACAGTCATTGCCACGCTCGATACTGCTGTTCTCTTAACAAGCGCTTTTCTGATAGGATTCAGAATAACGAAACCACTATCACAGAATACGGGGATTGAAACTACCCAGCCCATAAGCTCAATAGCAAGCTCAGGTCTTTTCTTACCTACTACCTTAATCACCATATCTGCAAGCTTAAGAGCTGCTCCAGTTTTTTCAAGAACTGATCCAATCAATGCACCAAGTATGATAACTATACCAATACTACTAAAAGTTCCTGAGAATCCGGCACCTATTACTGTAGGAATACCAGATACTTTTGTTCCGTCCGGTTTTACTGTATCAACGAATGGAATACCTGCTATCATGGCAAGAATAAGTGATACACCCATGATTGCAAGGAATGGATGAACCTTAAACTTGGATATCGCAACTATCATTACGATGATTGCCAACACAAACACAATTATCAATGCTATACCTGACATAAAAACACCTCATTTCTACTAAATTATTGTACGTTTTGCACAACCTCTTGTGCTTTGTATGGTGCAATAATAGCATAGAAATACATTTTTGCATATGTTACCGTGTACATAATTATTTTTTTATTTCGTTCCACGTAACAATAATGGTAAATCGTATTTTTCATTTATAAGCTCATCCGCTATTATATATGCAATAAACAATGCAGGACTTTCGGTAGGTTTTCTTATATCAAGTCCTGTTGTATCTTTTAACCTTGATATCCTGTACTGCAGTGTATTTTTGTGTATATAAAGTGCATCAGCTGCTTTCTGTATTGACCCCTGTGCATCATAATAAGCCTTTAGAAGTGATATAACATCACCAATATCATCGCCATACTCACCTTTAAATATTTTCTTTAGATACTCAAGCTTTATTTCTACAGGAACATTACTGATTAAAAGCTCCAGACTCATATTCTCATAACATATTATCTGTTCATGCTCTGAGGCTGCTGCATTCCAAGCCCTGTGAGCCTGTACATATGCATCATGCATATCAACATTATTCTCACCATCTATACCGATATTAAGCTCCACTCCCTCTTTTTCCCTTATATAATCAGCAAGTTCTTTGGCAAATGCAGCCAGCTTATCCGTCACCATGTTATCTACAATTATTATCTGTCTTGAAGCATTTCTAAAATGCATCTTATAATTATTTCTGCTTAAAAATGTATCAACATCATTCTCAAACTTGGCAATCTTGGACTGACCCTGCTGTGAATCCTTATAATTATCAAGTTCATCAATACTAGCAATAAGAATACGCCTTGGAATATTGATATCCACGCCTATAGCCATTCCTCTATCCTCAAGGTCAGCACTTTTATAGCCTCCATTTATAAGCCATTCTTCATAGAATGCATTTCTGACTCGCTTATTCATAAGCTGATGGTAGTTTGCCCTGCTCTCCATAAGAAGAATTTCTGTCATCTTCTTTAAAAGCTTGCCAGATGTAATAACCTCTTCATATTCACCAGTCATACCAATAACACCAACTATTTCACCATCAAGCTCCAGTGGAAGATTTATTCCTTTCTTTATTCCCTTAGAAGCATCATCTTCATCTATGTAATATTCATCAAGATTTTCAGATATAATTTTATACGCACCATAATGAAAGCTTCCTATACGGCTTTTATCTACACTTGCTATTATATAACCGGTCTCATCCATCAGGTTAATGTTCTGTTTAACAAGCCTGGATATTTCATTTACTATCTGTGTTGCTGAATTCTTTGAAATATGCATAATTACTTCATCCCTGCTTTCCTTTTTTACACTTTTCCTTATTTCTGCGCACGCTTTTTGCGCATATCTCGCATGTAAAAAATCTTGAATTTATGGATTTTTTACATTATTCTCCCACATCTGTCATTACATGTCCATCTACTATGTTAAGTATTCTGTCGGCATATTCAGCCATCTGCTTATCATGTGTCACCATAACTATTGTCTGCTTGTATTTAGATGCTGCCAGGGATAGCATGGCTGCAACATTCTCTGCACTCTCAGCATCAAGATTACCAGTTGGTTCGTCTGCATACACTACTGCAGGATGCATTATAAGTGCCCTTGCTATAGCAACTCTCTGCTGCTCACCACCTGACATCTGCTCTGGAAACTTATCTCGGCAATGTTCTATCTGAAGTGACTCTAACAGATTATTAACATCATCCTCATCGATATCCTGATTATCAAGGACCACAGGAAGTACTATATTCTCATATGCCGTATATTCTGGTATCAGACTATAATTCTGATATACAAAACCTATCTTTTCCCTTCTGAGTTTTGATAACTGCTTATCATTCAGTTCACCTATATTAATATCATCAATATATACCTCACCCTCATCCGGCTTATCCATGGAACCAAGTATTCTAAGCAGTGTCGATTTTCCTGATCCACTCTTCCCTATAATAGCTGTAAATTCACCTTTTCTTATTGCTATGTCGCATTTTTTCAATGCATGTACTTCTACCATACCTGTGTGATATGTCTTGCTTATACCTTCTGCTCTTAATATCTCACCCATATTTTTCCTTTCTTCTTACTTTCTTACTGTATTATACTGCAAGAGATGCAAACTATTTTTTCATGTCTTATGTATGAATACACCTGCATTTCTATAAGTCAGCTAGTTTTCTATGTATGTATACATACCCACTTATGCATGAATACACATGCATTTCTATACTATCAGTGCAGAATCATCATAGTACTTTAGTTTCATACCTTATTACTAACACATATATCAGCAGCATAAGCGGCATAAGGATAATGCAATATAATGACTCACTAAAACACTCTTTCATATATATCTTAAAGATTACAGATTTATCTGCTCCACTATATCTTAAGATTGTCATAGTATTTTTATATTTTTCAATCCTGCTCATTAACATAAGAACGGATATCATTATGTACACACCGATAGCTACAGCTGCTGTGAATACATATAGTATGATGGCCTCAAATGTCTTTCTCTTGACCTCATCCTTTTCCCCCGAATAAGAATGATATCCCCATCCTGTCTGAAGCATATATGAATTCACTGTATTAACCGTTCCACTATATAGCGAATTCATGCTATATCTTAGTCTTATCTGATTATATGACATATCAAGAGACAATTCATCTGGAAGTACATCCATCTGGAAATAATCTTTTAAAACCTGATTCTGGTTATCAAGCTCCCTCTGTAAAAGCTTTGTTGAGGCAATCATAGTATACTGCCCGAATTCAGGAATATATTCTTTTAATCTGTCTTTTATCTCATCACTGAGCTTCACTACAGCCCAGGCCTTAGTTGTAGCTGCCTGCTCGTATCCAAGAATATATGAATAATCTTTTCTTAACCTTTGATAATAATACTGTTTTACAAGCTCAAGCTGTTCTTCCTCTGATCTGCAAAAAAACGTAAAATCAGCTACATTTCGTCCATAATTATTTTCCAGATACTCAATATACTCTTCTCTTATTTTGTTAAAATCAGGTTTGTTTTTAAGATCAGACACATAGTTATCGCATCCCTTTGCCTCTATTTTACTATCTGTCAGACTCTTATATGCGCTATATCCTTTATCTTTTATATATATTGACAAAGCCTTATTATAGCTTCCTGAATTCTGCCATGCTCTGTCATACATAAACGAACCATTTATATTGCAGTAATATTTCATAAGATTAATATCCATTCCCTCAGATAATGTATCATCATAATCTCCATCAATATTCTCGTCAACAAATACAACAGATATATCTCCATTATTAAATGCCTCCTCATCAAATGAAGGCTTACCTGTTATATCCTTTAATATGTCATATAATTTATTATCATTTTCCACATATTCTGTTGCAAAAAGATATTTATACGTTTTTTGATTATCATTAAGTGCTTCAACACTGTTAAAGTTATATGAAAGATACCATGGCACACCAAGCTTGTTGTAATCCATATTATTCCATGCCCATGTTCTTGCTGTTTCAAAATATCCATAACTTATATCTTCAACACCATCTATACTGTTAATATAATCAATCATGTTCTTATCAATATCCTTATACACAGGTGTATCCGCTTTTTTTATATTACACATAAGTGTATAGCTGCTGAATCTGTTAAAGTAACGCCTTGTTTCTCCTTTAGCATCTACCTCAGTAAACATTTCATTACTGTTATCATACATTTCCTTGTTATAATCACTTAAATATGTTTTACTTCGTATTTTGGCTTTAAGACTATCTCTCGTATATATATTTCCATTTTCACCAGAGTATTGTGTATAATAGTACTCATCCCTTGACTCTTTATCTGCATAATTAAGTACATAATTTGTACTGGAATCGATGCGGTTAAATGCTATAATATCTGACATATCAGATATATCCAGATACTGTTTATACGCTTTTATTGAATTAATCACACAGCCCGCTATAATAACCAGAATCGCAAGCGCAAACACTCTGACTGCAATAGCTGACAACGCCCCATGTGACTTATTTAATCTTTTTTGTGTCTGTGAAATATAATTATTCCGGTTAATTATTACCAGCTTATTTTTTCTTGTCTTTAAAATAAGTGATTTATTTCTTCCAATACCGCGGATATTTCCAACACCAGATGCCGGATGTCTGAAATTTTCAATAATACAAGCTATCATGCTTATACAAACAGATACTAAAAGCATAATGAATACATATACATATATACTGTTTTTTATGTTAAAGAACTGTATACCTTTAACATAACCACTTATAGTACATACTATCTTCCCGGTAAATATTGAAAGAAACAGACCTGCTATGGCAGCAAGTGTAACTATGACTATATTTTCCACTAAAGAAAATGCCATTAGCTGTATTCTTTTAGCGCCAAGATTCGTAAGTATACTCCTTACATGCTTCCGCTTTCTGTCATGCATAAGTATCTGATATACAACTGCTGATACACCTATGAGCATAAGAAGAACATACATATAATCATATATATATCCACCTCCCCATGGTTCATAGTCGTATACGCTGCTATTATATATAAGCTCTTTTTGTGACTTTTTCTTTAATCCATCATATATATCATTATAATTCCCATCTATATAACTGTCAGATGAATATATATATGCAGCTTTTCCTATGCGGTTAATATTCTCTCCCTCACCTTGTGTAACAATAATACCCGGTATATAATTTCCACCACACCAGAGGTTCGTATAGTTATTAAGAATTCCCGTAAGCTTGTATGTTTTTTCAATACTTTCTGTTGTCTGATTACTTCCCTTCCGGACTGATATATGAATCTCCTGACCTATCTGTGTTCCCTGATTAAGCTTAAGAAGTGTATCCCACTCTATGGCAGCTTCATCATCGTTGTGCGGCATGCTCCCACTCTGTAATGATATGCTGCCTATCCTTATGAAGTCATCATCCATATAACCAACTTTAATATCTGTCTGGTTATCATTTTCAAACACATAATTATCTACCGAGGCTTTACCTGACTCGTTCAGATACGGATGATTCTTAAGTTCTTTATTCTCTTCTAAGTTACTGTCATAAAGCATCACAATCCAGCTGCCAAACTTGTGCTTTGCAGACTGTATCTGATATTCATACATATTAGTCTTAAACAGCATAATCCCTGCAACAAACGAAAACGCAAGAAATACCGAAAGTGCTGTTTTAAATATACTTTTCCATCGTCTTTTTACACTTTTTATACAATAACTGATAAATTCTGTATTCAATCAAACACATTCCTCCATTTCCAGCCAGATACCATGTGCCAGTACTCACCGCTAAACTTCATATTATCTGTCATAGGTTACGTATATACCTTTTTATGCATATTATATCCAGTATAATCATCAACGGCATGAGCATGATACACCACAGCATTTCCCGTATACTCTGCTTCATATACATGTCAAATATTATATCCTTGCTGGCACCTGTATTTCTTAATATCTTTATTCTGTCACTAAACTGAAAAAACCTGTTTTTTAATATAATCAGGCTTACTATCATATATACTAAAAATGCTGTTATGCCTGTAAAGCCATATAGAATATAAGCTTCTATAGTATTGCTCTTTATAAGATCCTTATCATGCGAATAACTGTTATATGCATATCCAGCCTGTCCAAGATAAGAAGCTACAGCATTAGCCGTTCCGTTATATATTGAATCAAGACCATAGGTTATATTGATCTGGTTATACTTCATCGAAAGATTAATCTCCTCAGGTAGTTCATCAAGCATAAGATAGTCTTTTAATATATTATTCTGTGTATCCAGTGCCTTCTTTCCCAATTCATCTGATGCAAGCATCGTGTACTGCCCGAATTCCGGTATATATTCCTTAAGCTTATCTTTTACCTCATCATCGACGTATATTACCTTTGCAACCTCAGCTGCAGCCGCTGGTACATAATCGGAGCTGTAATCATATACTCTAAGTTTTTCATCTGCAATGTTTATATCAAGATATGAATCAACATACTGATAAAACTGTTCTTCGCCTTTATCTGCCCAGTATGTATAAAAATCATCTAAAAACTTTACATTATTTTTCTCAAATAATTCTGTCATCTGTTTTAACTTATCCTGCTTATTATCAGATATTAATGAATGGAAATATTCACTGTTAATTTTATTAAAATCGTCTGTAACTATGCCTTTATCATGCATATAGCTGTATATAGCCATATAATAACTGCTGGCATAATCCTTATCTATATAGCCATAGTTTTCCGGATAGGCTTTATAGCACATAAGACCTATATCAGTTCCCTTTGTTATTGTATCATCATATACACCCTCAGGATTCTTATCTAAAAATATAACCACCTGTCTGCCGTCTTTAAATGCCTGTATGTCAATCTCATCTTTGCCTGTAATATCCGCTAACACATCATATACTCTGCTATCAGCTTCTACATACTCTGTTGCAAACAGATACTTTGGATTAATCTGTTCACTGCTATATGAAGCATTATTGGAATCACTATTCTTAGAATTAATATTCTTAGAATTAATATTCTTATTATCATCAATATCTACATAATACGGAATACCCATCTTGTTGTAATCCATAGTATTCCAGGTCCATACTCTCGCTGTCTCGAAATAGCCATAACTGATATCATCTACACCAGTTATCCCACGCATATACTCAATAGTACTTTCATCAATATCTTTATACATAAGTGCATCTGCATTCTTTATGTTGTATTTAAGATTACGCTTACTAAACGAAATTTCACCTTCATCAGATGTTCTTGATTTATAAGCATCTGAATACATTTCCCATGACACATTATTAATTGCATTACTATAGCAATCCTTTATGTACTTAAACAAATCCAGAGTTTTCCCTGCCTCATATTCTAACTGCACATCATTCTCTGCATTACATATGATATATTCTGCATTATTATCCTGTTTATAAAATGCAATAACATCTGATTTTTGTGAACTTATCTTATAATCAGCATATGTCCTTACAGAATTCACTATACATATAATCATGATTATCATCATAGCTAGTGAAAATAATCTTATGCATATACTCTGCACTATCCCCTGTCTTAGCATGAGACGTTTATATGTTTCTTTTACATAATTGTTTTTGTTTAATATATATGTATGTCTCGTATGCCTGTCTTTTCTATATAGCCTGTTCAGCTTATAACGGCTTGTGTATCTGTGCTGTCTGTCAGAGTCCTGTCCACATATATTTACAATACTACCCACAACAACAGCCATGATAAGCATAATCAGAAGACTTATATATATCCCTCTATCTATTGTAAAAAAATATATTCCTGTTCTTAACTCGACAATGAGGCATATAAGCCTTGCCGCAATTATTGAAATAATCAGACCTATAACAGATGAGCTTATAACTATAACAGCATTTTCAACACATATAAAAGCTATCATCTGCAGCTTTGTGGCACCCATATTCTTTATTATGCCATATGCATATTTTCTTGTTTTATTATATACAGATAACTGATAAGCTATGCCAGCTACTCCAAGTATGACAAGAACAATATACATATACTCATATATAGAACTTGTACTCCATGGTTCGTAATCATACAGACTGCTGTTATATATTAGTGAACCACTTACTTTTTTATTCAGTCCTTCATATATATCTTTGTAATCTCCTGATATATAATTGCCTGCTGAATATATATATACTGCTGAATTACTTCTTTTTATATTCTGAGCTTCATTTTTAGTAGTTATAATACCTGGAACATTGCTTCCTCCAACCCATACATTAGTGTAGCTTTTAAGTATTCCTGACAGCTTGTATGTCTTTGTTATTCTGTCCCAGCCTGAACTTGCCTTTGGATTATTTACAATTATATTCAGAGTAATATCCTGTCCTATGTCTGTACCCTGATTGAGTAAAAGGAGAGTATTCCATTCAACTGCTATTTCATCATCGTTCTTTGGAAATTCTCCTTTATCAGGTGTTATATTAGAAAGACGGACAAAATCATTATCCATATATCCGATTTTAATATCTGTCTGGTTCCAGTTATTATCGTATTGGTAGTTTGATATACTTACTTTTCCTGAATCATTAAGATATGGATGTGACTTAAGCTGTGCATTTTCCCTGCTGTCATTTCCATTCATCATAACAAACCAGTCGCCAAACCGGTGTTTTGCTGACTGTATCTGCCATTCATACATATTATCCCTAAAAAGAAGCACACCTGCTACAAATGTAAATGACAAAAATATAGCCATTACTGTTTTAAGCACATGTTTTTTTCGTCTTTTTAGACTTTTTATACAATAATCAAAAAAAGCTGTATTCATGCCATCACCCCTGTTTCATATTACATTAAATATCAGTACCCGTCCCCTCATCTCACAATACGGGTACTGATTATACAGGCTTCCCTGCTTACAGTTATTATCATATAACAGACTGCTTACATATAACTTACGTTTTGGATACTTTAATGATAAGATGTCTAAGTCAGAAGTCCCCGGCTTTTGATACCTGTGGATTGCTTTCTTAATTATGCCCAACCTTCCCCTTAAGCTTATATAAAGGAAGAAGTATCCGAAACTCAGCTCCACCATACTTCTCACTGTTAGCTGCCTTTATGCTGCCATGATGTGCTTCTATTATAAGCTTTGACAGATTCAGGCCTATGCCAGCATGAAACTCGTTCTGGCTGCTTTTCCCTTCGAATCTGTCAAACACACCAGCAAGGTGTGCTTTATCTATACCTTCACCATTATCCGATATTTTTATTATACACACCTCATTGTTACTGCTTATATCTATGTATACGCGTCCGTCTTCTCTGTCACATATGTATTCATAGCTGTTACTTATAATGTTTATAAATGCTTCTGCTAACCAGCCCTCATCTGCATACATAGCTCTCTTTTCCTCTGTACCATAATCAACTATCACTCTGGATTTATCTGCAACTGCACTTTCTACACTTTCTTCTACTATATAATCAATAATAACTTTGTCTGTGGCAAGCACTACTTTTCCTGACTCGATTCTGCTTATATCAAGCAGCTTTTTTATAAATGTCTTTATCTTAAATGCACTCTTTGTACACTCGGAAATTATTGTAGATGCCATCTGCATATGCTGTTTTGTTTCTGATACATATTCATCCGGTTCTTTTTTCATTTTTTCCACGTGTTTATCATTATCATATTCATGTGTATTTTCTGTCTTTATATCATTTAACATATCCTGAAGCATCTCAAGCTTCATAGTCATAACCGAAAGTGGCGTTTTTATCTGATGCGCTATATTCTCTACAAACTCCTGCATTTTTTTATACTGGCATATATTGTATTCATGTTCCTTTTCAAGCTGTTCTTTGAGCGCCTCATTTTCCCTTGCATATGCCTTAAGACTTCCAAGGCAGTCCTTTTTTCCTATCCTGTAGCAATGTATAAGTCCATACACCAACAATACCGCAATAACCATACCTATGATAGTATACATCATTGTCTCACCATTAATGTGTGACAGATATGCATATCCATTTCTGGTATATCCGGCCTGCACCATAGCCTCTTCTCCTGCATAATATGTGTTCTTACTTATATTCATATGCATCATTCTGTCTATGAGATTCGTTGCCGAATTGTTGTCATACAGATAAAGGGCTCCTACAAGAGCCCTTTGCCTGATACTATAATATATGGTTAGAAATGCAGCAATAAGTGCATTGGTAACGGCTGTTCCTATAACGAATAACGTCTGTTTTCTTCTATAATCTCTTATAATATTATCTATATTCTTTCTTGAACTGCCAGACTGAATTTTCTTCTTATTATCCATACCCTATCTCCCCATAACTGTTATGTATTATTCCTTTACGCTATCCAGCGGTAGCCTACATTTCTTATTGTTTCTATATAAGGAACTCTTTCATCCCCAAATGTGCCAAGCTTGGCTTTAAGACGGCTCATATTAACAGTAAGTGTGTTATATTCTACATAGTTGCCATGTATATCCCACAGTCTGTCAAAAAAAACATCCCGTCTTACAACTCTTCCCTTATTTTCAACAAGTATCTTAAGCATATCCCATTCATTGTTCGAAAGCTTAAGTTCATTACCAGCCCTGTACAGCTTGTATTTATCAAAATATATTGCAAGTTCTCCCTTTTTATATACATCTCCATCATTCATGCCACTTCTTCTTAAGTTGGCACTTATTCTTGATAAAAGTACCGCATTATGAAAAGGCTTCGTTACATAATCATCTCCACCTATATCAAGTCCTTTAACTATGGATTCCTCATCATCGCATGATGTTATAAATATAATTGGAGCATCAAGATTATGTCTGATTTTTTCACATATCTGGAAGCCATCTCCATCAGGGAGCTTTACATCAAGCAGATACATATCATACACTTCTGTATGCTTATTATATTCCTTTACACTCCCTATGAGTGTCACATCATATCCTTTTAAAGTAAGAAGGCTCTTTATAGTTTCTCCTAGCTCTCTGTCATCCTCGACCAACATAATTCTGTACATGTATCCTACTCACCCCACCCCTGTATCTGTATATTTTATAGCTTATTCTGTATTGTTATTCTTTACTATAGATGATGTCGGGGTCAAAAACCCCCGGCTTTGATAATAACATTAACACCTTGCAATCACCTTACAAGACTGCAATATCATTATTATAATACCAAAAGCTGGATTTTACCAATATTATCACTCTTTCGATGGAGTAAATATTTCATTGTAGATTATTCTACAACCTTTAGCATATATATAGCAGAATTCCTATGTGCATTATTATGCTCTGCCTCTATTGCACTTGCCTGCTGTGTTACAGGAAATATAATAAGCAATATATGTCTTTCAGGAATAATCATATTTCTTCCAAGATTTATCCTTATTCTTGTGCATTCAACAGTAACTAACATATATGCGGCTGCTTCGTCAACACACTTTATACCTTTATTGGATAAGATGTGCGATTGGCTTTACTATAAGTGTTTTCGGAACATTTATGTATATCCAGCTTGTAAATGAAGACTACACATATGGCACTCCACCTTACATGTATACAATTATTGCTTTTATAATTACTGCCTACGTGCTTGCCATACTGTGTGGCTTCCTGTTAAACGCCGGAATCAATAATATGACTTCCTACCGTGCCAATACTGATAATATAGATTACATAAGATTATCTGCACAAAACAACTATTATATGACTGAATATGAGAATTTAAATGCAATAATATCTGAGCATGCATCTATATCCTGATACCGTCTGTATGCCTTCATGGAATTAGCTGCACATCCTATTATAATTACACACATTAACAATGCAAATACTCTTATTGCAATATTAACAGCCGCTCCCTGCGATTTTCTAAGCCTTCTGCTGGTCTGTCCGATATAGTTGTTTTTATTAATTAACTTTAATTGAGTTATTTTTACTAATCTCTTTTTTTTCTTTTTTCTTTTATAACCATAATTAACACTATTGCAGGTATTAACTATTCCCTCCGCCAGCATATCTGTAACGAGGGCAATTCCAAGCATTATTAATACATATACATATTTACTTAATATTTCTATGTAAATATAACATCTCCAATATAACAATAACCGGCATAAGTATTACACACCATATTGCTTCTCTTATACATTGATACATATGTATATTTCTGACTATTGTGTTATCAGCCCCATGATTTCTTAAAATATTCATACGGTTATTAAATCTGCTGACTCTGTTATTAAGTACAAGCAGGATTATACTTATATACATAAGTACCGCCGCAACTGCGGTAAATATATACAATACCAGAGCCTCTATTGTGTCTTTCTTTACCTGTTCTTTATCCGCAGAATAGTCATTATATGAAAAGTCAGCCTGTCTAAGATATGCTGCTACTGCATTAGCTGTTCCATTATATACCGAATTCAATCCATATCTTATATTAAGCTGGTTGTACTTCATGGCAAGTGTAATTTCTGGTGGCAGCTCATCAATTCCAATATATTCCTTTAGCACTTCATTCTGTGTATTAACAGCCTTCTCTCCAAGCTTATCTGATGCAACCATTGTATACAATCCAAACTCTGGTATATATTCCTTTAGTCTTGACTTTATCTCATCATCAACATATATAACCTTAGCTGCCTTAGTTACTGCTGCCGGTGCATATCTTACATTATATGTATACTTTCTTTTCCTATCCTTAAACTCTTTCTTCTCCCTTACACTTATTATTCCTTCCTGCCTTAATATGTCACTCTGGCTCTGTATATCATTTTCTTTCATATAGTTATATACAGCTTTATAATAGCTGCTATACACCATATTAAGATTAGATGCGCCATCTTCATATGGATAAGTCTGATAACACATCAGACCAATATTGGTTCCACTTGTGATGGTATCATCATATTCTCCCTCAGGATTCTTATCCAGAAATATAATTGCTTCATCTCCTTCAAGAAATGCAGCATAATTCCAATCATCGCCTGCATAATCCTCTAAGATGTCATATATTCCACTATTTTCCCCCACATATTCAGTTGCAAACAGATACTTGTCCTCTTCATCAGAGTATTTCTTCATAGATAACGATTTATTATTTCCAGCCTTCTCATACCAGGAAACTCCCAGATTATTGTAATCCATATCATCCCACGTCCACATACGTGCTGTTTCATAATACCCATATCTGATATTACTAACACCATTTATACTGCTTATATAATTAATAACACTTTTATCTATCCCTTTATACATACTGGCATCTGCTCTCTTCAGGTTATAATCCAGAAGGTAATTGTTGCAATCCAGATTGAGCATTGTTCCATTCAGATTATAACTCATATAATCACGATACTGGTCATATGTCATATTATTATATACCAGCGAATATTTAAGCTTTACATTCTTTCTTACCTCATTGATATCTGGTGAATTCAGCACACTTTGGTCCTGCTCATCCCAATATCTCCTGAAATTATATGCAATATTAACCACATATGGAGTATTCTTATCCTGCTTATAGAATGCAAGTGTATCTGTTTTTTCTGAAACTGTCCTATATTTGCCATAAACAGTTATTCCATTAACCACACACGTAATCACTATAACCATAATTGCAAGTGAAAATACTCTTATAGATATATTCTGTATAATTCCCTGGGAACGCATTAATCTGTTGCCTGTCTGACGTATATAATTATGTCTGTTTATTATATGCTTTACATCTATATTATGTGCAGATCTGCCCGGCTTAGCGCATATATTGGCTGCTTTGCTGCGCTTTACCACCCGACTGGTTCCCTGACTTACTATACTTACAGCTAAGCAGACTGCTATTGATATAACAAGCATAACAGCCAATCCAATATATACACTTTTATCTATTGTAAAGAAGACTATTCCCGTAATTCCTTCAATAATAAAGGTTACTACCCGCCCTGTTATTATTGAAAAAATCAGACCTGCAAGTGACGAACATATAATTATAACTACACTTTCCATAAAGGCAAAAGATATAAGCTTTAATCTGTCAGCCCCCAGTCCTCTTAATATTTCATACACTCTTTTTCTGCCTGTACTATATACCGATAGCTGATAGGTTATTCCAGCAATTCCTACAAGTACAATAATCATATACATATAATCATATATATTGCCACCACTCCATGGCTCATATTCATACACGCTGCTATTATATATAAGTGAACTGCTTGTCTTTTTTTTCAACCCATCATATATAGCTTCATAATCATTAACGTAATCATCAACTGTATATATGTATATAGCATTATTATTACGCTTAATATCCTTTGCAGCCTGCTCTGTAACTATAACTCCCGGAACGCGGTCTCCCCCAGCCCATGAATTCGTATAGCTTTTCAATATTCCTGCCAGCTTGTAGGTTCTTGTTATATCTTCTGTCTGTCCATTTTCATCTGATATAACAGTCCTGATTACTATATCCTGACCTAAGGATGAACCCTGATTAAGCTCTAACAGCGTATTCCAGTCAACTGCAGCCTCATCATCCTTCTGTGGAAAATGTCCTTCCTCCGTAGATATATTACCAAGCCTGATAAATTCCTCTGTCATATAACCTATACCGGTTTCCGTCATCTCGCCGCCATTATCATATACATTATTAACCTTTACAGCTTTTCCTGACTCCTTAAGATAAGGATGTCCTTTAAGTTCACTATTCTCTTTGCCATCAGAACCACACATCATAACAAACCAGCTTCCAAACCTGTCCTTTACTGACTGAAGCTGCCATTGGTATACATTAGTTCTTATCAGTATCAGCAATGTGACAGCAGCGAATACAATAAATATAGTAAACGAGGTCTTTATTATATTCTTTTTCCTTCGCTTTATACTCTTAAAGCAATAGTCCATATATTCTGTATTCATACACCATCCCCCATTCACTTAATAATATAACGATATAACAATCTGCTTACATATAACTTACGTTTACTGATTATGTTCTACCTTCCCCTTAAGCTTATACAATGGCAGTAATATTCTGAATTCTGCTCCTTTGTACTTTTCACTGTTGGATGCCCTGATGCTTCCATGATGAGCCTCTATTATAAGCTTTGACAGGTTGAGGCCTATGCCGGCATGGAACTCGCTCTGGCTGTTCTTACCTTCGAATCTGTCAAATATGCCTGATATTTTTGTTTTATCTATACCATCCCCATTATCAGCAATCTTTATGATACATACCTCATTATTGCTGCTTATATCTATGTATACACGTCCATTTTCTTTATCACATATACATTCATAGCTATTGCTTATAATATTTATCAAAGCCTCTGCAAGCCAGCCCTCATCAGCATACATAACCCTTTTAACGTCTGTACCATAATCAACTATGACCTTTGACTTATCTGCAACTGCACTTTCAACACTTTCTTCTACTATATAATCAATTACAACTTTTTCTGTTGCAAGTATCACCTTGCCAGATTCTATCCGGCTTATATCAAGCAGCTTTTTTATAAATACTTTAATCTTAAATGCACTCTTAGTACATTCAGAGATTATCGTTATTCCGCCTGTGATATTATTATACGGCTGCTGCAGACAGCCTGCATCTTCTTATACTGGCATATATTGTACTCATGCTCTTTGTTTAGCTATTCCTTTAATATTCCATTTTCCCTTACATAGCCTTTAAGACTTCCAAGACAATCCTTTCTTCCTATTCTGTAGCAGTGCACAAGCCCATATATAAGCAACAGCAACAGAATAAGCCCTATAACTATATTTATTACATTCTCATAATTAATGTGTATAAGATACATATATCCGTTTCTTGTATAGCCAGCTTCAATCATAGCCTCTAGTCCTGCCTCATAGGTTTTCCTGCTTATATTCATATGCATCATTCTGTCAATCAGATCCATGGCTGAGGCTTTATCATACAAATAAAGGGCTCCTACAAGAGCCCTTTGCCTGATACTATAATATATGGTTAAAAATGCAATGATGAGTGCATTAGTAACAACCATTGAAATAACAAATAATGTCTGGTTTTTTCTATAATTTCTTATAGTTTTATCTATATTCCTGTACTGGCTGCCAGACTGTATGCTTTTATTATTATCCATCTATTATCTCCCCATTAGTATTGTTATGCTATCCAACGATAACCTACATTCCTGATAGTTTCTATATATGGAACTCTTTCTTCCCCGAACGTTCCAAGCTTTGCTTTAAGGCGGCTCATATTGACAGTAAGTGTATTGTATTCCACATAGTTTCCATGTATATCCCACAATCTTTCAAAAAACACATCTCTTCTTACAACTCTCCCCTTATTCTCCACAAGTATCTTTAACATATCCCACTCATTGTTGGATAACTTAAGCTCATTACCTGACCTGTACAGCTTGTACTTATCAAAATATATTGCTAATTCACCCTTCTTATACACATCCCCGTCATTCATGCTGCTTCGTCTTAGGTTAGCGCTTATCCTTGATAGAAGCACCGCATTATGGAATGGCTTCGTTACGTAATCATCACCGCCCATATTTATATGCCTATTTATCCAGCACTATATACATTACAAGCAGGCTTACCACCTGTTTATGATGCTCTTTTATATTACTTTCTTATAATATCATTAACAGCTTGCAATTAACTTACAATTTATTATTTTCCTGTTAAATATTCTTGTTAAATACATAATGCAAGGAGCAAAATGTATTCTGCCCCTTGCATCCTATTATAATATAGACTATGTAATATTCCTACTATTTTTACATTTTAAATAAATACTTTATCGTGAAATACGTTTTTGTGAAATATGTTTTGTGAAAAAACACATCCTTACATTGTGATTGCTATGACCACTACCATAATTGGTATCATAAGTGCTGTTGATAACGGATTGAGAGCTGCCGCTATATCAGTCGAAACTCCTAGCTTTTCTGAATATATTATGGATACTGCTGCACTTGACGAGAACACTGCCGCTGCCAATATCTGTCTCATAACAAGCGGTGCAGATAATACACAGAATATCAATATTGCTGATATTATTCCAATTCCATATCTTAATAACAACAGATGAAGCACCTCGCCGGCCGTTTCCCTGCTCATATTAAGTTCAAACGATATTCCAATCATCATCATAGCAAGAAATCCATTACCATGTCCACAAAAATCAGCCGCCTGTATAACTATATCCGGTAATCTGTAATTAAGAAAGGATAATACTGTCATAATGAAATACACATCAAAGGGAACAGACGAAAAAAGACTTTTAACTATTTCAAGTACGCCTATGTCTGATTTATTCAATTTTATTTCAGATGTATTCTTTTCTTTATTTTTCTGGCTTATTCTCATTTTCGCAATAGCATATGTCGTGCCTAACGTATAAAATGAATCTCCCACATCAAACATACATAGATATGGAACACCTGCCGGATAGAAATTAGAAAGGAAGGGAATGGCTATGCAGGCCATATTAAAGCCTGAAGCATTTACCGCATATATAGCCTGCATATCTCTTTCCTTATGAGCTGCTGCGAGCTGTCCGGCTATTACCATAACTGTATTCACGCCAAAGCCTATAAGTATAGACACAACATAATATATGTTAACCTGGGCTCCACTAAAACCGCTAATAAGAGATGCCGGTAATGTGACATAAAATATAAGGTTTGACAATACCCTCTTATCTTCCTTATGGAAAAGTCCCATCTTTTTTAATACATATGCAAGAAGCATAGTAAGAAGATATATCGCTGCTGTTGCTATTATTTTAATCATTCACTTCACCTCTTATATGTATGCTATTATGTTAACATCTGTATTGTATGATGTCGGTGTCAAAAGCCCCCGGCTTTGATACCTACGGATTATTCCGTGCTATGCACTCCCATTACGCTTGTTTCCGGAATCATATTACATTCATATGCTCCTGTTATTACAGCCACCTTAGTATTAGTTTCAAGCCACTCTCTTGCAAGGTCTACGGTCACCTTAAGATACTCAGGCTCTACTGTCTTAGCTGTATCACTATCGGCATGTCCAGACAGCCACGCAAGTCTTGTAATTCTTCTTATAAGAACAAACATAGGTATCAGTCTTTTATCTTCATCAGAAAGCCTTCTTACCTTCTCATAGCCTCTTATCCATGCCTCCTCAAGTTCGCAAAGATTCTTGGAATATGTGACAAGCGCACAGCCCATATCATACATATAAAATCCATATCCGCAATCATCAAAATCAATTATCTGGTCATTGCCTTCATAACTGATTACGTTGTAAAAATGCAGGTCTGCATGAATAAGTCCATACCTGTCATTACTTCTCCCATAATGATTAAGCTCTTTTTTGATATTTTCGGTACATTTTTCAAGAATACGGTAATCATGACCTGTGATTCCTTCATAATCCCGCCAGCTCCCCCATATTCCATCGCCATTATCACCAAAAAGGTTATTAATATCCCAGCAGAATCTTTTTATTTTAACTGATTTATCCCTGTTTATTGACTGTATATGAAGTCTTGCTGTAATCTCTCCAAGCTTTTCAAGACCGTCCAGCAAAGCCTCACCCTTAAGCTCTCCAAGTGGACTTCCATATAAAAAGGAGATAACAGAGCAGTATACAGTTTCCCCGCCTGATGTCCGCATTTTTTGAAGAAATCCGCCATCACGTCCACGATACACAACTGGAAGTCTGACCTGTGTATCCTTATGTATTTCATCCATCCATCTTATTTCGCCCTCAAGCTCTTCTATATCGTGATATCCCGGTCTATGTATACGAAACACAACAGGGCTGCTTTTGCTAAACTCAACCTTGTATATAATATTTTCCGAGTACTTTAAAAGACTTACCTTGTAATCCTCTCCAACATCATATAATAATGGCAGATTATTTTTAACATCCTCTAATAATGATTGTGGTGTATCCTTCATAGCTGTTTCCTCGTATTATTCCATACTACTTACTTTACATATTAGTTTTGTTATGTTTATTTCTATATGTTTATTTCTATATTTATTTTTTCATATTTACAGCCTGTGCAAGCCCTTTATCTATCTTTTCAAACAACTCATCCATAAATGCATCGTCACATAAAAGTCCCAACTTCATCTGGAGTGTATTAGGATGAAGTCTTGAATTATGTGACCATACACCATTATCAAATAATGGCTTGCATATAGTCTTACTTGCATCCTCACATGCAAAGTTTATTCCCATAATAACGCCTCTCTGGGTATATCCGGTAAGGAAACCATCATATTTATCCATAAGGGCATTAACGCGCTCTGTAAGAAGCTTTGTATTCTTATTAATATTATCAACTGTTTCCTTACGAGTAGTTATCTCAAGCACCTTCATCGCTACAACACAACCAAGCTCTGAATTACCACAGGTTGAACCATGCATCCTTCCTATATCAAACATCCAGCTGGCTGCCTTTCTGTTCATAACAGTTGCTGATATAGGATATATGCCTCCTCCAAAGCCTTTAGCCGTTGTGATCATATCCGGAACAAAGCCCTCGTGCTCAAAGCACCACATTTTTCCAGTTCTCATAAGGCCAGTCTGTGTTTCATCTGCTATGTAAAGTGTTCCATACTTCTCACACAGCTTCTTGACTCCTGCAAGATATCCCTTATCAGGAATCGGAAAACCATATGTGGCAAGAAGGGATTCTATAATAACACACGCAACATCCTCTTTTTTAAGCTCTGCCTCCATAGCATCCAGGTCATTAAGTGGAACCTGTACGAATTCTCCCGGAGCTCCCTGACATAAGAATGGATCCTTGAATCTAGCATCACCTGTTGATACAGACAAGCCTGTATGTCCGTGGTAACAGCCTTGAATAGATACAACACGCTTACGTTGTGTGGCATATCTGGCACTCTTTATAGCAAGATCAACTGCCTCTCCACCACAGGTTGAAAAGCACGCATAATCAAGTCCATCAGGACAAAGCTCTGTAAGCTGTTTTGCAAGCATAGCCTTTGTTATACCTGTAAAATGATGATTACCTATATCAAGTTCTGTCATGGCATCTGTAAGTGCGCTTATAATCTCTGGGTTTCTGTGTCCCAGATTATAAGTTCCTCCATTAATATGTATATCAAGGAACTTTCTTCCATCAAAATCCCAGAAGCAATAGCCTTCTCTTTTTCCCATTACAATAGCCATATCACGGTCTATCCATTCCTGTGTTTTTCCTACATTCCAGTGAGCAAGGCTCTCCTTTAGTACTTCTTCCTTTGTTATATCTGGATTATTAATAAAACTCATAGCTATATCCTCCTGCGTTTTATACTATATTCAGTTCACTATTAACCTTTCCAAACTTGTTCGGTGTAAGTGAAGTATTTTTTTTAAAATCCTTAATAAAGTGTGCCTGATCGTAATATCCAAGTCTTTCATATATCTCATATGTGAGATTATTCTGAAGATAATATATCGCTTTCTGGATTCTTATGATTCCAGCGTACTTCTTCATGGATACTCCAAGTGATTCCTTAAATACACGGTCAAGATAGCGCTGGTTATATCCTGTCTGTACAGCTATATCTGATATTGTCACGCACCCTTTTTTATTGTGTATGATACCTGCTATCTGGACAATTATATTTTTTCTTTCTTTAAAGTAATCAGTATATATGAAATGAGAAGTAAATATATCTTCCATGTCTTCAAATGACATATCCTTCCCGAATTGCACTGCTATGTTACTTAATGCTTCCATATCTGACACATTTCTTCTTGTACACACAAGCTCACCAGCATAGCTTTTCATAAAATCAGGCACAACTCCTGGTTCGAATTTGACTCCAAATATTTTTTTGCTGCCACTTATGAAGGCAAGGCTTACCTCCGTATGTGTTCCGCATACATATGGCACAAAACGCCCCTTCTCATATACGAACTGCAGATCAAGGCAGGCATCTGGTATGGCATATATTTCCCGGTCCGGATTATCTATCATATATATCTTATTAATATATCCATCCTCCAATATAAGCTCATGATAACTTACAGCCTTAGATATAAGATACGTTTTAACCTGCATATACACCACCACCTTCCGCAATCCGTACACATCCCGGACATTATTTATTTCATAGATATAACCTTATTATCATCAACAGTTCTGCCACAGGCATCTATATTAAAATCAGGATACTTTATCTTAATATAGTCCTTTACAAGCTTAACTGCACCTTCAAAGCCAACTCTCTCTGTATTGATAGTAAGATCGTAGTTAACAGGATTCGTCCAGTAATTACCACCTGTATAATGTTCATAATACTCTGCACGATATTTATCTGTCTGTGTAATTGATCTTGCTGCTGTAGCCTCATTAACGCCCATTCTGTCCATGATTTCTTTAAGTGTAAAGCTTCTTGGAGCTTCTATATACAGGCTTATTACATTTGGTCTGTCCTTTAATATCCAGTCAGCACATTTACCTACGATGACACAGCTTTCTGTATCAGCAAGCTGTTCTATAATCTGTTTCTGGTATTCAAACAGCTTCTCGTCTGATACGAACTTTCTGTCTTCAACCTTAGGTGAACGCTGCATAGGAAGTCCCTTAAGAAATGCCGAAAAAACATTCTGGTTTCTCAGCTTTTCATTAACCTCTGCAAACACTTCCTCATCAAGACCACTCATCTGTGATGCCAGCATCAGAATTCTGTTTTCATAACAATGTATTCCAAGATCATCTGCTATCTGTTTTGCTATTCTTTTTCCACAGCTGCCAAAGCCTCTGGCAACTGTAATAACCAAATTATCCATATTAGTCCTCATTTCTGCGCACCTTTTTACGCATAACGGATTAGTACCAGGTGTGCACAGCTGCTAATCCATCATATGAATTTTTTTACTAAGCACCTTTCTTAACTCCGCTTTCCATATATCTTGTTAAAAATTCCTTTGTTCTTTCATTCTTAGGGTTCGTGAATAAGAGGTCTGGACTTTCATCCTCAACAACATATCCGTTATCCATAAATATTGTTCTTGTTGATACATTTTTAGCGAATTCCATCTCATGGGTAACTATAATCATTGTAAGTCCCTCATCTGCAAGTTCCTTCATAACATTAAGAACCTCGCCTACCATCTCAGGATCAAGTGCTGATGTTGGTTCATCAAACAGAAGCACCTCCGGATTCATACATAATCCTCTTGCGATAGCAACTCTCTGCTTCTGTCCACCTGATAACTGTGCCGGATGAGCATTGATATAAGCTGCCATTCCAACCTCTCTTAAGTGCTTTATAGCTCTTAGCTTTGCCTCTTCCTTACTAAGATGTAATATTTTCTGCACTCCGAACATGCAGTTTTTTAATACTGTCATATTGTTAAACAGATTAAATGACTGGAATACCATTCCAACCTGTGATCTGTATTTGGTAAGTGATGACTGTGTGTTTTTAACCTCATCACCATGAAAAAGTATCTTACCGCTTGTAGGTGTTTCAAGATGATTAATACATCTTAAAAGTGTTGACTTACCAGAACCGGAAGAACCGATAATACATACAACCTCACCCTTTGATATTTCAAAATCTATTTTCTTTAAAACCTCATGATCACCGAATGACTTTACAAGGTTTTCTACCTTTATAATTGAATCTGCCATAACCTGCCTCCTGTTCTTAAGTTATACGTTGATATCATATAACCATCTGCTCACACATAATCATTCATTTTCCAGATACTCTGTAGCCAGCTCATAATCACTTCTTCCCTGAAGCTTCTTTTCAATCACTGAGAATACTCTGTTGAATACGAAACAGAGAATAAAGTAAATAATTGAAATAACTATATATGATTCAAAGTACTTATAATAAGCACCACCTGCTGTCTTTGCCATAAGGAAAAGCTCTGATACACCTATAACATTAAGTACTGATGTCATCTTTAAGTTGTTAACAAATGTGTTACACATTTCAGGTATTACATTTTTTAAAGCCTGTGGAACTATTATGTATAACATAGCTTTAAAATGTGACATACCCATGGCAAGAGCGCCTTCCTCCTGGCCTGCATCTACTGACTTGATACCTGCTCTTACTGTTTCACCCATATAAGCTCCTGTATTAAGTGTTGTTACAAGAATACCTGCTATGATTGATGTAATCATAATGTCATTCTGTCTTAATCCATAGTAGATAACCATGCCCTGGACAATCATTGGTGTATCCCTGAATATTTCAACATATACAACTACTATTGCCTTTAATATATGAAGCAGGATTTTCTTTACTATGTTATCCTCTTTATGAATCTTTACTGTATTGATTATGCCTACGGCAAAACCAAGTACAAAGCCTAACAAAGTTCCTATAAGTGCTACATAAAGTGTTACCCACGTAGCTTTAAGAAATAATGTTGAATATTTATTAAAAATGAACCAGGCCCATTCAAACAGAGAGCCCTCGGCTCCTGGCGTATTTGCTGCCAGTGCAATCATTGTATTCATATACATATAGCAAAACCTCCTTTATAGTGCACATATATGCTGACATGCACTTTTAAGATTAGTATTTATCCCAAAACCATTTTATTTATTATTACCCAGTACTTATTATTCAGTTAAAATAAAAAACCGCAGCTTCCACCTTAAAGACCCAACATCTTTGTCAGAGAAAACCACGGCTTATATGTTATAATTGCAAGCTATAATGCAATTATTTTATTTTGTCAAAACATTTATTAAACCACTACTTATTTACAAGTTTATTTTATTTATTTCTAGTTAGATGCTGGCTGTAACTTTACCATTTCATCCATAAGCTTATCGAATTCAGCCTTATCATTCCAGCCAAGCTTATCAAGTGCACCCTGAACTGTATCTCTCATAGGGTCTCCTTCACGGAATACTATACAGCAGTCATTAGAAGCACCCTCTGGTTCTGTGAAGTCAAGGTTAAGCATCTTTAAGTTATTCATAGTAGCAAGTGCTGAAACAGATGTTGTGTAATCAAGAATAACCATATCAGCTGTCTTGTTCTGTACTGCAAGGAAACACTCCGAAGATGTTTCATAATCTGTTGCTATAACGCCTCCTGGAACCTCATCCTTATATGGAACATAGTTAGTAGCAATCTGTGTTGTAACCTTAGCTCCCTTTCCCGCAAAGTCTGATAACTTAGTAAAGTTTGCAAACTGGCTGTCTGATCTTACAACACCAACAATCTGTCTCTTATAATATGGTGAAGAGAAATCATATGTTTCATCTCTTTCAGCGCTGTAACATACACCTGTCATAACAGCATCATATGAACCATCCTGAAGTCCCATAAGGATTGAACTCCATTCAATCTTGTATACTTCAAGTTCGTATCCAAGCTCATCTGCAATTCTCTGGGCAAGTTCTACTTCGTATCCATATGCATATCCATCTGCATTCTTAATCTTAACTGCTTTCTTGCCGTTACCAACATCAGGTGATTCCTGTGTCCAGTTATATGGTGCATACGCACATTCAAATGCTACCTTTAATACCTTTTTGTCTGAATCTGCACTCTTGCTGCCACAACCTGTAAGTCCAAGTGTGAGTGACATGGTAAGTGTCATAACAAGTAACAACGATAAAAACTTCTTCTTCATAATACTCTCTCCTTTCAGCTTATCCCTTTAGTTCCTGTTTCTTTTTCTGTATCTATTTTTCATATAAGTTTTGCTGTCTTATGTCTATTTATTATTTTACGCAACCCCTATATCCGTTTTCTTCGACTTTTATAGAAAGAACTCTTGTAAAAAATACATACAGAAAAGGCGCCAGATTCCTTGAATCTGACGCCTTTGTCAACTTGTTGTTCTGTTGATGTAAATTAAAATAGCAGATAATCTGTTATATGAATTGTAAAATTTTCACCTTTTATATCCAGTTGTTTAAAAATCCACTTTTTCCCCATAGAATATACAATCAAGGAATTTTTTCATATCATCCTCTGATACCTTTATCGGATTAACTACTGTTGAGCCCTGCATAGAGAATTCAAGCAGCTTATCAAAGTCCTTCTTAAATTCTTCTTCACTAACTCCGGCATCTATCATCCTTGCTGGTATTCCTACAGCCTTAGATGTTTCTTTAACCTTTTCAATAATATCACAACCGATTATTTTTGAAAGCTTCTCATACTTCTTAGCCACCTCTGGATCCTTTTTGTTATAATCCATAGAATAAGGCAGTATAACTGCATTAGCAAGACCGTGTGCTACGTTATACATACCTCCAAAGGCATGTGATACGCCATGTACCATGCCTAGTCCGCTATTAGCAAATGCCATGCCAGCCATGCATTGGAAATTATGCACCTTCTCCCTTGCCTCTAATGTTCCTTCATTAACTGATACAGGCAGCCATTCTATTATACCCTCTATTGCTTCTTTAGCCATGGCATCTGTGAAGTCATTGCCATTCTTGTTAATATATGCTTCAAGAGCGTGTGTAAGTGCATCCATTCCTGTTTCTGCCGCTATATGTGCAGGAAGCGTTGCTGGCAGTGATGGATCAAGAATGGCTACATCTGGAAAGATATTAACGGATCTGATAGCCCTTTTAAACTTCTCATCCTCAAATGTTATTACGCTGACCTTTGTAACCTCAGATGCTGTTCCTGATGTAGATGGAACTGCAACGAATTTCGTCTTGAATTCAAGTTCATCAAGATTAGTACTGAAGACGTTATCAAAATTCACCTCTGGATGTTCATAGAATATAAGCATGACCTTTGCAGCATCTATAGATGAACCACCACCTACGGCTAACAGACAGTCCGGCTGTTCTTTTCTTACGAACTCAAGTCCATCAAGAACCATATGTGTTGTCGGATTCTTTCCAATTCCACTATATATTGCTACATCTGCTCCCGCCTGATTCAGTATATTAGTCACCTTATCCAGAACGCCTGTCTTTTTCATAGACTGTCCACCAGTTATTATAACTGCTTTTTTGCACTTTAATGTTTTAAGATATTCAAGTGCATTTTCTCCTGTTACAAGAGCATCCTTTGTAAATGTTATTGTTTTCATATCTGTGTTATACCTCCCACTTTTTATTTTCCATAAAATAATGATGCTTTATTAAGCATAACATAAGCTTTATATGAAATTATGTTATAGCAAAGGCGCCACCTACCATATGGTAAATGACGCCTTTGTCCTTATATGTGTGTACTATAGCACTGTATATTAAAAAGTGCAAGCATTTTATGTGCTTATTTCTACAACTCACGGACAGTAATGGTAATCTTTCCATACAATAATTACAATAGCTCCATTAGATAAATAGACTGTATGCTGAACAAAATTATTATGAGAACTTATATCCCACACCCCACACAGTTTTAACATACTGAGGATTCTTTATATCCGGTTCTATCTTTGACCTGAGATTCCTTATATGTACCATAACTACATTGTTAATATCGTATGCTTCTTCCTCGCTCCATAGTGTATTATATATATGCTCTGTAGAAAAAACATTACCTTTATTCTTCCATAGCAGCTCTAATATAGCGAATTCTTTCGGAGTAAGCCAAATCTCTTTTGAGTTAGCAAATACCCTGTGTGTTTCAAGATTCATGGATAAATCCATATATTCAAGAATACTGCTTGGCTTTCTTTCATTAAAATCATTGAATCTTCTAAGCTGTGCCTTAACTCTTGCAACAAGTTCAACCGGGTTAAAAGGCTTTGCAAGATAATCATCTGCCCCGGCACTCAAACCTATAACCTTATCCATATCCTGATCCTTTGCCGACAGCATTATAATAGGGATGTTGCTCTTTTTTCTTATCTCAAGGCATAACGCTATGCCATCCATATCCGACATCATAACATCCAGTATTGCAAGGTCTATCTGCATATCATCAAGACACTTTAATGCCTCCTGTCCGTCTGCCGCCTTATACACCTTAAAACCTTCATTCTTTAGATATATTCCAACCAGTTCTCTTATATCTTCCTCATCATCAACCACAAGAATAGCTGCCATATTAGTTTGCCACCTCCATGTACTTATTGCTCTAACTTCATCTTATTTCTTGGTCCTGGTTCTGATTGCACTTCTTCAGCTTTATGCTTATCGTAAACAATCCATTATCATAATCTGCCAGTACACTGCCACCTAATCCATCTACTGTTTCTTTTACAATAGAAAGACCTAAGCCATTGCCTGATATGCTTGAATTTCTTGCATGGTCAGCTCTGTAAAACTTATCAAATATTCTTTCGCAATCTGACTTTTTTATACAGTCTGTCATATTCGATACTTTTATAAGTATATTATCATTCTCCTCAAGAAGTGTTACTATAATATCCGTATTCTTCCTTGAATACTTTATGGAATTCATAAGAATGTTATCAAACACCTCTCTCATCTGTTCTATCTCAACTTCAGCATATACTGGCTTTTCTGTTATATCTGCCACAAAATTCCGCTCCTGTTTAAGTGCTATTCCTTCAAACTCTGACACATCCTGCTTAAGCATCATAGCTATATTACATTTTTCTTTATTAGCTTTACTGCTTTCTATACCATTGCTGCCATCATTACCATATGGCTTTTCATTTCTTGCAAGTATGAATATCTTATGTATCATTCCATTAATCTTTTCAACCTGCTGGAACGCCTTTTTTATGTATGTATCACGTTCTTCATCACTATCGTATTTATGGCTTATAACAACATCAAGATATCCTGTTATTATTGTCATTGGCGTTTTTATATCATGTGAAAGATTCGTTATAAGCTCCATATTCTTTCTGTCATTTTCACGTTCCTCTTTCATCATTCTTCCTATACTATGCTGCATATTATCTATACTATATGCTATATTGGTAATTTCATCACGTCCCCTTTTGTCAATCTGCATGTCAAGATTCCCCTTTGATATCATATTGACAACATCTGAAAGATATCTTATATAATCTATCCTTTTCTTTGTCATAAGGAGCGCACATATTATAAATATAACTGTTCCAAGACACATACACGCAGCCTTAAGCTTGATATCTGCATACAAATATTCTGGTGTAACCTTAGTTTCAAATATTATATAATATAAAGTCTTTTTTATGCTTTTCGTATATACAAATGAATACTCCGGACTACAATCATCATAGGAATTAACTACAAGTTCATCTATATCAACGTATACTTTTTTTCTTCTGTAATCATCACTATTGTCATCTGGATTTTTTCTCCATAACACAAGACCATTTCTGTTCGTTATGGTTATATTCATATTGTTGACCTCTTCTGTTGCAAACGGAAGCCTGTCATTTAACAGCAGGTACTTCATGGCATCTCCCAGATTCTTGTCATCATCAAGTTCATTGGCACTTATCTCATCCATAGCATTGCTAAGGGCACTGTCAAGCTCTCTTACCATTCCCATAACCTGAATATCATATTTTCTTTTATAATCAGAACAGTCTTCTGTTACATCTACTAGCACTCCATAATGTCTGCATACTATAAATGCTCCCAGTGAAGTTAAAACAGCGATAGTAAAAGCTGTCACAATTACTACCGCAAGTTCTTTATATATTCCTATTTTTTTACCGGCGCAAGTATTATATTCATTCATACTATTCCTCATTTCCTACATAACCCATATGCACCTGACATAAGCACTTTTTTACCAGTAACCTAGCTCTAAGCCTTTCTCATACACCCCATAACCTATGGCATAGTATCCATATGAATTAAGATGTGTATAATCATACTTTATCGTTTCAGGAACTCTTCCCTGTGAAAGATCTTCCTCATCCATCTGTGTTGGTTCTAAGCCTGCTATATTAAGTGCGTTTTCAAGCAGATAAGTTCTCATATTGATAAAATGTTCTCCAAAGGCTTCCCTAAGTGCTGCCTCCCACATAGAATCATCAGTTCCTATCTTCTGACCGCTTGTATAATTCGCACTATCAACTGACTCCTCCGGATTATCCGTATCACCGATTATAATATAGCATTCTGTGCCAGAATTCGCAATCATTGCCTTATATTGTTCTATAAGTTCATCATAATCGTCCCAGCCCCCATTGCTGCCCATCTGTATAACAAGCACATCTCCTGATATATCATGTGCTGCCTTTGTTATAATCTGTGAACCCTTCTTTAATTTAACGCTCTTATCCACGGCATTATCATATATACTTATATATATCCTGCTATTATCATATTCGAGCTTAAAAGGTATATCGTTAATATAAACAACATTCTCTGGCTGCTGATTATCCGTCTCATATCCGTTAAAATTCTCTAATATAACTGGGTTTCCTGATTCATCCACAATACTTATCTGTGTGCGTTTTCCCGGTTTAACAGTAACCTGCTTTCCTACATACATCTTTATTCCTCCCTGTCGGAGTGCTATCTCGTAAGATGTTTCTCCACATACGCCAAGATTGTATACATCCATTCCTGTGTAGTATCTAAGTGTATCCGGATAATTCCAGTTTGAAGCATCTATAATCCCAGCTTCACTCTTTATATATGTATTCTCCTGTCCACCAAGTCCATATGTTATTGAATCTCCCCAGCAGACTATCTTTTTATCTTTAATGTTATTATTATTGTTATACTGTTCTCTTCCATCACATGCCAGATTAACATTTTCATCGTTTTCTGAGCCACTCACATTATCCACACTCGTGCATATCGAATCATCACAATCAAGGTTACTATTCACATTTTTACTTACTATAACTGCATTATGTTTTGCTACTATATTATCTGCTGCAACACTTACAACTAATATCAATGCTGCACATATACCAAATATAATTAATCCATACATAACATCTTTTATCCAGCCTCTTACATGCATAGACAGCCGCCTCCTTATCTATGTGTCCATCTGCCACTTAATACATGCTTTAAACACGTCTTATATTTATGATATCTTTTGTTTTTTATGTCATAAATATAAAACCAAATGATGTATATGTATTTATAATATTTCTTTAGTTTTCTTAAGACTTTTACCAGTAATTAACTGAATTCTCAACAAGCTTACTTCCCTGATATCTTAACTTAACCGTAAAAAATCTTTTTTCGTCTTCTAATATAAGCTTAAGGAATACCGCATCACCTTCCCATGTCGGAAGCTCTGGCACCTTCTTTTTATCTATCCACATAAGCTCTCCCTCATCACATTCACATACATTTCCTGTGAATCCATCTGCCGTAAACAGGCACATAAGTTCAGGCTCACACTCATCACTTATAAATGTAATAAGTCCTCTGAACTTGTATGATGTTAATGTAAGTCCGGTTTCCTCTTTAACTTCCCGCAGCAGGCATTCCTCAGGTGTTTCACCATCATACGCATGTCCGCCTACGCCTATCCACTTTCCCTTATTAATATCCTTTTCCTTCTTTGTGCGATGTAACATAAGATAACAGTGGTCTTTCTCTATATAACATAATGTTGTCATCTGCATGATATGAGCTCCTTTGTAATACGTTTTGGTATAATACTGCTACTGCTTACGTTTTTAAGATAGTGGTGTCCAAACTGTAAACAATTTAGTTTTGGTATAACACTGCTACTGCTTTCGTACGTTTACGATAAGGATTCCTATACTTACAAGAATAAGTGCTATAAGTGCATTTATTCCAAGCTCGCTGCTGCCCTCTCCTAACCACCATGCTGAAAGAAGCACACCAAATACAGGATTGGTAAATCCGAATATAGCTACCTTGGATACAGGGTTGTGCTTAAGCAGTATTCCCCAGAGTGAATATGCCACTGCTGATATACAAGCAAGATAAAGCAGCATAAGTACAGCACTTAATGATATATGATTAATTCTGCCACCCATGATAAGTCCAACAATCACCATCACTATACCACCAAATATAAACTGATAGCCACTAAGCATTACCGGATTATCATTCTTTGAATAATTCTTCATAAGACATGATGATACTGCATATGATATTGCACATAAAAACAGGCTTCCATCTCCCATAAGACTGAGATTCATATCTATGGACTTACCATTCATGCTTACTATAATTACACCTGCAAAGCCTATTACACAGCCTGCAAGTTTCTTAAAATCAAGCTTTTCCTGATGAAATACAAGACCTGCAAGCAGAATTACAAAAAATGTGTTTGAGCCATTTATAATAGATGCCTTTACACCGCTATTATGTGCAAGTCCGATATAAAAGAATATATACTGGAGTATTGTCTGGAATAATGCAAGCTTTGCTATGCTGGGAACTGATGATTTAGTTGGCACTAACATTTTTCTATTAAGTGCACTTCCTATAAGAATAGTAAGTATTCCTGCCAATATAAAACGTGTACCTGCAAATAATATCTGTGTCCATGTTTCACTTGATGGTATCTCAAATAACGCATATCCTAACTTAATACAAGGTGATGCACTTCCCCAAAGAAATGTACATACAAGTGCGAGTGCACATACCACCCATGTTTTCTGAAGAAAATCTTTTCTGTTCTCTTCTTTAGCTATTGTTTTTGTTTTGTTCGTTAATTGTTCTTTTGTGTTCATTATTACTCTCTTTCTCCCTGATGTTATTTAATATCGAGTGAATTTAAATGATGCTAAATCTTTATAATTCTGTTAAATATCTATAACGCTGTTAAATCTTTATAATTCTATTCAATCTTTATAATTCCGTTAAATCTTTAATAAATGTTACAATTCACTCTGGACACTCTTAGCATCTAAAGGTGTAAATGCTTTAATATATGCTAAAACAGATATCTTGCCCACAAAACAAAATTCTTTATGAGCTTCATCTGACGTTCTCTATATGCTGACAACTCTACCGGCTTTACATTATATGGATTATCATAGCTTCCATCTTTATCAGCCTTTCTTGCTACCCTTTCATAACCCTCCATTGACTGATTCAACTCTCTGTTAATATCCTTGCTATCTATCACAAGCATAAGCTCTGTATCCAGATAAGCACTTCTCATATCTATGTTAAATGAGCCTATAACTGATATGTTATCATCAATCAGTACCGACTTACCATGGTATGAATAACCGCCTTCATATTCCCATACATCAATCCCTGTACCAAGTATCCTGTTCTTATTAACATAATAATCTGCAGAACCAAAAGGATTGCCATTGTTAGCAACTGAATTCGTCATAAGTGATACATCATCAACCGAGTCACAAACCGACTTTAATCCTTCATACATATAATCGTTGCATATAATATATGGTGTATGCAGCTTAACTCTGCTGTCTGCTTTCTTCATAAGTTCAACAAGCTGATACCACACATATGGTTTCTTTGATGAATATTCTATGGGATTACTCATAAGTGCTACATTATTCACTTCATAAGCATCCTTAAACATATCCTTATAAACACTTTCCCCAAGGCCTTTATAAATACCATTATCTGCATTGTCTGCACAATAGTCTGCATATAATGAATGAAGTTCTTCCCTGGCTGCTGCCACTTTCTTCTTAGATGCCAGCTTGTTTTTCTTATCTGTGATTCTGGAACTGTCCAACGAATTATTATCTGAATATGTATTCCCTACACAATAATTATATTCATTATTCTCTGATATTGTAAAATATGTGTCTGTATCTGTAATCGCATTTACCCCATTGATAAAAGCCTTACTTTCTTTATAATTCCACACTTTTCCAAAATACGATAGAATATCGTTAACAGAACTATTCTCATCTGGATTCTCACAATACACCAACGCATCTCTGTCATAATTCTTATATGGCGAGCTGCTTCCTAAAAAATATGAAAATGTGTTTCTTCCACCTATTATATAACTGCTTCTATCAGCTATAAGATACTTATCATGAAGTCTTCCCATAGATTTCCATGGTGCAAACGGATTGACCTTATTATATATCTTAATACTTGTTCCTTCTCCTGCTGCCAACGCTTCAAAATAAGGATTACCATTCATACGAAGAAATCCAGATACTCCATCAACTATTACATTTACCGATACTCCACGTTCTGAAGCATCTAGAAGCGCACCAAGAATAAGCTTTCCACTATCATCTGCCCTGAAATCAAAGGTTGATAATATAATCTCATCCCTAGCGTTGCTTATCAGCTTAATACGCTCAAGCAGTGCATCTCCATTATCTTCTATAACTTCCGCCATTTCCGGCTCTGTTCTTGTCTTCCATATATTATCAACAGACAGCTCTTCTTTGTCCTCATCTGTCAATACCGGCTGTTTATGATATGTAGTAAGTGCACAGCCAACTATGGCAATCACAATAATAAGTAGTATAGCAAGTATTATTAAGAATACTTTTATCACTTTCTTTAATCTATTTATATGCATATACTTTTTCCCTTTTTAAATATATAATCATCTGGAACTATATCTTATTGTATAAGTTGCAAAATGTGCAATATCTTGTATTCTATCAGTATATACTGTTTATTGCAAGATTAGTTGTGATTTCTTTATATATTCTTTATGTGTTTTATTTTTTTATTCTGATGCAATCTCAATGATTTATAGAAACTATTAATTAACCTCGACAGCTAGATAACTACCCAAAAACTTGACATAGGGATTTTATACTCTTTTTACAATCAAAAGAGATTAATTCATGGGTATATATCTTTAATTCATTATCAGAAAAATTTATATTCCACTATGTATCTATTAAAACTGAATACAAATTATGTTATCACAGACCCTAAAGGATTTACATTCCACTATGTATCTATTAAAACATTGTGCAAAATTTTCTTCCAACTGACCCTTTTTGATTTACATTCCACTATGTATCTATTAAAACTATTCCTGAATTCGAGCATGGAACTAATGCTGTGGGATTTACATTCCACTATGTATCTATTAAAACTCATTGTGCGCAAATTATCTATAATGAATTACGAAAATTTACATTCCACTATGTAAAAACTATCTTGCATTCTGTCAGTCATGTTTTCATGATCCATTTACATTCCACTATGTATCTATTAAAACGCTGTAAGAGGTTCAACAATAGCAGCATCATTTTTATTTACATTCCACTATGTATCTATTAAAACTGACAATCCGTCTATGAATGGAGCAAAGTAGAAAGTATTTACATTCCACTATGTATCTATTAAAACTATAATACTTTCAGCAATCAGGAAAAGAACGTCTTCATTTACATTCCATTATGTATCTATTAAAACCTCTTGATTTTTGGGGAATTTTCCATTCTTTTAAGTAATTTACATTCCACTATGTATCTATTAAAACTGTTTCTGTCTATGATAGTTATAAAACAATTTATGAATTTACATTCCACTATGTATCTATTAAAACTGTGAGTGAGTACAAAGAAGCTCAAAATGAAATGCATTTACATTCCACTATGTATCTATTAAAACGAATCCGGCACTTGTACAGCCTTATAAGCGTAGCTGCATTTACATTCCACTATGTATCTATTAAAACTTTAATATTTGTGATAAAGAACCTAAAACACTCTTATTTACATTCCACTATGTATCTATTAAAACCAAACGGGCAAGTTGATGTTGCGCATGAATACATAAATTTACATTCCACTATGTATCTATTAAAACATTGACGCAGTAGAAATAGTCTGTTACGTCAGTGTATTTACATTCCACTATGTATCTATTAAAACGATACAGTAGATAGGAATAGAGGAAAAGTTAAGCTGATTTACATTCCACTATGTATCTATTAAAACTACTGCCGTGAATCTAAACAGAAAAGTTATGCGATATTTACATTCCACTATGTATCTATTAAAACTGGGTGCTGATTTCTTCACTGGCGTTCCTGGTAGATTTACATTCCACTATGTATCTATTAAAACGAGAAGTACTTCCGTCAATCAGAAAGACAGGAAGTTAATTTACATTCCACTATGTATCTATTAAAACAGAGCAGAAAAGAAAGTGCGGAAAGATTTACTGACATTTACATTCCACTATGTATCTATTAAAACTATATCGTATGTGCTCTAAGGAATGTAATTCAACTATTTACATTCCACTATGTATCTATTAAAACTATTTGTCAACTGTGAAAAGCAAGGCTTTAATCCACATTTACATTCCACTATGTATCTATTAAAACGCAAGCGAACGCGCGCCAGCAGAACTATCATAAGGAGATTTACATTCCACTATGTATCTATTAAAACTTACCAGAGCCTGTATTGCCAATAACAACACCATGATTTACATTCCACTATGTATCTATTAAAACTGATCGACCGCGACACGGAAAAGATAAACCAGCTTAATTTACATTCCACTATGTATCTATTAAAACCAGGTACTACAAACATAGAAGATTCTCATCTTGAAATTTACATTCCACTATGTATCTATTAAAACGTATCATCAGTATTATCAATAATATTGTTATCAGCATTTACATTCCGCTATGTATCTATTAAAACGAGAGATGCATTCTCATTTGCTGCATATACATTACTATTTACATTCCACTATGTATCTATTAAAACGAATATGAACATGTGTTATACACATGCTTTCCGTCATTTACATTCCACTATGTATCTATTAAAACTCTGCTGTGTCCTGAAGAAGTTCGCGTGTAACTTTTATTTACATTCCACTATGTATCTATTAAAACTATACTGTAAAACCAATTAAATCCTCTAATGACCTAATTTACATTCCACTATGTATCTATTAAAACAATCCTTTACTATAAGGCTTTATATCAACACCTTTATTTACATTCCACTATGTATCTATTAAAACGAAATATTATTTTTTAAAGCTTTAACACCACTCTTATTTACATTCCACTATGTATCTATTAAAACACATTTCAGAAGCCGGACGTATTCTGTCTTTTCTCCATTTACATTCCACTATGTATCTATTAAAACCATATTGCCCTCACTATGCCTCACGTATATGTCATATTTACATTCCACTATGTATCTATTAAAACTTCGCTACCGCTTCGCTTAACCACTCCTCATAGATATTTACATTCCACTATGTATCTATTAAAACCCCTCGGTGCAAGTTCAATACTGTTTTCATCCTCTATTTACATTCCACTATGTATCTATTAAAACCTGCTACTGCTTCCGTCAGCCATTCTTCATATACTGGCATTTACATTCCACTATGTATCTATTAAAACGTTGAAATGCTGTAATATGCCCCGGTATGAAGCAAATTTACATTCCACTATGTATCTATTAAAACTCTCTGCAAGTTTCTTCAGGATCGCAGCGTTTCTTGATTTACATTCCACTATGTATCTATTAAAACTTTCAATCTTCCGCGAATGAAACGAATTTCCGCTTTAATTTACATTCCACTATGTATCTATTAAAACTTACGAAAATATCATCTATGAATTTATTCATATCCATTTACATTCCACTATGTATCTATTAAAACTTGTTGCCCTACGGATTGCGGCTGGATTATAGTTATTTACATTCCACTATGTATCTATTAAAACCAATTTTGCCGGCAGTATTGAATCTGTAAAGCTAGAATTTACATTCCACTATGTATCTATTAAAACAAACCGCCGCAGGCTCTTAGACAGCGTTAAGAATGTTATTTACATTCCACTATGTATCTATTAAAACTTATGTGCGTAGTTATGTGTGTGTCCGTTTATGCAAATTTACATTCCACTATGTATCTATTAAAACCGTCACAAAGAAAACATGTGTCCTCACGGTTGAGGAATTTACATTCCACTATGTATCTATTAAAACTAAACATTGATGAGGTTGATACTAAATCTGTTGATCATTTACATTCCACTATGTATCTATTAAAACATTGCTACAGCACGAACAAAACCCGACAGTATGAGATTTACATTCCACTATGTATCTATTAAAACGCCACAAGGCAGAAGAATTAAAGCTTATCACATACAAATTTACATTCCACTATGTATCTATTAAAACTCGATGAACTGTGAATCTGTCAGCTTAATATCTAGATTTACATTCCACTATGTATCTATTAAAACAAGTCCGTCACTATCATTATAATCTATATCAACATCATTTACATTCCACTATGTATCTATTAAAACAAAAAAGCCGCAAAAATCCGTTCTTATTTTATTTTATTTACATTCCACTATGTATCTATTAAAACTTCAAAGTTATAAATCTTTAATTCATTATCACTAAAATTTACATTCCACTATGTATCTATTAAAACTATTTCTAATCGTGAGGATATCGGACATTATGAAAATTTACATTCCACTATGTATCTATTAAAACCTTCATCAGCAGAATAACCATAAGAATTATTAGAATTTACATTCCACTATGTATCTATTAAAACCCATGGTCTTAAATGACCTTATTTTGATATCTTAATTTATACCTTTTTGTCGACTCCTATTATTTATATATATTATTATCCTAAAGATTTTATCCAACAATTACAAATATCTGATAAAACCTACATTGTCGACCTTATGGTTATTTTACATCATTATCATTCGACAGACAAGATTGCGCAATACATATATAACTTTATATTATAAAATCTGTTACATTATCCTGTCTCCCCCACAACTCTTTATCAACCCACTTCTGCTGTCTACTTTTAAATAAAATAACAGAATCCAGTTCGTTATTAATATATGGAGCTAATTCTTTTTGCATTTTAATTAATTGTACTTTTGATAATTCTCCCTCAAAAACCGAATTCTGTATATGTGTCATATATTTTTTACATATTTTAAATATATGACACCATCTTTTTCTTCCATTTTCATCCTTGCTTACATCATATACTAAAACAATATACATACACTAACCTCATATTTTATTTAGATATGTTAAATGTCGTTAATTTCATATATGATACCAGAGTCAAGAGGTCTAAGCCCACATGAGCTTGCTCATAGGTTGGTGAAGAACCTTGGAACCCGACATCCATATATAATATTACCACCATATCCTAAAACCTTCATATTCCTTTTCACCTATTAGATGTTTGATAAGTTTATATGCCTCTAACCTTATCAAATACTGATATGATACCTGTCGTCCAAGCTCTTTATGCATTATTGTCTGTTTCATCTTTTTTTCAAATTCCGAAACAATAAGTTTAGAAGCATCCTTTTTTAAATGTAAATAATTCAATTCTTTTGTGAAACTTTTTTCTGTTATTTGTTTTCTATTAAGTAATGAAAATATCAATCTATCACCAATCAATGGTTTGAATACTTCTGATATATCAAGGCATAACGAATATCTTCTAATACCAGGTTCATGTAAATAACTTATTGTTGGATTCAACTGCGTATGATATATTTCGCTTAATGTTCTTGTATATACTAGTGAATTAACAAATGAAATTAATGAATTAATCATATTATCTGGAGGATGCATTACTCTTTTATCAAATTCTATTTCCTGATTAATAATTACACTCCATGCAGCATAATATTTTTTTCGTATATTTCCCTCAATCCCCATAAGTTCTTGTATAGATTTTACACCTACCAATCCTGTACGCAAAGAATCTATATCCTTCATATAATCTGATACATTTTTATCTCGTCCATTATAATATCGTAAGTTTCTATATATATTATCTGCTGCCGCCTGAATAAACTTTTTAGCTATTAAAAGTCTTTTATCATATTCTGTATAATGCTGCACCTGATTTACTAATAACTGACCTGCAAGATTACTTTCTTTAGGATAAAAACTTCCTGTATAGAAATTATAATAATTAAAAAAATGTATCGGTATTCCATACTGGGATATGTAACTTAAAAATGTTGTATTAAAAGACATTTCTGACATAACATATATATCTGATATACGCTCTATAGGTATATCTCTTTTTTCACCATCATATGATGTAAATCTTAATGTATTATCTTTTCTTTTTAAATCTCCATTATTGTATACATAAAAGCTCTGCTGCATTTTATTCCTCCACTTACTACATAAGACTATATAAAACACATATCAAAATAAGCGCATTTTTTACATATCTTGGTTTCATTCAATTCTGGTGGCAGTTTATACTCCTTTATTTTATTAATATCATTAATAATTTTATCAATTTCCCTGCAATCCTCATCTGTTAGCTCTATCTCTATATTTCTTTTAGCCAAAGGATAGTCAATCTTTCCAGTAAGCCCTTCTACGCCTCTCTTTTTCAAATAATAAAGATAGTACTTTAACTGCCATATTCCAGCTTCCTCTATCGCCTTACTCTTTTTCACCTCATGTAATTCTTTCTTCTCACGTATGAAATCAATATTAATAACATCATCAATATTAATATGCTTGTCATCCCTTGCATAACTATTCTCATCCAGCAATTTACCAAGTTGTACATTTTCATTGCCATCTTCCATTGTAATCTGATGACAAAAATACCACAGTTTTCTTTTACATATAAAATAATAATATATCATTACACCTGTTATTTTATCTTCCATAACTGTAAACCTCATAAATACTACATACTCTTGATATTATTAACAACTATTACATAAATATAGAAGCCTGCGTCTGTTTTTTTATTAACCCTCTTCCCGTACATTTTTCTATATCAAATTCATAATCCATACTTGCTCTATGTATATTCAATTCTGCTTGCCTTGCTTTGTTTTTCCCATCCCCATTGCCACTTTCCCAAATAACACATTCGTCAACTAATTCTGGCAATTTGTACTTATTATATGTTGGCAACGACAAAGTCATATCCGATATTTTAGATGTAAATATACTTCTAATGTCCTTTTTAATATATTTATCATTAATTATCTTTAAGCAATTGTCTATAAAATCAATATTTTGGTTATATATGTTATCAGGTATTATCGTAACACTATTTATATTGCGGAATTGTCTATCAGCTTCTTGTTTACTATACTCTGCCTCATTAATTATTTGGAAATTATCAAGAGCCTTCTTTATATTTTGGTAATAAGCAGTATCTACTAATTCCTCTGTACAATACACCCGGTTTATGTATTCATTCTTTTCTCTTTCTGCTAAAGGTCTTCCTGTATAATCTTTCAGTATATTTACTGAGCGATTATATATATCTTTATCATATATATAACTAATGCTTTTTTTCTTATTACTTTTTACATCATCACCATTAAGTATTTCTACCGAATTTCCTTTGCTATTAATTTCTTCTGCAATATATATATGAACATTAGCCTCTATAGGTACATAACGCATATGTCTGTTACACCTTCCTAGACGTTGTAATAAACTATCAACCGTGCTCATTTCTGTATACAATACATCAAAGTCAATATCCAGACTCGCTTCTACAATCTGCGTTGTTATCCATATACCAGTAGCCGAATTATCCCTTGAAAATGACATTATATTTTCTTCTAATATTCTTCTATGTTGTTTTATAAAATTTGAATGTAAAAGATGTATTTCTGTTTTCTCTTCATCCATCCTGAAATCGTATATATCACATATTTTTTGGTACAACGCCTGAGCACTGCTGATAGTATTACATATTACTAACACTTTTTTATCTCTGGCATCTTCAATAACTTTATCTACATTAATATCTCCATACTCTGCATCAAGCCAATGTCTTACATTTTCTGCCACTGTTGAAAAATCTTTATATTCATAATCTACTGCTTCTATAAGACCATATTCCTCCATTAAACTTCTTAACACTGGTGGAAATGTTGCCGTTATAATCGCAAAATGTCCTCCCATATCTGATACAATTTTCAGACCATATATAATTGCTGCTATAATTTCCGAATCATATGATTGTATTTCATCTATTATAACTTTAGAATATTTAAGTGTTGCTGCAAATATTTCTGTTCCCAATGCTTTGTATACAAACTTAAATATCTGATCAACAGTACACACAGTCAATGGAAAAGAAAGCAGCTTTGCCTTTTGATACATATTATAAGCACTTTCCTCTCCCTTTCTGCTTTCATCTATAAAATGCTGCATACTTCCTGAATGTAATAATGTAACATCACCATAATTATATGTTTTCTTTATTCTGTCATATATAGCATTGGATGAAACCATATATGGTAATGTATAAAAACATTTTTCACCATCAGCCCACAATAAAGCTGCTTCCGTTTTTCCCATTCCTGTTGGTGCTACTACTACTACATTCTTATTAATATTCTCTTTCATATATAGCTGCATAGAATTAAATTGCATATTATTTGACTTAAAGTATGCGTAAATATTCTGGACTAATACTTTGCTGTCAATATCCGAAACCTGTTCTGCTTTATCATAGCCTGAACTAACAGTATAATCAAACTTGTTTAACAGACCTTTGACTAGCGCATATTTTTCCCATAAGTCATTATCAAGCCTCTTATTAACTGATGTTTCATTATTTCTAAATAAAATTTTATTAACATTGGCTGCTCTTATCTTTTTTTCTTCTCTTTTATAAAAATCAGCCAGATTATCAATATAGTATTTCTTACAAAATTCCTTTATTTGAGCACTTTCCCACTTATCTTCCCTGTCATGATGATGGTAAACAGCAGTTATAAATATCTTAAAATCTTCTACTGTACAATCTGGAACCATATTGCTTAATTCATCCTGAGATATACTTACAGCGCTTAAATATCCATGAGGAATTTCATAATCGAAGGTTTCATCTGAATGTAAATCTCTATTACCTATTTTATTCTGAAATACTATGTTAGCTTTACCAATATCATGTATTCGACATGCTTCAACAACAAGCTTTTTCTCTTTCTCCGTAAAATATCCACCATATATTTTAAAAAAATTCTCTGCACATATTACTATATCTTCAAGATGCTGTTTTAACGTAACCTGTCCTTTTTCCGTTATATTTATAAACTCATCAATGGAATTATCAATAGCTGTTTTTTCACTTTGTGTGAGATTATCTTCTACTATTTCTATTGCAGATTTAATCTTTTTAACAATTTCACTTTTCTCATCATCAGATAAACTTTTTGTTGCTGACTTTGCATAATACTCCATATGTTCTCCTTCTACTCTGCCAACCTCTTATGTACTTATTGATAAATAAATCTAATTCCAATATGTATCTATTAATTTTAATTACGCAAATACTACTACATCTTCTGATTGTGAATCATCTACTAAAATATTTTCTATCTCTATTCCACTAGGATAATAAAAAACTTTAATCCGCCCGCCTTCTTTCTCAGACTTCCATCTACGCAGCCCCTGTTTAGTTATCTCATACTCCTTATTCAGGGTATAAACAGTAGAATTACTGTTTTCATAACTTCTTTCCATAATATATGATACTGGAATATATATATTATGCTTTGTATCTGCTTCATCCTCTTCTCTTATATTTACTATATCAACACTTTTTATATCTATCAAATCTTCATATCTTCCAAGCGACAGATACATAGGTGGATTTTTAAGTGCTTCATATATAATCTGCATATCCTCATCTTCTTCTGGTAAAATATGAATAACTATCTCATTTTCACAGACTAATTCTACATTAGCCACTCCTTTGAATACTCCATATTTTTCACCATCTTCAATGCATATATTATGTCGTCCTTCTTCATATTTTGCCCCAGATGAAAAAGAATATCTTGTATACAGTTCAGAAATCATTCCCTGATTGGTTCCCTGTATACTCAATTTCATCCTATGATATCTCTTAAACCCACATGCTGCATGTATCATTCCTATGACTGTTGAATATGGTGGAAGTGGATACGTTTCTTTTATGATAAAGCTGCTTGGCTTTTTATAATTAGCAAGATTTTGAAAACAGTGTAGTCTAATTGCTTTCATCATAATATTCGCTCACTTTCTCTTTCAACTGGCTAAATGCTTTTGCTACTGTCACTGCGTGTAACTTTTCCTTAAGCTCTGTATCATTGTCAAATATATCCGATACAACTCCAACAACCGTATTATCATTTATACTGTCATCCCCCTGCATTAAATCTAGAAATGCTCCTGTCCTTATACTATTATTCTTCATACGAACACAATTCTCAAAGAAAGGATTTTTTCTAGCATAATTACCGCCAATAACAAATAGTGGTGAAAGATTTTCTCTTCTTCCTTTAATATCTCTATATAAATACTGTACGGCATCTAATAGTGCATTTACTCTTTCTGTCTTTTGTTCTGGTGATATACTTATATCTACATCCTCTCCTACTCTGTCTAGATCAATCGATAATGTATATGTGTAATACGCCCTGTGTATCTCACTCTGTGCAATAGCATTACCAAGATTTTGTCGTTTTGCAAGTCCCATATTGGTGAGGAACTCTAATTCCCCCTGATAAGGCTCAAGAGATATCGCATTACTCAGTCTTGCCACAGCGCTTCTTGTTGTTGCTCCACCCTTAAGATTATCATCTTTAGATGTCGTCTTCATATAACCAAATAAATCTATCTCTGGATAATCTTTTATTGTAGCGGACGGTGCAAACTGAACAACACCGCTCTTTCCATCCACAGGTGTATCATTCCAATTAAGCTGCTGAACTAAATTATACCTTATAGCCTGCCTTGATATATATGAATACTGTTGATAATCTCCCCTTGTCATCTTTTTCAAAGTTGTTATATTTCCTACACCCTCACCATAATTGGCACTCTCAGCCAAAAATACCATTGTTAATGTTAATCCATCCTTTTTCATCTATACGCCCTCCTTAATCATTCTTATTATCATCTTGTTTTTTTGAATTTGAATTGCATCCTTTTAATCCGAGTAAAAATGCATATCCGTACTCTTCAAATAATGCTGGATTATTAAACATATTTACAAATGCACTAGGAACTACCAGCTTACCTGCCTGTTCCTCATTCGCAGGCATCTTGCAGGAACTATATAATCTCATCACTATTTCAAGATACTTTCCTGTATTCTTTGTCGAAAGTGCATTCATAAGCTGATACAATGTCCCTCTGATACATTCATCATCTTTAGCCCCCTTTGATGCTAATAATGCTGTACGAAGTGAATAACCGCTATTCATTACTGCTAATCTGTTCATAGCTATCTTACCTCCATTCTCTTTGCCACTTTTAACTATATTGCTCCACAAAAGTACATTATAAATCCAGTAAGCAGATGCATTATAAGCTGGTGTCTCTATTGATGCCCTTAACACTCTGTTAAGAAGCAACTCCTGACCTTTAAAGTTCAGTATATTAAGAACAACCTGCTCATGAATATTAATATACTCCCCTTCTATCATAATATATGGATACATCTGCATATATTGTAAAGCATTCTGGACCTTTTTCTCTCTGATAATTTTCAATGCATCATTACTTACAACTGCAAAAACATACTTATCATCCTGCTTCGTACCTCTGATGATTACCTGGACACTTGATAATTCTTTAAGTTTATATTCCATCAGCCTGTTCAACATTCTTGCAAACCACTGTGAATAACTCTCTTTTTCACGCTTTACAGCATTATCCGGGTATATATCATTTTCTTTTATATAAGCATAATCATTCTTTTTATTAGCCTCTATCATCCCTCTAATAGAAATATTTGTATTAAGAAATGCAAACCGGCTCCCTAAAAGATTAAATCCCAACGGACATAAAGCATAAATAAACGCACACTCAGGACACAAAAAAGCATCCACTTTACAATTCCAGAAAGCTGATTTTTTTCTTGAAAGGTCATCCGCCATATCCTTCATAAATGCTATTGAAACCTTGTCCCTGCTCCCCAGCAATTTTCCACAGTCAATGCATATATCTTTATCCTTACTATGCGATTTTTTAACATATTCTTTGAATGGATCTACAAAATCCTGCTCAAATAATATTCGCATATTTTTCTTTGCATTAGCTCTTAATAAAAAACATTTGCCATCCCAAAAACGGTTAATATAATTATATATAACACTTTTCATAACAAATGTTTCTTCACATAAAGGCTGCTTTAAAAATATATTTAATTCTTCTAAACGCCTTTTAAGTTCACACGCATCTAACTTAAAGCTCAGCTTTTCTTTCTGCAGATTCTCATATATATATGCATTCTCTATGTCATTCTTTATATTATCAAAGCCTGACTTGTAACTATTGGATAAAAGCTTATCACTGATAAACTTAAGCATATCTTTATTAGCAGAATTTTCCTGCCATACATCATTATCTATTTTGTCTATAATAATATTAATATTATCTAAAACTCTTGCATACACCGTACTATCTCTGTAATATTTAACACAGGCTTTAAAAAAAATATCTGTCCAATCAGCATTTTCTATAAAATCTTCATCCAGCCATAATCCACTTTCATATGGTTCAAAACCATATTCGGTACTTCCCTGCTCTTTTATGCCATATTCCCTGCCTTCAAGAATACCTATATTATATTCCTTAAGCATATAATATAACCCGACAATACCAGCATTTTTAAGAAAATCCCCCGGTATTATAAGATGCTTACTCATTTCTTACCTCCTCTCAATTTAATCAAATTATTTGTATACACTTTAAACTCCAATGCATACTTATATACCATACATATTGTTACGTTACATCAGCACTTCCCACTTACCATGCCCTTCACTACGCCTGCTGCCAATTCCTGACTGATAAAGTATATTAAGCAGCTCTTGATTTCCTGTTATTTTATAAATGCCTATATTGGCATCTATCTTTCTTCCAAAGCAGTTAACTACAACTTTCTTACCCTTCACTGGCAACAGTGAAAAATCTTCCATGGATATATCCAGATTAACCTTCTGCAAGAATATTGAAACATTATCTCTTACCTTATCAGCAAATTCAGCACTGTCATATGTATAATATTCATCTTTATTAGTATCTGCATTATGTTGTCTTACAATAAGTGGACTTTGCATTTTAATAACAAGTTCATTATCAACAATCTCTTTTCTGTTTTGTGATTTTATTGAAATAAGTTTCATTGCATTGTTATTAAGCGGATATTTCTTCATTCTCATTAATTGAAATGAATTAAACCACTCTATGGTCTGTCCCATATCTGCATCAGTGAAAAATATTTTAAATCTTGTTTCTTTTAGTTTTATCACATCTTTGCCAAAAACAGCTCCTGGCAGATATACACTATATGTAAATGTTTTTATTATTGACTTACTTTTATCATATAATCTTTCAAACATTTCCTGTGAATAATTATTACTTGCTGCCTTTAAAAAGCTCACAATTGTTCTTTCATATTCTACTGGCAGTTCTGGCTTTTCTAACTGAAATTCTAATACTAACTGAATCATCAATTTCACCTCCTTTATTATCTTCTTATGCTATAGATATATCACTCATCATTATATATGTCAACATAAAAGTTATCTATTAGGTGAGTATTTATTTCAATATTTTTATATATTGATTTTTTTAATTTTTTATCGTAGAATTCTAAATTATAAACATTTACCATACTGGAATGTAAATAATAGATAACTATTATATATTTTATTTTAATATCAACATATTGGAATTACTATTTGATAATATTCTACCACCATCTAAAAAAGGAATTGCCGCAAATTTACAACAATTCCTTTTTCTTTTTATTATATTTTAAATTTTATCCAAAACACATTATATATCTTTTTAGTATGCACAAAACGCACTTCCACTGTTAAATCTATTTATAATAATCTTTATTTTTATCAAGAAGCTCTATCATTTTTTCCTTTACATCTTCTGGTTCTAACACTTCCACGTTGCCAAGTCCTATAAGCCATCCTAATAATACATTTGATTTGACCGCACAGAATGTCACAACCAATTTCTTTTCCTCAGCTTTTTCATTATGTTCATTATCAGCTGATTCTATATCCTGTTGACATATTGCTTCTTCTTTTATATCTATCCATTTTCCGAACTGGTCTATAAAAGTTCCTACAAGGCTTTCAGGTATTCTGACCTTAATTCTTCTTTCTTGATCAGTATACATTCCCATTCTTTTTGCAACATATGTATCTGCATTAAAATGCATGAATAACTCTTTGCCTTGTCTATCAGTTTCCGTTATTTCAATATTATCCAGCTTATCTACTCTGTAGTGACGTTCCTTACGTACTCCATCTTTTTCAAATGTATCATATCCATATAGATAATACCTGTCATTTGCCCATATTAGTGTCCATGGATTGATCGAATATTTTCCTTCTATATTCTTCCTTACAAGCTGTTTATGATTATTCCATTTCATATAATCAAATATAATCTGCTTATTTTTCTTTATTGCCTCCTGAATAATCCTGACATTCTCCAATATTCTGTCATTCTCGGCTTTTGCCACATTTACACACTGTATACTTCTATCAAGCTCTTCTCCATCATATATACTTCTTAATGTTTTAAGCTTTTTTATCATATTATCAGCTATGCCTTTTTCTATAAAATTTGAAGCATATACAGCATCTGTTATCAACTTAAGTTCTTCTTTATCAAGAAGTCTCCTATCAATATAATACCTTGCCGCCTGACCTTTGCCCCTATGTATATCTATCCCCATTTCTTCTTCAAGCTGATTCAGATATCTTGCAATACTATCTCTTCCACATTCAGCAGTCTCCTCTGCCATATAATCTTTAATATCGGACATAGATAAGGGATGTTCTTTATCCGAATATTTCATAAGCACCTGATATAATATCAATGCATTATTTTTCCCTTGTTTCCCCATTAATTTCACATCCTTTTTCATCTTTTTTGTATGTTCATCTTATGCATTAACTCCCCTATATTCTACTTAATATCCATAATAAATTTCTCAAGCTTATCATGATTATCCTTTGCCATTTCGCTATTACGGTCTGCTAATGCAACCTCATTTTTTATATTTTTAAGTGTCTTTGACAACTGTGCCATACACCTGTCATTATCTCCGCCGCCACTAAATGTAAATACTGCATCTATTTTATCAGCTATTCCATATTTTTTTATAAATGTATTTACTGGTGCGGCTGGCATTCCTGCCCATATAGGTGTGCCTAATATAATTTCATCATAGTAATCTATATTATCTGGAACACCTTTTATCTGTGGTTTTCTGCCAAATGTTGACTGCATTCCACCAACAATCATCTGCCTTACTGTATTTTGAGGCAATGGCTTAAGTAGCTCTATTTCAAATATTTTAGCACCAAGTTTTCTTGCTATTTCTACCGCTGCTTCTTTTGTATTTCCTGATAATGAATAATAAACAACTGCTTTGCTCATAACTATCTCCTTTGCCTGATAAATGTAATAATATTATTATAAAAGAAAAGAATATGTCTGCTTCGCAGCCGCATTCTTTTCCTTTGCGCTCATTATATCACGATTCGTAGCTTTGCTACTCACCGCTGCTATCGCAGCTATCGTGATCGTCATTCGCCGTTCGCCAGAAATCTGCAAGCAGCTTTCTGGCTCTCTTGCGCTCATTACATCATAATAACACACAATCAGCATTGTTGAAAAATTATATGACACTTGTTTTTAACTAATTTTAAAACAACTTATTTTAAGACTAAATGTTATTACTGCAATTATATATACGCCATTTCATAGTTTTAATTACTACATCAAAAGGTATTGTTGATAATAAAATCTTGACATCTCTGCCACGATGTATTATCATTACAATAGTTTGAGTATCAAAGTGTTGTGATAATGGTTTAATAATTCTTGTATACTCCAACAATATATACTATAGAAATGAGGATTGGTTTAATATGGATCTTAGTGTGAATAAATATAAGCTTCCTGAATTACATATTGGTAATAAAACAGCAAGGCTTCCTATTATACAAGGTGGCATGGGTGTTGGTGTCAGCTTAAGCGGTCTTGCAGGTGCAGTAGCAAAGGAAGGGGGCATCGGAATTATTTCAACTGCCCAGATTGGTTATGATGATGATGCATTTGAATATGACCAGGCCAGCTGCAATTTAGCAGCAATAAAGAAACATATCCATAAAGCTAAAGAAATTGCCGGTGGTAATGGGCTTGTTGGCGTAAATATTATGGTTGCGCTTAAACACTATAAAGAACATGTAAAAGCTGCTGTCGCCGCAGGTGCTGATGTAATTATCAGCGGTGCTGGTCTTCCGATAGATTTACCAGCGCTTGTAGATAAAACCTGTCAGACTAAGATAGCTCCTATCGTATCATCAAAAAGAGCTGCACAGCTTATATTAAAAATGTGGTCACATAAGTATGACCGAACCGCTGATTTTATCGTAATAGAGGGGCCAAAGGCTGGCGGTCACCTCGGATTTTCTAATGAACAGCTGAACAATACAGCTTCGCTTGATTTCGATAATGAAATAACTAATATTATAGAATGTAAAAAAGAATATGAAGATAAATACTCCAAAAAAATACCTGTTATTGTTGCAGGAGGAATATTCGATAAACAGGATATTATTCATGCAATTAAGCTTGGGGCTGATGGAGTACAGATAGCAAGCAGATTCGTTGCTACTAAAGAATGTGATGCATCACCTGCTTATAAACAGGCTTATATCAATGCCAGACAAGAAGACGTTCAGATCATCCAAAGTCCTGTCGGAATGCCTGGAAGAGCTCTTCGCAATGCATTTATTAAACAACTTGACAATTCAAGAATTCCAATTTCCAAATGTTACAATTGTCTTGAAAAATGTAACCCTGCAAAGGTTCCATATTGTATTACAAAAGCCCTTATAAATGCTGTAAAGGGAGATGTAGATAATGGCTTAATCTTCTGCGGTGCCAATGTTGGCCGGATAAATGAGATTACAACTGTACATTCACTTATGAAGGAGCTTACAGAATAACTACCTTGCACTACTGCCAGTTACTTGCCAGCCGGATTATCCGGCTGGCAATATTAAATACTGTTCCTTATAGTGCTACTTAAATTCCAATCATGCAAATAAATTATCCCACTGGCAATATTAAATACTGTGCATTGTATTCTCTCTGCCTAAACAATTACTTTATACTCTCTTATAAATAATAGGAACATCATATCCGAAAGTTCTCTTTCCATTCACTTCCATGCTTTCTGATACCTCAAGGCAAGTTTCTGAAAATTTTTCCCATAATCTGAATATCATAACAGGAGTAAACTGGCTTACGCTTCCTCCCTCCCAGCTTCCATTATTTTCCTTATATAATGCTGGCGTAAACTTCTCAGATTTTCTAAGTTCACTATAATCTACACTCTTCATTGAGTTATAGGAAAATGTATTCTTGTCTTCTCCTGCAGGAATTTCATAAGAAGAAAGTATAATTCCATCATTACTATCTGTAATTAGAAATAAATGTGGTGATGCATGACGTTTTCCTTCTGTTTCATAATAACTTTCCTCTACAACAAATATTCCATTAAAGTCCTCTGGAATATTTTTTATTTTATCATTGCAGACAGTATTTACATGTTGTGCGTATGGAAAGCTTTTACCAGCCTCCTTCATTTCCATAAACTGTTCTTTGTTATCAAACTCACCAGTCATAAGATCTACAAAATTTTTAATTTTCATCATAATGTTATACCTCCATGTGATAATATTTTATTATAATTCTTACAATTCTAAAACAAAAGCTGAAGTCCCATAGCTATAATCCACATATATGCACAAGTCTTCGGAATCATTAAAAGTCCAACCTTTGGTTTAGTTTTAGTGAATAATGTTACTGGTATATAGCATCCAAATGAAATAATAATTGCTGCTACCATCCTTGTCAGATGATATCCATAAGCATTTCCTGAAATCAAATACAGAATAATTACGCCTATGCCAGTAACTGCAAAAACTGAATTTCTAATAACGGATAATTTCATATTTCCCTCATCCCTACACCAATTATTCTGTGGGAACATACATATTACAATTCTAACAATTGCTGATATCCATATTATAACCTCAATTATTACTGGTATTGTAAACCCTGGAAATGTAAATTTCCAGATAAACATCAAAATAATATAAAAAGCTGTCATTGTAATAGAAGATATCTGCAATCCAATTCCTAGCTGTTTCTTTATCTTATCACTACTTCCACATACTGCTCTGATAATTCTTGGCACAAGATGAAATGCATCTCCCACACAAAGTGTTAATGTTAATATTCCATAAAGAATAAATAACATATCCCCATTAGAATATATAAAAAATAATATTGCAGCAACAAGATCAAAAATCAGATATGCTGCATCAAATATTGCTTCCATAACATCTGGAAGCTGTGGTTTATAATTGTTCTGCTTCATTACTAGTTCTGCTCCTTATACTCTTTTATATATTTTTCTGCATTATTGCAGATCTTATCAAACACATCTATACACATATGCTTTTCTTCTTCTGTTAAGCCACTTAAAACATCCTTAGCAAACTGTTTCTGTGCATTTATTCCTGCTTTTACAATTATCTCTGCCTTATCTAATAAAACAATCTCAATATGCTTTTTATTATCCTGACTTTGTATTCGTTTAACAAGGCCTTTATTTTCAAGGTTCTTTAGTGATGTTGAAACATGGGATTTTGTTGATTTTCTGATCTTTACTATGTCTGCTGCCGTATTATGCTGTGGATTATTATGAAGAAACATAAGTATATCATATTCCATCTGTGTCAACTCATACCTGTCGCACACTTCTCCTGAAAGTAATTCATAGTAGCTTGTAATTGTTTTATGCTTATCCCAGAAATACATCCTGCTCTCCTTTAATATTGTTCTTTTTAGAACGATTATAAGCAGATTATTTTGTTATGTCAATCAATTTTTTCTTATTCAACTCACAAAATTTTTTCTTATTCAACTCACAAAGTCTTTGCTCTATTTTGTGTAATGATTTTTATGTAAGCATTAGTGATAAAATAAGAGCAAGTACTGAAAGGTTTTCGTTGCCTTAGCACTTGCTCTGCTTCTTTATATCAAAGTTATTATATATAGTTGTATGTTGGTGGTTTACTTGTCTTTAATTTTTTTATCAATCTTATTGCACTATTTTCGCAAGCCTGCAATCTTACTTACGCCAGATTCTTCTCACCTTCATTTTGTTTCTTTCCCACCATTCTCATAACTTCCTTCCATGCCTGTGAGAACAGATAATAACCTATTAATTCTTTCTGACTTATTTTCGTGATGTCCATATTCATCAAATATACTTACAGCATTCATAACCGACATAAGATGCTCATGAACCATATGTGCCTTTACGGGTGCCTGTTCAAGCAGATTCCCGTGATTTACCCCCTCCTGTTCACCATTGAGAAGATAAACAGCAGCATTTCTGTTTTTTACATTATCATTAACTACATAGTCTGCAAAACCCGGATACCAGAACGAACCGCAGACTGAAAATATAGTAGAAAATGTTTCATCAAAATACAGGCTATATATAGCAGCAAGACCACCCAGTGAATACCCTCCATATGCCATTGATTCTGCATACACATTATAATGCTTGCGGATGTATGGAACTATTTCCCCAACAAGCTGGTTATGATATTTCCTGCACTCACCACCAAAGTCTTCAGCCCCCTCTCTTATCGCTTTATATGTCCATGGTGTATATGCAGCCAGCCTGTTTTTTGGAATAAGTCCAACGTATATCTGATTATCAGGCTGTTCAATATTATTTACTATTTCTCCATCATTTATAAATATCACTTTATATTTTCTGCCGCATAAATAATTATCCGGGAGCCGCACAATCGTTTTAATACCTGATATTTCAATATATTCTATCATATTTAATTCACTTCTCTTATTCACATATTATTTAACACTATCTGCAATCTTTGATAATGCATCAAATACAGTTGGTCCATAATCCATAAATTCATCATATCCTATTGTAACTATTTTCTTATTCTTTATAGCTGCAACATCAGATACTGCATCAGATGAAAGCAATTTATTAACTGCATCTGCATCATTCTTTGCATTGCGGTCACTTGTTACATATATTATAAGCTCAGGATTCATTGTTACAAGTGTCTCTAATGAGAGACCCGATGTACCTGTTGATACATTTGTATATCCTAACTTATTCAACATATTCTCCTGTAAAGATGATTTATATGTGCCAAATGTATTTCCATCAAATGCGCACATTACAAGTGCATTTTTCTTGTCTGTTCCTGTATTTCCTACTGATGTCAGGACTGAATCATATTTCTTCTGAAGTTCATCTGCATATGCGTCTGCCTTGTCCTGAACATTAAATATAACACCAAGATTCCTAACATCCTGTATAACGCTTTCAATCTTAGTCTCTCCCTTGGTTACACTTGCAGCCTGTGCATAAACTTCCACACCATTTGCATTCCATTGCGTATATTCACCCAGAGATTTATCAGAAAACATAGCCGCTCTTCCCACAATTATATCCGGCAGCGCAGATAAGACTATTTCTTTAGATATAGTTTTCTTATCCCCCAGCTTATTTATATTTGCAACACTGTCCTTATATATTGATGTTACTTCATTGTCCGGATTCATCATTCCGACTATTTTATCACCAAGCCCCAGTTCAATAAGTGTTTCTGTTGCTGACAAATTATTCGTTACAATTCTTTCCGGTGCTTTATCAAATGTCTGCTCAACTTCATTACCAGATGCATCATATGTTGTTATTGTTACAGGATACTGCGTCTGCTTCGATTCATCCTGTAACTGCGAATTGCTGTTACTATCATTGGAACCTGTATTCCCACAACCGGTAAATAATGCTGCTGATGTAACTGTTATTGCTAAAACTGTTATTAGTGATTTGAATTTTCTCATTGCTTCAAGTCTCCTTTATTATACATTTATATTTTATATCATGTGTATTGAATTAATATCTGATTGCTACCACGATTGATAACTTCACATTCTACATCATATATTTCTCTCATATTATCTTTTGTAATAACCTCTTCCGGTTTGCCTTTATATCTAATTCTCCCATCCTTTATAAGATATATATAATCTGAAAATCTACATGCAAGCTGTATATCATGCAAAACTGCCAGAACATTTACATTTAAATTTTTTACAATTTTTAATATTTCAAGCTGATATTTAATATCCAGATGATTAGTCGGTTCATCAAGAAGCAAAAGTGTAGGCTGCTGTGTAATCGCCCTTGCCAGCACCACTCTTTGTTTTTCACCGCCTGACAATGACAAATATGAACGATTTCTTTTTTCATACATACCAACGCTTTTTAATGCATTATATGCAATCTCATAATCTTCTTTTTTCTCCTGCTCCATCATCTTTAGATGCGGGGTACGGCCAAGCATAACAACATCAAGCACAGAACAGTCAAAATTAAGATTATTGAACTGTGCAACAACTGCCATTTTCTGTGCACTTTTTCTTATGCTTATATTATCCAGAGGTTTTCCATCCAGATATATCGTTCCAAGATCTGGTTTTGTTATTCTGTAAACCGTCTTTAAAAATGTGGTTTTACCACAACCATTTGGTCCTAGTATTGTATGAAACTCATTATTACTAACACCAAGCGATATACCATTTAATATTCTGCTGCCCTCTATACTGTACTGTATATTATCACATCTAAGTTCCATAACTACTCCCTGCCATAATTCTTCTTAGTTACAATGTATATAAAAAATGGGGCACCAACCAGAGCTGTAAATATTCCTATAGGAAGCTCTGCATTCTTAACCAGTATTCTTGCAAGAACATCAGCCCATATAAGAAATATTGCTCCAAGAAGTATCACCACTGGCACTAATCTCTTATGATTCGTTCCAGCAAATGCCCTTGATATATGTGGTATTATAAGTCCTACAAAACCAATTATTCCACAGCTAGAAACAAGCACACCTGTTACTACTGCTATTAATGTCATATAAACTTTCCTGTACAGGCTTAAATTTATTCCAAGTGTAACTGCCGTTTCATCACCTAACATCATCGTATTAAGTATGCGATACTGCGTACAGAAAAATAATGTAACAGATATTACAACAACTGCAGGAAGTATAATGCTTTTCCAGCCTGCATTAGCAAGTGAACCCATAGTCCAGAACTTGATTGTCATTATGCTGTCAGCATTGGCTCCAACTGAGATAATAAAGTTAGAAAATGCTGTAAACAATGCATTAACAACAGTTCCTGCAAGAATAAGTCTTGTCGTAGTCATTTTTCCATGTCCGGAAGCAATTCCTAGAACCATAACTGTTGCTATAACTGCTCCCACAAATGCACCACCGGAAACAAACGCTCCCAGTCCCATAACTATAAGCAGAGTTGCACCAAATGTAGCACCTGATGACACACCAAGAATATATGGCTCAGATATTGGATTATTAACTGTTGCCTGCATCACACAGCCACATAATGCAAGCCCGGCACCGGCCAACAAGCCAAGAAGAACTCTTGGCAATCTCATATTCCAGACTATTGCAATCATTGCTTTGCTGAACGAATTAAATATTTCATCATGATGTGTAAGCTTTCCAAAAATAATTTTATATGTGTCTGATACTTTTATATTTACCTGTCCAAGTGATACCGCAGTAATAACTGTAATCACAAGTGCTGCCATCAGGAAAATTATTACAACCACATATAATGTTTTAGATTTGGAGATATCATTTACTTTTTCCAACCTCTTGTCCTCCAAGACTAATTATGGTTACCCTTAACTAACTTTAATAGATTAAAACATACCTTTCTAATTTTGTCAATGAAAAATTTTTCTAATAACTCTAATCTAATAATTCCAATATAAAATTTTCTCTAATAATTCCAATAAATAAAATAAGAGCAAGTACCAGAAAGTTTTTGTTCCCTTAGTACTTGCTCTGTTTCTTTGTATCAAAGTTATTATATATAGTTGTAGGTTGGTAATTTACAGGTATTTTGTAAAATGTTCCTTGTCCAATTCATGTCCTTGAGCCATCCATTTTTTTACTATATCAATAGCTTCTCCTGATTCGCCACATAATCCCATTACACTATTTATTAATACATCTCTTTTGCTTAGTTCAGGATTTAAAGTCGTCATTGCCAATTCCTGATATTCATTAATCTTCATTCTAATCTCCATTTCTGAGCAACTTTTGTTGCGAAGAGGCGAAGAAAAATTTGTGCAGGCAATTGTCGATTTCTTTACATTGATAAAGTTCAATTTATCTCTCGATTCATAATTTTCTCTTCAAGTAAATTACCCACATGCTTTGTTTCAAAGAACATTTCTTTATTTATAACAACAATTATAATTGCCGCAATAACAACAAAAATAGTTTGTATACATTTTGTTTCAGGAGTCATGTCTATCTTTTCCTGCATAATATTTATAAACAAATGAAAAATAATTGTTGCAAGCATACTTCTGTTATTCTTTACATATACCCATGTCTGAAGGAAATCAAGTGGTATCACGCTAAGAAGAAAGTTAGTCACATACATGATTCCCATCTCTTTAAGTCCATACTGGTACGTTCCAGGTATCCAGAATAATGGCACATGCCACAAAGACCAGATACATCCAAAGATGATAGACTCCTTAAACCAGCTGTTGTATGCACCAACAGCATCCTCTCCATAACCTCTCCAACCTAACTCCTCTATGCAGGATGCCAACAAAATTGTAAGAAATGCAGACGTACCACCTATAGAAAATGAAAAGTCTTCTGTAAATGAAAACTGATTTATACTACCGCCAAATAATACTGATGTACCGATTGAAGCCGTCACTATCACAGCAAATATCAGCACTGCAATTAATATATATTTAGGTTTTATTCTATAAAACCCAATCAGCTTCTTCTTAAAGTCATTAATGAGTGCTTTATTCTTAGACGTAAATACAGTTACTACGGCAACCACGGCAGGTGAAACCACGCCAAGAAACATTCCAAGATAAAGCCCCGTCCCTTCATTAAGTAAAATTGCAAATAGCCACCAGAACCAAGTGCAGGCAAATGTAATCAAATAGAATCTGACCGGTCGATATATATACTTTTCCATGACTACACCTCAGCCTCTACAATCACAAGCTCACTCTTTATACCATTGAGCTCAATGTAATTGTCTGCTTCGGCATCTGAAAAGTCATCAACCTTTTTGCCCTGTCTCTCATAATAAATATGAGTTGCTATTCCCTTTTTTGTGCTTCTAAATCTATAATCTGCAGGAATTGTAAGTCTTGATGTTGCTGACAACTGATTAATCTCAAGCGCACCCTCATGTGATAAAACACTGATCTGCATATCAAGATTTGAATCTATCTCAATTTCACTTTTATTTCCCTGAAGGGTAACTTCGCTAATTTTGCCATTTACCTCAATATGTTCATTTTCTATATCAGTAATATTCAGTGTCCCTGCATTAACTGATAATTCGATTTTTCCAATATATTTTACTGGAATAAAAATAGTAATGACCAAACTCTCCTTTGCATCTGCTTCACTGGCTTCATTAAATCTGTTAAGATCAATATCGATTCGGTTTTTTATATCATCAATCTTTACTTTATAATCTGCCAGAAGATTCTTATAGACATTTGAAAACATTGCGACTTCAATTTTTTCTCCATGATATGCCTTTAAATCTACAGCATATGCTCCACCAAGCTTGATATCAAAATTCTTCTTACCATCAATATCGTATTCAGTACGACTTTCATAGATGTAATCAGACTGCTTTTTCTCTGATTTCTCATTCGAAAGTAATTCATCTACTGATATCTGGAAGAGAGCTGCTATTGCCATCAGATTTGCAATATCCGGTGTTCCTGTTCCCGTTTCCCTTAATTAAAGATATTGTTGGGTAAAAAAAGAAAGGTCAGTCGATTTTGCCGATGAAGCGGTAGTAGATTTCTACTTCCTGCTCACGGCTTCCATCCTCGCCCTTGACAGCTTCGTGGACGGTTATTTTTTCAATTAGAGTGTTCAGAAGTTCGGCGGTCAGCTCCACAGGGTTGACATACTGTTTCATTAGGGCAATCCACTTTTCAGCATCCGCTGCGGTCTGTACGGCGGCTTCCATCATTTCGTGAAGCTGTCTTATTTTTGTTTCAAGCTCCTTTTGCTCGTTCTGGTACTTCTCGGACAGCATATTGAAGTTATACTCGGTTATGCGTCCGGCAGACCAGTCCTCATACATTTTAGCAAACAGCCCGTCAACCTCGGCTTTACGCTTCTCTGCCTTTTTCAGCTCCGCAGCCTGCTTTTTCTTCGCAGAGTTCCTTTCCCTGTCGCTGACATTGAGCAGCCGTTTCAGCAGCTTGTCCTCATCTTTCTGTGCCAGCATAGACCAGTATTGCAGTCTTGCAAGCACATAGGCATACAGTACATCATAGCGGATATAGTGCATGGAACACTGGCGTAATCCCTGTCCGTTCTTGCTGCAATGGTAGTACCCGTATGGGTTTTTGTTCTGCTTGTTTTCCCCATAGGCTAAAGACCATCCGCAGTCTGCACATTTTATCAATCCTGCGAAAATCTGTGTCGTACCGTTTCTGCGTTTCCTGCGTCTGCTTGCAATCAGCTCTTGAACTTTTTGGAACACTTCTTCGGAAATGATGGCTTCGTGGGTATTTTCCACACGATACCATTCTTCCTGCGGCTTCCGCACCTTTTTCTTGTTCTTGAATGAAATGTTGCTCTGCTTGTTGTGAACGCTGTGACCGATGTAGGTTTCCTCTTTCAAAATGCTCTTGACCTGTGCAATCGTCCACGCATAGGCTTTTTCTGCGGGCGCACCGGCGTAGATATTGGCGAAAGTCCCGTATCTTTCATAGTTCAGCCAGCCGGGGGTAGGTACTTTTTCCTCCACCAGAATCCGTGTAATGCTGGCGGCTCCACGCCCGTGTACAGCAAGGTCAAAAATCTTCTCTACAATCCAGCGTGTTTCCGGGTCGATCAGAAGATGACCTTTTTTGTCCGGGTCTTTTACATAGCCCAGCGGTGCATAGGCTCCATAGTGTGCGCCATTGGCAAATCTTGTGTGCATGGCAGCCTTGACCTTTTTGCTGGTCTGTCGGGCGTGCATTTCATTCAGGATGTTTAAGAACGGTGCAAGCTCGCTTTCTCCGTTGATGGTGTCCACATTGTCATTGATGGCAATGTAGCGTACTCCCTTGCTGGGGAAATAGATTTCCGTGTACTGACCGGTCAGGATATAGTTTCTTCCCAGACGGGATAAGTCCTTTGTGACAACGCAGTTGATTTTCCCGTCTTCGATGTCATCAATCATCCTTTGGAAACTTGGACGCTCGAAATTTGTCCCACTCCATCCGTCGTCAATGTACTCGTCTACAACGGTCAGCCCATGCTCTGCGGCATACTGTCTAAGCATCATGCGCTGGGTCTGGATACTGCCGCTTTCCCCCTGTAATTCATCGTCACGGCTCAATCTCAAATATAGTGCAGTGTTATAAATCGTTGTATTGTATGGTTGTTTCACGGTTAAAAATCCTCCTTCTAAAAGAAACAACCCACGCTTATACAATACTCGCTGGTACAAGTATATCATAAGCGTGGGCTGATTGACAGTCGTTATTCCGTATTTTTTCAGGAAGCGGCGGCAGCGTGCTGGATCACATCTTCCAGCAGGCTGTCAAGCGGCTTCCCATCCTGTGCGAAATGCTCCGATACCTTGATACGGACTTTCCCCATGACAAAATACTGGGTGCCGTCTTTTTCGGTAAGCAGGGTGCCGCTGTTTTTGTTATTGCTCTCGTTTTTGCTTTTTGCCATAGGCAGTTACCTCCATAAATGAAATATGCCCGACAAGGGAATGTCAGACAGGTGTACAGCCGCAGACTGTCTCCGTGTCAACCAAACCGTGTCAACCGGCAGAAAAGACTTTGAAAACAATCCATAGGCGCTCTATTATTACTTTTTACTTTTTCTTTGATTTCTTGGTTGACATGGTTGACAAAGGAGAGAAATGCCCCAAATATCAGGCTTTTCCCCGTCAACCGGCTGTCAACCAAAGCGTCAACCAAACTGTCAACCGGTGGCTTTTCAGAATGGAAGTTCCATTTGCCGGGCTTCTTCTTCCGTGATTTCCTGAAAACCGTCCCCCTCCGGCGGAGCTTGGTTGACACGCTCCCAGCCTTTTTGAGAACCGTATTTCTTATACCGCTTCGGGCTTTTGTAGGCTACCCAGCCCTGTATGATGCCGCCCGCAATGCCGGTATTCATAATCTCGCAGATTGCCCGTGTCTCCCAGTCTGCCGGGGAATTTAAGTTCCCCAGCGCTTCCTCATAAAGCTGCTTGGAACATACCCTGTCGCCGGTGTAGTCCTCCAAATAGGCGTAGATCATGCCGGCCTGTGTGTCTTCCTGCATAAAGTCCTGCTGGTGGGCGTTCAGGTATCGGTTCATTTCCATGCTGAATGACAGCTTATACTTCCCACTGCGATAAACCGTCATGGCTTCCGCCCACATCTGTTCGATATACGCCCTCGCCGCCGCTTCATCGTCCAGTATGTGAACCTCCGCCCGTTCCGGGTACACCGTCACGGGGAGAAAGCGCCGGTTGCCGGTGCGGTCACGGGGCAAAAAGTCCTGCCGGTTGGTCGTCCCTCCAAATACACATTGCCGCAGCCGGTCTGCCGGATGTGTCTCATACGGCACTTTGTAGGTTTCTTTCTGGCGGCTTAAGAATGACTTGATTTCCTCAATACTCTTGGCGTTGGCTGTGGCAATCATCTCCGACATCTCGATAATCCAATGCCCTTGCAGCTTGCGGTACACATTTTCATCGTCCAGCTTTTTCAAATCGTCTGAAAACCATTCGTCCCTGCCTGCCAGCAGCCGGAAAAAGGTAGATTTCCCGGCTCCCTGACCACCAACCAGACAGAGCATGACCTCAAACTTGCTCCCCGGTCTGAATACCCGCCGGATGGCTCCCATCAGGAACAGTTTCAAGGCTTCATAGGTGTATTCGTCCGTATCGGCTCCCAGAAAGTGATGCAGGGCGTAACGGATGCGCTCTGTGCCGTCCCATTGCAGGCTGTTCAGGTAATCCCTGACTGGATGGTAGCGGTTTTCATTGGCAACAATCTTGATGGCGCTCTGCACCTTTTTCTCGCTGGTAAGCCCGTAATTTTCTTCCAGATACAAAAGCAGGTAGTTCATGTCCATGTCGGTCAGCGTGGTACTGGTGCGCTCCCAGCCCAGCGGCTTCACAATGTCAATCTGCTCCGTCAAAAGGTTCAGGCGCAGCGCCCCGCGAAACAGAGGGTCACGCTGGAACACCGTCAGGCAGTTTCGGATGCTGTTCTTCACGCCGCCTTTCTGCGTCCCCTCTAATGTTTCCCGGATTTCTGCCGGTGTCTGCGCCGGTTCCATTGTGTCCATCGTCCTTTTGACCGCTTCCTGCGTTTCCGGCGGCAAGCTCTGAAATTCGCTGTTCAAGCCGCAACACCTCCTTTCCCTGTGCGGCGATCAATGCCGCTTTTTCTTCTATTTCTCCGTATAACAAAATATCCAAAAGGTATTCTGTGTAGCTTATCCTCTGCAACGCTTCCACAAAAAGAGGATGCCAGATGGCATCCTGCGGCTGTGGGGCGTGTGCTGTTTTCCAATGCTCCAGCAGGCGCAGATAATCGCATAGCACCCGGAAACAATACCGTTCCGTTTCCTGAAATCTCTGCTCCGCTGATTTTTGTCGGGGCTGTGACCTGTTGTGACGCTTCCTATCTGGCGGCGCATTGCCGGATTTCTCATAGGAAACGCCGAAGTCCTCCGCAAGCCTGACCGCAGCTTCCCGTTTCCCCAATCCATGCAGCAAAGCGGCAAAGTCGATCACATCCCCGGAAGCCCCGCAGCCGAAGCAGTAAAAGCGGCTGTCCACTTTCATGCTGGGCGTGCGGTCATTGTGGAATGGACAGCAGACCATGCCGTTTCTCCCCACCCGGATTCCATAGAATGAAGCAGCCTGCCGAGTGGTAACAGACTGTTTCACCGCTTCAAATACATTCAAATGCTCCCTCCATAAAAATACTGGTAGCGGTAAAGCTGCCGATTATATCATAGCTCCATCTCATGTTTCTTTCTCTGTACTGCCTGTGGCTGCTCCCTCCGGCGCAGTGCGGTATCTACGGCGTTCTGCACCTGCCGTAGCCGTATGACTTCCTCCCGGAGTGGCTTGTGCTGCGGAGACAGTTCGGCATACTCTGTTTTTAACTGTGCGTATTCCTGTTTCCATGCTTTCAGGGCAATGGGTTTTCCGTCCAGTTTTTCTTTCAAAATACGGCGGGCGGCATAAAACAGCCGTAACTCCGCATCGTGGGATGTTTCAAATTTCTCCCTCTGTTTCTTAAACTTGATATTGTTCAATTCCGTATGAACAGGTTTTAGCCGCTGGTAATTCTCGCCCTCCCGTATCAATTCCTGCAATTCCTTTATCCGGGCAGATTTCTTTTTCATGGAGTCGCTTAACGCTTCAAATTCTTCGTTGACAGAGGAAAGACGCTCCTGCAAATCCTCTAATGTGAGCAGCTTGTTTTCCGTCAGATAATTGACGGCTTCGGCAAACTGCTTTAAGTTTCCGGTTCTGGCTTTATTGCTCCATGCCCCTGCGTTGCGCTGGTTGTAATAAGCGATCAACAGGTCGGCAAGGCTCGGTGTCTGCGGTTTGGAAAGTTCTTCTTTTACCTCTGCCATCCAGACAAACAGGGCTTTGATCTTCTTCCTCACATCCTGCATGAGCCGGTTGGTGGCTTTAATCCAGCGGTTCAGTTCCCCTTTCTCGGTGCGGATGCCCTTTGCTTCCATCTGCCGGACATTAGCTCCCTCGTGGACAGTAGGTATCAGGTCAAGCCCCTGCCGCACATAGGAACGGTGGTCGATACGCACATCCAGCCCTTTTTCCTCAAATTTTGTATTAACGGCAGCCGCCCACTGCTCCCGCCAGTGTTCCAGCGTTTCCGGCTCATGCCAGTCTGTTGTATGGACAGCGTTAAACATATAATCGCCGTTTTTATCCCGGATTCGGTTTCCATCTTCATCAAGAAGATATTCCCGACGCTGTTTTTGTCCCCATGTGCCATCCGGGTTCAAAGGGCGCATGGTTGTCATCACATGAAAATGCGGGTTAGGGATGCCGCCGTCCTCTTTCTCCGGGCTGTGAAAAGCAAGGTCGGCAATCATGCCTTTTGTCACAAACTGCTCCTGTACGAACTTCCTCGCCAGCTCCATGTTTTCTTCCAGCGTCAATTCATTCTGCATGGCAATATCAAAGGAATAGGCAAGCTGTGCTTTTGGATGTTTCTCGCAGTTCTCCACAGCATTCCAGAGGGTCGCCCGGTCAAGATATATTTCCGGCGCATGGGGCGGCAGCATGATTTCCGAAGCGATCACGCCGCCCTTTTTGGTGTAGTCGCTGACTTCTCCATAGTAGCTGCTGTAAAGACGCTCCCCGGCTCGATAGGCTGCGCTGGCAATGGCGCTCTGACCGGCGCTGCGCTTGATCTGTGCGATTGAAAAATGATAAAGTGCTATCCTTAGTCACCGCCTTTCTCCTGCCCGGAAATACGGGCGTGGTTCTCTGTGGCAGACCGGATGAAATGCTCCGCCTGCGGCAGATTCAAAATGCTTTCCATGAGGGAATAAAATTCCGCTTCGGATAGCTCCTTTGTCTGTGGTGCAATGCTCTCAATAGCTGCCCCACGGGTAATCAGCCGGTGCGTCCTCTGTTTCCGGGAACCGCTTTCCAGATACGCCTGCCGGTTTTTCAAACGCTGCATTTTCCGTTTTTCCTGTTCCAGCAGGACAGTGGTTTTTTCATATTCCTGCTTCAACTGTTCCAAAGATTTTTCCATGTTCTCACATCCTTTGCTGATAAGATAAAGAAAGACCATCCGCAGACAGTCCGTGTGTCAGTGCTTCTATAAAACCCGATGAAAAGGGAAAACCGCAGAGCGGATTTCTCTTTGCGGCGAGTACACAGGGGATAGCCGCTTTAGCGGCGCAAGGGGGTGTAGCCACCTTGTCGGAGCGAAGCGAACGCAGACCTCGGATTGCTGATTTTATCAGCGGCAGAGGTAAGCTCCGCAGGACGCACGATACATGGTCTTTAGACTATGTATAGAAGTGCGCCCTTAGTTCCTAAGGGATTTTGCCGTTTCCGGCAGTCTTGTCCTTTTTCTTGGAACGCTTGGAAAGATACTTCGGGCAGTCAACCACAACCGCCCGGAAGCTCTGTTTACATTCGTGCTGGCATTTCCGGCACAGTTCGTTGTAAGTGATACGGCTGCGGTCATTTAAGAAGAAAGACCATTCCAACCGCCGCTTGTTACTCATTCTTGCCATAACCGGCTCCTTTCTCCGTTTCTATCTGATGTACGCAGATAGGCTGTTTTGATGTAGCGTCTCGGTATCATTTTTAAGTTTTTTTCCCTCTGTATGCCCCTTTGGAAAGTGCGGCAGTATTGCAAGTCAGGGAATGATACCTCACGCTTATTTGTCGCTTCCCGGTACGGTTTCGGAGCCTTTTGCCATCCATTCAAAGAAAGCAATTTTGCTGACCTTGATAAGTCTGCCCCTGCGGAACGCTGGAAAGCCGGGTGTGTGTACCAGCTCATAGGCGCTCGCTCTTGAAATTCCCATAATCCACTGAATGTCCGCCACATCCAGAACCAGCGGTAAATCCTCGTAGCTGTTCAATCTCTTTTTATCGTTCATTCTGTTCCTCCCATAAATCAAATAGGTTAAAATGCTTCCTGTTGCCGTTCTCCCCAAAAGCCGTTTTCCTGCCCCATTCCTGCGGTGTTTCCCTGCATTGGTGCGCCGAATGCGTCACTTCTCCTGCCGGTCATATCCCTTTTGGACGGTCATTCACTTGTCAAGGTACTGTGCGGTACGAAATTACCAACCGCAATCATCATAGCGTACTATCCTTGACAAAACAATGATTCTGCGATACCATGAGTGTAACGGATATAACTGAATTATATAATTACCATAAACAAAGGCAGGGGATAGGGATGGAGAATCAGTTTATACGGCATGAGCCATGTTTTGAGAGGATTTTGTTTGTCCTGACGCTGGACAGGAAGAAAATGAAAGAGCGGATTTTGATTGGGGAAGAACAGCAGATCCGCTTCCGTCTGAACGGGAGCCAAAACGCAGAGGTGCTTTGTGATATGACACGCCCACTGGGAACTTTTTTGATAAACTTTGAGCGTGACACGGACAGAGACTGGAACTTATACGGGCTTTCTCCGCTGCGGCAAGCTCTCCACTCCAACCGATGGAAACAGCCGGAGCTGGAGCAGGCGGCAAGCGAATTTCTTTGGGAGAAATATCTTAGCAACGACCCTCTGAAAATGTATGTGGCGTTCCGTATCTGGAACAGCTATCTGCTTGCCAGAGAACCCCGTGACCGTAACGCTGCCTGTGACCGCTTCATGGATAAAATGAGCAGACTGACCGGGGTATTCCAAAACGAAACCATGAGCTTTGACAGGGAGACAGGAAAACCGAAACAATTTCAAGCTGGCAGCCTTTATTTCAAAGGCGCACCGTCAGAAGATACCCGGCTTGACCTCTGGTTCCCGGACAACCGGCGCACAGAAGAATGTGTGTCTGCCTATGCGTCCCTCTACCCGTTGATTACCTATTATCTGAACAGGCTGAATGACTGGGGGCTTTGCTTCCGGCGGTGCAAGGTCTGTGGAAAATATTTTCTGGCAAAGAGCCAGCGGTATGAGCTGTGCAGCGACAAGTGCCGAAAAGCACAGGCGCTTCAAAACAAGCGGGAATTTGACGAGAGGTCAAGAGAAAATAACTATGACCTGCTTTATAAAAATGAATGCCAGAACTGGCGCAACAAAATAAACCGGGTAAAAAATACCGCAGGCTTTCCGGCTGACCGTCTGGAAAAAATACAGGCTTCCTTTTCCGACTTTAAGAAAGAAGCCTTACAGAGAAAAAAGGCTGTAAAAACAGGAACGGCCAGCCCGAAAGAATTTACGGACTGGCTGTATCAGCAGAGTAATGTAATTGTTGAGCTGACCGAGATATGAAAAACTTTCTATCGTCAATTTCGCATTATTGCAATAACAGATTGCTTCTTCCATGAATGGTAATATTATCATCAAACTTTTGGAAGAACTATAAATGTCCGAGGTGCCTTTGATTTCGACAAAAAAACAGGCTGAATTGTTACAAAGCTCGGACATTTCAAAAATTTTTTGAGAAATGGCGAAAAAAGCGGGGCAGCACACGCCGCCCCGCCGATCCCATACGGTTATTCCATCGCCCGCATTTGTTCGATCAGGGATTGCTTTTTCTGTCTGCGGATTGTCCATACAGACAAGATCAGTTCCATTCCGAACAATACCAGAATGAACAGTCCCATTTCCAAAACCGGGAATTTGTAAGGCACTACATTTCCGGCAAAAGCTCCTATACTCATTTTTCTGCAAGCAAAGATGGAAGCCGGAAGCCCAACGATCAGCGTCGCCAATGTTGCAAAGAGCGCATAGCACAGCCCCTCACAGATGTTCATTTCACATAGCTGTTTTTGTGTTAGGCCGATAGAACGCAGAATACTGTTTTCCTGCTTTCGGGCTATCTGGTTAGAGAGTGTCGTATTGATAAGGTTGATAACGCCAAAGAGAAATACCAACCATGAAAGTATCTCCATACTGCCAAACGCAAAAGAATTTGTCATTTCTTCATATTCAATCACTGTATTGATTTCATCTAAGGCAATATTACTATGGCTGGCAACAATATTTTTCAATTCAGCTCCCACATAGTCCGTTTTTTTCGGATCGTTTACAATGCTCCATGAATAGTCGAAAGAAGCGATTTCCGGGTGCAGTTCATGGAACAATGCTTCTGGTGCGAAAAAGAGTACTCCATCGAGGGCCAGTTTTCCATGCCCGGAAGGCGTCTTGTTGGAATCAAACAATCCTGATACAGTGACGGAAACAGGCGGTTGCCCCTCTCCAAAATAAAAGTCAACTGTTGAACCAACACCCATATCCTCATTCTGCTTTAGCACATTATAGTCAATTACAATACTACGGGAATCTTTTGGCATCGTTCCTGCTGTCAGAGCCGCTTCAACTGTTGCATAATTCTGGTCGGTCAGCATATCACACATACCACCGCTTTGGTAAATGTCCGTCTTAAGGGTTGCATAGAGAGATTGTCTGCTTGAAATTATATCTGTAACACCATCAATAGATAAGATTTCCTGTTTTAATTCTTCATTCAACGGATTTCCCGCTGCCATAACCTTTTCTTCTGTCATTTCAGAATCCAAATAAATTTTATAGTCGCCGTCCGGGAAAAACCGTCTTGCAAGCGCCTCTGGAGAACGCAGCAAAACAATGGAGGATACCACAAGCAGAATAATTCCGCCCAAACTCAATGAGGCTACAATAGCAACGGTCTTTTTTCGGTCACGCTTAAAATTCGCAATTCCCATTGAAACAGGATTGAGCTTGATATTCTTTTTTCGGCTTCGGATGTCCTTTTGTGCCGGGGTAAAACGGACGGCTTCAATCGGGGAAATCCCTGCCGCAATTTTTATCGGCTTACGGATGGAAACAGATACCATGATCCAACTGCTTATGAGTATCAAAATAATCGTTGCCACATAGGAAACAGCATTAAATCCCTTGGGAAACAAAAGAAAACCGCCGCATACACCCAGCACTGTACCAATCAAAATCCCGATACTGCCGAGTTTACGCCCCTCCCGCTTTACAATCCGCTTGATTTGCTTTGGCGTTGCACCAATCGTCCGTAGCTGCCCGTAGCTCTTGATTTTGTCATTGATGGAGATACGGAAGATACTCTGGATCACAATATAGCCGCCGATCAGAACAATGGCAATCACGCCAGCCATCAGTGCAAAATCAAAGGATTTAGAAGCATAGGCAAAATACTTGCTGTTCATTTTGGGCATAGGAAGCTGATATTCCTCCGCAATCTCCCTGCAATAAGAGGTCATCAGTTCTTCGCCCAACTGGTCGCTGTTTTTGAAATGGACATAGGCGCGATAGCCAGTCGGGTCAAACCCTTTCCATCCTGTCAGGGCAGCGTTGGAAAGAATGATAGCGCAGGTATTCGCTTCTTTTTCATTTACGCTGTCCATAATGCCGGTAACGACATAATCACCATGAAAACTCTCTGTATCTAAGGTCACAGTGTCCCCGATCTTGGCATTGTTTCCATAGGTGGAAAGAAAGTATTCGCTTACAACAACTTCATTTGCTTTTTCAGGAACCCGGCCCTCTAACAACTCCATCTGCGCCTTGGTAATCTCCATCATTTGCGCGTCGCAATACACATAAGACGCATGATAGCCCTGTTCTGAAAGCTCCTCACCCAGCATATAGTAGCCGCCTACGCGCTCAAACTCCGGCAGTCCTTTCAGGGTTTCAATGTCGTTTTCCTCTACGCCCAGCCAGACCGCCTCATAAGTATCGCCAACCTGATTGCGCTGCATTTGTGTCAGGGAGGTAGACACAATTCCCGTAAAGCAGATCAGAAATGCCGCCAGCGCAACGGCAATCACCACCATCAGATTCCGGCGCTTCTCGCTTTGCAAACTTTTCTTTGCCAGCTTCTTTGTAATGGCGCTGGTATCATTCTCAAAAGGCCATGTCATAGCCTGCCACCTCCTTACTCCACAATCTTGCCGTCCTCAATGCGGACAATCCGATCTGCAAGGCGGGCAATGTCGTCATTGTGCGTAATCATCACAACAGTTTGCCGGAACTCTGCACTGGTGCGCTTGATAAGCCCCAGCACCTCGGCGCTGGTCTTGCTGTCAAGGTTGCCGGTCGGCTCGTCGGCCAGCACAATAGCCGGTTTGGTAATCAAGGCGCGGGCGATAGCCACACGCTGCTGCTGTCCGCCGGAAAGATTGTTCGGCATATTTTTCAGTTTATCTTCCAGCCCCAGCAGATGAACGATCTCGTCCAAAAACTTCTGATCCACCGTGTCCCCGTCCAGCTCCACCGGCAGGACGATGTTCTCATACACATTCAGGATCGGAACAAGGTTATAGTTCTGGAAGATAAAGCCGATGTTGCGGCGGCGAAAGATGGTAAGCTGCTCGTCGTTCTTCTTTGCCAGTTCTTCGCCTCGGACAATCACTGTTCCGCTGGTGGGAGTGTCCAGCCCGCCCATCATGTGAAGCAGGGTGGACTTGCCGCTGCCGGAGGTTCCCACAACGGCCACAAACTCACCGTCATTTACGGAGAAGTTCACGCCGTCAAGGGCGCGGGTGATATTCGGCTTTGTGCCGTAATACTTTTTCAGATCAATCGTCTGCAAAACGCTCATACTCAAAACTCCTTTCAAGGCTTTCTGCCTGTTGATAAGGTCATTGTAAAACCCAAATGTCCGCGAAATGTTACAGCGGCCAAAAAATTTCATTGAAAATCGGGGTGAAATGTTACAGCGCTCGGACATTTCAAAAAAATTTACGGCGGGCAGCCGGAAATGGCCGTCCGCCGTAGCTCATGATCTGTTCTAAAACCAATTCGCCTTTTGATTTCTAAATTGAGGAGTATCGCTTTCTTGATAAGGATTGTAGGTATTACGGTTACACCCAAACTCTTTTAATGATTTTATTTTATTGTCCTCTGTCCATTCAATCAAAGAAATACCGTCAAATTCCTCTATATCCCCATTGTTCATTCCATTTTTGAAATACCACTCTACAATCGTTTGATTTTCTTTATGGAAAAATTGCTTGATTTCCCAAACTACCACCTTTCCACGGGTATTCCACTCCTGAAACCAATGTTTTACTGTTTTACGATTGCTATACTGGGGACACCAACTTTCTGTATAGAGTACATCTTCCGCAAAAATATCATCAATGCCCATATCTTTCTGATAAAGCCACATATCAAACCACAGTCGGATTATTTTTTCTCGTTCATTCATAATAGAAACACCTCGCTTGTTTACTTTCATTTTGTAGGCAGCATAATGGAAAATTCCGAACCCTTGCCCGGCTCCGAAACCACTTTGACATAGCCGCCCTGCCGCATTACAATCTCGCGGGCCAGATACAGGCCAATGCCCACGCCCTGCTGTTCGTGTACTTCTTCCTCACGATAGAAGCGCCGGAAGATGGCAGCCTGATTGCTTTCGGAAATGCCCTTGCCGGTGTCGGTCACTTTGATCTCCACATACATTTCCCACAGCACCACCGACACAGCGATTTTCCCGCCTGCCGGGGTGTACTTCACCGCATTGTCCAGCAGGTTAAAGAGGGCTTCCGATGTCCACTTGCTGTCATGGGAAACGGTCAAATCCTCCGGGCAGTCCACGGACACGGCGATTTCCTTTTTCTCCGCCGCATACACGATCCCACTCATGGCCTGCGCCACAGTATCAAAAAGACGGCCCAGCTTCTTATCCAACTGGATCACGCCTGTTTCCAGTCGGGAGGTTTTCACAAGGGCCTGAAAGAGAAAGTCCAGCTTATCCGTCTGGCTGCGGATTCCCCGGATAAAGTCGGTGCGCTCCGCCTCGGTCATGGGCTTTTCCAGCAGGGTGTCCGTCGCCATTTTCAGATTGCTTACCGGCGTTTTCACCTGATGGGAAATATCCGATACAAGGGTCTGTAACTCCTGCCGTTCCTCGTCCACCCGGCGGCGGTTCTCCTGCATGATCTGGTAAAGCCTTGCCAGCCGGTGTCCGATTCTGGCAAGCTGGGTTTCGCTGTCCTCTGGCCGCTGGGGCGCTTCATTCCCGGCGATCATGTGGTCTAAGGTCTGGCACAGGTCAGCGGTAAACTGCGACAGCCGCTTTCCAAACGCCTGCGTCAGTACAAAAATCCCCACAAGGGCGCACAGCAGCAGCGTCCCGCCTGTCAGCAGCACCGCAATCTGTTTTGTCACAAGAAACAGGGCTATGGTGATCCCGGACATGGAGAGGACAAGCTCCATTGCCACCCGGCCAAACAGCCGCTTTACCGAGAGGTTTTGAAACTTCATTTTGCCTCGCCTCCCGTCCATTGATAGCCCATGCCGTAAACAGTCTTGATGTAGGGTGCGCCGCCGTCAGATTCAATCTTGCTGCGAATCCGGCTGATGGAGGTTGTCAGGGTGTGTTCGTCTACAAACCTCTCGTCTATATCCCACAGCTTTTCCAAAAGCTGCCCACGGGTCAGCACTTGCCGGGGATTTTTGCGGAACAGGTTCAGCATTTTATACTCCATCGGGGATAGGGTCAGGGGCTTGCCGTTTAGGGAAGCCGTCTGCTCCGAGAAGTCCAGAAACAGCCGCCCGTCGTCGTAAATGTCCTTGGCCGGTTTGTGGTGTTCCAGCATAGCGAACATGGCTTTGATTTTTCGCTGCAAGGCCCCGATCACAAAGGGCTTTGTGATGTAGTCCACCGCGCCCACCTCATAGCCCCGTATCTGGTCGCTCTCCTGATCGTTGGCGGTCAGGAATATTACGATGGTGTCCGGGTGCTGGGGCTTTATCAGCTTGCACAGCTCAAAACCGTTCCCATCTGGCAGGTTAATGTCCAACAGCACTAAATCAAATTCCCGCTGGCGGATGGCTTCGGCTGCGGTTCTGGCATTTAGAGTAGAAGTCACGCCGTAGCCGTCTGCGGTCAGGTTATAGGCTAACATCTTATTCAAAAAACTGTCGTCCTCGACAATTAAAATCTGCTTCATATCCTCACTTCCTTTGCTTTTTGCAGATAGTATAACAGGCAAATGTCCGAGAATTGTTACAAGGACAAATATATTTATCATATTACAGCTTTTTTATGTGTACTGCAATTTTATAAAAGAAAGGACAGCAGTATCATCAAATTGCTGTCCTTGCGGTTTATTATAGCTGGTAGTGTATAAGCGTGGGTTCATCATATTTGGTGTGGTATCTTTAACTATGGGAAACTCCGTTCTCCCATTTCGACACCGCCTGTCTTGTCACATTACATGCCTCAGCAATGTCATCCTGTGTAAGCTGATTCTTTTTTCTGTAAAACTTAATATTGTCACCTATCAAAATAAGTACCTCCAATTCAATTTATACCCAAAATTATACCGACAGGTGGCTGAAAGTAAAGAAAACATTGGTTGCAAACGCGCAACTTTGGGATGGTTGCTATTCAATCTTGCTTTTTATTTCTATAAAGCATATATCTTTTCTGTCCCAAGATGCTCAAATGGTCTAAACAGTTCTCTTAAGGAATCTGACTTCGACCAATCAATCTTAGAAACAAATGTTCCAAATGAGCGCATTGCATTTTTAGGATTTACCTGATTGAGAAGAAATTTCCATTTCCATTCCCATACACGCCTTCTGCTTTGATTCCGTCTGTGTCTTTTCTTTCACCTCTTCCGCAGCGTACACTCCCTGTTGTGTTTTCTTTGAAAAAAAGACGGACATACATGCCCGCCTTCTCCATGGTTATTTTCTCGTTTCATTTTTTAACTATCGTTTCTATGAATTCAAATTTTCTCTGCGTTTCTTTACGGTAATAATCAATCCCGTTCCGGAAAGAATTAATAGTATAAACAGCCATACACTCGGTGTGTTGTCCCCGGTTTTAGGTGCAGTCACATCCTTCTTATCAGTTCCACTCGATGGCTTGTCATCAGAGGAATCGCTATTGTTATTGTCATTCTGGTTGTTATCACTGTTATCAGAGGTATTTGCTTTGATGGTAAATGTGGTGCTTGCAGAACCATCCGTCCAAAGGATTTCAACTGTATTGGTTCCTGCCGAAAGTGTATTCAGGTAGGAAGCTTTCAGTGTGATAATGGTAGAGCCTTCCTTTGCAGTGTAGTTGCTCCTGTCTATCAAATTTCCGTCCACCTTAACTCCGGTAAACTTGGAGAAGTCTCCGTTACCCCGGATGGTGATATTACCATCACTGTCATGCGTCCAACTACTGTTTGCTCCATCAATAATCTGATAGGTGTTATTCGGTGTGTCAGGATTATCGGAACCGCCCGCATCCTGTACGGTCAATGTTGCGGAATTACTCTCTACGTTTCCTGCGCTGTTTGAAACAACACACTTATACTTAAATCCGTTGCAGCTTATATTGACTGTGGATGTGGTATAGCTCGTTGCCGTTGCACCGTCAATGTTTACCCATCCTTTCCCATCATTTCTGTCTATCTGCCACTGATAGGTAAGATCTGTACCGCTTGCTGCTATGGTAAAGGACGCAGTCTCACCTACCTTCACTGTCGCATTTCCAGGCTGTGTAGTTATGCTTGGTGCAATCACATCCGGCACATCCGGTGTCTGGCTTTCCTGTTTAAAGGTAACTTCTATGGTGTGATCAGTATTCACATCACTAAAGGTGTAGCTTGTGGTTGCTGTCACTTCCGAACCATCCACCTTTACGTCCGCAATATAATATCCTTCGTTCGCCTTGATTGTATATGTAAGCTGACCTGCGGCAGATACCGTTGTCGTGCCACCGGGAGAGATTGTTCCACCGATACCTGCCGTTGCGGTAATCTTGTAGCTTGCTGTACCGCTCGGAGGCGTTATCGGCGCTGTATCCGCCGTAAAACTCCAGCTTCCACTGAATACCACGGTTGTATCGTTTAAGCTGCCGGTACCCCAGCCCGAAAAAGCCCATGTGCCGTTTTTGCCATCCTTTGGCGCCTTAATGCGAGTTGCAGCGGTATATTCCGTATCCACAGCATCCCTCGCCTGCTGCTCGCTGGAATAGGAGTTGCTATTCTGCGGCAGCGTTACGCCTGTCGGGAATACAGAGCCCCAATCATATTTCACCGTATAATTTTTTGTCACCGGCGGCTCGGGGCGTTCCTCAGTCCTTTTATAAATATAACGAATCGTCATACCATTGCTCGGGACAGCATTTTCCATTCCCTCCGCGTGAACAAAAACGTAGCCGTGCAGTTCCTGCGGCGGCTGCCAATCAACCTTTTTGCCTACCGGAACAGTAAAGGTAGTCGGCATGGTGTTTGGAACATCTGTGCCGTCCTCCAGCTGATATTGGATGGTGACATCGACATAGCGCTGCTTCTCCGTATCATCATGAGCCAATACCTCGCCTGTCGCACCATCTACAATATCAAAGCCGATGGTATCGCCGTATTGCAGAATGGCATTCTCCGGAATCGTGTAAACCAGAGAGCAGTTGACAAGGCCGGAATCAAAGTCGCTGCCCTTGTAATCCAATGCACCCTTTGGCCAGAATTTGCTTTTCTCTTTCCAAACAGGGATGTCAAACTCCTTTGTAGTGAAAACCTGCTTCCCATCTGTCGTGACCGCTTTGTCACCGTTGGAATGTTCCACCCACAGGCGCAGGGTCACAGTCTTCGCTTGGGTATCCGAAAGATTTTGTATAATGGTACGCAGCTCAACCTGCTGCCCCTTCATTTTGCTATAATCAAAGTTGTTTTTACTGCCGCCGCTTAATAGACGGCTATTCCTGTCATATTGATAGCTCGCATATGCGGAGGAATTCGCTGCCTCAAAGGCAAAAGGTTTTTCTGCAGGATTTCTGTAATCACCGATATACTTTTTCACCTCAGGAACAGCCACATAAAGCGCAGGGGGATTTTTAATGAGCTGACTCATAACCTTCATGCCCTGCAGCTTGCACACATCGCAAAAATCATTCTGAAAGGTTTCTCGCATCAGACAATCCCTGCTGGAATTATAGGTATAAGGATAACTGTCATAATGCGGGCAGGTATAGGTATTGCGGAAGCCAAGCAGCTGCTTCCACTTCACTTTCGTGGGATCTTTTGTTGCAGTCATATTCAGTGATGTAGTGTAATTCCACTCATCTACAGGAACAGTGCTATAATTATATTCATCTCCCAGATGGAACAGACCGTGTCCCAGTTCATGCCGCTGGGTAAACGCAGAATATGCGTTTCTCGCTGACGCAACAATATAGTGAATACCATATTGTTTATTATCATGAGAGCCACCGAAATACTCACCGCTATTCGCCAACACAACGAATTGGTTGATATTTTCATACACATAATCATACTGTCTATAATTATGATCCATCGTGTTTTCGTTTGGATGCGTTTCATTAGGAATATGTGCGTCATGAATCTTCTCGATAAACGCAGGGCCTATGATGCGCTCCAAAACATGGTTGCGCCAGTTCCCTTTGTTAGTAGAAATTCCTCCTTTGGCGGTCGCAGCAAAAAATGTGCTGGTACCGCCATAGCCATCCACCGATGCCGTGCAGAGTGCATAGACATTAAAGCGATCCGCCATGCTGCGATATGGCTCTATCTGCAATACCTCCCCCCACAGCTTTTTTACATCCTCGACAAACTGCTTTTGCTGGCTTTTGGTGTAGCCCTCGGCGCAGTACACAATCACCATGTTCTCCTTATCGCTGCGAGGCTTCTGGATTGTATACACCGGTACGGTTACATTTGCATATGCAGGATCCTCAGTGTAGAGGGTACTCATCTCCAGCTGTAGATACTCATCCGTGTTCACATTCCAGTCACCATTCACATCCTCTCGCACAGCGCCGGATATGCCAATGCTGTCATCCGGCGCATCCGGTGCGGAAACAACATAGGGGTCCTGTGCGCTCTGTCCTGTGCCGGATGATACGGTGTAATTTTCCGTATTCAGATAGAAGGCAGGACGAACGCCGTAATATCCCTTATAGGGTGCGTCACGCAAAATATTCCCTTGAGGGGTCACAAATCGCATATCATGGTTACAGGTTGTAATCGGTGTACGCAGCCAATAGTTCCATGCTACACCGCTTCTGTTTTTTGCGATATGGTAGCCGTTCAGGTTATCATTAACCGTTTTGAGCTGCTGAACATCCAGCAGAAAAACTCTATCCCAAATATATTCATAATGGGCACTGTCATACCCATCCGCTACCGTATCAATTGTGGTGTTATAGGGAAGATCAACACCGGCTGCGTCGATATAACCTGCCGTATACTCCGGATGGGAAACGATAGAACGCTGCTTCACCGTTCGAATCGCTCCCAGCTCATCCGAACGAAAGCTGCGAAGGAAGCCCTCCTTTTGGTCATATGCTGCCGTTTTAGGATAGACAGAATCCTCTGTTGGCGGATTTCCGCAAAGCCATTTCACTTTTCCTGCTTCAGCGTTGGAATTGAGCCAAGAACGTATGTTGCTGTCTCTCCAGTGGTTAGAACCAAAATTATCTCTCCAGCTATTGCGCCGGTGCGAGCCTGTTTCGGCATTTTTGTTGGTTTTTGCATCATAGGGCATGTAATCACACAATACTCTATCCGAAAGCATCAATGGCCCATTGCTATCCTTCGCTACACAACGCCACACAATTGGCACTCCCCCATAAGTACCCATCTGAATGTAGTCACCAATTTCGATGGTTGGCTTGTTATCTGCCGCCCTAACCTGCAAAGGGCATAGCACCAAAATTACCGCAAGCAGCAGAGATACCGTTCGTTTGCCATATTTATGTTTGATAATATTCATAAAGTCCTCCTTTTGTCATTCTCTCCTGAGCGTCATTCACGGTCAGTAGGCTTCTACCCCCCCCCCCATTTTTGACATATGTCAATTTATACAATTGCTGCATCATCGATATTCACCTCATTTCTACTTGAGTTATTGCAAAAAATAGGTCTTTCTGCGATAACCCCTTGTGCCAAATGCTGAAACACCTTCATAAAGATGTAATAGCTTATTTATTTTAGAAAAGTATCCGACAAAAAACTCTACACTTCCGACAAAAAATATATATATTTTTCAAATCGTATCATGGCGATGTACATTTGTCAATGATGTGACACCTCAAGATCACCACAGTCCTGATACTTCTTATACATGTCATTGATATAAATCGTAGGCGAAATATTCCTGCCTTCCTCTCGTAAGATGATGCCATCAAGAGTCACATTCACCTTTTCCACGGGTTCTGCCACAAGCTCCATTCCTTTGAACTTCTCAGGCATATAATCCATAAACTTTTCTTTTACTACTTCCTTAAAAATCTCGTAATTCATCATATTACGGTTCCTCCTTAATCTAAATTGTCATACAAAATCCCTTCATCCTCGGGATTTTTGTGTTCTCTGTAACTGTTGTCTTCTTCGATTCCCATATCAAAAGTGGTATGAGATTTTCTTTTCTTTCTGTAATAATTCTTGAGAAACATGCACTTTCTACAGTCCTCACAGAATAATTCTTCCGGCGGAATGCCAAGTGCCTTTGCAATCCTGTTCAACGTTCCCGTCCTTGGAACTCTTGAACCATTTTCGTATTGGGCAATTCTTACATCACCTCTATTTTCAAAACCACTTTTCTCGCCCAGTTCCCTGAGTGTCATTTTTTGTCGTTTTCTGTAATATCTGATTCTTTCTCCTACCACTGTTTGTCCTCCAAATCAAAAAAAGCAGGGAACATAAGTCACTGGCTTACATTCCCCGCAAGGTTAATTGTTACTGTTTATTCTTTTTCTTTCTTCCACGAAGTCCTACTCCAACACCTGTAATAAGTGCAAGTGCACCAATTCCAAGATAAAGAAGCGGATTTGCATTGTCGCCTGTCTGTGGAAGCTTAGGCTCTGTCGGTACATTGGCAAGCTTAAGAGTTGCTACAACAACATCCGGTGCATTGTCATCATATCGAAGAGTTACATCGTGAGCTGTTTCATCAAGGATATATCCGTCAGCTGCTTTTGTCTCAACTACTGTATAATGGATATCTTCCTTGAATGATCCATCCTCGTTGTAAGTACAGATAGGAAGCTCCTTGCTCTCTGCATGACCATTCTTGTCAGTAGTGAGTGTATCAAGCACCTTTCCGTCCTTATCCCTTACTTCAAATACAACACCCTCGATCGGCTTTCCGGTTACTTTGTCAGTTTTCTCAATGACAATCTTACCGACTGCCTGCTCATCCTTCATGGATACCTTCTGGATTTCTGCTGTCTCCTTTACTTCAAAGGTTACATCACTTGCCACCTTATATCCATACGGTGCAGATTCCTCTCTGAGTGTGTACTTGCCAACAGGAAGTCTTTCAATCATATGAGTCTTTCCTGCTTCAGATATCCAGCTCTCAACAAGCTTTCCATCAGCATCAATAACAGAAAGCTTTGCTCCAGGCAACTCTTTCTCGCCTGTGATATCAGTCTTTGAAATCTCTACCTTGATTGGTGCGTTTTCAAATGCTGCGTCAAACTCGATAACCTTTACCTTATCTCCCTGATATGAAGCATCAACATCAAAAATCTTATCAGACTTCACATATCCCTTTGGTGCCTCAATCTCTTTGACATAATACTGTCCAAGCGGAAGGTCAGAGGTAAATGCAGCCTTTCCATCCTTGCCTGTTACTGTTCTCTCAATCTGTGTATCAGCTTTTACGATTACCTTGCCATCTTTATTTACGATATCTTCTTTCGCAAATAAACCGAATACTGCTCCTTCAAGTGCTTCCTTAGTCTCTGAATCCGTCTTGGTTACAGTAATCTGCACTTTCTGACGCTCATTTGTCACATCCATTCCTGCGAAAACAACCTTTGTATTCTGGTCGATATAGGAAAGGTCTGCCTCAATCGGTGTATCATCTAATACAAATCCATCAATGGTCTTTGTCTCAACAAGATAATACTTGCCAAGTGGAAGGTCATCAATTCTTGCGATACCCTTATCATTTGTCACGATGGTTGCCACCTTGTCTCCTGCCTTATGATATACAGTGTCAAGTCCGTCAGCACTTACGATTGTTTTCATCATTGACCAGCCATGATCAATGCCGATTACTTCTAACTTGTTATTCATGTTCCTTTCACTCCTTTTCTGTATTGTCTGCATTATTGTTTTGCAAAATTTCATATAATTACCCACACCCTTTCAAGTGCTTAGTTTGGTCAGATGCAGGAATATCATCAGACCTGCCATAAAAATGCTTTCTCATTAATTCCTCATACAGTTCATCACTCTCTGCCTTAACTTTCATAAGACAGTAGAGAACCACTGTACTAATAATGATTACGAACCAAATTAACACTTTGCCCATTCGACCACTCCTCTCAAATAAAAAGAGGACCAAACCAGCTGATGGAATATTCCATCTCAAGTGCTAATTTAGTCCTCACTAAATGTTTTGATATAAAATTGTACCTAATCTAAGCACACAGATTCACTCTCAGACTGATTGCGGACATCTGTGATACTGACTTGGATTTTCGGTTTAATATTGCAGCGCTGCCTTATGGGATTTAATAACTGTTATATTTTGTTATCAAATTTCTCACAAACTATTGAAAACACTAAGTTTGTGACAGGTGATCTTTCCCTTATATGTTCCCTTGTGTTATATCGTCCCACCAGAGTTTACGGACTCTGGTAAGGGAAAAAGCAAGGGCAACAAAATCATATAAACACAGTATAACACAAAATGAAACTGACATGGTGAACTGATTGAAATGCTTCTGATTTTTTTAATGTGATTAATTGATTTGAAGGAGACACGATATGAATATTATTTACGCAGAATACAATACGTACTAGAACAGCATAGACATCTACACCCATACAGGTTATATGCTTCGTATTGACTGCAATAAGGCAGAAAATGGTATTAAAACTACACCATGCTCTCAGTGTGCGTTAAATGCACTGGCGATTGACGAACCGCTTGAATATGCAAGGCTGTACCTTGATGGCACGATGCAAATTGGGGTAGACACAGAAGATTTACTGGAGATGTAGAACAAAATATAAAATGCATAGTTTTCACTTGAAGCGTTATAACGTCATAAGGCATATCTGAAAACTGTTTGATTCCATAATGTCAGATATGCCTTTTACAAATTATTTATTTTCGACTAAATTTTAATGCTTTTATAACTGTCTCAATGCAATTAATTCCCAGCGCAAAAATGATAATTGCAAGAAATACCTTATTAAATTGTATGAAAACCTGCGAAATAACTTCTGTATTTTCTCCAAACAACTGCTCAATACCTTCAAAAAAATTAGGATTCATGATCTTGTCGTTTAATAACCAAATAATTGTTAACGCACCATCAATGAGGTTAGTAATAATAGTAACAAGCATCACCCTTTTTGTATAGCTGCCATCAATAAGTCTCACACTTTCCCTTGCAACACCCAAAATTCCAAATGCAAGAATAAAATACCATGTTTGTCTGATATATTCTAAATTAAAAAGTGGTTCATACACACCTACCCCATTTTTTACAAATGCAATGCATAAAATCTGCGGACATACAAGAAATATAAGAGTGAATATAACTGAAAAAGCAATTCCAACAATCGCATTTGCTTTAGAAATTCTATTAGTCTTTTGTGGAACAGGAGGCAAATTATCTATTCCATCATTTAACCCATCAACCTTAATTCCTTTTTTATAAAAGAATGCAAATAATAATGTCACAAATGCAAATCCTGTCAATATACCACCAAAAATCCCACCGATGGTTCTATAGATAGCTATATACCAGATTGTGTGCGATGTTAATGCTGCCATGATTTGAGCAAGTAGCATTCCACCACTGATGCACACTGTCACGATTTTCAATACATACACATATAAACTGTAATACGGCTGCCCAATCAAACAATCCTGTGTTTCACCTTTATATTTTGAAGCTAACTCATTCGGGGTTCCCAGTTCCGTTAGAACAACTTTGATATCACGCTCAGATGGAGTAACATCCTCACATCGTTCCTCCAACATATCTTGTATGATTGTCTCTAATTCCGCCGCCACGTCTTTTTTCATGGCAGATTTCATATGTTTCGTAACTGCATAAATGTATCTGTCGATTAAATCATTTTTTATCATCTATTCTTCCTCCATTAAAACATTGATTGACTGAGAAAATTTTTTCCAGTGTTCTTTAATTTTTTTATAAACCAGCTTCCCATCTTCTGTGATGATATAATATTTTCTGGGTTTCGCTGCCCCCGTTTCCCATTCACTTTTTAGCAACCCTTGACTCTCTAGTCTTCTCAGTAGCGGATATAATGTATTTCCTTCTATCGAAATACCTTTTCCTTCTAATTCCTTTACCAATGAATATCCATACATTGGTTTATTTAGTTGTGCTAACACCACCATGATAAGTGTGCCTCGTCTGAATTCTAAAATTAATCCTGAAACAATTTCATCACAATTCATCAAATTTCCACCTTTCTTTAAATTATTATTGATTCAAAGCAATAATTTTGCTACGCTGTGCTGTGTGCCACACACTATAGTTTTAAATCAGTATACTGTGTGTCGTACATTATGTCAAGAGCTTTTACATATTGGCTTGTGTATTTTCTGACTTTTCGTTGCAAGTAACCAAAACCTATAACTGACAGGACTGTATCCTTGGTTAACTCCGGTTATTATCAAATATCCTTTTGGGCAATACAAATGACATATTCTCTTTGCATATAGCACCTCCTAGCTCGTCTTAATCCACTTTGCTTCCATATCTTCTATTACAGACCGCTTCTGATCCTCATAAGCACAGGCATATGTATTAAGAGTGGTAGAGGCATCTACATGACCCAAAATATTCTGCACAGACTTGATATCTGCATTATTCTTAAGAGCAAGTGAAGCAAATGTATGCCTCAATGCGTGAAGATTAAGATATCTGATTTCATCCGAATGTGAATCCAGGAATTCTTTATATTCATTTGACAATGTTTCACTTCTTGATGGATTTCCACAATCATCCGTAAATAGAGCCTTTGAATCCACAAAATCTTCTCCTTTTGCAAACATCTTCTTGTAGTAATCGTTTCTTGCTTTCTTTATCAACGTACATAGGGTATTAGTTATAGGAATTACCCTTACACTACTTACAGTCTTAGTCTCCTTTACTACGCATTTTCCTCTATACAGAAATTCTTCAACACATCTGGATACAAGATACATGAAGCCCCAAAATGCTTTTTGAAATTAGTCAATATAAAAATAGTCTCAGGAGTGTTGCTGACATCTTCCTGAGACCGATTATCTATTTTTGATACAATATCCGTAAGTGACATAATACTCTGAGCATAGAGTTTCTGGGCATTCTTAGTTGCAAATGTATACAAATCATTTTCCGTAACTTTCAAATACTCCATCAATGCATTTGTAACATCTGATGAAGCCGTAGCATTGAAATCAATATCAATGATTAGCTTATATGTAATGGCTAAATCCGTACCTTCCAACATCCTGTAGGGTATAGTCTTTAGTCTGCTCTTATTAGAATCAGCATTCACCAAAGTATAGACAATCCTGTCCTTTAGCTTCTCCAAATTGATTTCACAATCAAACTTAGGAAACAGGCTTCTATTAATCACAGCCACAATCTCATCGACTGATTCACTAGTCCAATAACATATCTTTGCAACATTCATGTCTTTTCTCCTGACCTGAATTCCTTTCAGTTTTGTGTCATTGTTCTTCATAACTTCAACTCTTTTCACCTCATATTCTTCTCCAAGTCTTTTCTGCACTTCATCAATCACATCATTCATTTTGTCGTCCATAGCAACCTCCTATAAATAAAATAAGAGCAAGCACTTAAGTTTCTATACTCAAGTACTTGCTCTGTTTCTTTGTATCAAAGTTATTATATATGGTTGTAGGTGGGGGATTTACGGATATTCTGTAAAATGTAATCTATAAACTTGAAGATATCTCCATTACTACTTAGGTGAAATTTGCATTGTAATAAACAATCTAAAATACATTATTAAAGAATTCCCTACTGCTAATAATCCACTCTATCGATTAATTCCTTTCCTCTCCATTCTGTATTTGGTAAGTCTAAATATAATGAACCATATAATTCATCATCATAAATTTCTCCATAGTTTTCCGAAATATCATCCCTTATAAATTTCTTTAATTCAGTAGACCATTCTATTATTTTTTCATAAGATTGTTCCGAAAAATGTTTCGTATGTCGTGCCGTTTTAACTATGTGATTAAAACGCTCCATTGCACTAGGGTGAGTTTGATATCCTTCATAAAATCCAGGATTTATCACATTCATTGCATATTCTGCTAAATCTATAATCAAAAACCAAATTAATGAACATTCAAAAACATTTTCATAAACAGAGTCCGGATACTTTGGTATTTCTAACGCTCCTATATCAGCTGCAAATTCTTCTTTCTGAGACGCATTATAAATTTTTTGAATGTATTTTTCATTATTTCCCCACATTATAATACTTCTTAAATTGTTTTTGCGACAATGTCCTAATAAATGATGAGAAAACTCATGTCCAGAAATAAAGACAAGAATAAATGGAATAATATTTTGGATATCTTTTTCTATATTCTCTGGTAAAATTCCTCTTGGATCCATCTCAAAATCCAATGCTTCACAACCAAGCCAAGTCCTTAATCCAATTCTCAAAGCATTTTTTATAATATGCTTAGGTACATTATATTTTAATGGTTCCAATAAAGCTAATAACATGAAATAAGAAAAATATTTTATTGCCACATTTACATTGATAAAATCCCCCCATTTTTCATCAGGATAGGCAAATGCATTTACTTTACTACAATACATATCACCATATGTAATATTATTGCATTTTTCTCTATCCTCATCACATAAGTACTTTAAAAAGAATTCATAATGTGCATTAGAAAATGTCTCTCTAAAATCCCACTTTATATTGTTAAATTCATACCATCCTCTTTTATGAATAAATAATCTCATTATTCTGATATGATTTATAATGTAGTCTGCTCGCTTTTTATCCAATGCATCAGCCGCACATTTAGGACTACTTATTGCTTTTATTCTATTTTCATCTTCTGCAAAAGAGTAGTACCATAATTTCGAATCACTCTCTATTTTCATTTCTATGTTAACCCCCAAAAATAACCTTTTATGTACTTCCAAATTCTGATTTGTTTTACCCATTTTAACATAAAACTCACCCAAATTAATACTACAATTCTCAATCATTCCACTCCCCCTGACACCAAGTGCCACAAAAGTGCCCAACCTGCCCAAAAACATTCCCAGTGTTTATGCGGGTTTTCAAAATCACAATAATTAATGCATGGAAATAATAAAGAATGAATTTCTTCACAAGACGACCATTCCCCTCCTAGTCACTAGGCACAGAAAGAAAAAAGGGAATGGTTTTTCAACCATTCCCATCTTAATGAGCCCACCGGGGTTCGAACCCGGGACACCTAGATTAAAAGTCATATTTTAATTTTTTTATAGTTTGATTATACTTTATATGTATGATAATATATTTGTGGGTGCTATCATATCACGGTAGGCGGTTTAGTCTTGAACCTTCGAAAGGGGGTGATAGACATGGTTACATATAACGATTTATTTACCTTTGTTATTATGTTATGTGCAATTATTACTCTTGTATATAAAACACCAAAAAAATAACCGCCCCAGTCTGGTCAACTAAGCGGTTATCTTTTTAATCTTCTTATTTGTTCAAGGCTAAACCGTCTATCGGTAGCACCTTTTTGTATTATTATATTACTCTATTTTCTATTTTATGTCAAATGTCTATTTATCCAATCTTGGAAGTTAATAACTCTTCCTGGCTCTGCTCCGGCTCTGGTATATCTAATAGTTTCCTTACATTTTTTTGTGTTATTGGATCTGCTTTGTCATATGCTTTTTGTATTTCTATATTGCGATTTTTCGCATTATAACAACATAATTCATCTAATGTTAATTCTAAATAATTTGCTATTTTAATTAATTTATCTAGTGTTGGTTGACTTCCTTTTTCCCAGGATCTTATTGTTGAGTCCCCTATTTCTGTACTTCTTGCTAATTCTGATTTACTTATTTTTCTATCTTTTAGTTCTGCTAATAATCTTTCTATAAATTCCATTTTTTCCTTTCTTTATATTGCGATATTTCGTATATTTTTATTGACTTTTGCGATATTTCGCAATATAATGTTTTTGTACTCAATTAATAGTGATTTTAATAATCGCCAGACGTTAAAATCACTATTTTAACACTATATTATATCAAATCCTTGTCAATTCGTCCATGTACGAAGCAAGGTGGAAAGAGGTATATATGAACACTAATAATTTAATTACTTGTCAGGATTTAGCAGATATTCGTTATTTTTTATCTAAATTTGCTTCAGAGTGTACAGATACTGAACATATTGTTAACTTAATTTGTAAATTAACATCTTTACAAGTTAACTTGCAATATAATCATCCTCTTTTAATAAAAGATAATTCAATTTTAATTGATTAATATATTGCAGCATCTATATTATTTCCCTTTAAATTCGAAACTACATAAGCTGTTTTCTTATGTAGTCGGTCATAGGTAGCCGCTATGATCTTGACAATGATAGGCCAGAAAGGAAAATACAATGGAAGATTTTGTTATTGTTTTAAGCGTAGGAAAACCATATGACATAGCGTCAGAGGACGGAAGTCATATAACTGGCTGCACAATGAGTTATATCGCTACCCAGGATATTAATCAGACATCTGAAAATCCTGACAGCGGAGAACTTGGATATGTTCCAGTAAAAGAACGTATGCCAGTTGATTTCTATGAACGTGCTAAAGCTCAGGGACTTCCTGCAACAGCCAAAGTTGTATATGGAATGAAAAACAGCGGTGGCAAGCAGACACTTTTTATTAAAGGCTTGGATTTTGTAGGTACTAAACCTTCAAAATAAATAACTACTGGGGTTGCTATCTTGGCTGTATAGGCAAGATGCAGCTTAAAGTTGGTAGTTATACCCCGCATGATTAACTACAGGATTTAACATTCAGGGGGCGGACTCTTCCCCCTGGATGTATGCCTTGTATGTTTAAATAACTGTATTAACTGTAAGTGTAGAGCTAATGCAGCTATATGAAGTGTATAAGGAGATGTGGAAATGATAGGAATAATTAATCAGTTTTTATTTTTTGCTAATGTCATTTTATGGAGCGTACTTATAGGCGCTTTTGTCATTGTTAAAATAAAAAACTCTGTAACACGTCGTAAATACAGTAAGAAACAGGAGAACGAAGTGGCCCAGGAATATCACTCTTCCGGACTGCATTAGTTCCCTGGAAACCTATGAGGAGGCGCAGCCCCTCATATTAACCGCCCTGTTTTCAGCAAAGAAAAAGGCTCGCGCGGAGCTGTTTTTAATAACATAAACATACATTCGCGCGTTGGGTGCCCCCGCCCCGGTTTCGAACGTTCTGGGGTGTCTGGCATGAATCAGTATCACGCAAGGCATCAGGCACCCCCTAACAAACATTTAGCTTGGCGGGGGCACCCAGTTGAGGATATAAGAAAATGAAGATATTAAAACATATTCTAGCAATAGGGCTTTTAATGCTCTTATGTATATGCACATTAAAAACAACAGCACACGCAGAACAAGAAACAACTGCTGCTGTTACTGAAGTAACAACTGATGCAACAACTGCAGCATCAATTGCTACTGCAGAAGAAGATGCAGAGGTAACCCATACATTTGAAGGTTACATAATAGTTTTAATCGCTGCTTTATTCGGTTGTTTAGTTGCATTAGGTTTCTGGAATGTATTGGGGGCTTAAATGGAAGAATTTAATCAGTTAATGTTATTTGGTTTTAATCTTGGTTTTTGGTTAACCAGTTTTGGATGTCTTTCTGCATTTGCAGCAAAAAAGATATTTTATATGATAGTACATATTATAAAACCAACAAATTAGTATATAACGCTCTTGCGATGCGATATATAAATAAAAAAATATGTGGAGGTACAACACTATGGAAACAAGTGCATCTGTATTAGGTACTACAGTAACAACAGCAATAACACAAGGCTGCAAGAATGTAGTTTCAGGAGCAACAGAAGGAATAACAGCCGTTCTTCCTTTCGGTCTTGAGGTTATGGCTCTTACAATTGGTATCAGATTATCAGTTGGCTTCTTTAGAAGTCTTGCACACTAATCATTCTAGTTATTGGAACTTTGATGGACATAAGCAATTATGTTCATCCTCGAACATTTAAATTGCGGGATTTATATAGATAGGAGTCAAAAAATGGGATATATTTTATTACTGCTCTTCTTCCTAACTTGGTTAAACACAAGGAAGATAAGAAAGTATGTATTACATATTGCAAAACAATATGATTATCCAGAACCATTGTTACATCAAATTATAGAAATCATATCAGGATATCATGTCGAACGTGTAGAAGCAAAGAAGCTTAAGAAAGCAGCTAAGAAAACATATCAAGAGGTGATGAAGGATGAAAAAGCTTGATTTAAAGAAATATGATGTTGAATGGGAATATCTGGATTATAATTTTAAATCTTTAATTCTTGTATGCCTTATAATGCCAGGTTTTACTTTTATGATTGTAGATACTTTTATATCTATATTTTCATCTTTCTTTGATTGTTTTAGTTTTATAATAGCATTTTTTTATGTTAATTTAAGTGTTTTGATTAGTTTTGTTGCTAACTATATAGATGGATATCATAGACAGCTTAAATCAAAGACAGAAAAATGTAAAAAGTGTTCTTTTTTTTCATATGTAGATTATTGTGGAGTTAAGGATTGTACATTTGAAGGCATAGAACTGGAAGATGGATATGTTGATTACACTCTTCCATGTGAAAAAAGTATTGATAAACAGCCATCCAGGTGATAATATTTACTTGCCGGTATTATTATCAGAGGGGGGATTTATTATATTTCAATTAGATATGTGGAATTCAATATTCACTATATTTAATATTGGTTTTATTTTATTAATTATAGTTGGTATTGTATCATTTGTTGTTATCCTGGTACGCAAATTATTTAAGTATCTGGATATTAAAACCAATTATTATAATAGCAAAATAAATAATAATTCAGAGGACAGGCAAGATTAATATCTTGTCTGTCTTTTTTATTAGGGGGTAATTTATGAAGAAATTTTTATCAGTTTGCATGTGTTTTTTTATTTTAACGATTAGTATTATAACTTATATGCCTGTATTCTCTTATGCAGCTGATAATGATTTCACTTTATCTATAACTTATGATACTGCTGTTAGTAATTCACCTTCTTTATCTGCCAGTGAAGCTCATGATGCTGTTATTAATCATGGTGATATTTATGGTTCTGATCATAGATTATTATTTCAATACTCTCCAACTTCTACATATAATTGGGTTTTTGCAGATAGTAAAACTGGGATTTATATAATTATTCCTCTAACTTTCCCTATTTTACAGGCTTTCCCGCCTGTTCATTAGTGAAATGATATGTAGTTTCCCTTATTTTTGCCCTTATGAGATAATCACAAGGGAAATAAGGGAAATTTTTTAGTCATTGCCTACCACTTTATCAAGAAGCCGAACCGATTTTCGTTTCGCATCTCTTGTGGAGTGAGCATAGACGTTCATTGTGGTACTGACATCTGAGTGTCCCAACAATTCCTGTACATCTTTTGGGGCTGCTCCATTTGCTAAAAGGTTGCTTGTATAGGTGTGACGTAACTGGTGGAAATGAAAGCCTTCAAATCCCTCTAATGCTTTTGCCACCTTTCTGCATACCGTCCCCAAAGTAGTCGGAAGTTCCAGACAACCATCCGGTCTTAAGCAGACAAAAGAAATTTCTTTATAATCTGCCGGGACTTCCTGCGTTCTGTCTAAGCAATAATATTCGTAGTACACTCTGTTTTTCTCTTTGACCTCTTTGTAGTAGTTCGTGTGATAAAGTTCTTCGTACTGCATTCGATTTTTTAACTGCTCTTTCCGGGCATTACGGAAAATCTCTACCAGTGTATCTCCAAAATCAACAACCCTTACTTTTTTCCGCTTGGTTGGTCCGATGATATATTTGCGCTTTGAGCCATCATATCGGATGCTGCGTCTTATGGTAAGGCATTGTTCTTCCAGATTTACGTCCTGCCATGCCAAACCACAGGCTTCTCCAATACGAAGCCCGGCATAATAGGCTATCTGGATTGGAAGTATTGCGGCTGGGTTCTTTTTTTGCAGATAAGCAAGCAGTCTTTCATAATCTTCTCGTGAAATTGGTTGGACATTTCCGTCCATATCCTCATCAGAAAACAAATCCACTTCATCCGTCTGATACCGCAGTTTAATATACTGCATAGGATTGAACGTAATATACTGCTTTGGAAATACTGCAAAGCGGAATGATTGCTGCATGACTGCGGAAAAAGAATGGATGTAATCTTTGCTGTAACCCTTTCTCTCTTTTCCATCGGGATGAACTCCCCCGAAGGAAAGCAAATCGAAGAAAGATTGCAAATGTTCAGAGGTTACATTTTTCAGTTTACGTTCTGCCAATGGGTGTTTCTTAATATTTCGGATTGTTCCGAGGTAATTCTCCACCGTACCATTGCTGAGCGTACCTGTTTTTAATTCCTCCTCTGCCCACACATCCAAAAGCTGTCCGACTGTGAGATTATCCGCTTTGGCAACAAATTTCTTTTTCTCATAATCATCCATTGCCTGACGGAGCAGTTTTTCAGTTTCACTTTTGCTTTCTGTTCCAACGCATTCTTTCTGAACAAGATTGCCGCTTGCGTCCTCTACATAGAAGCGGTAGTACCATTTCTTTCCTTTTTTTCTTACAGATCCTTTTGCCATAATCGTGTGTCTCCTTTCGATATCAGACAATCGGAACTGATGAAATGCTTCTTGCGTGTAGGCATCTTATGGACAAGTCCATAAGCCAATTCGCCGCTCGTCAAATCTGTAAACAGCCTGACTTGCTCGTGCTCATTGTATCATAACTCCGGTTGTCGTTCTATACCGAATCGGAATCCTCATACAAAACTTCTGATAAAAGATTTTCAAGCCTTTGTTCTGCCATTTCCGGTTTCTTGGAATAGAGCCTTACAATATCTGCCATATCATTAAAGGCATTAACGGTATGGGTGATCTCCCGGAGAAACATAATCTCGTTATATTCATCATTCGATTCAAATCCCATTGCCTTTGCAATATCCGCTTCATTCGTGTTGCCCTTGTAATTCTTGCAGGCAAACTGGAATGATTCAAGAAACAGGTTATATTGCTTTAACATCAACAGCAGTAAATCTTTGGAAAAAGCATCTTCCTTTTTACTAAGGTCGAGAGGTAACTGTTTGAGAATATCGCCCATTGCATCACGAATCTGTAATTCTTTCTTATCCGTAATATCGGTTTCGTATTCATCGGTTTCCCCCTTGAGCCATTCAATAGATACATGAAGTGCTTCCGAAAGACCTTCCAGCACCATCTTTTTGGTATTGTCAATCGAACCATTCTCATAACGCAGGATTGTGGAAGCGGTAACTCCCATCTTCTCTGCAACATAAGGCTGTGTCAGATTTAATTCCAGACGACGCTGTTTTGCCCTGCTACCTATCAGCTTGCGTAGTTCTTTATCTTTCATGCTGATTGCCTCCTTTTTCGGTATGTATGAATTATAGCATGTACCTCACATAATTGCAATATGCAATATAATAATTATTTTTAAAATTTCATAACGCTTGACAACACAATATAAAACCGCTATACTAACAGCACAACAAAAATTGCATAATGCAATTTATAAGGAGGTGACAAGATGACGGAAAGAAAGATTGCATTATCCATCGAGGAAGCAGCCGACTATACAGGAATTGGCAGAAACACTTTGAGAAAGCTGGTTGAATGGAAGAAGCTTCCGGTATTAAAGGTCGGAAGAAAAGTCCTTATTAAAACTGACATTCTGGAAAAGTTCATGGAAGCCAACGAGGGGCGTGATCTGAGGGATAAAGGAAATGTAAAAGCTGTCACAAGAAATGTGGCAACTTAAAAAGGCGGCTTCCTAAGAAACCGCCAAAGGTTCTATCAGACCGAAGCCATGATATACCTACACGCAAGAAGATTATACCATGTGCTTCTTCTGATACGCAACCAAGAACTTATGTTTGTGAAGGAAAGGAGAATGTAAGAATGGCAAAATCAACAAAAAGTTATGAAGCACGAATGCTTGAAATGGAAAAGAAAGAGCAGGAAAGCCTTGAAAAGGCGAAACGATATGCGGCACAGAAGAAAGAACTTCTGAAGCGAAAGAAAGCCGAAGAAAGTAAAAAACGAACCCATAGGCTCTGTCAGATTGGCGGTGCGGTGGAATCCGTTCTCGGTGCGCCTATTGAGGAAGAAGACATCCCAAAGCTGATTGGTTTTCTGAAAAGGCAGGAAGCCAACGGGAAATTTTTCTCAAAGGCAATGCAGAAAGAAGTCAATACCGATATGGAGGAAGTGTAATGGCGGAGGGGATGAGTTTTTCATTCCCTTCATTGCTTTTTCATGAAGGGCGCACTTATGGACAACCAGAGGTCGTCCGTATAAGTTTGCCACAGGTGGCAACCGGTCTGCGCTTACGCTTGCCGGGCTCGTTCCGTCGGCGGGGCTTTCAGCCAGACCTGCTCATGCCGCAGGAGGCACTCTTCGCCAGAGGGGCGCATTCCATGCAGGCTGCTATGCGCAGGGCACTCTTACGCAGAGGGCGTTCCGGCAATGCTGCTTTTCCTAAAACCGAAAGCAATGTTGCCGGAAATCTATGCCGGATGTGCAGAAAGGAGGAATCCAGACATGGCGATTTTTCATTACACAGTCAAAATAGTCGGACGAAGTAAAGGGAAATCTGTTATCTCCGCTTCCGCATATCTCAATGGGGATGTGATGAAAAACGAGGAAACCGGGAGAATCAGTTATTACACTTCTAAAAAAGAAGTGGTCTACACTCGGCTGATGATGTGTGAAAACGCACCTCCTGAATGGCAGATAGTACCAGAAGAAAATATAAAACGCTTTCAAAAATCTGTCCGATACAAAAGATCAGAAGATAAAGAAGCTGCTTTAGAAAAATTTAAAATCACATTTCAGAAACAAAGGTTATGGAATGAGGTATTGAAGATTGAAAAAAATGCAGATGCCCAACTTGGCAGGTCATTTGAATTTGCCCTTCCCAAAGAATGGAACAGACAGGAACAAATTCAATATACAACTGACTATATTCAAAAAACTTTTGTAGATAGAGGAATGTGTGCTGATTGGAGTATCCACGATAAAGGGGATGGCAACCCCCATGTCCATCTGCTTCTGACTATGCGTCCTTTTAACCCGGATCATTCTTGGGGAAAGAAAGAAGTCAAGGATTGGGATTTTCTCAGAGATAAAAACGGAAATATCGTGATTGATGAATCCCATCCGAACTGGTGGCAGGATAAGAAAAACCCTGACCGTCATGGAATCCGTATCCCTGTATTAGACGAAAACGGAATTCAGAAGATGGGTGCAAGAAACCGCCTGCAATGGAAACGGGTGCTGACCGATGCTAACGGATGGAACAATCCAAAAAATTGTGAACTGTGGCGGAGTGAATGGGCAAAGGTGTGTAATGAACATCTTCCTTTGCATAATCAGGTCGATCACCGTTCTTATGAAAAACAGGGAAAACTCCAGATTCCTACCATCCATGAAGGCGCTGACGCAAGAAAGATTGAACAAAAGTTTCTTGCCGGGCAGGAAATAAAAGGTTCGTGGAAAGTAGCGGAAAATCAAATCATAAAACAACAAAACACGTTATTGCAAAAGATACTGGACACCTTTGGAAAAGTATCGGGTGCATTATCATTATGGAAGGAGCGATTAAATGACATTAGAAGAAAGCCGGGAAATTATACCCTTAATGGAATCCATGATTGGGCAAATCGAAGAACAGCAGACCTTAATGGCAGAAATGATTCTGGAAATGCAGAACCGGGACACCCAACTCTCTCTTATGCAGGAACAGAATCAGAAATTGCAAAAATTAAACAGCGAGTTATCCGAGCTGCTCAACATTTTGCCAAATACCGAGGAACTGCTTTCCAAGATGGAAGAACAGAAAACGAAGATAGAACTTTTGGAAAACGAAAATCAGCAATGGCAGAAATTGGTACAGAAACTGAACAGCGAAAACAGTTTATTACTGAAACAGAACACCGAATTGCTGAACTGGAACAGCAGATAGAGAAAGGACGTGATATAGATGAACGAATCCAGAGAATCAAAGAACGCCGAACAGTTGGAAGAACTTCTCCTCTTGACCGAGGAGATACAAGAAGAACTGGAACATAAAGACCAGCTTATCGTGGAACTAAAGACGCAGCTCAACGAATCTCTGACCTTGAACGAGAAATTAAACAAAGAGAACAGAGCCGGGAATATTCAAGCATTAAAGAACGACTTGAAGCTAGCAGACAGAGCATTGCGGAACGAGAAAGAGAAGCTGCGAAGCGCAAACGTCACGATAGGGGAATGTCAAGATAAAATACGATGCTTAACACAACAACGGGATTATGCCCGGACACATCAGAAAATCGTAGAGATACCGGTAGAAAAGCCGGTACTCTATGAAAAATGTGAAGCCTGTGACCGGACAGACTATCAGAATGCAAAAGCAAAATACGAAACACAAAAAGAGCGACTTGCAGGACAATATAAAGCAAAAACGGTAATGTTCCAAACAACCTTGTTCCTTCTTGCATGGTATTCGCTGACAACCACTCTTTTTCAGGCAGTACAGTCAGATGTGCTCCTTTCCGATTGCAAATCATTCTTCCATGATGCAGCGTCATTCATACAAACTTTTATCGGTTGGACGATTGAGGTCGGGCAATCTGTGGCACAGATTAGCACAAAAATTCCAAATCCTTTTATAGCCGGAATGGTATATTGGATATTGCTAATATTGATTGTAGGAATATGTGTGGCAGGAACAGGGATACTGGCGATACTGATAGAAATAAAGGTTATAGAATTATATAGGGAAAAGTGTTGGGATGTCATTACTCTACTGATGATACTGACAAGTGCTGCTGTCATCATTTATTTTGGAGAAGCAATCAAAAAAGCACTGTCAGTAAATCTTCTATTGCTTTTTGTACTTTTGCAGGGCGCATATGTTGGACTTAGGTGTTATTTAGAATCGTACCTTGAGAAAAGAAACTATTAAGCATTTTTTACAAAGCTATGTACAAAATCATTCTAAAATTCCCATTCAATAATACGATTGAGAAAACCTCTCTGATACAGTATAATAAAGTGTCAGGGAGGTATCTCTATGAAGGAAAAAATACTAATCATTGAAGATGATTTTACGATACAAACACAGCTTAAAACTCTTTTGTCTGGGAATGGATATGAAGTATTTGCAGTTACGGATTTTTCCAAAACAATAGAGCAGTTAAAAGAAGCTGCGCCACATCTGGTTATTCTGGATATAAAACTTCCGGGGAATAACGGTTTTGAAATATGCTCGGGGATTCGCACCTTTTCAGATATTCCGATTGTATTTGTAACAAGCAGCAATACAGATATGGACGAACTGAACAGCATTATGCTGGGTGGAGATGCGTTTATCACAAAGCCTTATAATCCCGCTATTCTTCTTGCTAAAATTGCTGCATTGTTAAAGAAAGCCTACCGTTCCCCTCAAACAGAAATTTATATGTGGAGAGAAGCTACCCTGCATTTGGAGAGTAGCATGATAGAGTACAAAGGACAGAAAGCAGAATTGACAAAGAATGAATTGAAAATCCTCTACTACCTTTTTAAGAACTCCGGAAAAATCTGTTCCAGAAATGATATTGTGGATTTTCTTTGGGACAATCAGCTTTATGTTGATGATAACGCCCTAAGTGTCAATATTACCCGTATTCGCGACAAACTGGCAGCAATCGGACTTGTAGATTTCATTAAAACAAAACACAGGCAAGGATATACATTATGAGTGGAAAACAATATTTGAAAAATCAACTCCCCGTTATTTTAATCAATCTGCTGGGTATGCTTGTCCTTGCTTTGTTCCTGATTGCAAGCGATAATCCTATCCAAACAGTCCTGTTTATTTTTGCAGTCTGGTCGATTGTCCTTGTTTTATCTTTGCTGGCATTTTATTTCTCACGAAAAAAATATCTGAATAAATTGCTCAATATGACGGAGCAATTAGAAGAACGATATTTATTGCCGGAAATCATGCAAGTGCCGGAAAGGGCTGATGAACAGGTTTTTTACCAGATTATGAAAATGGCTGAAAAATCTATGTTGGAACGGATTGGCGAAGTACAGAGGGAACGCAGGGAATATAAAGAATACATTGAACAATGGATACACGAAGTAAAAACACCAATTACAGCGATGAAGCTGCTGTGTGAGAATAACCGTTCTCCCTTTTCCAGAGAGGTATTGGCAGAGTTAGAGAATATCAACCAATATACAGAACAGGCACTTTACTATGCCCGGAGTGAACACGCTGAAAAAGACTATTCTGTCCGTGAAGTCAATTTATGCGATGTTGTGCATAGTGCAATCGCAGATAATAAGTATCTTTTGCGTCAAAGCAATATGTCAATTCAGATAGACGATATAGAAACAAAAGTTTATACCGATGAAAAATGGGTGCGGTTCATCTTAAATCAGATTATCGGTAATGCAATCAAATACCATGCAGAGCAGCCTATTTTGCACTTTGGGGCAACAAAAACGAATGACAAGATTGTGCTATCTATCAGCGATAATGGGATAGGTATTCCTAAAAGTGATTTACCCCGTATTTTTGAAAAAGGATTTACAGGTCAGAATGGGCGAACCGGGAAAAATTCTACTGGAATTGGCTTATATCTTTGCAAGCGTCTATGTGATAAACTGGGAATAGGGCTTACTGCTTATTCCGAAAACAGAGGAACAACGATTTCACTTATCTTTCAAATGAATGATTTTATTATCGGAGTGCAGGGCTGACAGGTTCTGCACTTCTTACATTTTTGTAAGAACTGTGTAAGAAAACTTGATACAAAAAATGAGATACTCCATTTACAATAAAGATATGGAACAGTTAAGGAGGTTTATCAGATGAATACGATTTTGAAACTGGAACATATCCAGAAATATTATGGCAATGAAGGGAATATTACCAAAGCCATTAAAGACATTAGCTTTTCTGTGGAAGCTGGGGAATTTCTCGGAATTATGGGTGCGTCCGGTTCTGGAAAGACAACGCTGCTCAACTGTATTTCTACGATTGATACCGTAAGTGCAGGGCATATTTTTTTAGATGGAACAGATATAACGGAAATCAAACCAAAATCCCTTGCCCGTTTTCGCAGGGAGAATTTAGGGTTTATATTTCAAGACTTCAATTTGCTGGACACATTGACGATTTCAGAAAATATTGCACTGGCATTAGCAATCAACAAAGTCCCTGCCGGGAGCGTAGAATCCCGCATTTTGGATATAGCCGGAAAGCTGAATATCAGCGATATTCTAAACAAATATCCTTATCAGGTATCCGGCGGACAAAAACAGCGTTGTGCTTGTGCAAGAGCAATTATCAACAACCCGAAGCTCTTACTGGCAGATGAGCCGACAGGGGCATTAGACAGCCATTCCTCACAAATGTTGCTGTCTACCATTCAAAGTATCAATGAACAGCTTAGGGCGACAATTCTTATGGTAACTCATGACGCTTTTACCGCCAGCTATGCCAACCGTATTCTTTTTTTGAAAGACGGAGAAATCTTTATGGAACTGCGCAAGGGCAACGACAGCAGAAGTGCTTTTTTTGATAAAATTCTGAATGTCCTTACCATGATCGGAGGGGGACAAAGCCATGTATGCTAAACTTGTTTTCAGAAATGCAAAACGGTCTGTAAAAGACTATCTGGTCTACATTGTCACAATGACAATCTGTGTTACCTTGTTTTATGCGTTCTTGTCTATTTCCAGTAGTTATTATAGCCCGGATATAGGCAGCGAGTATGATTTTACTCTGTTAAGTGACGGAATGAAAATTGCAATCTGCATGATAACATTGCTGTTGTTATTTTTGATACGGTTCGTCAATCATTATATGCTAAGACGAAAGCAAAAAGAGTTTGCTGTCCAGTCCATTATGGGAATGGAACAAAAAACTATTGGCAGGATTTTCTTTGCAGAAACACTGATTATGGGTATGTTTTCCATTTTGATTGGTATTTTTTGCGGTGTATTTTGCTCTCAATTCATTACCGCAATGCTCCTTACTGCTTATGGAGAGCCTTATGAAATCTCATGGACATTGTTCCCGGACACCGTTTTGCTGACAGTGATATTTTTTGTGGTAAGTTTTTTTGTGGTAGGAGTTTTCAATACACGCACAATCAAAAAAACAAAAATTATTGATATGCTTTCCGCAGAGAAAGAAAATGAGCCAGAATTGAAAAAGAGCCGATTCATTCCTGTCGTAGTAATTCTGTTTTTAATGTTTACTTTATGGGAATTGTTTTCAGGAATACAAAATGTCCGATTTTATTATGACTCCCGCTTTGTTTTCCCGGTGAAAATCATGTATTGGGGAAATATTTTGCTCCCTGTTGTTACATTAGGCTGGGCGGCATTATGGATGTTGAAAAAGAAAAAAATTGCTTTTCAAAAGTTGATTGATGGGCTGCTTATTTGTTCTGTATTGCACGCCTTTTTAGCAGCAAGCGTACCTGCTCTTACCAATCAATACTATTTGCCTTTACATGGTGGAATACTGAATCAATATCTGGTATTTGTATTGATTGATTTGCTCTTCTTTATTTGTGCATTGATTTATCTTGCCAGCAGCTTGATTGTAGCATGGAAAGTAAAATCGCCGGAACATAGATACAAGGGAGAAAACCTGTTCTTTTTCGGGCAAATTATATCAAAACTAAATACAACCAGCAAAACAATGACGCTGATTTGTATAACCCTTGTCCTTGCAATCTTCATGTTTATTGCCGCCCCTATTTTGACGGGCTGGGCTTCAGGTTATTTGGATATGCGCTCTATGTATGATGTGCAGGTATATTCAAGATATAATGACGTATATGAAGAAGAAAATCTGCCGCAAGACAGTTATGAAATCATTACTGAGTTTCTGACAGAACACAAAATAGATACAGTTTATGATTGCACGTTCAATCTATATCTGCCAGAGAAAGACGATTTTCACAACAGACAGAAATATGATTTTCCGATTGTAGCAATTTCTTTGAGTGATTATAACACTATACGGGAAATGCTGGGTTACGAACAGATTTCTCTGGAGGAAGATGAATTTACAACACAATGGAAAGCAATCGCCACCGAGGAAGAACGGGATAGCTTTTTGAAAGAACACACCAGCATTATGACAGACGCAGGAGAATTGACTCTTTCCGGGCAGTCCTATTATGAGGATCCGATTGGAGAAACAGCGTACAATTCCTATACAAATGTATTGTATGTACTTCCAGACAATATTTGTGAAAAGCTGTTGCCAGTAATAAAAAACCGATATATTACAACAACGGAAAATATCTCCTATGAAAATGCAAGGAAACTGGAAAAACTTTTTACAGAGAAATATCCCGAGCAGGCAGAAACCGGGGCTATTTATGGCGTGCGTTTTAGCACACTGCAAATCAATAGTTCCATAGCAAATAACTTTATTTTACAGACTGCAATGATTTATGGTGCTGTCGTACTGATGGTTATATGTCTTACCGTACTTTCTTTGCAACAACTCTTAGACGCAGGACAATATAAATATCGCTTCTCTGTACTCCGAAAATTGGGGGCGGAAGAAAAGCATATCGGAAAACTTATCTTGCAACAATTAAGTGTTTGGTTTGGGCTTCCAATTATCACAGCAATCATTGTAGCTGCTGTTGTAATAGCTTACTTTATCCAAACCATATCAGCAGAAATTTCAGCCTATATTGGGTTTAGTACATTGATGTTACAAATAGGGGCAACAATGGGGATTTTGGTAATTTTATTGATTTGTTACTTCATAAGTACATGGATTATTTTTAGGCGCTCTGTTAATCCATAGAAAATATGTAATTATTGCATTTCGCACATTCTTTAAAGAGGGATAGCACTCTTAATGAACACTATCCCTCTTTCACTTAATAAAGTTCTAATGAATCTTCTGCATCCACCCACATCTGTAAATTGCCCTCAAGATATAATCTTGCATATTCCAAAGGCTCATCCACAGCTAATGAAGTAAGTGCACATTCTGATCCATATGTGGTTTTTAAATCTTTTTCAGCTTCCCAGCAGTCAATGCGAAGCATATATCCAGCACTTGTGTAAACATCAATACTATCGTGATTTATGTTGTATTCTGCATAAATTGTTCTCATCGTATCTTATCTCCATTTTCTTTTGATAATCAGTTATAGAGTTAAATATCGAAAACATTTCAATCAGTTCACCATGTCGTTATTGTTATATGTTATACTGTGTTATGAAATTTTCTTTCCCTTAATTTTTCCCATATTAAGGTTCATGAAAGCTAATGGGAGAATGTAACACAAGGGAAAGAGTAAGGGGAAGTACACTTGCTACAAACTTAGTATTTTCAAGGGTTTGCGAAGAATTTGATAATCAAATATAACAGTTATTAAATTTCCTAAAATATGTGAAATATCAACTGGAATTAAAATGTCTGATGTTCAGCTTGAAAAATTCTTACAATGCTCTAATGCTTTAACTCATTTGGCACGTCTTTATACAGCTAATGCATCTAATAATACTTTAGTTCGTACAATGATGGGTGCCGTTGGTGTTATAGCAAATGGTGATTCTGAATTATTAACAAATTTTTATGATGAATTAACTGGGAATGTTAATTATCTTAATGCAATACAATATGACCCTAACACTGGAGATCTTACACTTCTTGCGGATCAGGTTGCAGCTCTAAGAAATGAATTAAAAGAAAGATATTATAATCTTATTGGTTTGCAGGTTTATGAAAGCCGTTCTTTATCTGACTTTGTTGGTTCTTCTACTTTTCGTGATATGTTTGAAGATATTAGTGATTATACTGATACAGTTTCACGCGTTTCAGACTATAAGACTGCACTTGTTTTTGGTGCTAATACTATTTGTCGTGTTATTTTTTTAAAGGATAAAATTAGTAATGGCTATTTGTTTAATGATTCTACTCCTAAACGTTATTATTATAGTGACCGTTATTATTCTTATTATCCTATCGTTGAATATACTAATGATGTTTCTAGTACTTTACAAATTGATACATCTGAGTGTATTGATGTGCAAAATTATAAATATGATTCTTTTACTCCTCTTTCTGACATTGAATTTTTATCAGATTCTAGTTTTTTGCACTCTAATCCATTACCTCGATTTGATGTTGATTCTAATTTTTTACATGTATATTCTGATTATGATACTTATATTTTTAAGTCTTACGAAACATTGTATAATTTTTTGCATGGTTCTCAAAATGCTTTTTTATCATCTAAAATAAATGGTGTTGGAGAAGATATTAAACTTAGTATTAATGATATGAGCGATAATATCGGTAGCAAGATAGACGACTTAATAGATTCTATTAACAACAAAAAGGAAGGTATGTCTGCCGATGAGCTGCAGAAGGCTATTGATGATGCATTAGCTTCTATTTCTGGAAAAATCGATGATATTGGTAATAACACCCAGGAAACTAATAATAAATTAGATGCTTTATTAGAATCTGTATCTGGTACTAATCAAATTCTTATGCAGATATTAGGAGTTACAACAGATATAAGGGATATTGTTAAAACAAAAAATGAAGAAGGCAATCAGTATACTATGTCAGACGTTAAGGATTGTTTTAATACTATGTTCAACAATCTTAAATATTCAATTCTATACGGTAAGAATGTAACAAATAATCCTGAAGCTGCTAATGTTTCTACTGCTGCTTATGTATCTTATTCAGATGTTAGTACTTATGCCGATACTTCTGCAGAAACTTTAGATTATAAAGATGGATTGTTTGGTAAGTTTCCTTTCTCTGTGCCGTATCAGATGTATGAATGGCTTCAGGTTCTGCAGGTTGATGAAAAAGTTCCTCAGTTCACTTATAATTATGGTTTTTTAATAGGTCAAAAAGGTAAACAGGAATATGATCTTACTTTTGATTTATCTAAATATCAGCCTTGGGCGGATGTTCTTAAAAGTTTTTTAAGATTGTCATTCACTCTTATAATGTCTGTCTTTATATATAACAAGTTTAAGGGGGAAATGTAATGAATGCTATTATAGCTCTTTTGGCCGGATTAATGATTAGTTTTATAGCTAATACGTTTTACTTTGTTATAGAAATAATTCTAATTACAGAGAACTTACTTCCAACAGACCCGCTTAAAGGTCTATTAGATGTTAATACAGAATTATTTGTTGCTTATCTTCCTTATATTAACTGGTTCATTCCTTTGGATTATGCTGTTTTGTTATTTGGAAGCTTTGTACAGGCTTATGGTCTTTACATAACATACAAGTACTTTAAGAAGATAATCAGCTCTATCCTTGGAAGTCCTAAAAACATTTTAGGGTCTTTATCACAAATATTAAAATAACTAATTTGATATATTGCTGCAGAAGTATATCAAATTAGTTAAATAAATAAAAAACAAATGCGGGGTGAAATTATGATTGAATGTTATACAGGTGTTCCCGGCTCTGGGAAATCTTATCACGTTGCTAAAAGGGTATATGAGGCTCTACGCAGCGGAATGAATGTTATATCTAATCTACAAATTAATACTTCTATAATACCGCCTAAGTCTGATAAAAGGCCTTTAGGCAAGTTCATTTATATTCCTAATGATGAGTGGATGAGTACGTCCATATATGAAAAAACATCAATGGGATATAAAACTCCTAGTACTATTTACAGCTATATATATGGCTTAACTAACTATGCGTTGCTCTTCCATAAACGTAACGCCAGGGGACAGATAATTGAAAAGCAAACTTTATTGATTCTGGATGAGTGCCAGATAATTTTTAATCCAAGGTCGTGGAATAGAAAAGATAGACTTAAATGGATAGAATTTTTTACAGTTCACAGACACTACGGCTTTGAGATTATATTAGTTACGCAAAACGATATGATGATAGACAAGCAAATAAGAGGTGTTCTTGATAACCAAACGCTGCATCGAAATGTTAGTAGGTTTAAAAAGTTAGGTAAGCTGCTGGCTGCTCCCTTCGGTGGTAATCTTTTTATGTGCATAAATACAGCCTACGGAATGAGCAAGAAAGACAGCCATATAAAGAGTTATCTCTTGTTTGGCTCTAATTACTATTTTAGTCTTTATGACAGTTACACGCTGATAAGATAAGAATTTTGCCAGGGAAAGCCGACCAGAGTGGAGGCTTAACCGGGCAAAATTCCAACCAAATCAGCCTTGACCACGTATATCTAATAGGTGGTCTAATAGGTGGTCTAAAAATCCTAATAAAATTACAGTAGAAACCGCTTAAATACTGGGAATTATACAAAAAAATACGTTCATTAAAAAGGGCATTTTAATGAATTTTGAGGGGGATTAAATGAGTTTAATAGAAAAGGAATTTAAAGATGGAAATAATGAATATTGGTTCTATAGAAAACAACAGAAAAATCTGCATAATATAGATTCATTTTATTATACTGTTATGTTATCTAATGATTTTACTGAACCTGGTGATGAAAATGTACATTTCTTTGTCCAGCAGCTTGATGCATTCAAAAATCGTTTAATTGAAACTAATCAATTGTATGGTGATATTGCAACTACTTATGATCCGCCTGGTTTAGTAACTGATGATATTTTAGTATATACACTTAAACCCTGTTATGCACATTTCTATAATCATTGTGTTAGTTGTCCTGATTCTTATGATATTTTTATTTGTTCAAAAACTCCTAATACTGATACCCCACAAATTGTTGTACAGATTAGATCTAAAGATTTGTGGTTAATGGGTCCTTATTCAATATATAAGAAGTCATTTTCTGTTGTTAAAAAAATATGTGAATTATATCATTTACATATTAATGAGGCCTGTGAAAATAGATGTGATTTTGCCTGGCATACAAATTATTTACAAAGTCCTGAAAAGTATTTACATATTGACAATTTTAGTAAGATGCAAGTTTCACATTTCAAACGTATACAGTATCAATATCAATTCGGGTCTAATGATTCATATGAGAATGATTATATAGCTCTTGGAAAACGTTCAGATAAGATATTTGTTCGTATGTATCTTAAGACTAAGGAAGTTGTAGAAAATTCTTATAAACCTTTTTTTATTAATTTGTGGTTTTATAATCAACTTATATCCAGATATGATAAGTACATATTAGAAAACTGTTATGATCTTAAGAACTGGAAAGTTAGGGATATTATAAGATTACAATTTTATTATGATTATGGTTCTAGTGATATTTTTAAAAAAGAGTGTTATGCTGCTATGGAATCTTATTTCAGAAAAGGCTCTTGCAACTGGGACTATATTTCTAAGCTCGCAGATAGATTGACACCTAAACTTACTACTATCATGAATGTTGAGTTTCAGGTAATGAGAAGAATGTCAAAATCATTTTGTTTATTAGATCTTCATCCTTCCAATGCTGCAGATCATAGAATTGAAACTTATCTTGATAATCATGAATTAATAACGGATTATCTCTTGGAGTCTGTTTTAAGACTTGTTGATAGAAATACTGCGCTTAAAAAGTCTCAATGTACTGACACACCTTTCTGGCAGTCTATAAAAAGAACTAAAATGATAGATGTTGCTAAAAAGAATAAGAATATAGCTGCTATGCATAGAGATTATTCGCGGGAGCATTCAATAGAGCTTGTTAAGAATAGTTTTGTTAATAAGGCTGTTACATTGGGAATATATACACATGGACTTGATTATAAAGAGGATATACAGACAACAATAGCTGATACACTCTGTATTTTAAATGACAATGATGTTAAGCGTGCTGAACGTTATAGAAGTAAAGTAGCTCTTAGATTTAACAAGAATGATTTTAGTGGTGATTATGATGCAATCTCTAAAAAAACTATATGAGCTTTTTATCCAGGACAGGGAAGTATATTGTGTTGATGTTACACTTAAATCGTACAGCTTTTATATTCCTCGGTTTTTATCCTGGTTAAATAGTGATGATTTATCTGATCTTACAAAGCAGAATATTAAGGAATATATAATATATTTACGTGGCAGCATGAAAAATACATCTGTAAGAACAAACTACCGCCCTGTTAAAGCATTTTGTAAGTGGTTATTTCAGGAGGATTATATCAATAAGGATATCACAATAGGTATTAAATTACCCAAAAATGATGCGTCTGTTGTCGAGCCTCTTACAAATACCGAAGTTGACTTAATAGACAATGCTATAATTGCTGGGTCTAATTCTTTAAGAAACTATTGTATTTTCCGGCTTATGCTTGATTGTGGATTAAGACGTCAGGAGGTTATTAATCTCAAGCGTAAAGATGTTAAGTTTGATAGAATTATTATTCGTAATTCAAAGAATAATAAAGATCGGATTGTATTACTTCCTAAGTTTCTATACTTAAGTATACATAATTATTACATATCAAGCCATTATTCACACGATTATGTAATATCTGATAGTCCTTATGTGTTTCTGGATCGGCTTAATCATACTCAGATAACTGAAGATACTATTAAGAAGATGTTCCAGAAGTTAAAAACTTCTTCAGGTGTTAATCGTGTACATGCTCATCTGTGCCGGCACACTTTTGCTACTTCATATCTGCAGTATGGTGGAAATATGGAGAAGCTGCGTTTATATATGGGACATGCTGATTATGAAATACTTAAGAATTATTTACATATTTCCCTGGTATATCCTGATGTATATAAGCTTGATGATATCTTTTTTCAGGATTCCAAAAAAGTCTAGGTGTCTCCGATTTTAACGCATATAAAAATCCCCTTACCTCGTAACTAGCGAAGTAAGGGAATTCTTTTTTAATGAGCCCACCGGGGTTCGAACCCGGGACACCTAGATTAAAAGTCTAGTGCTCTACCAACTGAGCTATGAGCCCATATATAATCTTTAAAGCTATTTAGCTAATAGGATTCCTATCCAATCCAGCTGGGCTAGCTGGATTCGAACCAGCGTGATGCAGGGATCAAAACCCTGTGCCTTACCGCTTGGCGATAGCCCATTAGTTAAATAAGGGTGGATACAGGGATTCGAACCCTGGACCTTCAGAGCCACAATCTGACGCGCTAACCAGCTGTGCTATACCCACCATAACATAAAAAAAGTGTGCCCGAAGGGATTCGAACCCCCGACCCACGGCTTAGAAGGCCGTTGCTCTATCCAGCTGAGCTACGAACACACAAAGCGGGTGATGGGAATCGAACCCACGTATCTAGCTTGGAAGGCTAGTGTTCTACCATTGAACTACACCCGCATGTTATATTAAGTTGTAAGTCGGGGTGACAGGATTCGAACCTGCGACCTCTTGATCCCAAATCAAGCGCTCTAGCCAAGCTGAGCCACACCCCGGAAGGTTTTATCTTGTTGTTGTTTTCTTAAGTTCTTAACTCGTGTACCGCAACAACAAGATAGATTATATGCTAATATGTGCATTATGTCAACACTTTTTTGTAATTTTTTAAAACTTTTTTTACAACCTTTGCGAAGCCGCTATTTTACTGGCTTTTCCGTACTTATTATACCTTATATTTTTTAAAAAAATTGAAAACTTTTAATTTTTATCATATTTTTTCCTGATAATTTATCATGTATTTCTATCTCGATTTTCTAAAAATGCTACAAAAAAATCATCTGATATATGTTTTAAGAGTGAGAAGCACCAATGTTTAATTATTAATTTTTTATAAACTTTCAATCAACATAAAATTTCACTTTGAACTCAAAACTTTAAACCCACAACTTCGAATTCAAAACTTTAAACTCACAACTTTGAATCCACAACTTTAAACTCACAATTTTTAACTCACATACCATGACATTATACGGTTTCGGAAAACCATTACACATTTTTAAGTTCAAAACTAAATTCATTATTATCATCAATTTCTAACATAATATATGTAGGTATACCATCTGCTTGTCTTGGATATGATATGCTTCCTGGATTAATAAGAGTTATATCATCCTCCACTTCTATTACTGGTCGATGTGTATGCCCGAACATAACAATATCCATGCCTCTTGCTCTAGCTTCATCTTTTATAACTTTAAGATCAAGCGAAACATAATAATTATGTCCATGTGTCAACCATATCTTCTTACCAGCTATCTCTAATTCCCTTTCTCTATCAAGTGGAGAAAAAAAATCGTTATTTCCAGCGATAAATATACATTCACAGCCAGCCATTCCACTTATAATATCTTCTTCACCTTCAACATCACCAAGATGTATAAGCATATCTATATTTCCTTCATTGTAAAGAGCCTGTGAAAAATTACCATGCCTTCTGTGCGTATCACTTATTATCATTATCCTCTGCATATATATCCTCCGACTTATCCAGTACTTCTTTTATCAAAGCCAATGCTTTTCCTCTATGACTAATCCTGTTCTTCTCTTCTGGATCAAGTTCTGCCGAAGTTTTTCCATACTCAGGAAGATATACAATAGGGTCATATCCAAACCCATTGTTTCCTTTTATCTCCTTTGCTATAAGGCCTTCCATAGTTCCTCTTTTAACTATTTCTCTTCCATCTGGAAAACATACCGCTATTGCACATACAAAACGTCCACTTCTATCATTTCCTTCAACTCCTTCAAGTCTTTTGAGCAGAGCTGCATTTTTTATATCATACGACGTATCATGTCCCATATATCTTGCTGAATATACACCTGGTTCCTTATTAAGATAGTCTATCTCAAGTCCGGAATCATCAGCCATAGTGACCTCACCTGTAATCTTCATAATAGCTCTCGCTTTTATAAGTGCATTTTCTTCAAATGTTGTTCCATTTTCCTCAACATCAACATTGACTCCAGCTTCTTTTATAGAAATGATGTCATATCCCGTAAGTATCTCTTTTACTTCTTTAATCTTATCTTTATTATTAGATGCAAGTATTATTCTTTCCATAATCAACCTTTCTTTGGTGGCTTAGGCCCCATAAATGAATAAAAATATGTTTTTAGCATACCATTATATATCTTACGGTTCTTATCCGCTTTACGTCCAAAATACTTCTCTGCATCATCATATGAAGTAATCATATATGCTGACCATGAATCAAGCTTTGCATACTGCTTTCCAAATGCAGAATATATTGCTGGAAGTGTTTCTTTATCCTCTAATCTTTCACCATATGGAGGATTCGTTATTATAAACCCATACTTCTTATGATGGCTGAGTTCAGCTACACTTCTTGACTGAAAATGTATAAGCTTATCAACACCAGCATTCGCAGCATTACTTCTTGCTATCTTTATAACATTATCATCAATATCAAAGCCCTGAATATCTGTATCAACACTTAAATTAATTAAGTCTTCTGCTTCTTCTACGGCATCATCCCATAATCTACTATTTATTATATTAGTCCATCGTAAAGATGTAAAGCGTCTATTCATACCTGGTGCAATATTTGCTGCAATCATGGCTGCCTCTATAGGAAATGTTCCACTTCCACAGAAAGGATCTATTAATATTCTATCTGGTTTCCATGGTGTAAGCATTATAAGAGCTGCAGCAAGTGTTTCAGATATTGGAGCCTTTCCTGCTGCTGGTCTGTAACCTCTTTTATGAAGAGAATCCCCCGATGTATCAAGTGAAACAGTTACAACGTCTTTCATTATGCTTACCCTTATAGGATAACTATCTCCATCCTCTTTAAACCAGCTTACAGAGTATTTCTGCTTAAGTCTTTCAACTATAGCTTTTTTTACAATAGACTGGATATCTGATGAACTAAATAACTTACTGTTAATTGAATTAGCCTTTGTTACCCAGAACCTTCCATTTTCAGGTATAAAATGCTCCCATTCCAACATATTTACATTATCAAATAATTCTGTAAATGTTGTCGCCTTAAATTCGCCTATCTTAAGCAACACTCTTTCAGCTGATCTTAAAAATATATTGGCTCTGGCTATTGCATCCGCATCACCTATAAATGTTACTTTACCATCCTCTACCTTCGAAATATCATAACCAAGATCATATATTTCTCTTTTAAGCACCGACTCCAATCCAAAATGACACGGAGCAATCAATTCATATGTATCTATCATTCTTTTCTCCATTTCTTTATTCTTTATAGTTAATCATTGTTATTAAACTGCATTATTAATTATTAATTGTCAGATGTAACAAGTTCTTTTCCTTTATATCCAGATATACCACCTACAAGTGATTTTACCCTATATCCCATAGCTGCCAGATTATTACCTGCTATCATACTATTTACACCCATATCACAGTATATAACATATATCACCCTTTTGTCCGCAAAATATTGTGAAAATTTTTTATATCCTTCAAATGTATTTAATTTTAAAAATGGCCAATTATAAGCACCTGTTATATGAAGCTTTTTATACATATCCTCTGGCCTTACATCAATTATATTAGTATATGGATTGTTTATATAATAATCAAGTCTTCCTGGGCCAATTAATTCACATCTCATATATCATATTTCTTACGCATTTTTATAATATTTTATGATGGATACTTAAGAAATATAATTAATTTCTAACATAAATAACTTCTGTATAAACCAACTTATAATACATTCAGCCAAAAATATTGCCAAAAAAATATGTAGGCTGCATATGCAGCCTGCCATCTAGTAGCAATCTGTGCTATCTGATGACTGATTATAAGAATTTTTTGATGAATTCTTTGAACTGTTTTTTGATGAATTCTTTGACGAATTCTTCGTGCTGTTCTTTGACATATTGTAAGAATTCTTTGATGCCTTAGCTGATTCGTTATAAGTGTTAGATTCGTTATTTGATGAATTATATGACATAATAATGCCCTCCTTATTGATTTTTCAATAATAGTATGGCTTAGTAGGCATTATTTTATACACTATTTTATTAAACCCAACACGTTATACCAAGAATATTTTGAACATATTTCATTTTCTAAAAAAAATGTTATTATGATGTAAATGTCAAAAATATAAATTGCTATATTTATAGTATTTGTTATACTGTTTATTTACAATAAGTAGCATTGATATATTATTTAGTAACAAAAAAAGCCTTACATATCATGTAAGGCTTATGTACGTGACAAGATTCGAACTCGCGGCCTTCTGGTCCGTAGCCAGACGCTCTATCCAGCTGAGCTACACGTACTAACATGATGTAAACACACCAATGCCGGCAACGGGAATCGAACCCGTATGGGAGTATAAGTCCCGCAGGATTTTAAGTCCTGTGCGTCTGCCAGTTCCGCCACACCGGCCTATATTAATATAAATTAATAAAGGATGGGACCTACAGGGCTCGAACCTGTGACCCTCTGCTTGTAAGGCAGATGCTCTCCCAGCTGAGCTAAGATCCCATATCGCATTAAATGCCTACAATATATAATTGTAAACGACCCGGATGGGGATCGAACCCACGACCTCCGCCGTGACAGGGCGGCGCTCTAACCAGCTGAGCCACCAGGCCATAATAAGCAGAATAAAAATGAAATGGACCTTCGGGGACTCGAACCCAGGACCGACCGGTTATGAGCCGGTTGCTCTAACCAACTGAGCTAAAGGTCCAAAGAGCCGACAGTCGGAGTCGAACCAACAACCTGCTGATTACAAATCAGCTGCTCTGCCATTGAGCCATGTCGGCAATTTAAACCACTTTTTATTCTGCTGATGACTCCAAGGGGATTTGAACCCCTGATACCACCGTGAAAGGGTGGTGTCTTAACCGCTTGACCATGGAGCCCTATTAAACAAGCTAGAAGGACAAGTTTCCCTTCTGTATGGTAAATCATATTAGTTCTTACAACTCCCCGAGTAGGGCTCGAACCTACAACAACTCGGTTAACAGCCGAGTGCTCTACCATTGAGCTATCGAGGAATACTTATTAGATATCTCTATTAAGTAAGAAAGATTGCTCCTTCAAAACTGCACATTAAATATTCTATATTATACATCCGTATTCTG